>Ga0335075_10012470_pt1 | contig 12835 bp, 8 predicted proteins | sample Lox_Sample_24_FD_206723 | JGI IMG/M metagenome (GOLD analysis project Ga0335075, IMG submission 206723) | Soil microbial communities from Loxahatchee National Wildlife Refuge, Florida, United States - Lox_Sample_2.4 | ecosystem: Environmental > Terrestrial > Soil > Wetlands | place: USA: Florida... | reverse complement strand
CCGGGAGCTTGGAAGCATAGAAGAATCATATATATGAAAGCATAGGGCAGGGAGAATGAGACGCAAGTTAGGGCTTTCGTACAGAGTGAATTTAGTAATTATAGGCTGCGAGGGAAAATTGTATAGAGTAACAGCAGCAAATATGACCTAGATAGAGGTTTTCTTCCCCAGAGGGTTTTTCCTGTATTTACATAGATGTCCCGCATAGCATTAGCTCAATCGGTGTAAGAATAATAATAATAATAAGGTTTTATTCAATTTAATCCTGTTGCATTTAAACACAAGTTCACTGTTATTTAAGCCTTTACTTTCTTAACGTTAGGCTGTAGTTCAATTAACAGTCTACAAGAAGGAGACATCTTCTAGAACAGCCCTAGTTTATCTATATTGTATACATCCTCCTCTTCTACTTCTACGTTAACAGATGCTACTTCGACATGTCAAACTTGTAATTTAATATGATTCTGTTTCTTAAACCCTTTTAGATATTTATTGCTAAAAGCTAGCATTGCAAACTTATTATAACAAGGTAATTAATTCTAGATCTACCTTGCTTTTGCAATTAAAAGCTCTTTAGATGTCGAACTGCTTTAGTGTTTAATTTGTTGTTGCTATTTAAGAAGGATACGTTTGAGTTCTAGCTACGAGCTCTGCTTTTATTTCAATTTTAAAAGACCTATTCTAGCAGATAAATTATTAAGATTATTATATTGTTTCAAAAGAGATTCTGAGACTATTAATTAACTAATATAATAATTGAATTGCCAAAAAAACTAGTTGACAGCCTGCTTCTAAGTAGGCTGTAGATGTTGTTGATAAGCCCTCCTTTATAAGATAATCTGTTACTTAATAGTAATTGCTTGTTTTTAACCCATTCTAGTACTTTTATAGCAAAAATCACAGAAATATCAAGTATATCACTATATCTTTTTAAGATGATATTTTAAAGGGCAAGACGATATATCGTAATATTATTAATATTATAAGGATTTAATTAGTTTGGCAGTAAGCTATTGTCTTAACCAGGTCATCGTCTTAGCTAGGATCGTCTTAACTAGGCCGGACTGTATGCGCGAAATCTCGCAAGATAAAGCTGCTCTCTGTGAATGTCGAGAGACCGATGAAAGCCACAAGCATTATGAACTGATTGCACAGCTACGACTCGCTTTACATCGTCATGGATACAGTAGATCTACTAGCCTCGATTAACGTCAGGCAAGCGACCCTGCTAGCTTCTGTTGAAATTTATCATCAAATCTCAGCATATCGAAGGCGAGAGAAGTCAAGCACGACAGTAAGTATATAAAGCATATGAATGAGGCATACAAATACAAGGCTTAGAACCTATTAATCTCCTTACGGCATTAGTGTAAGATATTATTTAGTGTGGAGGGATAAGATAGACGTGCCGTCGTAGTGCACGATTGTCAGAATAGTAGGACAGGTCAGCGTATAGCTCGAAGGTATGTAGAGTAGTCGGTAGCAAGGATGAAGGCAGCACTCAACGCAAGGTTCAAACGCACAAAAGAAACGAGTATATTCCGTATCCGTAAAGAAAGTATTGTCCAATATCGTCCGTAAAGTCAATCTATATCCATAGAGTCCATCCTGTCCGTCTGTAGCCCTCTCGTCTCGACCGCAGCCACCCAGCCTTAGTCTCTGATCTCTCTGATCTGGCCCGCTTGTACGTGGACTCCTTGATCGTTGTCTCCCCGAATCAATATCTCCGGTGCGGGACAAATATTGCCCAGATCAGGTGATTTGGCAGAGAGCAGCCCACTTTAGCCCGGTACGAATCTATGGGCAAGGCCAAATAAAGGTTGTTGCATGTGGCTTACTAAATTCATACAAAATCCGGCCACTGCCGCAGCCACAGCACAACCTCGTCACTTTGTACCGCAGACCCTTTTTCTACAGTGTGCCTTAGGCCTGTGAGATGCAATTGCCCCCGCGACCGCCTGGGAAAACCCTGTAAAATTAGCGAGTTTCCCCAAACACTGGCCTTCAGTCATTATCCGGCTTTGAATATAGGTGGGCTCTGAGCGTAATATTACTAATAATAAAAAACGGGTAGCTATATATGAAAAGCAAGCTTCATAAACGGCGTGCTCGGGCCGCTCCAGGAGTGCTCAGGCTAGGTTATCCTTAGCTCATGTTACAGTAAAGCAGCAGCAGCTCAGGTCCAGAAACTAAAACAGACCCAGCGAATAAAATCTTAAGGCGGTCTCTACGTAGTTAGCTGACATTACGCATGTGATATCGCGGGGTACCCCAAAAAAGCAAACAAGGTCCAACCAACCCCACCACACGCTCGAATAACGCCCCACTCCAAGGAACGCCCGGAATAGCTTTCAATTACGCCTATCTACAAGTTCGCCCGATTGCGGAGTGACTTGTCATTTAAAAATGAACTCAGCCTTATTTTCAATCAATAGATTTGCTCCTTGACCCAAAACACATCACCTTTCCTTCAGCTCTGTTAGTGCTCATCCTCTGATCAACACAATGGCGCGCCCACGCATCCTCATTGCTGAAAAAGTCTCCTCCGACGGCCTCTCCCTCCTCCAGAACTCGTTCCTCGTCGACCAAAAAACTCTCTCCCCGTCCGAGCTTCTCGAAGCAATACCCCTCTACGACGCCCTTGTGATTCGATCTGAAACCAAGGTAACGGCGGAGCTCCTCGTAGCTGCAAAGAAGCTCAAGGTAGTTGCGAGAGCGGGGGTAGGCGTGGACAATGTGGATGTTGAGGCTGCCACGAAGCTCGGCATCATAGTGGTGAATTCGCCCAGTGGAAACATCGTGGCGGCCGCAGAACATACGATTGCGCTGCTGCTGGCTACGGCGAGGAATATCCCCGCTGGCGCGGCGAGTTTAAAAGATGGACAATGGATACGGAGCAAGCTGGTAGGAGTAGAGGTTAGCAGCAAAACGTTGGGGATCATTGGGCTTGGGAAGGTCGGCTTGAAAGTTGCGAGAATGGCGATTGGGTTGGGGATGAAAGTTGTTGCGATGGATCCGTATGCTAGTCCTGAGATTGCAGCGACGAACTCGGTAACGTTGGTGATGGATTTGAAGACTCTTCTGCCGCAGTCCGACTTCCTGACCATTCATACCCCGCTTGTAGCTAGCACTATGGATCTGATCAGTACGGCGGAGCTCAAAATGATGAAGCCTACGTCAAGAATCCTGAATGTGGCACGTGGAGGCGTTTATAATGAAGAAGCACTCCTCGAAGCCCTTGAAGCCGGCACAATCGCCGGAGCAGGCCTAGATGTCTTCACATCAGAGCCACCACAGCCCGGCTCCGCCGCCTCAAAGCTAACCCAGCACCCCAAAGTCGTAGCCACGCCTCATCTAGGCGCCAGTACCATCGAGGCCCAAGAGAACGTCAGTATCGATGTTTGTGCTCAAGTCTCGACCATACTCTCCGGAGGCCTGCCCACGTCAGCCGTAAACGCGCCCCTGATCCTCCCAGAAGAATACCGCAAGCTGCAGCCATTCGTGACACTCGTAGAGAAAATGGGCAGCCTCTACACACAGCATTACACGTCGTCGCGCGTTGGGGGTCGAGTCTTCGACCTGGTCTACGAAGGCGAACTCGCCTCCATCAGCAGCACACGGCCCCTCTTCGCCGCACTAATCAAAGGGCTCACATCCTCAATTTCGGACTCCGGCGGCCGAGACGTGAACATCGTGAACGCGAACCTGATCGCCAAGGAGAAAGGCATCATCGTCAACGAGAGCCACCGGCGGGAGTCCACGGCCCCGTACGCGAGTCTTGTCACATTGAAGACCGAGGGCAATCCCCGGACTGACGGGAGCATTGAAGGCGCGCCCACGGCCAACAAGAAGCAGCAGCAGCAGCAGCAGCAGCAGCAGCAACTCATCTCCGGCTATGTGTCCGGACGCACGATCCACATCTCGCGCCTCGACCGATTCATGACGAATTTCGTTCCCGAGGGCACCCTCCTGATCTGTCGGAACTATGATTCTCCGGGAAAGATTGGAGGCGTGGGAAGCATTCTCGGGAGAAAGGGCGTGAACATCAACTTCATGAGCGTGGCGGGGCTGAGCGCCCGGAAGAGCAAGCATAGCACATTGAGTTCTCGCCTTGCGGGCCTGAGGACGATTGGGTTTGGGTATGGAGAGGATAGTGGGCCTGAGAGCGGGAGCGAGGGCGGAGGCGCGAGTTTAAAAGGCGAAAATGAGGCGCTGATGATCCTTGGTGTTGAGGGCGTAGTGGATAAGGGTGTTGTGGAGGAGTTGAGTGACGCCGAGGGGATATTGGATGTTTCTGTTGTGAGACTTTGAAAAGCTCTGTAGCTCCTTTCCTCTTGGGTTGTTTTGGGCTTCAATTTTTAATTCTAGGCCCTTTCGTTTCAACAGCGATGGAGATGGAGAGTAGGCGGCGTAAATTCGTACCGCATAACTAGATGAACATGGAAAGGAATGCCAATGATAGATAGGAGATGCTATGTGATATAAAGTAATTGACAACAGAAATGGTCTAAATAGACGACAGCGGCGACTATGGACAGGACGACAGCCAGCGCTAGCAGGCCACCCCAGCCCCGCTAACCCAAACTTTGCATGGGAACTGCTGCCCCCGGCTGCCTCCTATTCCCACGTAAAAAAAAGAAGCTCTAGATTTGTAGAGTATACGGAATTCCTAGTGTTTTGGTCACTTTAGCATGCGCGTGACTGTACATAGTGGTTTAAATTAGATAATATTATAAACTAACCCTCCCCCCATCCCCATACCCCTCCTTCCTCGCTGTCGCTGATGCTGTGGTTGGCGCCGTACGCTGCTAGCTTGGGGCAATTTCCTTCCCTTTCTCCCAACCTATCTCCTAGACAAATTAGCTTAGGCTAGCAGTCCCTATAGCCCCTATAGCCTCTGTCAGCCGGCCGATCCACTAGGTTAATACCTATTCGGCAACGTTCCACATAGCGAGTTAGCTAATTAGTGTAAGAATATGTTGTTGTTATAACGGCCGTAATGCAGCGGTATTTCAAATACTATTGAATATACTGGGTTCATTATATTATATAGCCGCCAAGTGTGAAAAAAGCAGTCTATAAAAAGAATACTGTATAATGGTGCATGGCTTCGTCTACAATTATGATCTTTTAGTCCACTAACTATTAGCATAAGTGACGTGTTGCTAGTATTATAGTACGTAAATTTTAGATAGCGGATCGAGATGACATGAATAGATCTCTTGCATCTTAGCTACCTGATTACCTAATCTAGAGCTTCAGGTCCAAAACATAAGCTGGTTCCTTAAAGAATAGCAATGACTCCTATGACGAAGAGCACTTCTACACCAGCAGCCTAATATCATTATGTTAGTTTTCATCTTTGACGTCTTCTGTAGGCATTAAACGGAATGGATCTTACCTCCAGCGCTCTAGCACTATTTCTTGCACTTGAGCTCACAGGCGACGGTAAGGTTGATGTAGATGATGCTGGCGAGGCAGTGACGGCTGGAGTCGTAGTTCCAGCCACAACATTTGTCGTGGCAGTAGCACTATTCGTCTTAGTGTTCGATGAGGCAGTGACCGCTAGAGTCGAAGTTCCAGGTACAGAATTTGTCGTGGCAGTAGCACTATTCGTCATAATGTTCGATGAGGTAGTGACCGCTAGAGTCGTAGTTCCAGCTACAGGATTTGTCGTGGCAGGAGCATTACTCGTCCTAATGTTTGATGAGGCAGCTGTAACTGGTGTTGAAGATATGGCTACAACAGGCGTAGACGACCCAGCGCCTTGAGTAGCTAAGACAATACCTGTTGGAAATGGGAGCTGGTTGAGAAAGGACTGGATGCTCGCTGGGAAGGGAGAGTTAGGGCTGTAAGGAATATTAGCAAAGACTGAGCAGGCGTTATTAGGCTCGACGTCCGCGCCCTGCCAAAGTTTTCATTTAGTCTTATTTTTTTCCTGATTGACTTATTAGCATTTGCGGTGCTGACGTACTGTTGGATCAGAGCAGAACGTTAAGTTTGGCGTGGCATTAGACTGGCAGAACGGGTCCTCGAACCCGCCTCCACTTGCGGTGCAGCATTCTTGACAGATTCTCATCGAGCAGACACAAGAGCCTTGGCAAAGGCATGAGCTGAATTCAGCTTGGGGTTTGTTAGAGCATTGATTGTTGCATTGAGCAGAGACGATGCAGAAGGAATGACAGGTGGACTGCTGGGTTGGTGAGGCGTTGATTAAGGAGGCGATAAGGAGAAGAGAGAGAAGAGTTGATAAGAGTAAGCAAAACATTTTAATTCAGATAGATGAATTCAGATAACTCTGCTTTTAGTAGGTATTTGGCAAGTAAAGGCCTAGAATGCTTGAGAAGCTTTAGCTGTTTTATATATATAAGGAAGATAGAGAGATTGGACACTAAGGCTCTCTATCTACGGCTTGGTTAATGGTATAGCCGTGTGTGAACGGGATTGAGAAAAGATGGTCACCTAAAGGGTGATGGTGGGGTTGGTGATGTGGCGTCTTAGCTTTTGCCATGTAGCACGTTTAGCCAACCTGGAAAGTGATTAGCGGATAAGTAAAGACTAAGCTTTAAGGAGGCGCCACAAATTATGCGCTTGCAAGCTTTGGAACTAATGTTGAGTCCTCCATTAGAGAGGTTAGCTAATGGGTGGTGATATAGAGTGATTGCAGCGTGGGCGTTCGTACCTTCGACCAATATCTGTTACTCTACCACTATGCATATCCTAGCGCCTGCTATCCCCATCTCTTTGAGATAACGGTTGGCTGGCCCAATGTCAATCTAACGCTAAATCAGGTTTGTGAAGAGCTGAAGGCTGATATTGTAAAGGGATATGGGGTGTGCAGTCGAAGTGCACGATTGTCAGGGCGATGGAATAGGGCAGCGTATAGCTCGAGGCTTAGGAAATACACAGTGGCTACATCGACGATATCCTTGAGCTTGAAGCCACAGCCCAAGCCCAAGCCCACACGGATCGTCTTCCCCCTTCTTGCCCGTTCCCTCGCTTTTCCGCGTCTTTGGAGACCACAAACGGCATAAGCCATGTGGTCGTCTCAGCGGCAGAGGAGATATAAGGCCAATAGGCTATATACTCCTCTGCCGAGAGCAACTCAAGCTCGGCCAGCTCGAGAAGGAGCTGGCGATACCACCAATCCTCGGCACTACAGAGACAGCCGTCATCGTCGAGGGCTGGAACTGGAAGCCAGGGCAGCCTCCAGCAGGGCCCGCCTCAGGAAGGCGGAGTCTTGAGACTCTCCTTCGGCTGCTCCCTGCACCCTCCTTATGGGCCTGACCCCTGCGTCGGGGCTTCCGGTCGATTGCCTTGTTGAAAAAGGCATGCCACAGTGGCGAGGTAGTGGTTTGCCCTGGGGGGCGGCGGCAGCGGCGTTGGGTTGTTTTGGTGTTAGCAGAGAAACCGAAACACCAGGAATTCTGTATACAAATCTAGAGCTTCATTTTTACGTGGGAATGGTTCCCATACAAAAGTTTCGGTTAGTGGGGCTGGGGTGGCCTGCTAGCGCTCGCTGTCGTACAGTATAAACAGGGTCCACTGTTGGTAATATCAGCGACCCCTGTCGTCACCTCAGTTCCTGCTGAAATTTTGATTATTTTGATTATTTGACTACCTTTCGTAGTTATGTTGCCTACCATTAGCTCTCTTTGCTGTTGCTCATTAGAGCTTATTGTCGCTATTGTTTTTGCATATCATCTTGCTACCCCTTTGCTTGAGCAGGAGACGGCATATAGAAGATTGACATAGCAGTTGAGCGTTTTCTGCAAGTGGCCTAGGAAATCCTGTTTGTATTTCCTCTCTAGTGAGAAGCTACGGTCCTTGATCAGCCATCGCTAGTCCGCAAGAACGGAGTTGCGAGGAGCGACTTGGATTAATTAGGCTAACCTGACTTGAACCGACACCTTGAACACTATTCATCATCTGAATTGAAATGCTTTATATACCATGAGATGCCCATGCCCTAGATACAAACTAATCCTGGGTATAAGGTATAAAATCTACCTAATCGACGCCAATGCACAGTCGTAATGAACAGTCGCTTTAAAACCCAATGCTAATTCGCTCCATAGGACTACGCCATGAATGAAGTAGGCGTAGACACCGCTTCCCCCTCTGATTCATCGTTCTTGAAACTGTACAATCTAACTTCGCAGTCTTCACTGCCTGTACACATCTTACTATCACTAAGCCCAATACACGTCACAGGTCCTGCGTGCCCCGAGAAAGTCTTGTCGCACTTCCCTGTCCGCACATCCCAAACCTTTGTCATTCGGTCTTCGGCGCCAGAGACCACGCGGAAACTATCACTAGCAAGAGCCCATATGCCTTCAACATGGCCGAAGAAGGTCTTGAGACACCTCCCGGTGCCGACGTCCCAGAGGCGGATTGTTGAGTCGAGGGCACCGGTCAGCATGTAACGTGGTGGGAGGGGTCGATTGGAGCCGCATGTTGATGTGAATGCTTCGCCGTAGGACTGCCTAATATCTGGAAGGATAGCTTCAGCGATACTTGCTGTACTTGATGCATCATCCTCCCCTTCGGCGCTAGAGAGATCGGGTTCATAATCGGCCGGCAACGGCAACACCTGTTGGACTTGGCCGACGTGACCCTCAAAGACTTTTATGCATGCTTTTGTATCAAGATCCCAGAGTCGGACAGTACAATCATCAGATGCCGAAAAGACAGTCCGTGAAGCCGAATCAAGTTTGACAGCATTCACCCAGTCCTTGTGGCCTTTTAGACAGAAAGTCGATTTGTCTCCGAAATTCCATATCTTGACGGTCTTGTCAACAGAGCCCGATGCGAGGATATTCGAATTGAAATGCAGAGTGATGACACCACCCGTATGCCCTTGAAATGTCGAAATGCATTCTCCGGTACGCCAATTCCATACCTTCAGCGTCATATCTAGACTGCCACTGATGAGTTTCATGTCGTCAAACTGTAATGCTCGGATGCCGGACGTATGACCATTCAATGTTCTGATCTCCTCCCCAGTCTCAATGTCCCATATCTTGATCGTCGAGTCATATGATCCAGTCGCCAATATGTTGTCATCAAATTGTAAACACATGACACCATTCGTATGCCCCCTGAAGACCTTTATTTTACATCGTCCATACTTCCAATTCGTGCCAACTTTAAATCTGTCCCTGTAGACGTCTTTCCAAGGCCGAAAGCGGGGCTTACCAAAGTAGGCATTATCGCCACTAAGCCTTTGCCTCTTGGCCTCGGGAGGGTTCGATGGTGCGCTTCTTTTGCAGTTGGGTGCAGGTATTAGTGCCATCTCGCTCTCTTGGGATGACTCAGACGACGGCGTAAGTTCTGGTGACCACTCATTCAAACCACGACCAGTTGCCCTCAATTGCCTTTGTCGCTTCCAGTCTCGTAAGCGCTTCTGCTCTAGTAATGGCAAACCCCATCCGCACTTGTTACACTTCCGGTCGATATGTTGTTCACACATCCTATGCCATACCACATCGTCATCGGCTAAAGCCCTCCATCGTTGACTGACTTGCGCCGCCTTGCATAGCGATGTCGTATCGAGGTAGCATAGAATCTTATATGATACTTCGGCTGGCAGAGCAGTAAGGAAGTCGATTCGAATCAAGTCGCGCACGGCAGAGGATAGATATGACAGCTGAGGGAAGCAACATTGTGTAAGGATGCCTTGAAGCATAAGGCTTCGATGCTTTGCTGGAGCAGCAGAGAAGAGTGACCAGACATGTGATATGCCTTCTTGGTCGGCCTGAGATAATGTTTCCAGATCCTAAGACGGTCAGCTATGGGATGATCAACGGTTAGTGACACCCACCCTCTGCAGGTTCTCCATGGAAGGCTCGTCAGCTGTACGCCTACACTTCGAATCCGGCCGGTGTCGATAGCAGTACTTGGTATTAGGATTTTTCTTCGACTTCGTGTCTGTTTCTTCCTGTACGTTGAGAGGGGCGTACTGCTTTGGTATATGCCTAGCTAGAAAAGGGGCTACTGTCTGTCCTGCTATCCTCGTCGACGAAGATAGAGTGATAGTTGAGTCAACATCATCGTGTCCATTATCGCAATTGTCTTGCGTAGGAGGAGATCCATCGTCTGGATGTCTGGTATTTGGCGGTATCTCAATAGACATGATGGGCATGTTCGCAGCTGCATGTTTCAAGGAGAGGCGAGAGGGGGATTCTGTATGAGAGTCTGAGCGACTCGCTGAAATACGCCGCGACATCGACGGTTGGGCCGCCGCCATAACAATTCCTCCAGTACAGCAAGAATGGAGGGATTGTGCATCAGACAGGCCTTTAGCCAGTCGAATCAGCGACAAATGATTTAGGTGGTTGATGGCGTAAGACAAGGGGGCCGATGTTGCAATGACTCTCGTAAGATAGTGGATGAGATTGACATAAGAAGAGAATAATTCGGGAGGTTATCTATTGATTGTGAAAGACTTGGGTGACTGAAGAGACGAGACGAGACGCTGAGCCATTGGCGTACACTTCACCGTCGCTGAATCCGAATTTCCAGTGGCGGGCGTTGAGGCGCAAGTCAAAAAGATGCGATTGCGGCTAAGAATGGCGTGCGCTTGCGCTAGATAAGACGAACTGGTTTGTCACGTGGGATTCGTATTGCTAGTAACACTCTATGTACGAGGTTATTCAAGTATCACTAGTGATATCACTTCGTGTCACCGCTTCCTCCTCCACCTATATTCAACTTATATAAGTCGACAATGCTCTTCTATTCCTCTCGTCCTCCCATTTCCATCGTCGCCGATCGGTTCTGCAGCCTTGTTTCCCCGGATTCCCGCTAGATTAATGCTTGGGCCGGCAGCAGCCGAAGCTGCGAAGCTAATGGCTCTCTGAAAGTCTCAGAGCCTTGCCGGTCCTCGACCCATCAGCAATGAAGCATGGCTTCATTCATTCCCATCATTATACAGTCCATCCCGCCATAATCTCATACAGCTTCCTTCCATCATAACTTCTTCCCATCATGTCGGCATCACCACAAGGCAGCCGCCATAGCCAAACTTCCTTGTCGCCGAATAATTCCCAGACCAACCAGGACGTGGACGTCGACGTCCCCCTCGAGACCCTTGTATCCCACCTCCTTGCGTCGAAGAGGTCCCTATCCTCCATCAGCAGTGTCTTGAGAGCTAATGAGATCGTCACGTCAGCTCGATCAGCTGTCGAAGAGAGCATCATCTTAGAATCACGGACAGCCTTTCTGCGGAGGGGCATCTCGCAACAGGCAAGAATACTGCGGAAGGTAAGGAACGGGGTCGATCATGCATTTAAGGAAGGGGAACGGGACTTTCAGGAGACGCTCCGAAGTCTTGATGCTGCAGACAACCGGTTGAAGGAGACTATGGAGGTCCTGCGTTCAACCATAGTCGACGCAGACTTTCGTCCGGCTAATGAAGAGCCTCGAAGCCTTCTTTACTTTATTGATGAGGCAGGGGTAGAAACTACACGATCAACACTGAGATATTACATTGATCAATCTCAAGTATGCGTTCTGGTCACTATTTGATTTGCAACTGACAGTCGATAGGAAGCGCAAGCTGAATTCCTCGAGTCCATCCAATCCTGTGACAAAGACATCAAAAGCATCAAGTCAGCCATTACATCGTCAGCCTCGCCATCACTACATCTCGAATCTCCCATACCCCAACTCATACAAAGCCTTGAAGAAAACGCTGCCGAAATGGCTTCCCTTCTCGACTCTCTAGTCCAACACTTCGACCTCTGCGTCAACGCAATCAAGCACACTGAAGGCGGCTTCGCAGCCGTCAAAAAGGCCGCAACAGACAACCAACTCCCGGACGGTGTAACAGTCTCGGGTGTCATCGAAGAGCCCAGCAACGATTCCGGCCTCAAACCACTAAGCGACGAAGACCGACGACAAATGCTGACGGTCCTCTCCAACGACGCCGCAGAAGTCGAAGACGTGGTCTTGGAATTGCACCAGCGCCTACAATCAATGGAAGAACAACACGACCAAATCCAAGAACACGTCGCGACCCTGACGGCCTCCTACACGTCCACGATAGCGGCCTTCACCATTCTCGAGACGATCGGGTCGCGCCTCCCTGCGTATATAGCCAGCAGCCAGGACTTCCTCCTGCGCTGGGCGGATTACAAAGCACAGATTTTCGAGCAAATGGAGGAGCTGGAGAGCATGCGTATCTTCTACGAGGGTTATATGACCTCATATCATGGTCTGATTGAGGAGGTAGCAAGGCGCAAGGCGGCAGAGGACAAGATGAAAGCCTTGTTGAAGAAGACAATGGAGCAGGTGCGGAAATTGCACGATGCAGATAGAAGAGAAAGGGAAGCTTTCAGAAGATATGTTGGGGATTACCTGCCGAGTGATCTGTGGCCAGGCTTGGTGGCTAACGCGCCGAGATTTGATATCACGATCGTGGGTGAGGAGATCGAGGGTGAAGGTGATGCGGAGCAGAAGGAGAGTCAGAGATGAGATGACGAGGGATACTGAGAAATGGTAAAGCGAACAGGTCTCCAAGCGCAGGTCAGCGCTCTCTTTATTCAGCATCAAATGCATCGTCACGCCTTCACAGCGAGAACGGCGTTTCTTCATCCCCAGTATAGCTCGATAAATGGAGGTTTCTCGTGGAAACACGGCCGCTTGATGGAGCAGTGGAGTATTGAGTTCATCATTCGAGCGCTTGGAGTTTGGGACCAGGATAGGAGTTTTAGGATTTGGAAGGCGTAATATAGAGGAATTGACTTTACGTACCTTATTTACAGGATACCATGCTTTCATAATCTTGATACAGTGATAGTCAGACAGTACCATCACAAACAGTAGCCCCTTG
>Ga0335075_10012469_pt1 | contig 12835 bp, 10 predicted proteins | sample Lox_Sample_24_FD_206723 | JGI IMG/M metagenome (GOLD analysis project Ga0335075, IMG submission 206723) | Soil microbial communities from Loxahatchee National Wildlife Refuge, Florida, United States - Lox_Sample_2.4 | ecosystem: Environmental > Terrestrial > Soil > Wetlands | place: USA... | reverse complement strand
TCCTCGATCGGCAGGCCATTGCCCTTCGACTTGCTGATGCGTTGGCCCTGTTCGTCGAGGAAGAGCTCGTACGTGAAGCCCACGGGCGGCGGCGAACCGAGGATACGGCAGATCCGGCCGGAGAGCCGGACGCTTTCCATGAGGTCCTTGCCCGACATCTCGTAATCGACACCGAGCGCATGCCAGCGCATCGCCCAATCGGGCTTCCATTGCAGCTTGGCAGCACCTCGGGTGACCGGCGTCTCCCATTTGTGCCCGGTTGCCGGATCGGTCCAGAGGACCGTTCCGGCCCCGGCGTCGACACCGAGGATCGGGACCTGCATGACCCGGCCGCTCTCGGGATGGATCGGCAGCACGGGAGCGTAGGTGGCGCGGCGCTCCGGGCCGAGGGTCGGCAGGATCACGGCCACGATCTCGTCCCAGGTCTCGAGCACGCGAAGCAGCGCTGCGTCGAAGCGGCCGGATAGGTAATAGTCCGAGGAGGAGGCGAATTCGTAGTCGAAGCCGAACTGGTCGAGGAAGGCGCGGAGCCGGGCGTTGTTGTGCGCGCCGAAGCTCTCATGGGTGCCGAAGGGGTCGGGCACGCGGGTGAGCGGGCGGCCGAGATGGGCGGCGAGCATCTCCCGGTTCGGCACGTTCTCGGGCACCCGTCGGAGCCCGTCCATGTCGTCGCTGAAGGCGAGCAGGCGCGAGGGAAGGCCGGTCAGGTCGGTGAACGCGAGCCGGACCCAACTCGTGCGCGCGACCTCGCCGAAGGTGCCGATGTGAGGCAGGCCCGAGGGACCGTAGCCGGTTTCGAAGAGGGCGGATTTTTTGCCCTCGCGGGCAAGCCGCGCCGCCAGCTTTGCGGCTTCGGCGAACGGCCACGCGCCGGGCGGCCGCTCGGGCTTCGCGGGTGACGGTCGGGGGGACATCACAGCCAAGCTAGAAATGGGGGCGGCGAGGGTCAATCGGCAAGCGATCCGGCAAGGCCCACGGGCGGCAACGCCGACCGCCGCCCGCGAGTACCCACATGACGGTCAGCCCCGAACCCCTGGCGCGGAGCAAACGACAGCCATGTATCCAGGCCAACTGAGTTACCTGCCGCTGGCCCTGCCATCGTTTTCCCTTCTCGTCGTCGCATTTCTCATCCTGGCCGGCCTGCTCTATGTCGAAGTCCTCGGCTATGCCTACACGCGGATCGGCCTCAGCCCCGGCGCCGCGGTGCTGGTCCTGATCGGCTCGCTGGTCGGCTCCTATTTCAACATCCCGGTGGCGGACGTTGGCGGGCACCGCGTCGTTTCGGGCGCGCTCGTCTCGTACTACGGGATGCAATACGTGGTCCCGGTTGTCGTGCATTGGCCGGGAACGATCATCGCGGTGAACGTCGGAGGAGCTCTGATTCCTGGAGCGATTTCGCTCTATCTCTTTTTCAAGCACCGGCTTTGGATTCGCGGGCCGCTGGCCGTCGCGGCGGTGGGCTTGCTGACACATGCGCTGGCCCACCCTGTGCGCGGTATCGGGATCGCGGTGCCGGTGTTCGTGCCGGCGCTTGCGACCGCGGTGGTCGCGGTCATGGTTTCGCCGCGGCAACCGGCTCCGCTGGCGTATATCGGGGGCAGCGTCGGCACGCTGGCCGGTGCGGATCTGCTCAATCTGGGAAGGATCGGCGAGCTCGGCGCTCCGGTCGCCTCGATCGGCGGCGCGGGAACATTCGACGGAGTTTTCCTGACCGGCATTCTTGCCGTGCTCCTGGCGAGCCTGTGGAGATGGGGAAATGGTGAGGATTCGCATCCGCGGGCGGCGCCACCACCGCCAAGGCAGTTCGAAGATTCGCCGTGGAACCGCAGCGCGACCCGGAGTGCGGCAAAGCCGGCTCTGGATCAGGAGGAGACGGCGGGCCTCCGGCGGGAACTCTTGCGCCGGCGACCCGCGGACGATCGACGAAGCTTGGCAAAGCGGCCCGGCGCAGCCGAGAATGGCGCGTTGCGAGGCGGCCGCGCCCGACGAGGTTCCAGTTGTCCGCTCCGCTTGCCGTCGTTCCGCCGGTTGTCCGGAGGGTGCCGAGCCTGACGATTCCCGAGGCGCCGGCGCTGGTCGCGGGCGCCGGGCGGGCGGTGCTGCTCGATTCCGATGGCGTCCTGGTCACGCTTGCGGCGGCGGAGGCCGAACGGCGCCTCGACGGCCTGCCGCCGCCGCTCGTCGTGCACGCGCCGGCGACATTCCGCCGGCTCGGCCTGGTGCGCCGGCCTGCCTTCGACCTCCTCGAGCTTTACGCCTTCGCCTGCCCCAGCTGTCCGGCCGTGCCGACGCCACGCGGGCTGGCACTGGCGCTCGGTGAGGCCACACCCCCGGGGATCGGGCACGGGATCGAGGCGGCTGCCGCTCTTCTGCCGCGACTGGCCTCTTCCTTGCTTGCGCGGCTCGCGGCGGAGCGGAACCTGCTGCACAACGCGGAAGCGGCAGGGCTTGCCGCCCTGATGGGCAAAGCGGGCTGGGGCTGGGCGCCGTTTGTGCTGACCGCACTCGAGGCGGCGGGGACCGCCGCGGCCATCGAGGGACTTCGCGTCTGGCGAAGGCTTCCGGAATGGGAAGAGACGGCGCCGCCACCAAGACAGGCGAGCCGACCGGTCGCGCCGGCAGAGGCGCGGGCGAGACTGGCAGAGATGCTGGGCGAGGGCGCCGAGCCGAGGCCCGGACAGTCCGACTATGCCGCCGCCGCCTGCGAGGCCTTTGCGCCGCGCGAAGCGGAGGGCGAACCGAGGCTGGTGCTGGCGGAGAGCGGCACCGGCACGGGGAAGACCCTCGCCTACATCGCGCCGGCGAGCCTCTGGGCGGAGCGCAACCAGGCGCCGGTCTGGATCAGCACCTACACCCGCCATCTGCAGCGCCAGGTGGAGGCGGAGCTGGCGCGGCTTTACCCGGGACCGGTGCGGCGGCGCCGCGCGGTCGTGCGCAAGGGCCGGGAAAATTATCTTTGCCTGCTGAATTTCGAGGAGGCCGTGGGGATCGCCGGGACTCGTGGCGGGGCCGATGCGATCGCGCTTGGGCTGGTGGCGCGGTGGGCGGAGGTGAGTGCGGAGGGCGATCTCCAGGGCGGGGACCTACCGGGATGGATCGCCGAGCTGTTCGGGCCCGCCGCCATTCTCGGACTCGCGGACAGGCGCGGCGAATGCATCCACGCGGCCTGCGCGCACTGGCGGCGCTGTTTCGTGGAGCACGGCATCCGACGGGCCCGCACGGCTGACCTCGTTGTTGCCAACCATGCGCTCGTCATGGCGCAGGCAGTGTGGGGTGGGCTCGACGAGGCGGGGGTGCCGGTGCGTTACGTGTTCGACGAAGGGCATCATCTGTTCGATGCCGCGGACGCCGCCTTTTCGATCGAACTCTCGGGCGCGACGATGGCGGAGCTTCGGCGCTGGCTGCTCGGTGCCGAGGGTGGCCGGTCGCGGGCGCGAGGCCTCGCGGCGCGGACCGGGGACCTCCTCGGCGAGCAGCCGGAGCTGCAAGCGGCACTCGAGCGGGCGCTGGCGGCGGCGCGCAAGCTGCCTGCGCCGGGCTGGCAGGCGCGGCTGGGGAGAGCGGCGGCGGAACAGCTCTTCGCGGTCGACCCCGCCGAGGCTCTGCTTGGCGCCATTCGTGCCCAGGTGCTGGCGCGGACAGGCGGCGAGGGCGATGCGCCGGAGGCGGATCTCTGGCCGGTCGGCGCGGCGCTGGCCGAGGCGGGAAAGGCGCTGGCGCTGGCGCTCGCCGAGCTGGCGCGGCCGCTGGCGGCGATCGCCCAAGGTCTTGCGAAGCGCCTGGCGGCCGAAGCCGAGACGCTGGAGGAGCCGGTGCGGCTGCGCCTGGAGGCGGTGGTGGGGATGCTGGCGCGGCGGGCGCTGGCGCCGCTCGGCGCGTGGCGGGAGATGCTCGGGCTGCTGGGCGAGCCGGCGCCGGAGGCCGGGCGGCCGGAGCAGATCGCTCTCCTGAGGCTGGATCGGCGCGAGGGGGTCGAGCGGGATGCGGCTTTGGTGCGGCACTGGCTCGATCCGACGGTGCCGTTCACGGCGACGCTGGCGCGGCCGGCGCACGGGCTGTTGGTGACCTCGGCGACGCTCAGGGATTCCGGGACCGCGGATGTCGAGGCGTCGTGGCGCGCGGCGGAGGCGCGGAGCGGGGCGGCGCATCTTGCCCTGCCTGCGACCCGCGTTTCGGTGCAAAGTCCGTTCGACTATGCAGCGCAGACCCGCGCCTTCATCGTCACCGACGTTGCGAGCAGAGAGATTGCGGCCCTGGCCGCGGCTTTTCGGGCGTTGTTCCTGGCGGCCGGGGGTGGGGCGCTCGGGCTCTTCACCGCGATCAAGCGGCTGCGCGCGGTTTATCCGTTGCTCGCCCCGGAGCTCGAGGCGGCGGCCATCCCGCTCTATGCGCAGCACGTCGATGCCATGGACAATGCCACCCTGGTCGAGATTTTCCGCACCGAGCAGGAGAGCTGCCTGCTGGGGACGGACGCGATGCGCGACGGCGTCGACGTGCCTGGCCGGGCGCTCAGGCTGGTGGTGTTCGAGAAAGTGCCGTGGGCGCGACCAGATATCCTGCATCGCGAGCGGCGGCGGCATCTCTCGGAGGGCGATCCGCAGGCATACGACGACCGGCTGGCGCGGCTGAGATTGCGGCAAGCCTTCGGGCGGCTGATTCGAAGCGCGTCCGACCGGGGTGCGTTCGTGCTGCTCGACCGGCGCACGCCGTCCCGGCTCTTGTCCGCGTTTCCGGAGGGTGTTGCGGTGCGACGCACCGGGCTCGCCGAGGCGGTTGCCGAGGTGCACGCGTTTCTCGGCCGCGACGAGTGACCCCGATTACCAGGTGCGGCGGCGCGAGCGGCTGCGGCTGAAAAGGAATACGCCGCCCACGACCACCACGACCAGGATGATCGCCTCGGGAAGGCTGAGGTGGCGCAGCAGCTTGAAGATGACGGCATAGATCAGACCGCGCACCACCGCGCCGAGCAGCATATGGCCGAGACCGGCACCGCGGCCGAAGGCGTAGGCGGCGAGGAGAAAAGGGGAGGCGACGCTTAGCGGCAGCACGGGCGACCCCTCCGTTCGCTGAAAGCGTGATGAGGGAGACCATGGATCGCCGTGGTTGTCCAGGCGGCGGCTTGCCGCTCGGGTCGCGGTGCCTATCATCGTGCCATGTCCCATGCCGCCCGTCTTGCCGAGCTGATCGCGCGCGCGTGCCGCGCGGTTGTCTTCACCGGCGCCGGCATGTCGACCGAATCAGGAATTCCGGATTTCCGGAGCCCCGGCGGCGTATGGAGCCGGATGAAGCCGATCCATTTCAGCGAATTTGTCGCGAGCGAGGCGGCGCGGCGCGAGGCGTGGCGCAGGGTTTTCGCAAATGAATCGGGGTGGGTGGGGGCGAAGCCGAATGCCGGCCACTTCGCCGTCGCCCGGCTGGCGGCCGAGGGCAAGGTCTCGGCGGTGATCACCCAGAACGTGGACAACCTGCACATCGAATCGGGCATGCCAGAGGAGCGGGTGATCGAGCTGCACGGCAATGCCGGCTATGCGACCTGCCTTGCCTGCGGGCTGCGGCACGAACTCGCCGACTTGCGGCAGGGCTTTCTCGGGCGCGACGAGATTCCGAGCTGCCGGGAGTGCGGCGGGCTGGTAAAGACGGCGACCATTTCGTTCGGCCAGTCGATGCCGGGCGGGGCGATGCGGCGGGCCGAGGCGGAGACGCGGGCGGCGGATCTCTTTATTGTCCTCGGCTCGTCGCTGGTGGTCTATCCCGCGGCTGCCTTTCCTCGCCTGGCCAAGGAGCATGGGGCCCGGCTTGCCATCGTCAACCGCGAGCCGACACCGCTCGATCCCGAGGCGGATCTGGTGGTGCATGCGGAGATCGGCCCGATTCTTGCCGCGGCGGTACCGGCTTGATCTGGCGGGCTGCTTCGCGCAGCCTTGCTCGTTCCAATCGCCCTCTTCTCTCCCGATGGAGAATTCAGCATGGATGCCCCGCAAGCGCTCGACGCGGAGGAGGCGCTGGTCTGCACGATGGTGCTGGTGGCCGGCGCGGACGGCGGGCTGACCGATGGGGAAATCGGCGCGATGGCGGGACTGGTGCAAACGCTTCCGATCTTCCGCGATTTCTCCTCGGAGCGATTGAAGATTGCAACCGACACGGCGGTTGCCCTGCTCGGAGAGAGCGAGGGCCTGACGCACGCGGCGCGGCTGATCGGTGAGGCTTTGGAGCAGAGGCTCCGCGAGACCGCCTATGCGCTCGCCTGCGATGTCATCGCGGTCGATCATCAAGCCCGGCAGACCGAGCTCGACATGCTGGAATTCCTGCGCGAGCAGCTCGCGATCGATCCGCTGATCGCCCGCGCGCTCGAGCGCGGCGCGCGGGCGCGCCAGCAGCGGCGTTAGAGCGCGATCGCTTGAGGCGGCGCGCCGGAAAGCGTGAATCGCGCGCTCCAACAAACGAGAGCGCGATCGCTTGAGGCGGCCCGCCGGAAAGCGTGAATCGGGCTTGGCGACGAGGAGCGATGTCACAAGAAGCAGCGCCGAGCTGCGTCCTTTGCAGATCGCCTGGGGGCCGCGGCACGCTATATTTTTGCAACTGAACTGAACGCGTTACCGGACCCTTGCATGACCCCGATCATCGGCATTGCCGCCTGCGCCAAGACCATTGGCGAGCATCTCTTCGCCGCGACGCCGGCCCGCTACGGGCAAGCACTGATCTCCGGCGCGGGAGCCCTGCCGCTGGTGATTCCGGCCGAGGGCGAGGCGATGCTGGCGGTGTTGGCTCGGCTGGATGGCCTGCTGCTGCCCGGCAGTCCGTCGAACGTCGAGCCTTCCCGTTACGGCGCAGCGGAGGATCTGACCCCCGGCAGGCATGATCCGGCACGCGACGCAACCGCGCTGCCCCTGGTGCGCGCGGCGCTGGAGCGCGGCCTGCCGTTGCTCGCGATCTGTCGCGGGACGCAGGAACTCAACGTGGCGCTGGGCGGCACGCTGCATCAGCAGGTTCAGAATCTACCCGGGCGGCTCGACCATCGTGGCGGCCCGGGGACCCGGGCCGAGCGCTATGGGCCCAAGCACATCGTGACGCTCGGCGGCGGGCTTGCCGAGATGCTTGGTGCGCGCGCGATTACGGTGAATTCGCTGCACGAGCAGGCAATCGAGCGGCCGGGCGAGGGCATCGCCGTGGAGGGCACGGGGCCGGACGGCACGATCGAGGCGATCCGTGTTGTCGGCGCGCGCGGCTTCGCTGTTGGCGTGCAATGGCATCCCGAATGGGAGGTCGAGGCATTTGCGGACCGGCTTGCCCTGTTCGCCGCCTTCGGCCGTGCCGCGCGGGCGTTTCAGGCGGGCCTCCGCAAGGCGGCCTAGCCGTGAGGTTCCAATAGGTTGTGACCTCCGGCATCTGCCCGCGCTGGGCCAGGTCCAATGCCGGCGCGATTCCTCGGGGTGCATTCACCGCCGGCGTCTGCGATATGGCCGAGGGCGACCTCGCCTTCTTCAAGAAGCTCGCCGACGAATTCACGATCGGTGACAACTATCATCAGGCGGTGATGGGCGGCACGGGCGCCAATCACATCATGCTCGGTTCCGGCGACGCCTTCTGGTACAGCGACGGTCACGGCAATCCGGCGGTTCCGCCGGCGAACGAGATCGAGAATCCGAACCCGATGCCGGGCACCAACAACTGGTATACCCAGGACGGATATTCGGGCGGCAGCTACTCGGAATGCGCAAACACGAGCCAGCCGGGCGTGGCGCCGATCGTCGATTACCTCAATTCGCTGCCGTATCACCCGAAGCCCAATTGCCAGCCCGGCCACTACTACCTGCTGAACAACTATGATCCGGGCTACTTCGGCAGCGGCACCGTGGATACTGTGGACAAGTACGTGATTCCGCAGTCCTCGACGCCGACCATCGCCGACGTCCTGCTCGCGCACGGCGTCTCCTGGACCTACTTCGGCGAGGGCTGGAACGCCTATGTCCAGGACCCGAGCAATCCGACGGACGTCTACTGCAACATCTGCAATCCGTTCCAGTATGAAACAAAGATCATGACCAACCCGTCGATCCGGAGCAACGATATCCAGGATACGACGTCACTCTACAACGATATCACCGACAATGAGCTGCCGGCGGTCTCGTTCGTGAAGCCGGGCGGACTGAACGACGGCCATCCGGAATCCTCGAAGTTCGATATCTTCGAGGCCTTCGTGAAGAAGATCCTTGTCGAGCTCCAGGTCCACCCTGACCTCTGGAATTCGACCGCGGTGTTCATCACGGTGGACGAGGGCGGCGGCTACTACGACAGCGGTTCGCTGCAGCCGCTCGACTTCTTCGGCGACGGCACGCGCATTCCCCTCATCGTCGTCTCGAAGTACTCCGAAGGCGGGCGCGTGGTGCATGGCTATTCGGACCACGTCTCGCTCCTCAAGTTCATCGAGGCGAACTGGAAGCTGCCTCCAGTCAGCAACCGCAGCCGAGACAACCTGCCAAATCCGATCGTGTCTGCATCCAATCCTTACGCACCGACCAACGGGCCGGCGCTCGACAACCTCATGGACTTCTTCAAGTTCTGAACCACGATCGGCGAGGGGCCGGCAGAAGGGGGTGCGACGAGCGCCCCCTTTTCTGCTGCGGCAACGGCAGCTGACCGGCTTTACGGGCCAACGAACAGGCGTCGCGCCTCGGCCAGAACTTCGAGCTGGTAGGCCTGATTGAGCGCGGGCGTGTGCGAGTGGTAGTCGCCGATCGCCAGCATCAGATCGTGGGTCCGGTTCAGATAGGCGCGCAGGATCGCGGCCGCGGCGGCGATGTTGAAGCAGGCATCGCCGAGGAGCCTGGCCTGCACCGCGGCGGGCGTGAGACCCGTGAGAAGCGCCAGCGGCCGCACCCAGAGGGTATTCACCTGCATCACGCCGAGATCCGCGGTGCCGTCGGTATCGTGATGGACGACGCCGGGCGCTCCGCCCTCGACCGCCTGGATCGAAGGCAGCACTCTCGGCGGCAGGCCATAGAAAGACGCGGCGAGCAGCATGCAGCGAAGGAACGGGATCGGCATTACCGGCTCATGACAGCCGGGCCTCCGAACGGTGCGCGGGACCGTTCCGTTTCCGCGCAATCGACTTTACAAGCGTTCGTGCGGGGGAATCGGCATGAGGACGGCAACAGGCAAACGCGGGACACGGGGCGCCGGCGAGGACGGCTTCACGCTGCTCGAGATGCTCGTCGTCATCGTCATCATCGGCCTCTTGATCGGGCTGGTGGCGCCGGCGGCACTGCGCGAGCTCGGCGGGGCGCGGATGTCGATCGCGAAGCAGTCGATCGAGCGGCTGGGCTCCGTGCTCGATCTCTACAAGCTCGACATCGGCAGCTATCCGACGACCGAGCAGGGTCTCGCTGCGTTGCTGGCGCAGCCTGCCGGTGTCGACGGTTGGAATGGCCCTTATCTCAAGGGCGACCGGATGCCCCGCGATCCATGGAACCATCCGTTCTTCTATCAGAGCCCATCCACGCGGCAGGGACTGGAGTACGATCTTTGCTCCGGCGGACCGAATGACGTGAAGGGGACGCCCGGGCAGCCCGGCATGATTTGCAATCACTAGAGCGTGTTCAGGTTGACTGAACACGCTCTCCTTGGTCTGACCGAGCGGATTCACGCGCTCCTGGATCGCTCCGCGATTCCAGTCAAGCGCGATCCGCTCTAAATTGGTTTGCATTCAGCCGCGACCCTCCTGCCAGGCGAGGGTCTCGAACGAGCCGGCGGCGGGATCGACGCCGAGAACGGCGCTGCGGGTGAAGCGTGCGCCTCCGCCGGCGACGGCGCGGGCAGTGACGCGGAGCGTCAGCAGTCGCGGATCGACGCCGATCGTTGGCAGGATGCCGCCGTTCGCGTCGGCGAGCGCGGCGCGTACGAGCGGACCGGCCAGCGCCGGATTGACGCTGCCGGGCGCGTACACGGAAAGATAGGGCTCAAGGCGCGCGGCCAGCGCCGGCGTCATGCCGAGCACGAGCGCCAGTTCGCCCGTGCTCTGGAAGGGACCGCCCGGCGGTCCCCAGGCGCGGCCGGCAGCGCGGTATTGCGGGATTTTGGCGCCATGGGGCGAGGGTGCAGGGCCGGGCGAGCGCCAATCCACGATCGCGGCGCCGAGACTTGTCGCCGCCGCGGGATCGACGCCGAGCCGGCGCAGCAGGGCCACGAGGAGCGTCAGGGGCGCGGTGTTCGGATTGATGAGACCGCCTTCGTTGGTGATGGTGACCGTGACCTCGACGGTGCCGATCCGCAGCCGATGCGGCGCGCCGTTCGCCGGCCAGCCCGTGGCGGCGGGAGCGAGGGCGCGGAAAAGTGCTATCTGAACCGCGCCGTCGGCGGCGGCTGCGGCTTCGGCGCGGCCACGCAGATTGGCGGCAAGCTCGGCATTGCTGCGGCCGGCGGCGGTGATCCCGCTCACGAGCAGCGCCAGCAGCACCATCGTCCAGAGCACGATCAGGAGCGCGAACCCGCGTGCCGGCCCGGCTGCCGCGCGCGCTTTTCTCCGCCCCGGCATCACGGGCCGCCGAGCCAGTGGCGTACGGTTCCGCGCAAGCCCTGGTTGGGATCGGCGGAGCCGGAGGGCGGCAAAGCCTGCAGCTCCTGCGGCACGAGCGCGGCGTTGATGAGCTGCTCGCGCATGTCCTGGGTGAGGGCACGGGCATCGCGCTGGTCGTGGATGACGTGCGGCGTGATCAGCACCAGCAGTTCGGTGCGCATACGCTGGTTGTTCTGCGTGCCAGCGAGCGCGCCGATCAGGGGAATGTCCTTGAGCCAGGGGATGCCCTGGTTGCCGCGGCTGACAGTGTCGGTGATCAGACCGGCGAGCCCGACCGTCTGGCCGTCCTGTACGACCACGCGCGAATGCACGGTTCGGTCGTTGAAGGTCGGCGAGTTGACCGCCTCTGCCTGTGGCGGCGGATTGGTGTCCACTTCGCTGACCTGCTGGGTGATGTCGAGCGTGACGAGGCCGCCACTGTTCACCCGGGGCGTCACGATCATCACGACGCCGGTCTGGGCATAGCTTACGGAATTGATGATCGGTGCGTTGCTGGTGAGCGTGCTTTGCGAGCTCGAGGTGAGATAGGGGACGAGGCTGCCCACCTGCAGCTCGGCCGGCTGATTGTCGAGCACCATGATCTCGGGCGAGGACAGCACCTGCACCTTGGTAACGGCCTGCAGGGCGGAGATCGCGAGCGGGGCGCCGGATAGGCCATTGCCGCCGATGACGAAGCCGGGGAAGCCGGTGGCGAACTGGGCGGCGGAAAGGTTGCTCGTCTGCAGCGACTGGGTGGCGTTGCTGAGGATCCCGTTGATGCCGCCGGCCTTGAAGAAAAACTGCGTCCCATACTGCAGGGCGTCGTTCAATGTGACCTCGGCGATGACGGCGTCGATCTTCACCTGCAGTGGCAGGATGTCGATCTTCTGCAGCATCGCCTCGACCGTGCCGTACTCCTGCGGCGTGGCGTAGATGAGGAGCGCGTTGTTCTGGTCGTTCGGGATGATGCGCATCTCGTTCGCCGTGACGGCGCCGGCGCCGTTCGCGGTCACGTCGAGCCCGCCGAGCAGCGGATTGGATGCGCCTGGAGCGGCGGCGGCTGCGGGCGTCGCGGCCGGGGTCCCGGTCGCGGCGGGCGCGACCGAACCGGGTGCCGCCTGAACGCCGATGCCGCCACCCGCCGCCGTGCCCGATGTCGCGGAGCCGAGGCTGCCGGCGGTCGGCAGCTCTGCCGCCTGCTGCGCAGCGATGCGGCCGCTGCTCGGCGGCGCTGCGGTCACGTCGTTCGGCGTGAAAGCCTCCTGGAGCACGTAGGCGGTGTCGTTGGCGTTGCTGTTCTGCAAATAGTAAACGTGCCAGGTCCGCGTGTTGGTTTGCTGCGCATGCTCGAGCAGGGCATAGACGCGGCGGACGTCGCTGATCATCCCGGGCTGCGGCGCGACCGCGAGTACCGCGTCGACGCGCTCGAGGGGGAGGACTTGCACGCGGCCGGCGAGCGCCTCACCCTTGTCGGCGCGGAATGCGGATTCAAGCGCCGTGGCAAATTCCTTCGCGCCGCCACGCGGCACGGAGAGGAGCGCATAGGACTGGCCGGCGAGCGCATCGGTGTCGAAGCTCGAAATGAGCGCCATCAGTGCTTCGCGCGCGTCGGGGCTGCCGCTGACGATGAGCGCATTGCTGTCCGGCTCCGGCGCGATCCGGGCGCCGGGACCTACGAATGGTGCCAGCGCCTTGGCGAGTGCCGTCGCCGAGGTGTAGCGGAGCGGCACGACGGTGCTGCCGGCAAGGTCCGGGCTTGTCGCGAGGAGGCCGCTCGCCGCGGCAGCCGGGATCACGCGGTAGAGGTTGCCGGTGCGCACCAGCACCGCAGCATCGCCGGCGAGCAGGGTCTGCAAGGTCGGCAGCAACTGCGCACGCGTCAGCGGTCGGACCGTGCGCAGGCTGGCGGTGCCGTGCACGGCCGGATCGATCGTGTAGTTCACCTGCAAGATCTTGCCCAGAATCTGTGCCGCGACCTCGCGGATGTCGGTGTCGGCGAAATCGAGCGAAATGTCGCCGCCCGGGGCAGGCGCCGCCGTGCCCGTCGGGGCGGTGTTGAGAGGCGGTACGCCGTAGCTGACGAGCGCGCTCGGTGGTGGCGTGACAGCGCCGACATTGCCGTTGATTTCCGGTGCGGCGGCCGCCCCGTCGGCAAGCGGCGGCAGCCCGGCGAGCACGGGCTGCGGCTTGGGCGCGCCGCATCCGAAGAGCAGCAGGAGGAGCGCGAGCGGTGCGAACAGCACTACCGCCGCGGGGGCAAGCCTCATTTCGGGGCCGCGGGGT
>Ga0335075_10012468_pt1 | contig 12836 bp, 10 predicted proteins | sample Lox_Sample_24_FD_206723 | JGI IMG/M metagenome (GOLD analysis project Ga0335075, IMG submission 206723) | Soil microbial communities from Loxahatchee National Wildlife Refuge, Florida, United States - Lox_Sample_2.4 | ecosystem: Environmental > Terrestrial > Soil > Wetlands | place: USA... | reverse complement strand
TGCTGCTGTTGCTGGAACTGCGCAAGCTGTTGCTGCGCCTGGTCTAACTGCTGCTTGTAATTGGCTGCCTGCTGGGCAAAAAACTCAGACGTGCCGGGAGGCTGCGCTATCTCCTTCTGTTTGGTCAGGAACGCGGTCAGCAGGCGGTTGAGAGTATCCGTCGCGAGCTTTGGGCTGGAAGCGATGTAAGTGACATGAATCACATTCGACTTACGCACCATGGTCACGGAAAGGTGCTTTTCAAATGCAGTTATGGCCTTATCATGCGCTTTCAGCTGATCATCGGTCATCGTTGCTTCGGCATGGCTGCTCCAGTTTGGATCGACGACCTGATTTGCCAGGCCGCGGCTGAGCAACAACTGGATCTCGGAGTTGATCTGCTCTTCGGTGACGCCGTTGACCGTGATTTCGCCGCTGATGCGGTTCGGCGTAATCTGGTCATCTCCGCGCTTGTTCTGAACCAGGATGTCCATCTCGGAGTGGTACTGCCGAGGCGCAAGAAATGCATAGAGTACCGAAATTGCGATAATTCCGCCCACGATCATGAGCCACAGTCGGTGATAGCGAAACGCCGCCGTCACGATGGGTCGGAACGAACTGGTCTCTTGAATTGGTGCGATGTTGCCGGGCAGACTCTGCATAGGCTACGGTTTGCTCCTTGGCGATAAAAAAAGCCTTGAGGCGACGTTGCTAGCGATAGGATGCCGACGATCTGCGAAGCGGCCGAAATGTGAAGCGAATTTCTTTTTCGCACCCGCTTGCTGCAACAAACGAGCGCTCATAATCATGAATAACCCACACGAGATACAACTCGCATCGGGAGTGCTAGCCTATTTCTATGGTTATTTGTTGCCAGGGACATATGGCGGCTTTCTGCCATGCGCGTCCGGCAGAAACATCGAGTATATACATGAAACGCGAGCGGAATGCGGGAGTTATCTGTGAGAAGGGAGTTATTTATTGCAATGCGAGTCGCCTGAGTAAGTGATATGCCCGGCTGATTGCGCGGGTGCAATGTGCGTGCGATGGAGAAGAGCCGCAAGGGCGGAAGCGCGTCCCCGCGGGTGTGGCTCTGTTCGCGGGGATGTTGTAAGGATGGATGCTTCTTGCCGCGGTCCCGCTAGAAGTAGTCTATGAAGGGGTGCGAGTCCGCCTGAATGATCTGGATCACCGCGTACAAAGTATTGCCCAAAGTGAATCCATCTCCCGAGCCTGTGGCATGCACAAAGTAAAGGCGCGGCTCTTCGTCGTCATACCAGCTGCTTTGCGAGGTGACTGAGAACCCGCCTGCGCGCAGTGTATCTTCGGCCACCTGGACCTCTTCGGCACGCAGCGCAAAATCGATGTCCATGCTGGCCGTTGTTCCGCCGGTTACCGAGACCTGAATGTAGAAGCTCTGCCCGATCCCGAGGCCGGCTTTGCTTTTTACGCCGTCCACGAAGATCCGATTCTCGTCGGGCCTCGGCAGGTAAAAGGCGAAGACATTCTGGAGCACCTCAATATGTCCCTCATCGAAGAGCTTGAGAAAGTTGGGCGGCAGAATACTCGAAGGATCGAGAACGGTGTTGGTGCCCGGGATCACGGCAACCGATTGCGGGTTGTGAAGGATCGCCAGTGCTGCTGCGACCGAAGCGGCCAGATTCGCGCCGTTGCCGGCCGCCTCGAAATGCACCCAGATCAGTGCGGGCGATTCATTGATCACGCGGCTGGTGATGGCCGTGATGCGAATGTGAGTGTTCAAGCGAAGCGTGGTCTGCACGGCGGGCAGTTCCGACTCCTGTGCCGGCAGCGAGCCGTCGGCGAAGAACCAGTTATTGCGGATTTGTTTGAAGGCTACAAATCCGTTGGCTACCTGGGCTTCGAATGGATTGAGCGCCTGGCCGTTGACTGAGACCGTCAGATCCTTGCGGTCCAGTTCGAAACGCAGGACATTGCCAGGCATGAGACTTCCATCGGCTTTGAGAGCGCTTTGGATGGCGCTCCAGTCAGTTGCTGCGTACGTCTTCCCGGTCATGAGCAGGGAAGACACGAAGACCAGAGCGAAGGCTCTGGCCATGCTGCCAACTGTGCGTGTGGACATGATGAAGCCTCCAGTCGAACCATCGCGCCGCTCGAGAGACTATCTATCTCGCGCGCTTGCGAACTACGCCCGGCGCAATGGCCCACAGGGAAATTGCAAACAACGCAGAAGGCAGAGCGATGAAATTGCCGGATGGCGGGGAGGGAGCGAAGATTTTCACTCCGAAATGTCGCCGATCGCGCGTATCTGGAAGGGGCTGGATCGGTTGCGCAAGCGAAGGTCAAATCTGCCGCGCGGTGGAAGCCTCTTCAACGCGGCGCTTGCGTTCTTGCCGATGACGAAGCCTGTCTTCACGGCGGATCTTGAGTGCAGCGAAGAAGCTCACAAACACACGCTTGTAGCAGGTGCGGCAGCGGAGCGGATAGCGGAAGAAGATCACCTGCGAAAGATCCGGCACACGCAGCCTGGAAACCCGGAACTTGGTGGACCCGCAAAGCTTGCACTCCATGGTAGAACTCCTGGAGAGACCACTGAGGAACCCGGCGGGGAAGAAAACCTTCAGGAAAGCGCGCCTGACGCAGACTGTCGTCTCAAAATAGCACAACTCCGGCGCACAGATTTATTTTTTCTCAGCGATTGGGGCTGGAGGAAGACGAATTCGTTTCATCCGGCGGTGGGATGAAACGGCAGCGACACGCGCAGATTGAGTCTGGAAAGGCTGCACAGAGATGATCTTCGGCGCCTGGAACCGCCACGGTCAGGCAAACCGCGAGTTGTGCATTCAGCGGCGTACATCGTATTCCGAAACGAATTGCTCAGGAAGGGAACAGCGACCCTGTCGGGGCTGGAATCGCGGTGAGTCGCGTGCGCCTGCGCTGCGGCTGCGGCTCAGGTGAGCCCAGAAGGCTGGCGATCTCCCGCAACTCGGCGCGAACCTGGCGGACAATCGCCGAGGCCTTGTCGCGGCGCATGGCAGGCTCGCCGCCGCGGAGCGGCAGGGTGGCCTGCGGCTCGCGCTGGCGCGGGCTCTGGTCGAGTGCCTGGCGTGCGCCGGGCAGCGTAAAGCCCTCCACCTGGACGAGGCGCTTGATTTCGAGGATCAGCTCCACGTCGCGGCGCCGGTAGAGGCGCTGGCCGGTTCCGCTCTTGTTGGGCTTCAGTTGCGGAAACTGCGTCTCCCAGAAGCGCAGAACGTAGGTTTCCAGGCCGCAGATGCGGGCCACATCGCCAATCTTGAAGTAGAGACGGTCGGGGATCGAGGGCGATTCGATGGCGTGTTTCCGCGAGAGTTGCGTGGCCATAAGCTCCATGAGCCGGCCATGAGTCCGGCTCTTTTGAGAGTATAGGCCACAAAATGCACCGGATGTGAAGCAAAATTCCCGATTTGGACTCATCGGAGTGAAGGGGCCGCATCGACCCAGTCCGTGTCGGACGCGCCTGTGCTCGCTCGCGGAGCGCCCAACAAGGCTTCCGTGGGCTATCGCGCCACGGAAGTTTCCAGTGCGGCAGGCGCGGATTCAGCGCGTGCCGGCGAATGCGCGGGCGCGGCGCGCAGGTACTGTTTGGGCCAGCTTGCTGTTTCGCCTAACGCAGCGGCAGCATGCACCGGCCAGTAGGGATCGCGCAACATCTCGCGGGCCAGCATCACCATCTCGGCTTCGCCTTTTTCCACAATTTCGTTGGCCTGGGTGGGATCGGTAATCATACCCACGGCCGCGGTCGGAATCTGCGCCTCGCGGCGAATGCGTGCGGCAAAGGGCACCTGGAATCCGGGACCGACAGGGATGGTCGCATTCGGCACCATGCCTCCCGAAGAGACATCCACGAGATCCACGCCATGCTCGCGTAACTGGCGCGCCAGCTCGACAGACTCATCCGCGTTCCATCCGCCGTCGGCCCAGTCCGTCGCAGAGATACGCATAAACAGCGGCAGATGTTCAGGCCATTCGCTGCGTACAGCGTCCACAACGGCCAGCGCGAGCCGGCCGCGATTCTCCAGGCTGCCGCCGTACTCGTCGGTGCGCTGGTTGGCCAGCGGCGACAGAAATTGGTGGATCAGGTAGCCGTGCGCAGCGTGAATCTCCACGAGATCGAACCCCGCATGCGCGGCCCGCTGCGCTGCGTGGCGAAAGGCTTCTACAACCGCGTCGATGCCTGCTTTATCGAGCGCAGTGGGAATGGCGTAGTGCGGGGCGAAGGCGACGGCGCTCGGCCCAACCGGCTGCCAGCCGCCCTCATCGGACGCCAACAGCCGCTCCTTGACAAATGGCGCGCTCATGCTTGCCTTGCGGCCCGCGTGCGCCAGTTGAATGCCGGCCCGCGCTCCCTGCCCGTGAATGAACTTCGCAACCCGCTCGAGTCCGGGAATGTGCTCGTCTTTCCAGATGCCCAGGTCGTTCGGCGTAATGCGGCCTTCCGGCAGGACGGCTGAGGCTTCAAGCATCACCAGCCCTGCGCCGCCCTGTGCGCGGCTGCCCAGGTGCACCAGGTGCCAGTCATTGGAAAACCCGTCTTCTGACGAGTACTGGCACATGGGCGAAACCCCGATGCGGTTGGGAAACTCAAGCGAACGAAGCTGCAACGGAGAAAAAAGAGGATGGCTCATGACAGGTAATGGATGATTGGAACGGAAATTGGATGCAAAGGCAGTCGACCCCGGTGCGCGCGGGCTGCGCAGTTATTGTTTTTTGAGCACCACGGCGCCCTTTTCGTCGAACAGGATCGCGCCTTCGAGTTTGCGGAAGTCCGCGGCGCGGCTGGCTGGGAGCTCCACCTGCCGCACGACATATTCGCGCTGATAGTGCACCACGTTGCCTTTGACTGAGATCGAAGAGTGGTAGCTGGCGAAGTCCATGTCCACATCGACCGGATCAGGAGTCTCGTCCACCACGTAGCCCGGCGGCAGCGTGATATCGAAGCTGTCGCGCCAGCGGCCGGTTGCATCGAGATCGATGGGGATGGAGCGCGGATGTTCGTCGAAAGGGATCGAATCTTCTCCTATGACGCGTGGACGCACCAGCAGCAGCGGCCCGGCTGCGTGCGCATACTGCGGCACGGTCACCGAGTAATGGAACTCCATCGGCTTGTCGAGCGAAGGCGGTTGCACAAAGCTGAACGAATCCAGAGACACGCCGGGCAGATCGCGAGCCACATACACTTCCCAGAACTCGTGGCGCTCCTTGTCGTCGGTGTACTTCAGGAACGAACGGAAATCGGCGCCTTCCGGGCCGAAGTGCGCCGTGTTCACTTTGCCGGTCAGCACGCCGTCGGCCGAGAGTGTGAAGGTTCCGTTGCGGTCGGTTCCGTTTGCATCCGGAGCCAGGACGGGCAGCGCGATCACCTGGCTATCCGTGCCGTCGGCGAGAATGCCGTAGCTGCCCTGGAGCTCGGAGGGCAAGTTTCCGGCGGGAGTGCGTTCGTCCGTCGGGTCGAAGATCAGATAGCGCTTGCCGTCCTTGGCCGTGACCATAGCCTCCAGGCGCGCGTCTTTCACGTCCGCGGGAACTTCGATGGCCGTGATCATATGGTCGCCGATGGAGGAGGGCGCGTTGGGATCAACCAGCCCACGCCGGTCGTCGACGGGCACGTAGTAAGCCTGGATACCGACGGCTTGCAGCATGGAGATCAGCAGCGCGGTCTTGTCCTTGCAATCTCCATAGCGGTTGCGGAAGACCTCGCCGGCGTAGTGCGACTGGTAACCTCCGATTCCGCGCTCGACGACAAAGTAGCGGATGTTGGCCTGGATGTATTCGGTGATGTTTTTGACTTTGGTGTAGAAATCGGGCGCTCCGGCTACAAGCTGCTGGGCCTCGGCGGCGATCTCCGGCGTGGGATCGGTGCGATGTTCCTGCAGACGCGCGCACCACATGCCCCAGGCCCGCCACTCGTTGTCGGTTCCCGCTACGGCAGCGTCGCCCCACGTCACAGACATGCGTGCGGCAAGCGCCCAAAAATCGGGGTGCGCCTTTACATCGCGCAGATCCAGCTCTGGCACGTCCCTGATCTCCCACCGCCAGTGGTTGGGCGCTACTTCATCGCCTTTGACGGGCTTGAACTCATGCCAGGATTCAGAGTGAGCGCGGCCCACAGGGAGGTCGACCTCGAGCGTTTCAAAGACGAATGGAACCCCATTCTGAAACTGCCAGACTTTCTCCTGCTCATACGGCGCAAGGAGCTCCTCCGATTCGCAGACTATCGTTGCGCCGACATCGGCTGCGGGCGGGTGAACGGTGTCCTCACCCTTATCCATGAAATCCGTATCTTTGGCCTGGAAGACTTTGCCGTCGGTTGCAATGGTCCACTCGCGAAAGTAGTTGATCCTCTCGTCCACGTCATAGCCGACAACGCACGGGGTTTGCCGGGCCTCCGGTTCAAGAATGCGGATGACCTCGCGTTCGCGCTCGGTGGCCCGTCCCTGATCGTCGATTGTCTCCAGATACTCGTCCGACAGAACCACCGATCCCGAATCCCTGGCGTAATCGGGCGTGGGAGTCTTTGCAGCCGCCAAGGCCCAGTCCGGCACGGGCAGAGATTTATCTTTTGCAACCGCGGGCAGTGCGGCGGCCGAAAGCAGCACAGCAGCCACGACGCGCATTGGAGAAAAGTTGAATAAAGGAGCCTGGAAAGTCGCCATCAGTTGCCCTTGGCCACGGTGGTTGTGCTCAAGACGAGTTGTTCCTAATCCGCGGCGGCAACCTTCTGATAGAACCCGCGCAGATCCTGGTACTCGTTTGCCTTGGCCAGTGCGAAGGCGCGGGCGACAGAGTGCGCAACGGTCAGCTTGCCTGGTTCCGACTGGCTTCTGGCGACGAACACGGTGTGGCCGGCCCAGCCGAATTTCGCATCTTCCGGCGCGCCCTCCACCGTCAGGTCAGTCGGCAGATTGTAGACGACTATATCGGTTACGCGCGAGCCGTATTGCATGTCCACTTGCTCAGTGCGCTTTTCCTGGTTCACAAACGGAATGCGGCCGCGGGTCTCAAAAAAGTAGCCGGGCAGCAACAGCCGTTTCGCGGTCGCCACGCCCATTGATCCCTTCACCGTGCACATCGCAATCAGATTCGATTCCGGCTGGTCGATGGCCAGGAAGTGATCGACGTGCACTTCCACACCGTCTGGAGTAATGTCATCGAGATCCTTGTCGAACTGCTTCTTCAACTCGTCGATGCCGTTCTCAATCGCCGCCTGCCGCCACCTGAGCGCGTCCTGGCCGTTCATCACGATGGAGATCGAGCCCGTCAAGGCGCCGTGATCGTCAATCGACAGGTCTGCGTTGCGGGTGACCGTGTTTTCGGTGTAGTTCTCCGCAGCCGTGCTCATCAGGGCCATGCCCTGCGCACTCTGGCGGATGCCGCGCGCCTCCGAGTGCCTCCAGTTCAGGCGGCCGAAGGGACACATCTTTTCCCCGGGATCGAGAACCGTCTCCTTACCCCCGATATTCAAAATGACCAGCGTAATATCCAACTGGTCGAAGTTCATGTAACTGGGGTCGAAGATGCCCTGCGAACGGTCGACGACTTTCATAGCATAGGCCGTCAGCCCGGCGGCGCGCAGCATGGAAAGGTACAGGAGAGCGATGTCGTCGCTCGATCCGCTCTTCTGGGTCCAGGTGTCTTCAGCGCGCTTCGCCTCTTTGATCTTGAGCTCCTTCATCTCCGAGGCGCCTTTGGCGCGCGTGTAGTCGGTGTTGTCGAGCGCTTCCACGGCGGTGTAAAGCTTCCTGGCCTTGTCCAGGTCGCTGTCAGTCGGCGCAATAATGCCGTCCACGGCTGCGTGAATTACCTTGGTGGGTTCGGCGAAGTGGTCCACATCTTTTGACCAGAGCTTGGCCTCGTTCATCCAGAAGTCGCCGGCGGTTGTTGCAGCCATGTAATAGAACTGAACCTTGTAAAGATAGCTCTGGATCGGCGGCATCCATTCTTCTTCAGGAATCGCCGGCACGTCAGTCACGTCGACTGTGTAGTGGCCGGCGATGTCGGTCTTGATGTCCGCGCCCGCGGGCAGATTGCGCCACCAGATCAGGCTGTTCACAGTGCGGCCACGCGAGTCGGTCAAATACATGCCGGTAGAGTGGTCGGCTCCGCCGGGCATGAACGCCTTGAACGGCGTGAACTGGTAGTGCGCCTTGTGGACGAAATACTGCTTCTGAATTGCCCAGCTCGGCGACGAGAAGTTATCGTCGCCGTAGCGAATGGTATAGGTGTACTCGAGAACGCTGCCTACTTCCACGCTGGGCAGCGTGAACACCTTGCGGCCGATCTGGTAGTTGCCTTTTTTCTCGGCCAGCAGGTCTTCCGGCTTGCCCTCGAGCGGCACGATCGTGCCGTCGGGGTGAATGGTGCGGCCCCTGATGTCGGTGATCTTCCAGTCGCCACGCAGGTAGGGCAGCTCCACGGTCGCCAGCTCCTTGCCCTTCTCCGTGAGCACCTTGATGCGCTCGTAGTAGCTCTGGTAGTGCAGCGGATCGTTGTCGATCTCCTCGATATCGAGGTAGCTGGCGGCCGCGCCGGGCGCCTTGGGATCGACGGTCATCTTGAGCTCGTCGGGGTTAGGAGGCTGGAACTGCGCGAGAACCAAAGCAGGAGACGCCGCTACAGCGAAAAAAACTGCACACTGCACAAGACAACGGGGCCGCATAGATGCATTTCCTTTAGGGAGGAATAACAACAAGTCTAACTCTGAATTATGAAAAACTAACGTGGAATCTTCGTACTACAACCTTAGTTACCTTTGGTCTTTACTTGCCTGTGAATCGTACTCAGGCTGAACGCGCTTCGAGCAGGGTGCTCACCAGCGCCAGCGGCAGCCCCACCACGTTGAAGTAGCAGCCCTCGATGCGCGGAATCCAGCGGGCTGCGCGGCCCTGGATGGCGTAGGCCCCGGCTTTGTCCATGGGCTCGCCGCTGGCCACGTAAGCCTCAATCTCCGCGTCAGAAAGCGTGAGAAACCGCACCGCCGTGACCTCCGCGGCCACTTCGGTCGACTTCGCCGTTACCACCGCAACGCCGGTCACCACGCGATGGCTGCGGCCTGAAAGCATTCGCAACATGCGCGCCGCGTCGGCCGCATCCTCGGGTTTGCCCAGAATCTGGTCGTCGATTGTGACCGTGGTGTCGGCGCCTAGAACCGCCAGGCCTTCGTTATGCAGGGGGCCGCGCTGCGTAGACTCCTCTGCCAGGCGCGCAAAGACAGCCTGCGCCTTTTCGCGCGCCAGCCGGGTTACGTAGGCAATCGGCTCTTCGTCCGGGAGTGGATCTTCCAGTATGTGCGCCGGGTGCACCTGAAACTGAAAGCCGGCCTGGGTGAGCAGCTCGCGCCGGCGCGGAGAGGCTGAAGCCAATATCAGCATAGGTGCATTATGGCAGCCGTGGGCCTGCACCCGCCGGTTAGACTAGAAAAGGCCGGCAGCACTCCGCGTAAACCAGCCGGGACAAGGCGCACATGCACTTCGATCTTCATTTCACCGCTGTCCAGATAATTTGGACTCTTACATTTGCAGGTCTGCTTGTGCTTTTAGTCGTGCTGCTGGGGCGCGACCGCATGAGCCGTTTTCCGTGGTTCACCGCCAGTATGGTGCTCATGGCGGTGCGCATGCTCGCCAGCCGGCTGCTGTTCGGCAAAATGGCGCCGCTCACCTCGAGCGAAATCTTTCTCACCCTGGCCGATGTGGGGGCAATCGTCTCCCTGCTGGTGGTGGTCGAGATGGCCCGCCAGGCCTTTCATCGCGCCTCGCGCAGGGCCTGGATTATCGGCACGCTGGTTCTGCTCGCCGTTGCCGCGGGCGTAGTCATCAAGTGGGGACCATGGCCGCCGGCGCAGACGGTGTTTGCCCGCTCGCTGCTGGCCGATTTGCGGTTCATGCAGCTCCTCGCCCAGAAAGGCGACCTTCTGCTCGATCTGCTGATGATTGAGCTGGGCCTGCTGGTAGTCTTTTGCGGCCAGCGGTTCGACGCCGGGTGGCGCAGCCATACGCAGCGACTCGTGATCGGCCTCTCCACGGCGTCGATCGCTCAACTGCTGGTGCGGATCGGCATGCAGGCCATCGCCAACGGTCCGGCGCCCAAGACCCAGGAGGAGTATCAGCACCTCACCGGTCTGCAGGAGAAGCTGTTCAACGCCAACAGCGTGGTGTTCGTGGTGGTGCTGATCTGGTGGATCGTCTGCCTCTGGATCGACGAACCTGGCGCCGGTCCGACCGGCGTTCAGAAAGAGACGAGTGTTCCGGTGATCGACGCAGCCCAAACCGGCACCGGCGAAAACTGACCCGATCCCCGCGTCTGCCGTTAGATATGGCAGCTTGCCATGCCGCGCTTTTCGAGATAGCGCTGGTGATACTCCTCAGCCCGCCAGAAGGTCTGCGCAGGCTCGACCTTGGTAACAATCCGCTTGGGTTTGAAAACGCCCTCCGCCGTCAGTTGCGCAATCTTGGCCTGAGCCTGCTGCTCCTGCTCCGGTGAATGGAAGAAGATGGCCGAGCGGTACTGCGTGCCCCAGTCCGGGCCCTGCCGGTTCAGGGTCGTAGGGTCATGGAGGGAGAAAAACGCGTCCAGCAACTGCGCGTAGCTCACCTGCTCGGGATCGAAGTCGAGCTCCACCACCTCGGCATGGCCGGTCTGGTCGGTGCAAACGTCTTTGTAGCTGGGCCGCTCCAGCGAGCCGCCTTCATATCCAACGGCCGTGGCCGTCACGCCGGGAATCGCCGCAAAGGCCGCCTCGACGCCCCAGAAACATCCTGCTCCGAATGTCGCTTTTTCTGTGCTCATGCTCATAATGATGCGCGAAATGCCGGCCGGGTAACAAATACCACGCGATGCGGCCAGAAAGAGCGAGAGTTGCCGCTCACTGTTGAGGACCCAGTGCATCCTCTGCACTGCCCGGCACAGCAGTGCGGGTGATGGAGATGACGCTGATATCGTCTTCCTGTCCGAAGGTCTGCGCTGCGCTGGCGACCTCGGCGGCAGACTTCGCAGTCCGCAGCAGTTGATGAACCCGCTCAAATCCAAACAGTTGACCGTCGCGATTCGTTGCTTCCGGTACGCCGTCCGACAGCAGCATCAGCCTGTCGCCATCGTTCAGTCGAAAATGCATGACCGACGGCTCCGCGTTTTCAATCATGCCCAGCGGCAGCGCGCCCTCCATGGGCAATGGATCGCCATTCAGGTAGGGAGCAAGATGGCCGGCGTTGGCCAGCGTCACAGCACCATCTTTGGCGACCCGCAGCGCCACGCAGGTGGCCTGCGCTTCACTGCGGCCCACGAGAAGCAGATTCAGAGCGCTGAGTACGGCGGCCGGGTCAGGAACATATTGAGCCGCGGTGCGAATCGCTCCCACCAGCAGCGCCACCAGCATCCCCGCCTTCAGACCTTTCCCGGCCACGTCGCCGGCCACGATCAGCAAGCCTCCATCGGTTCCATGCGGAATCATCTGAAAGAAGTCTCCACTCACCTCGCGCGCAGGGCGGTACTCGCTCTCCACCGTGAACCCCGGGAGCGTTAAACGCGATTCCGGAAGGATGACCTGCTGCACCTCCTGGGCCTGCATCAGCTCGTTGCGCATGCGAAATGACTCGATGCCGGCGCCGCGAAGGTAAATGACAAAGAAGACGTAAGAGACGATGAGCACGGACATGATTCCGATGGCTGCGAAATCGATGCCTCTCTGTGTCGAGACCGGCTGCAGATGGAAGGTGTCGATCATCCAGTTCGCGGCAACGGTGTCGATGGGGCCGAGGAAGAACTGAAGCACAATCAGCGGCAGGATAAAGACCCTTGAAAGGCGAGCCAGAACCAAGATCCATAGCACGGCATTCAGACCGCTGATGACGGCGATCGCCAGCACCGCAGCATACTGCATCTGTCCCTTCATCTCGATCAGGTCAACCACGAAGCCGACCACCGAGAACAAAAAGAAGACGGCAATCAATTGCGACCACAGCCGCTTGAAGGAGGCAGCCCGTAAGTGCTCTGGGCGGATTAGATTATTCAGGTACCAAAGCTTGCCTTTCGCGGCCATCGGCACAAGCCTCCTTCGGCATCGATCCGTCTTCGTCCCGTATAGGAGCGAATATACCGAACGCCGCATCCCGGCGCGAGATCAGGAAGCTCTTTGTATCTTTTTCAAGTGTCGTTGAGCAGAACCGGTATGCGCGTTGTCCCCTTCCATCCTTGGGAACATCCTGCTCCGAATGCGCCTTTTCCGTGCCCATGCAATCAAGCGTCGCGCTTACATTCTAGCTGCTACTCCATGCGCAGCGTCTTCATGGGATCTACGCGCGCTGCGCGGCGCGCAGGGACCCACGCGGCGGCTACGGCGAGAAGAATCGTCATTAAAATGACCGCTCCATATGTCGCCGGATCGAGCGGCTCGACTTCAAAGAGAAAACGGCGCATCATCTGCCCCGCGAGCACCGCCGCCGCCAGTCCGGCGAGCGATCCGCCGAGAGCAAGCAGCAGGCTTTGCCGCACCACGGAATGCACAATCTGCCACTTTTGAGCGCCAAGGGCGAGACGGATTCCGAACTCGCGCGTGCGCCAGCTCACGATGTAAGCAATGAGGCTGTAGATGCCGATGCCGCCGATGCCGGCCGCGAGAGCGCCAAATGCGAGAAGCAGAAGCGTGAGCGAGCGCGGCGACGACTCCGACGCGGCAACCACTTCATTGAGCGTGCTGAGACCGGTGACGGCGGCATAAGGGTTGATGGCGGCGACAGATTGACGCAGTGCTTCGGCTGCGGCTGCCGTGGTTTCGCGCGTATGCAGTAGAACGTACATGGTTGGCTGCGCGAAGGCGGGCGTCAACGGAAGGTAGACCTGATCCC
>Ga0335075_10012467_pt1 | contig 12836 bp, 12 predicted proteins | sample Lox_Sample_24_FD_206723 | JGI IMG/M metagenome (GOLD analysis project Ga0335075, IMG submission 206723) | Soil microbial communities from Loxahatchee National Wildlife Refuge, Florida, United States - Lox_Sample_2.4 | ecosystem: Environmental > Terrestrial > Soil > Wetlands | place: USA... | reverse complement strand
CTAAATGTGAACTTATTGACACCGAAGCAAATGTCGCAAAACACCACGATTTTACTGGCAATCGGCTCCAAAATTTGAGCGCAAGACGCATTTTTGAGGTTGAAGCGTTGAAACGTTAAAGCGGTAAAACTCACCGCCGATTGGCGTTGGCCGCCTTGCTTTTGCCCCTGTTTCATGAGACTTTATCGCGTGAGTAAGGCACATTCTCATTCACGCAAAAAACAAGACCTGTCCGCCCTGAAGAACCGTTTGCGGGGCGAATCACTCAAATTCACCGGTCCTCGCGCGGCGATACTCGAAATTCTGCGGAAACATCCTCATCCGCTCACTAACCGCGAAATCCTGGCTGAAATGCGCAAGGGCAACGGAGAATGCAACCTGGCCACCATCTATCGCTCGATGCATTTGCTGGAAAAAATGGGGATTGTAAAACGATTCGATTTCGGCGACGGCGCCGGACGGTTTGAACTGGTGGGCGAAAACGACGACGGCCATCATCACCATCTTGTCTGCACGAAGTGCTCGGAAGTGGTGGAAATTGACGAATGTTTTCCGCGGGAAATCGAGAAGCAAATTGCCGCCAGAAATCGTTTCAAAGGCGTCACCCACAAATTGGAATTTTTCGGAATCTGTCCGGAATGTCAGTGACGATTTCTCTTTAACCCCGTTGCCGGTGAACGGCAACCTGGCGTTTTTTAAACAAACTGTCCAGATTTGGCCTTAGGCCATTTCTTCGGCCAGCCAATCGGCCATATGGAGGAATTCTTTGATTTTTCTGCGCTCGTAACGATTTTTTAGCGCTTTTTTGGGTTGATGCTCTGTTTTACGAAACGGATGTTTCGGATTGCGAACTGCTTCGCTGATGACTTCGAGTGTTTTCATCATAGCTTCTGTCCCTTTCACTGCGTGACTAAGCGTATTCTGTGCCAACGCAACTCACATTTGCCGATGCAGCTCTCAACACCGGCTACACTGAATCAGACGAACGTCCCGTGCTGCCGTTCAAAAAAATTTACCTAAAGCAAAATGAACCCGATTGCCATTCCCTCTCAATTTTTGTCGAAATTAATTTTAATCCCATCTCTTCGTATCTCCGGCGCACGTCTGAGAATTCCGATTTCAAAATTCCCGCCAGGATCAAAATCCCATCCCGATCCACTTGCGCCGCGATCCTTTCCCTTTCGTCTACCAATAAACCCGAAATCAGATTTGCGCAAACGAAATGATAGCGGCGCGTTGGGTTTGCCGGCAATTTCGTTGCGTCTCCGCGCAGGATCCGGATATTAACCCTATTTCGCTTTGCGTTGGCACGGGCCGCGCGCACGGCATCCATATCAAAATCGAGGGCGTGAACCGGAGCGTAGCCCAGCCTGGCCGCTGAAATCGCCAAAATTCCCGAGCCGGCGCCAATGTCGAGGAATGCCTTTCCGTTTTTTGCCTGGGTGCCGCGGGGCGAATGCCTTGCGATTTCACTCAAACAAAAGGCGGTCGTGGGATGCCGGCCGGTGCCGAAGCTTAATCCTGGATCGAGGACGACGGTGGCCTGGTTTTTTCGGGGCTTTTTTTTGCTCCAGCCCGGTTTGACCAAAAGCAGGTTGCCAAATTCAATCGGCTTAAAATGGCGTTTCCAGGATTCCGCCCAATCTTCCTTTTTGACCCGCGCAATCGTGATTTTCGCGGGGCGGGTATCGATTCCGCAGTTCCTGATCCGTTTCAGGCCTTCTTTGACTCGTTGGCGGGTCCCCACGGCGATATTACCGTAAGTATAAATGGAGACCCGGCTTGCGCGCTTTTCCGAGTCAAAATAAGACGAGGCGTTGCAACCAAACACTTCGCCCAACATGTCGCCCACGGCGTCTTCGGCCTCGAGCGTGGTATCCACCGAAACCGTCCATAACGGGCGGCGCGGATTCATGTGAAATGCGGCGCGTCGCGCCATGGGGCAAAATTGAGCAATTCGATTTCCGCGCGCTCCGGATACAATGCAATCTGGGTGGCTCCCGCGTATTCAATTTCAAACATATTCGTACGAGGCAACGGAATTTCGAGCAAAATGGACAGAATCATGCGGATGACGCCGCCGTGGCAGAAAATACCCACGGTCTTTCCGGGATGCTTTTTGATGATTCCGCGAAGGGCCGGTTCAACGCGCGCGCGGAACTGCGGGCCGGTTTCACCGTTTGGCGCCATGCCCCGCTCAATATGCTCAAGCCATTCATGCGTCAGCAACTGGAACTTTTGGGAGACCTGCTCCCAATTCAATCCGGTCCAGTCTCCAAAATCCACTTCCCGCAGGTCCGGGACGACTGTCTGGACCGGAGCGCCATTCTTCAAATAGGGCGCGAGCGTTTGTTGAACGCGTTTCATGGGACTGGCATAGACGGCGTCCAATTTCCTGGTGTGCAAAAATTTCGCCAGGAGGGCGGCCTGATCGTGGCCGCGCGGCGACAGATTCATATCAATCCTGCCGCCGAAAATCTTGTGGTAACGGACTTCAACTTCGGCGTGGCGTACCAGCAAAAGCCGTGTAAGCGTGACATGTGCCATAACTGCCTCAGTCTTTCAAGGCGCTTTCCTGCGCCGCAAGTAACTCTTTAATGCCGGACTTGCCAAGCGCGAGCATTTCAGCAAGCTGCGGCTCAGTGAAAGTGGCTTCTTCGCCGCTGCCCTGGATTTCGATGAATTCGCCCGCGGAGTTCATGACCAAATTCATGTCAACGCTCGCAGCCACGTCCTCGGTGTAACATAAATCCAGCAGTGGGCATCCATCCACAATCCCGACACTGACGGCCGCAACGGGATTTAAAATCGGGTTTTGCGCGAGTTTTTTTTCGTCGATTAACCGCTTAATCGCGAGTGACAAGGCGACAAACGCCCCGGTAATGGCGGCCGTTCGCGTGCCGCCGTCAGCCTGGAGGACGTCGCAGTCAACCCAAACCGTCCTTTCGCCGATCTTTGCCAGATCGATACACGCCCGCATGGAGCGTCCAATGAGGCGCTGGATTTCCGAGGCGCGTCCGTCCAATTTGCCTTTGCTCACGTCGCGCGGCTTGCGATCGAGAGTGGAGTAAGGAAGCATGGAATACTCAGCCGTGAGCCAGCCGCCGCCGACCTTTTGCTCCTTCATCCAGCGCGGCACCAGCTCTTCCACGGTGACGCCGCAGATGACCCGGGTGTTGCCCCATTCAATGAGTGTGGACCCGGTAGCGTAAGGCGCAATATGGTTCTGAAAGCGAACCGGACGGAGTTGCCCGGCAACCCGGCCCCCTGCGCGAACAATGAATTCCGACATAATTTGAAAAACTGAGGTTATTTAAACGACGGTCTGAACGCAATTTTTAAACACCCCTCTTGCCATCTGCCGCCGGCTCGCTTAGTTTTTTGCGCGGCTTGAAAAAATTGGAACGGCCCGTCATCCCCCGCAAGACGATCTATCGTCTCTCGATCTATCTGCGGTGCCTGGCGCGATTGCGGGAAAACGGCATCAGCACCGTGTCCAGCGAGGCGCTCGCCAAGGCTGCGGGCGTCAAGCCAACCCAATTGCGCAAGGACCTGGCATATTTCGGCACGTTCGGCACGCGCGGCCTGGGTTACGATGTCGGCGCTCTTTCGAAGAGAATATCCGACAAGCTCGGAACTTCCCGGCTGCAGCCCGTTATCCTTGTGGGCGTCGGGAATCTTGGATTGGCGCTTTTATCCTATCGCGGCTTTGAAAAGGAAGGCTTCGAAATCGTCGCTGCCTTTGACACCGATCCGCGGCGCAAGCGTGACAAGCAAATCAAACAACCGATTTACGGGATGGATGAACTGCCCGGATTCGTAAGAGAACAAAACATCAAGATGGCCATTCTCACCGTGCCCGCCGCCGTGGCACAGGAAGTCGCAAACCATCTGACAGAAGCCGGCATTGTGGGCATCCTCAACTTTTCTCCCATCGTGCTGACCGTATCCGAGGAAGTCATGGTCAACAACGTCAACCTGGCCATTGAACTGGAAAACTTGAGCTATTTTACGCAGGAATAGGATTCTTTGAAATCAGATAGTCCCTGAATTTTTCATAATCGGCTCCCATCCGGTCGTAGTCTTCGGGCATTTTCAGGGCTGCCTGCATTGCAGGCGGAACATCCGGCGACCAACCGAATAATTTTTCAATTTCCTCGGGAAATTTGGCGGGATTTGCCGTCTCCAGAACCACGGCCGGAACGTTTCCCGATCCTTTCTCAGATGTGAGCCAGTCCTCGAAGCCGCGCCAGGCCACGGCGCCGTGCGGCTCGAGCAACAGTTGATATTTGTCGTAAACTTCCTTGATTGTTGCGCGCGTGCGTTCGTCAGAGATGGAGCTGGAAAATAAATCGCGCCGCATCGCATCCAGGTCCGGTTGTTGGTGGATTTTTCCGGTTTCGTCCATGCGGCCGCCGTAGATCGCCACCAACCGGGCCAGATTGCTCGGATGCCCCACGTTCATCGCGTTGGAAAGCGAATTGCGCGAGGGGGAAATTTTCTGATAATGGCCGCTGGCCAGGAAACGTGGAAACGCGTCGTTTTCGTTTACTGGCACGATGATTTTTTTTACGGCCAAACCCATTTTGCGCGCTACAACCGCGCCCATCATATCACCGAAGTTTCCGCTCGGAACCGAGAAAACGATTGGCTCGTCCGGTTTTGCCAGGCGTGACGCCGCGTAAAAGTAATAGACACTCTGCGGCAGCAGCCTGCCGATGTTGATCGAATTGGCTGAGGACAATGGAATGTGTTTCAGCGCCGGGTCGGCAAACGCGCTTTTGACCATGGCCTGGCAATCGTCGAATTTCCCGTCAATGGCCACGATCCGGATATTCCCGGCCAGTGTCGTCATCAATTTGCGCTGGCTCACACTCACTTCGTCGAAAGGAAACAGCACAATGACCCGCACGCCCGGCACGTTATGAAACGCGTGCGCGACCGCCGACCCCGTGTCGCCGCTCGTCGCCGTGAGAATCGTCACCGGCTTGCCATCGCGCTGGAGAAAATAGCCGAATATTCGCGCCATCATCTGCGCCGCAAAATCCTTGAACGACGCCGTTGGCCCCTGGTCCAACCGCATCACAAAGACGCGGTCGTAAACCTTTTCCAGCGGGACAATAAAATTGTAGGCATCGCGGCACATGGCCGTCAAGCCGTCCGGTGAAACCACTCCGTCGGTAAATTTCGACAAAACGCGGAAGGCGATTTCGTGATAGGGCAGATTGGCAAAAGCGGCGATTTCATCCGGCGGGAGCACGGGAAATTTCTCAGGCAGATAAAGCCCGCGATCCGGGGCAAGGCCCGCCCGAAACGCGCCGCGCAAATCAACTGCGGGCGCCTGGCCATTAGTACTATGAAAAAGCAGAGGCATAAAGATCATGTTTCGCGCGACATTATCCGTCAAAATTTTCCACCCGAATCATGACCGGCCGGCCCTTCACCGCGGGCAGCTTTCCGATTTGTTTCAGCGCGCGAATGGCCGCGCCGTTTGGGGCCCGGTGCAGCATGAAAATCAGCGGAACACTCCGGCCTTCATGCCCTTCGGGCTGGATCACCGACGAAATTCCGATTTTCGAGTTCCCGAATATGGTCGCGATTTTCGCAAGCACACCCGGACGGTCCACAACATCCAGTCGCACAAAATATTCTGAAAAACAATCCTCTATCGGCAGCACCGCGCCGGCGCATTCATGCGGCACAAACGGGGGCACACGATGTTTATTGCCGAATTTCAAATCCAGCGCCGCATCCGCCAAATCGCTCAGCACTGCGCTTGCAGTGGCGTCTTTGCCGGCGCCGCGTCCATAAAATAATGAGTCGCCCACGACGTCCCCGTGCACAAACACGGCGTTGAACGCATAATTGACGCTCGCCAGAACGTGAGTATTGGGAATCAGCGTGGGATAAACCGAAACCTGGACGCCGCAACCGCGCCGGCCGCCCTTGCCGGCCGTCTCGACCTGCTTGACGATGCCCAATAATTTAATTGTGTAACCCAGTTTCCCCGCGAACCGGATGTCCAGCGCGCTGATATGCCGGATTCCTTCGACGTGGATGTGTTTCGGGTTCACCCAAAACCCGTGCGCGAGCGACGCCAGGATACCGATCTTATGCGCCGCATCGTGGCCGTCGATGTCCAGGTCCGGCGGCGTTTCCGCATAGCCGAGCCGTTGTGCGTCTTCCAGCACGTCCGCAAAATCGGCGCCTTCAAGCTTCATCCTCGTCAGTATGTAATTGCATGTGCCGTTTACGATGCCGTAAAGGGCCGCGATGCGATTGCCCACAAATCCCTCGCGCAATGATTTGATAATGGGAATGCCGCCGCAAACGCTGGCCTCGTAATACAAATTCGCCCCATACTGTTTCGCCGCCGCGAACAATTGCTCGCCATGCGCCGAGAGCAACGCCTTGTTTGCAGTTACGACCGGCTTGCCCAGCTCCAAGGCCCTCAAAATCACGTCCCGCGCCACCGTGGTCCCGCCCATTAATTCCGCGACAATGTGCACGTCCGGGCTCTCGACGACCTCACGCCAATTATTCGTGAGGAGCGCCCGCGGGATGGCATGGTTACGGCGCTTGTCCACATTTCTGACGGCGACCTTGCGGACGGCCACGCCTACGCCGATACGCGAGGCCATGAGACTGCCGTTGTGCGCCAGCGCGTGAAAAACGCCGCCGCCCACCGTGCCGCCGCCGACTATGCCGAGATTAGCCTGTTGCATAGAAAGCGCAAAGTTTGCCGTCAAAAAGTGCGGGGGACAAGCGCAAGTTCAGCAGAACGCGCGCGGTATGGCGTCGGGCCACACCCGTTGCGCCGCTACTACGCGGCGCTACACGGCGCAGCGCGCCGTGTTCCACCACAATTGTGGCATCGCGATTCTGAGGATGAGAACGATCCCTTCGCCCGAACCAAATGCCGCAGCGTTTTTGGAGATGCTCTAAATAAATCGCTAATCACGAATTCAAATTCTAAAATTCATTCGTTTGATTATCGCCTTCAACAAGCCGTTCAACGTGTTGTCACAGTTCACCAGTGACGGCTCCGCAAACCGCACCCTCGCCGAATTCGCGTTTCCAAAAGATGTCTGGCCCATTGGCCGTCTCGACGCCGACTCAGAGGGTCTCCTGCTTCTGAGCGATGAACCGCACCTGAATCAAAAGCTCCTGCATCCGCGCCTTGCCCATCAACGCGAGTATTGGGCACAGGTCGAGCGCACACCATCGGCCAAACAATTAAAAAAGCTGGAACGCGGCGTCGTTATTCAGGGCCATAAAACCCTACCCTGCCGTGCGTGGATGCTTGAGCCGCGACCCGTGCCATCCGAAGCCAAAGGCCGTCCGGATTTCTCGGCCCGCCCGGCGCTGATTCCACCGCGTGATCCGCCCATTCGTTTTCGCAAAACCGTTCCCGATTGTTGGATCGCACTTGAACTGGTCGAAGGCAAAAACCGACAGGTCCGCAAGATGACTGCGGCCATCGGACATCCCACGCTGCGCCTCATTCGCGTCCGCATCGGAAATTTTTGGCTTTCTGATTTGCCGCCGGGACAATGGAAAATTCTTTCGTGCGGGGAATATGAAGAGGCACTTGGTACATAGCCGAAGGAAACATCGAACATCGAACATCGAACGCCAAACATCGAAGGCGGAAAACTGGCGGCGAGATGACCGTCCTAAACGGCAGGCCGGGCGACCATTCCGAGGACGAGGACGAGGACGATTACGAGCACGAGATCATGGGACGGCCTTGAAGCTTAGGCCTTGAAGCTGTAATCTTTATCCATGACGGATGCCGCTGAAATTCCGGCCCTGGATCTGGCGGGCCTGCAAATTCGGAAGCCAATGCCGCGCGAACGGTTTGAGCCGCTGGCCGGCGAAATCTTCGCGCTCAAAAAGCAATTAAACGCGGTCATTCTCGCCCACAACTATCAGGCGCCGGAAATCCAGGACGTCGCCGATTACGTTGGCGATTCGCTCGGCCTTTCCCAGGAAGCGGCCAAAACCAGCGCGGATGTCATTGTCTTTGCGGGCGTCCATTTCATGGCCGAAACGGCAAAGATTTTAAACCCGGACAAAATTGTAGTGTTGCCCGACAAAGACGCCGGATGTTCGCTCGAGGAAAGCTGTCCCGCGCCCAAACTCGCCCAGTTGCAAGCCACCAACCCGAATTTCTGGACGATTGCCTACATCAATTGCAGCGCCGCGGTCAAAGCGCTGTGCAACGTCATCTGCACCAGCGGCAATGCGGAAAAAATCGTCCGCGCCGCGCCGCGGGATAAAGATTTGCTATTCGTGCCTGACGAAAACCTCGGCGAATGGGTCATGGAACAAACCGGCCGGCCCATGACGCTGTGGAAAGGCAATTGCTACGCCCACGTCGAGTACCGGCGCGACACCATCTTAAATCTCAAGTCCAATTTTCCGGATGCCAAAGTCGTGGTCCACCCCGAAAGTCTCCAGGAGGTGCGGGACCTCGCCGACGTCGTGGCTTCGACGGAGAAAATGATTATATTTTGCAAAACTGACCCGGCCCGCCGGTTTATCGTGGTGACCGAATCCGGCATTATTCACCGGATGCGCAAGGAATGCCCGGACAAGGAATTTATCTGCACGCCCACGTTTGACGTCATGCGCCTGCCCTCGGACAATTGCCGATGCAGCGAGTGCAAATACATGAAGATGAACACGCTCGAAAAAGTCCGTGACTGCATGAAACGCCTGGCGCCGCGCATTGAATTGCCGCCGGAAATTTTGAAGCGCGCCCGGCTGCCGATCGAGCGGATGTTGGAAATTTCGGCGGCAAAGGTCGAAAATGCGGGATGACGGGATTAGTGCCACGAGCGCCGTGAGTGAGCATGAGTGCCAAAAGTGCCATGGGACGGGCGTGAGAAAGTGAAATCCTGAAACATCGAACATCGAACATCGAACGCCCAACATCGAAGGAAAGGCGCCTCCTACGCCGTTGCACATTTTCTGGGTATAGGCAAGTAAACGGAGAAACGAGATTGGAAATCGGCCTTTTATTGAGGAAGTTGACGAATTCGAGGAAACGGGGCGCGAAGACGGCGCGAAGATGGAGGATCGAGGATGGAGGACGGAAAATATGTGAGAACTTAGTCTGTGGTGCTGATTTCGAGGACGAGGACCCTCCTTCGCTCAGAAGCTACGGAGGGCAGGCGAGGAGGATTCCCCCTGTCCCTGGTCGAAGTTTAGTAAAAATCGTTATGCTATGGTTTTGCGGGCTAAATTTCGCTAAATGAAATGCTAAACTTGGATGTTTAGGGGGTAAAATGATGCGCTTTTGCTGGCAAATCAAGAGAACGCACTAAACGAGCGACGAACGTATTTTCCGGAAAAAAGCTAAATCTGATTGAGGCGAAATTTAGGGGTGAGTAAATTTGGATCGGTGTCGGACTGTGGGGTCGACTTGATTAAGAGATTGCAAATTTGGATTGCCCTTGCAGGGCGAAATATGTCTCTTGGACGGAGTTCCGTGGGCGCTGCCCATGGCTAAGATGGGATTGCGCTTTCAGCGAGAAACTCCTGCGCTTGCGCTGAAGGGCGGCAACGTTGACGACTGACGGCTTACTGAAAATGAATTTCCTTACCCTGATTGAATCCAAACGCTCCGGCCAGGCTCTTGCTTCGGAGGAAGTCCAGAGCTTCGTCCGCGAGTTTACCGCAGGAAACATTCCCGATTATCAAATGGCCGCCATGCTGATGGCCATTTATTTTCGCGGACTTGACTCGGCCGAAACCCGCGCGCTCACCCTGGCTATGCGCGATTCCGGCCGCGTCCTGAAATTTCCAAAGGACCCGCGCCCGCTTGTGGACAAGCATTCCACAGGCGGCATCGGTGACAAAGTCTCTCTTCCTCTGGCGCCGCTCCTCGCCTGTCTCGGTTTCCGTGTGCCGATGATTTCCGGCCGCGGCCTGGGCATTACCGGTGGAACGCTCGACAAATTGGATTCGATTCCAGGTTTTAAGACGCTGCTGCCCGCTGACGAAATTGTCCGCTGCACGCAAAACGTCAGTTGTGTCATTTGCGGGCAGACGGACGACATTGTCCCTGCGGACAAAAAAATTTACGCTCTCCGCGATGCCAGTGGAACTGTCCCGTCGATTCCGCTCATCGTCGCCTCCATCCTGTCAAAAAAACTCGCCGAAAATCTCGATGCATTAATTCTGGACGTGAAATTTGGCGCGGCTGCGTTCATGCAGACCAGATCGGACGCGCTGAAATTGGCGAAGGCCCTGGTCGCCCTGGGCAATGACTGCGGCGTCAACACGCGCGCTCTTTTGACGGACATGAACGCGCCTCTGGGACGCGCCGCCGGGAATTGGCTCGAAGTCAAAGAATCGGTCGCCTGCCTTGAATATGGCTTTGGGCGGAGCGGCAGCTCCGCCCTACCCGGTGGCGATATTGGGCGGAGTGGGAGATCCACCCTACCAAGAGGCGGCATTGGGCAGAGTGGGAGATCCGCCCTACAACGAGGCGGCATTGGGCAGAGCGGCAGCTCTGCCCTACCGGGCGGCGGTCCGGACAACGGGGTCGCGGACGTGCGCGAACTTGTGGTTGCCTGTGCGGCTCATTTGCTTGTGCAAACGCGCAAAGCGAGGGATTTCAAATCCGGGAAAAAAATGGCAGTAAACTGCCTGGCCTCCGGCGCTCCGCGAAAAAAGTTCGATGAAATGCTCGAGGCACAGGGCGCCGACCTCGCTGCTTTCAACGCAAAATTATCGATGGATTCCACCGCACCGGTCGTTGTCGAATTAAAATCCCCGCGCTCGGGATTTATCACTCGATGCGATGCGCGCATCATCGGTGAAGTGATTCGCGATCTTGGCGGCGGCCGACTGACAAAAGAGTCGCACATCAATTATGATGTCGGGGTGGACCGCATTGTGAGGCGCGGAGAACTTGTGAAAAAAACCGGCGTCCTGGCGCGGGTTCATGCGGCGTCGAAAGAGGATGCGGACTTCGCAGTTGGCCGGCTCAAAGGGGCGTTTGGAATTTCGGCGCGACCGGGGAAAATTCAACGGCTCATTGACGGCAAGGGAATTGCGGGTTGAACGGGCGGATCGTGCGCAGGTACAATGAACCCGCGAGTTGCGCCGCTGCACGCGGCGCTACACGGCGCAGCGCGCCGTGTTCCACCTAACTCCTAACTAAGGCTGGCTCATGGGAAATATCGTATCGCTTGCGCATGAATTGGAGCCATGATCTTCGGTTCTCGCGATAATCGGCGTTTGCGCGGCCAGCCGATTTGGAAATCGGCGATTGGCTCGCTCGCTCCCGCTCGTTCGGCCCTTCGGGCCTTGCCTTCGCTTCGCTACGGCAATCCCTTTCGCGGCTTCCCAAGCCGCTCAAGTCGGCAGGTTTAGAAACCTGCGCTACGCACCGAGCCGAGCGCGCGTCAGGCCGTTCTGACTTTTTCGATTTCCTTCCGCGCCGCTCCGTTGCGCCGGCTGCCGCTGTTGGCGCGATGGCGTTGCCGCCATTTGCCCGGGCTGATTCCAAAACGGCGAGTGAACATCTGGTTAAACAAGCTCAGCGACTTATATCCGCTCTCAAAAGCCACCTCGACCACCCTGGATTTGCTTGTCGCTAAAAGTTCGCAGGCTTTGGCCAGCCGGATCTCCGCGCGCTTGTCAGAAAACGACATGCCGACCTGTTCAAAGAAAATGCGGCTCAGATGCCGCGGCGTGCACCGCGTCATTCGCGCCAACTCGTCAAAGCTCATCTCCGAAAGCATGTCCGGCGGGGCCATAGCCAAAAACGCCCGAAAACGGTCCTTTGCATCGTGGCTTTCCTGAGGCGGCACGGCCTGGTCCAGCTTTTTATCAAAAATTTCGACAAAGATTTCCAGCAACCTTAACCGGAACAATAATCCATTCGCGTTTGCATTCGCGCGAAGCTCATTCATCCGGGAGGCAATCGGACCGGCAGCCGGAAAAACCTGAAAAGCCAATTCCATTTGCGACGCCGCGTTTTTCAGGAAATCCTGCTCGTGTAACGTAATCAATCCAGTCAGCCGGGAGGGTATCACGCTAAAAGAATGAACCGACATGCTGTTTAACTGGCTTGCGCGGATATGCCCCCGCGCGCCCGCCGAAACCAAAATGACTGTGCCCGCTTCCAAATCCACGCTCGTTTGCCCGTGAAGCCAGTATCCCATCCCTGTTTCCACTTGAATCAATGACCAATCAGAGGGACCAGGAAACCACTCTTTCCCGGGTAAAATTGAAAATTTCCTGATAGTCAGGTGAGGCTCATACAAGTGATCCAGCGTATTCATGCTTCAATCGTTTCAAATTGCCTGCTCCATGTTCCAAGCTTCCTTTGTTTCCGGGCCTGGAAAGGCAGAATAGTCACAGTGTGTTACAAACCGATGACGGTTTTGAAAATTAAATGAAACTCTAAACACCTCATTTTATAGCGGCAATTCGCTCCCTTTGTGGTCATTGTTTCCGGATTGTCACACTCCCGACAGAAATCTGTAATAAAACTTCCGCAGCTTTTGCCCGTCGTGTCATTTCCGGCAAATTCTTGTGCTACCACCGCCCGTGTCCCCAAGGCGGCGGTGTCGCCGCTGTGTGCGTTAGCATTGCGGTTTTGGCGAATGCGGAATGCGTTGGGTGCGCGCTGCGTGGTGAAGACAATCGCCCTCTTCATGAGCCGCAACATTCTCGTTCGGACGATTCTCCCTCCCCATGAACCTGCTTCGGAGCGCGGCTGTGTCGAAGACCAGCCGCAGCGCGTCGCAACGTTCGCGGCTGCTGCGGCTGGTGCCCCTTTGCCCCGCACACAGCCGCGCTCCGTGTGCCAATCG
>Ga0335075_10012466_pt1 | contig 12837 bp, 15 predicted proteins | sample Lox_Sample_24_FD_206723 | JGI IMG/M metagenome (GOLD analysis project Ga0335075, IMG submission 206723) | Soil microbial communities from Loxahatchee National Wildlife Refuge, Florida, United States - Lox_Sample_2.4 | ecosystem: Environmental > Terrestrial > Soil > Wetlands | place: USA... | reverse complement strand
TGATAGTATTTTTAGGGTTCAGGGAACGAACGGATAGTGATCTCGAGTGCGTTTCGGATTGTCCGATGCCGTGACCTCGCCATCTCAAATACTATCCCATGTATAGTGAAGCGATGCCACTTCGGCCCCGCAGCCCGCCCTCGCAACAGGAGATCGACGCGTTCCCTCTGTCCTCGGTTGGCGCATTGCTCCACGGGGACGGGCTCGATTGCCCGATCCGAGCGTCGCTGGGAGCCCTCGGGCGAAAGTGGGCGCTCGTGATCCTCCGGGATATCGCGTATCGCCCGGACCCGACCTTCGGCTACATCCTCGCTCGTAACGTCGGGCTCACCCCGCGGGTGCTCACCAATCGGCTTCGCGAGTTGCGCGAGGAAGGGCTGGTCGACAAGGTCGTGGACGGTCGCGACCAACGGAAGGTCCACTACCGACTGACGCCCAAGGGGAAGGACGTCGTTCCGATCCTGATCGCCTTGTCGGCGTTCGGCATGCGCCACCTCGTCCCCCGGATCACTTCGGACGGCCGGCCGCGCCGTCTGGAAGAGACCTTTCCGGGCCTGGCCCCGTTCTTGCTCCGGGACCTCTATCGGTTCGCGGCCAGCTTCGACCGTCCGGCGAAGTAGCCCCGAGGCCGGGCGCGACCCGGGTCCCTCGCGAGCCCGGAGCGGGCGTGAGTCGGAGGGACGGAGGCCTTACGCGGCGGAGGGCGTGTCCGTTCTGCCGTGCGGCTGAAGGGAGTCTGCTACGACGTCGGTCGGGTCATGATGCGTCGCCAGTGGCGGCCGGTCTTCGACCTCGCGGTCGTACGACGCGAACTCGAGATCATCCGCAACGACCTCCACTGCAACGCCGTTCGTCTCCAGGGGCTCGACCCCGCGCGACTGGACGCCGCGGCCGAGATCGCGCTGCCCCTCGGTCTCGAGGTCTGGTACTCTCCCGAACTTTGGGACCGACGGCCCGGACCGACGTTGAGGTACCTGCAGCGGGCCGCCCGGTCGGCCGAGGCCCTTCGCCAGCGATGGCCCGACCGGGTCGTCCTCAGCGTGGGGAGCGAGCTGACGCTGTTCATGCAGGGATTCCTCCCGGGGCGGAACGTCCTGCGACGCCTGGAGAACCCGAGGCTCGCGGAGTTGGTCCGGTCCGGAACGCACCTAGCGGCGCTGCGCGCGTTCCTCGCCCGGGCGAACGAGGTCGCGCGGGCCGAGTTCCACGGCAAGGTCACGTACGCCTCGATCCTGATGGAGCGGGTCGACTGGTCGCTCTTCGACTACGTCGGGGTCGATCTGTATCGGGGAGCCCCGCTCGGATCGGACCGCTACGTCGAACTGATCCGTCGCTACGCGTCGCTGGGCAAGCCGCTCGCGAACATGGAGTGCGGTTGCTGCACGTTCCGCGGCGCCGAGGAGCTCGGAGGACGAGGGTGGCAGATCCTTGACTATCGCCAGCGACCGCCCCGACTCACCGGCCCGTACATCTACGACCAGGGCGCGCAGGCTCGGGAGGTCGCGGACCTGTTGCGAGTGAACGACGCCGCGGGGGTCGACGCGATGTTCGTGTTCACGTTCGTCGAGGCCCCGTGGGAGATCAAGAGTCGGAGGGAACGAAAGATGCTCTCCAAGATCTCGTTCGACCCGGACATCACGCACTACAGCCTCGTGAAGAACACGGTGGACGGGCGCGAGGGAACCGCCTTTCCGGGGGTCCCCTGGGAACCGAAGGAATCGTTCCGCGCGGTCGCCGAGTACTACGGATCGCACTGAGCGCGGAACCGGCGTTCGGCTCAGTGGCGGGCCATCTTCCGTAGCAGCGCGGACGGCGTCTCGAACAGGACCCGGTCGAGCCGATCCGCGGGTACGCCCGCGCCGATCGCCACCCGTCGCGCCGTCTCGAGCGGGACGAGCTGTTCGGCGCCGTGGGCGTCCGAATCGACCACGAGGTCCGCCCCGGCCGCGAGAGCGCTGCGCACCACGTGCCCGTTGCACAGCGAGTGACCCCGACGGGCCGAGATCTCGAGCACCACCCCGTGCGCGTGGGCGAGGTCCGCGTCCTGGGGGTCGAGCAGCCCCGGGTGCGCGAGCACATCGACCTCTGCCGAGTCGATGGCCGCGTGATTCGTGCCCGACGGCACGTGCTCCACGATCGTCTCCCCGTGGACGATCACGATCTCCGCGCCCGCGCGGCGGGAGGCGCGCGCCACGTCGGCGATGCGTCGCGGCGGAATCTTGGTGAGCTCGACGCCGACCACCGCCCGGAACTCCGTCCCTTCCCAGGCCGTGGCCTCGCGCCGGAGACGGTCCAGGAGCGGGCGGGGGTCGTCGAGGGAGAGATGGTCGGTGAGGGCGAGCGCGCGGTGGGCGAGCGCTTCGGCCTCGTTCCACATCTCGGTCGGGGAGGTGTTCCCGTCCGTGAGGAACGAGTGCGAGTGGAAGTCCGCCCGTCGGCGCGCCGGATCGGGGGGAGCGTCGGAGGCCGGCACGGCGGGGCCTACGGGTCGGCGCTCTTACGTTCTCGGGGCGATTCCGTTCCGCAGAAAGACTGAAGCCCTCCCGCGCGCGGAGAGGTGACGGGGTCGAACGGATGAACGCGCCGTCCGCCGCATCCGCCCGCGCCACCGAACCGCTCGAAGAGCGGATCCGACGTGTCTCGCCGCTTCGTCAGATCGAGAGCCACGAGTGGAGCGAGCCGGCGTGGCCGAGCTCCGAGCGCCTCCTCGACGCCGCGGAAGCGGAGGTCGCGCTCGCGCGCGGCCGGCTGATCTACGAGCGATTCCTTCGCTCGGGGCCGGACGGCTATCCGGCGGCGGGAGCGGACGGTCGACCCGCGCTGCCGCTGTTCCGGCGTGCTGTCGAGCTCTTCCGTCGGTCGGGGAACCCCGCCGGGGAGCGGGAGGCGCTCTTCTGGGTCGGGACCCTCGAGCAGGTGCTGAACCGCGATTACTCGGCGGCGTCGCTCGCGCTGGAGGAGTCCCGGGAACTGGCGGAGGCGGCGAAAGACGACCTCGTCCTGTCGTGCGTGGAGCGCCACCTGGGCTTCATCGCCTTCCTGGAAGGAATGTACGCGGAGGCCGAGACGCATCTCGAAGAGTCCGTTCGCCTCCGCCGTTCGATGGAGTTCGCCCCGGGGGTCGCGATGGGGATCGTGGCGCTGGCGGAACTGCAGCTCGAACGCCACGAGGTCGATCGAGCCCGCCGACTCTTGGACGAGGCGGCCGCGGTCGCGGAGCGCGCCGGCGCCCAGGGGGCGACGCGGGCCGTGGAGCGGGCGCGCCAGCAGGCCGCGGCCACCCGTTGACCCGCCCGCGACCCCCGCCCCAGTGCGCTACGCAGGGCCGGGCAGCTGCCCGAGGTCGACGAGCAACCGACGGGCCGCGTCCTCCACCTTCGGAACCGGCCCGAAGAGCTCGGTCTGGCGCCGGGTGTCGGCCACGTACTTGCCAGTCTGGAAGAATCGACCCATCGCCATCATGTCCCGCATGCCGGGATTGAACGCGGCGACGAGTCGCATGACGAACGGCGCGCCGGGTCCGAACATCGTGCGGGACTCCATGGGGCGGCCGACCAGGCGCCCGATCAGCTCGGCCAGCTCCGGCCCCGAGAGGGGCCGATCCGACCCCAGGTCGATCCGCTGCCCCAGGGCCCGGGGCTCGTCCACGGCCATCGCGAGGGCGCGGGCGACCTCGTCCGGAGCAATGTAGGTGATCCGGGTTCCCGCGGGGGTCATCCCCATCACCCTGCCTTTTCGGAGGTTCTGGATCATCCATTGCCGGAACCGTCCGTACGGAGCGCCGAGGAACGCTCCGGGCCGGAGCGACACGAACGGGACCCCCGCCTGTTCGAGCGCGTCCTCCGTCACCTTCTTCGCCCAGAAGTGCGGCACGTCCGGCGCCTGGTCGCACGCGAGGATGCTCAGCAGCACGAACCGGGGGACCGCAGCGGCTCGGGCCGCGTCCACCAAGTTCCGGTTCCCCTCGTAGTCGGTGCGCAGCGAGTCGCCCTTGCGCCGTCGAGAGTACCCGATCGCGGTGCTCACGACGGCGCTCACTCCCTGCATCGCCCGAGACAGCGACGGAGGGTCCAGCATGTCGCCCGAAACGACCTCCACCCCGTCCTTCGGGAGGCGGGTGACATCGCTGCCGGGCCGAACCAGAGCTCGTACCGCCTTGCCGCGAGCGCGCAGCGCGGCGAGCGTGCGTCCCCCGAGATCCCCGGTGGCACCGACCAGCAGCACCGGGCGAGCGTCGGCGGAATCGGCCATGGCGGCCCGTCAGAAAGTCGGACGTTAAAGCGAGTGGGACGAGGCCCACCCGCTCACGCGGGAGTCTCGGAAACCCTGGCCGAAGTCCCGCCGGACCCTCGCGGGCCCCGTCGGGCCTCCCGACCCGAAAAACCGGTACCCGATCCTCCGGGCCCGGGTCGCCCGCCGCTCGGACCGGTTCCGGGCGCCGCGTTACTGGAATCGGACGCCCGTTTACCGTCAGAAAACCGGGCCGTCCCTCGGATGGTTCTATGAACCCCTTTTCCCCATCTTCGCTGCATGCCTCGAACGAGCCAGGTCGCGGGCCGACCGAACGGATGGACCCCGATCCCCGACCCCGACGGACGATACTCGACGGGCATTCCGGACTTTGATCGGCTCCTAGGAGGAGGGTTCCGTCGGGGAAGCTTGGCGTTGCTGACGTTGGACGAGACGGTCGGGCTCGACGACCTCGACCTCGTCCTGTTCCCGATCTTCCTCAACAACCTCTACCAGTCTCGAGGAATGATCGGGATCCTCCCCTCCCGCGATGCGCCGCACGACTTCCGCAGCCGGCTCACCCGGTTCGTGACCCGACGGCGATTCGACACGCGGGTCCGCCTGATCGACTACGTCGGCGAGGACGAGGGAAGCCCGTACGTGGTGAACCTCAACACGCGAGGCATCGAGCCCCGGAACGACGCGCGGAGCGAACGGGAGAAGAAGGCGGCCCTCGCGAAGATGGTGGAGGCGGAGCGGGTTGTCCAAGGAAACCGCAAGAAGCCATTCCTCGAACTGACGGCGTTCGAGGTGTTCGAGACCTTGATGGGGGCGGACCAGGCGACCCGGCTGTTCTATTACGGGGTGAAGCGCACGCGGATGATCGGCAACCTGGGCCTCGGACTCCTCGGCCCACGCCTCGGCTGCGCGGCGGGTGTTCGTCGGATGGCGGACACCGAATTCGAGCTGCATCGGGACGACGTCGGGCTCGTGATCCGGGGCGTGCGGCCGTCCTTTACCGGTTGCGTGGTGATGGTGGACCCTTCCGCCGGCGCTCCTCACGTCGCGTTCGTCCCTCGCCCGGCGTGACGTGCGCCCCCGGGCGGCGCGACGGAACTACCGGACGGGGCGCGGATCAGCAGCGGCGCGGCGTGCGGTCGGCCGTCCGCCCGGGGGCACGGCCTTGCGACGGTGGCCCAGCGCTGTCCCTCGGGTCAGCTCCCGCATCGTGGTCCGGATGTAGTCGGCGTCAAACACGTCGCTGAGCGCACGCGGCTGCCGGTCCGCAAAAACTTCGTCCGCGTACCACTTGGAGCCGAACTGCACCATCGTCATCAGGATCGGCAACGCGTCCTGTCCCTTCTCCGTGAGTCCCCAGCGGGTGCGGTTCCGGGTGCGCTCGACCACCCGGATGAACCCTCCCTCCTCGAGCTCGCGCAACCGCATCGCGAGCACCCGCTTGGTGAGGCCCGGGGTGATCCGCAGCATCTCGTTGAACCTCTCGGCCCGATAGAGCCCGATGTTCCGCAGGATGAGCAGGGCCCACTTCCGTCCGAGAACGTCCAGACTCGCCTTCACCGGGCACCCGGCGAACTCAACGCGCAACTCGGGCGGCAGCTCCCCCTCGGCCGGACCGTGCATATCGGTATACTTTCACTCGCCTAGGTATTCATATGGTTTACATTCGATACCTCTGCGGCCCGGAACGGAGGGGTGAGGTGCGGCAGGACGACGGCAGCGGAGCGACCGTCGGCACGCCCCTCCGCGGCGGCTAAGGTACCGTAGTTAGGTGGGTTCAACATGGCGAACAAGAAAGTGCGGGTCATGGTCGGGACGCGGAAGGGCGGCTACATCCTCGAGAGCGACCCGGCGCGCAAGAAGTGGAAGCTCGCCTCCCAGGTCCAGAAGGGGGCGGAAGTCTTCCACATGACCGCCGACCCGCGGCACCCGGGCGACCTCTACGCGTGCGTGAACTCCTGGCTCTGGGGCCCGATCCTCTACCGTTCCCGCGACTACGGAAAGAAGTGGGCGGAGATCGCCACCCCGATGATGGACTCGACCAAGACACGCCCGCCGCGCTTCGACGGCAACCCGGACACCCCGGCCCCAACCTACGCCGTGGCGAACCTCTGGCACCTCGAGCCCGGGCACGAGAGCCAGCCCGACACGCTGTTCGTCGGGCTGGACCCCTACTCGCTCCACCGGAGCGACGACCTCGGAAAGTCCTGGACCCCGGTTCCCGGGCTCAACGACCACCCCTCGAAGCCGAAGTGGAATCCGGGGAACGGGGGACCGTGCCTGCACACCATTCTCGTCGACCCGACCCGCCGCGACCGCGTCTACGCGGGGATCTCGGCCGCCGGACTGTTCCGGACGGACGATGGAGGGACGAACTGGGCGCTCGCCAACCGGGGGGTCGAGACCCCGTTCCAGCCCGAGAAGTACCCCGAGGTCGGGCAGTGCGTCCACAAGGTCGCGCTCGACCCGGCGCAGCCCGACACGCTCTACCGGCAGGACCACGGCGGGATCTACGTCAGCCACAACGCGGGCGAGAAGTGGCAGCGGATCGGCAAGTCGCTGGACGACGACTTCGGGTTCGTCGTCGCGACCGCGAAGTCGCTGCCGGGGCGCGCGTTCTTCGTTCCGCTGATGGGCGAGGCCCGACTCACGTCGCGCGGCGGGTTCCAGGTCTATCAATGGAACGAGCGGACGAAGAAGTGGAGCACCCTCATGCCCCCGACCCGGTTCCCGGGCGACTTCGGCACTCACCGCGAGGGACTGGCGTGCGATGCGCTCGACCCCGCCGGCATCTACGTCGGCACGACGACGGGCCAACTGTTCGTCTCGCCCGACGCCGGAAAGTCGTGGCTCCAGGCACCGTTCCAGTTCCCTGCGATCCACTCGGTCTCGGTGTCGAGCCCGGCGGGCTGAGTCGGTCCGTCCACCGGCCCCGCACGACCTCGGGGGCGACCCGCCCGCCGGGCCAGGGGCGGGGACGCCCTGGAGCGAGCGCCGGGCTTCGGAGTCGGAGTCGGAGTCGGCGTCCGGCGCCCTGTCACGACCGGGCCCGGTTCGCCTGGTCGAGCGAGCGGCGGCTGTACTTCTCGAGGGCCGCGCCCTGTTCGGGGGCGAGCCGGAGCGCCGGCCACCCCCAATGTACGGCGACGCTGTCGCCCGGGCGGGGGTCGATGACGACCCGCGGGTCGTAGCGCACCTCCCGGTCGACCTCGGGGCCGAGCTCGAACCCGCCCGGGCGCGCGACCAGGGCCGGGCCCCGGATCCGGAGCAGCTCGTCGGACGCCCCGGTCACCTCGGCCCACGCCGGGCGGCACGCCTCCATGTTCTTCAGCGTGGTCGGGACGTGGCCGGTCACCGCTCCGACCCCGACGAACGCGACGTGGAACACGTGGTGCGGCAGCGGGTTCGGCGGCAGGCGCTCGGCGAGCCGCCGCGCGGTCGAGGACGGGAGCCCACGACGGGTGAGCGCGACGAGCAGCCGCTCGAAGTCCGTCCGATCGAACGCGTCGAGCAGGTCGTTCCCGACCCAGTACGCCTCCACGACCCGGAAGTCGAACGGGTCGCGGTGGTGCTTCTCGGCGATCGCCTCGAGGTACGGCATCAGCGCCTCGAAGGCGGAGAGGGCCCGGGCGGCCTCCGGAGGTCCCGACTCCGACGTGATCGCTCGGAACAGGGCCGGTTCGGCGTCGGCCGGGCCGCAGTACTGGAGCCGGTTCGTGGCGATGCTGAACCGGGCGCCCAACTGGACGCCGTCCATCTTATCCGGCCGGGCGGGGCGCCGCCCGGGACCGCAGCGCCCCCGCGAGGGCCGCCCACCGATCCCGCCCCGCGACGACCGCTGCGCCGACCGCCACCACCGCCGCGCCGAGGGCGGCGGCCGCCGTCACGGAGGAGGTCCGCACGGCGACGTCCAGCACCCAGGTCACCGGGAATCCGAGCACGAGGATCGAGGTCGCGACCGTGAGGTCGGTCCATCGGAGCCCGGCGTACCACGTCAGCACGAACGCGGCGAGGAGGGCGGCGCTGATCCCGACCCAGCCCCACTGGCCGGCGCTCAGGGCGGCGACCGACCCGTACTGGCTCGTGAGGGCCAGATAGGCGAGCAGGAAGAGCGCGCCGAACCCCATCCGCCCGAATCCGACGGTCGTGCTGGGCACGCGGCGAAGGAGCCGCTTCGAGAGCGTGTACTCGACCGCCCACAACACCGTGGCGAGCGCGACGAAGGAGGTGCCGGGGGTCCAGAGCGGGGAGACCCACGAGAGCAGGAGGACGTTGCCGGCGAGGAGGAGAGCCGCCCCGGCGACGACCCGCGCCCGGAACCGCTCCCCCAGGACCACGACCGCCAAGACGGTCGCCATCAGGAACAGCGTGCGATAGACGAACGACGCCGTCGCGGCGCCGCCGGCCGCGGTCGCGAGCGCGAGCCCGTGAAAGAACAGGAGGAACGGGATCGCCCCTCCGACGAGGCCGATGACCGCCAGCCAGGCGAGGTCCGTCCGGTCGAGGCGGGTCGGGGACCGACGAGCGAAGTACAGCGCCACGGGAGCGATCATCACCGCGACCGCGACGTTCCGCACCGTCACGAACGCGTCGGAGTTCGTGCCCTGCACCGCGTAGGAGTTCAGGAACGTCGAAAGCCCGCTGATCACCGCAGTGGCGAGGACCAACAGCAGTCCCAGGCCCGCGAGACGGCCCATCGGGAGCGAGGTCGCCGACACGTAGGAACCGGGCCGGCCGAAGGGGCGCCGGGTCTTCAACGTTCCGAGCGATCGACCGCAAGCCGGGGCGAGCGGCTCACGCGTCGGCGGGGAGCGAGAGTCGCTGGATCTCCCGGTAGTGTCGCTGCGCTTCGCGGGCCTCGGACTCCGGGACCCGGTCGGTGGCGAATCCCGCGTGCACGACCACGAACTCTCCCAGGGCCGCGTCGGGGAGGTAGATCAGGTTCACGGTCTTGAGCACCCCGCCGAAGTCGACCTCCGCGACGCGGACCTCCCCGGTCTCGCTCCGGATCCGGACGATCTGACCGGGGATCGCTAAGCACATGGTTCCCCCCGTACGGCGGCGACCCGCACGGCGTCCCGGCTCATGAGCTTGGAGGCGGTCGGGGTCGGCCGGCGCCCGCCGCGGGATCTTCGACCGTCAGGTCGACGAGGTACACCCCCTGCGCCGCGGGGTCCGCCGGGTCCCGCGAGAGTTCGACCTCGAGCCGGGCATCTCGCGCCGGGGTGCCGTCCACGACCTCCGACCATCGTCGCCGCAAGGACTCCTCCGTCACGTGGGAGAGTGCGCCGACACGGATCCGGACCCGTCGCACCGGCGCCCCCGCCTCGCGGGCGACCTCGATCAGTTTCCGGCGCAGGTCGCGCAGCAGGGCCTCCTCATGCATCGGAGCGCCTCCCCGCCGCCGCCCGGGCGTTCCCCGGGGAGCGGCGGGTGACCTCGAGCACGACCGCTTCGGCCACCGCATCGAGCGTCGCGGCCACCGGGGGAGAAAGGCCGATCCCCGGGGTGAACTCGACCCCCTCGACCCCAAAGACGACCAACCGTTCCGGCCGCTGGCCCAGGAGGCCGCCCAAGCGCCACGCCTCGGTGACGCTCAGCCCGTGGGTGGAGGACGGAGGCGGCACGTCGGAGAAGGTCGCGAAGTCCTCTTCGAAACGGTGGATCGCTCCCGGTCGACCCCGTCCGGCGATCGCATCGACCAGCACGACCAGCCCGGCGCCGCTCCACAGGTCGAGCAGGCCGGTGCTCTCCCCCTCGAACACGACGACCCGGACCCCCGGTGGGAGGCGGTCGCGGACCCGCTCCGCCGCGTCGAGCCCGACCGCGTCATCGTGGCGGTGGCGGTTGCCGACCCCGATCACGAGCGGGGCCCGGCGGGGCTCCCCGGGGGCGTCCGACCCCTCTGTCATCGCCCCGCTCACTCCCGGACGAGGTCGAGCGAGAGGAAGTGGGTGGCGCAGGAGATGCACGGGTCGTGGTTGCGGATCGCGTGTTCGCACGCCGCGGTGAGCGCCGGCTCGTCCAGGTCGAGAGAACGCGCCACGAGGTGCCGCAGGTCGTCCTCGATCCGCTTCTGGTTCTGGGAGGTCGGGGCGACGATGCGGGCGGTTCGGATCGCGCCGCCCGCGTCGAGCTCGTAGCGGTGGTAGAGCAGCCCCCGAGGGGCCTCGGTCGCCGCGGCGCCGTGCACCGGGCGGTCGACCGCGGGCGCGTCCACCCACGGCCGCTCGGGCATCCGGTATCGGTCGATGATGCGGAGCGCTTCCTCGCACGCGAAGACGACCTCGACCGCCCGCACGATGACGCTCCGGAACGGATTCCGAACGACGTTCTCGAGCCCGACCTCCCGCGCGACCCCCCGGGCGCGCGGCGTCAGCCGGTCGCCGTTGAGCGCGTAGCGCGCCATCGGCCCGACCAGGTACGACCCCCCGCCCTTGCGGACCGACTGGAGCGCGTTCGAGTGGGCGACCTGGAACTCCTCGAACGCGCTCTCGTACTCCTCGGCGTCGATCGAGAGCCCGGCGCTCGACTCGATCCGCCCCTCGTTGAACGGATACTCCTCGGGGTGGCGCAAGGCGACGAACTCGTAGTCCTCCTCGACCGCGGGAAAGTCAAAGCCCGCGACGAACCGTACCGTCTCCTCGGCGAGGGAGAGCGCGTGCTCCACCGACCCCCGAAGGTCGGCGAGCTCCTCGGGGCCCGGACACCGGTAGAATCCCCCGACCCGAACGTTGATCGGATGGATCTCCCGGCCGCCCAGGACGCGCATGATCGAGTTGCCCGCTTTCTTGAGCGCGAGGCCGCGTCGCACCGCCTCGGGGTGGTCCCGCGCCAGCTGGATCGCGTCGGGATAGCCGAGGAAATCCGGGGCGTGGAGGAGATAGATGTGCAGCGCATGGCTCTCGATCCACTCGCCGCAGTACAGCAGCCGTCGCAGGTCGCGGAGCGTCCCGTCCACCCGGATCCCGAGGGCACGCTCCATCGCGTGGCAGGCGCTCATTTGGTAGGCGACCGGACAGATGCCGCAGATCCGCGCGGTGACGTCCGGTGCCTCCGCGTACGCGCGGCCCCGCAGGAACGCCTCGAAGAATCGCGGGGGCTCGAAGATGCGGAGCTCGACCTCCTCGACCGTCCGGTCCCGGATCCGTACCCGGAGCGCGCCTTCGCCCTCCACCCGGGCGAGATAGTTCACGGCGATGGTACGTTCGGTCATGGGGGCGGCTCCGCGGCGGCGTCCGCCGCGGCGCGGAACGCCGGGGCCATCGCGTTGAAGGTTCGGAACACCCGGGCGGCCGACGGCCGGTCCATCCCCAGGGGGCCGAGATGGGCGACGAGCGACGCCGCGTTGGGAGTGTCCTGGGGACCGAAGCAGCCGTAGCACCCCCGGTGGAAGCCGGGACAGATCGCCCCACAACCGGTCTGGGTGACGGGGCCGAGGCACGGCGTCCCGTGGGCGACGATGACGCAGACGTGACCCCGGCGCTTGCACTCGACGCACACGCTCTCGGTCGGCACGTCCGGGGCCCGCCCGCCGAGGTACGCCGAGATCACCTCGAGGAGCTGGCGCTTGTCGATCGGGCATCCGCGCAGCTCGAAGTCGACCGCGACGTGGTCACGGATGGCCGTGGACGTGGCGAGGGTACGAATGAACTCCGGACGGGCATAGACGACCCGGGTGAACTCTTCGACGTCGGCGAAATTGCGCAACGCCTGGATCCCACCGGAGGTGGCGCAGGCCCCGATCGTGACCAGGGTCTTCGCATGGGCTCGGATCTCCACGATCCGGTCCCGGTCGGACGGGGTGGTGATCGAACCTTCGACGAGCGCGAGGTCGTACGGTCCGTCGAGCGTCGCGCTGGACGCCTCCCGGAAATCGGCGAGGTCGAACCGGTCCGCGACCGCCAGGAGTTCGTCCTCGCAATCGAGGAGAGTGAGCTGGCACCCGTCGCACGACGCGAACTTGAAGACCCCGAGTCGGGGACGCGTTCGGTCGGTCATCTCAGAGTTCCCGAACGGAGAGGAACGGTCGCACGACGTCGTAACGGAAGACCGGGCCGTCGCGGCAGATGAACTCCGGACCGAACTGGCAGTGGCCGCACAGGCCGATGGCACACTTCATGTTGCGTTCGAGCGAGACGTAGATCGAGGGTTCTGGGACGCCGCGGGCCTCGAGGCCCTGGGCGGTGAACTTCATCATCACCTCGGGGCCGCAGAGGAACGCGACCGTGTTCGCCGGGTCGACCCGAAGGTCGGGCAGTCGGGCCGTCACGAGCCCGACGTCGCCGTACCAGTCCCGGCCGGCCGCGTCGACCGTCGTCTGGAATCGTAGGTCGCCGCGTGCCCGCCAGTGCTGGATCTCGTCGTAGTAGACGAGGTCCTTCGGCGTGCGCGCCCCGTAGATCACCTCGATCCGGCCGACCCGGTCCCGGCGAGCGAGCAGCTCGTAGAGGAGGGGCCGCAGCGGGGGGAGACCGAGCCCGCCCGCCACCAGCACGACATCCTTTCCCTGAGCACGCTCGACGGGCCAACCGGTGCCGTACGGACCCCGGATCCCGACCGCCGCCCCCGGCGCGACGCCCGCGAGGG
>Ga0335075_10012464_pt1 | contig 12837 bp, 13 predicted proteins | sample Lox_Sample_24_FD_206723 | JGI IMG/M metagenome (GOLD analysis project Ga0335075, IMG submission 206723) | Soil microbial communities from Loxahatchee National Wildlife Refuge, Florida, United States - Lox_Sample_2.4 | ecosystem: Environmental > Terrestrial > Soil > Wetlands | place: USA... | reverse complement strand
CAAATAGAGACGTTCGGCCGCGCTGGTCCCTGAAGAAAGTCACGACGGTGTCACGAATCAAAGCAAATTCATCGGGCAAGCAGATTGACAACGCCGGTGAACACGGTCGGCATCGTCGCTGCGGCCGACACGATACGGGCCCGCATAGCCGGGAAGCCGCTCACTTGAAGTAGGGCCCCGGTCAGCATCCGGTAACGGCGGGTCATCTGGCGCCACTGGCGGTCGTAGGTGTCCGGGCAATCCGCGACAACACATTTCACCAACAGCTCCGCCGCACCGAAGGCCAAGCCAAGACCTTCACCCGTGAGCGCGTCGACATAGCCCGCAGCATCACCGACCAGCAGAGCCCGACCTGCCACTCGGCTCGAAACCCGTTGCCGCAGCGGACCGGCGGCCCGATCCGGGTCGTGCGGCTGACCCGCTATCCTATCCCGCAAAGTGGGAAACTCCGCGAGGTGGGAATCGAATGCGCCGCGACGAGATTTCAGCACCGCTACACCCACGCAATCGTCGGCTATCGGCGTTACGTACGCCTCGGCGCCGGGCGCCCAATGCACCTCGACGTAGTCCGACCATGGCGCGGTCCGCACGTGCCGACGGATGCCCCACCGCCGCGCTCCCGGGCTCGGGCGTTCCAGGCCGAGGGACCGGCGGATCGGCGAGTGCAACCCGTCGGCGGCGGCAAGATAGCGTGCCCGCCAGTCCCCGGCCCGCACAGACGTTGCGTCTTGGCTGATCTCACCGACTTCGTCGTGGCAGATCCGTACGCCCGCGGCGGCGGCAGCGTCAAGAAGCGCGCCGTGTAACACGGTTCGGCGTACGCCGCGCCCAGCGCCACACCTGAAAGGCGCGTCGACGCGTCGGTCGCCGTCCCGATAGCTGATCCCCCGGAACGGCTTGCCGTGCGGGTGTACGCCGAGACGTTCCAAGTGCCGCAGCGTGTGTGGCATCAGCCCTTCACCGCAGGCCTTGTCAATCGGTCCGCTGCGCCGTTCGACGACAACGGTTTCCAATCCCGCTTTCGCACCGTAGATCGCAGTGGCCAGTCCGGCCGGGCCACCGCCGACGACGAGGAGATCGATCATGCCAAGCTCGCCAGTGCAGCGTTTTCAACGTGAATTCGCGTTCTCAGCAAGACGGCGTTGAGAAGCGAGAACACCAGCGCGGTGATCCACGCGGTCTGCACCAGCGGCAGCGCAAAGCCTTCGGCGATCACCGCGACGTAGTTCGGATGGGGCAGAAGGCGATACGGGCCGCCGGCCACACGTGCCGCGCCCGGTATCACGATCACGCGGGCATTCCACTGGTGGTTCAGCGTGGTAATGCACCACCAGCGCAATGCCTGTGCGGCAACACCAATCACGAGCATCGGCCAGCCCAACGCTGCGATGAAGGGCCGGTGCAAAACGATCGGCTCGATCAGACATCCCGCCAGCAGCGCGGTGTGGAGTGCCACCATCACCGGATAGTGTTCGGCGCCGAACTCGACGCCGCCGCGCGCCTGGCTCCAGGCGCGGTTGCGTTTGGTCACCACAAGTTCGGCCAGCCGTTCCACGGCGACCGCGCCGATCAACAGCTCATACCAGTTCATGGGAATCAGCGCCAGCGCAGCATCACGAGTTCAGAGCAGAAGCCAGGGCCCATTGCCAGCATCAGCCCAGGACTGCCCGCGGTTGGGCGCTTGGCGATGGTGTCGCGCAACACGTGCAGTACCGACGCTGACGAGAGATTGCCGACTTCGCTGAGCGAGCGCCACGTCAATTCAAGTGCGTTGTCTGGCAATCCGAGTGAGCCGACGATCGACTCGATGACTTTCGGGCCACCGGGGTGACTCACCCAGGTAGCGACATCCGGGATGCACAAACCATGCGCGGCAAGGAAGTTCGTGACGTCATCGGGCAGATACTGTTCGACGACGGACGCGACGTCCGGAGAAAGGATGAGACCGAAGCCTGCGGAACCGATATTCCAGCCCATGGTTCCCTGCGAATCCGGGTAGAGGTGGCTGCGCGTTCCGAGGATCTCCGGCCCCGCGGCCCCGATCTTCTGGGCGCGTCGTTCGCCAACAGCGACCACCGCGGCCGCACCGTCGCCGAACAGGGCGGTGCCGACGAGGCTTGCGATCGAGCGACCGGCCGCGGGGTAGGTCAACGAGCAGAGCTCGACGGCCACCAAGACCGCGACGTCGTCGGGCGCACCGCGCAGATAGTCGTTGAGCCTGGCCACCCCCGCAGCACCTGCGACGCAGCCCAGCCCAAACAGCGGAACCCGCCGTACATCCGGTCGCAGCCCCAACCGTGTTGCGATGCGAGCGTCGAGGGACGGGACGGCGATGCCGGTTACGGTTGTCGAGAAGATGACGTCGACGTCGTGCGGCTCCAATCCCGCCTCGTCGAGCGCCGCGGTCAGCGCCGCGCAGCCGAGTTCGACCGCGTTCTCGATGAAGATGTCATTCGCGTCGCCGAAGTCGGTCAGCGACCCGTACTCCTCGAGCGGCAACACCAGGTAGCGGCTGTTGACCTTGGCACTCGCGTGCAGCTTGCGCAGCACATCCTCACATCCGTCGAATGCCGGTAATGCGGCAAGCGACTCGGTGATCTCGCTCTGCTCATATCGATGCTCCGGCAGTGCGCCCTGCACACCGGCGATTACACTGCCGGCAGTGTGAACACGAAAATTGTTGCGGCTCAATGACTGTGTCACGTTACTCACCCTTCCTCGAGCGTGTTCGCTTCCGGCACCGTTGCCGCCTTTTGACATTCCGCGTCGTCCACCTGCACCTCGTACGCGCAGGACGCGGCCCTCAGTCGTTATCACGAGCGCCGCCGCGGCTTGGTTCGGTCCGGGCACTGACAAGGCGGCTACTTGGTCCGATGCCGTCTGCGATGGGGACCACCTACCCTGCGTAAAATCCTATTTCAACGTTCGATGACTTTTGTCAACGGTTGCTGACTTAGAAGATACGTCCGGCCCGGAAGGCTGTCAACAGCGGGTGACATATAAGGTTTCATGATGGCCGAGACCCGTCCCCGCGACGCCGCTCAGACGCGGGCCGACATCCTGGCCGCCGCCCGCCGCCGATTTGCGGCCGAGGGTTTCGAGCGAACCACGTTGCGCGCCATCGCGGCGGATGTCGGAGTGGACGCGGCGTTGGTGATCCGCTACTTCGGCAGCAAGCAGGACTTGTTCGCGACGGCCACCGAATTCAGGATCGATCTGCCCGACCTGTCGGGTGCCGGCCCGGACGACATCGCGGACATGCTGCTGCCCCGGTATTTCGCGGTGTGGGAGGACGACCACACGTTCCTGGCGCTGTTACGCGCGGCAATGACGAGCCGGGTAGCAGCCGATACCTTGAACCAAACGCTGGCCACCCATGTCGCGCCCACGCTCAAGGGCATCACCCCGGACAACCACATGAAGCGCATTGCGGTAACGGACGCGTTCGTGATCGGGCTTGCCGCAACCAGATCGGTGCTCGCCAATCCGCCGGTGGCCAACCTCAGCCGGGAAGAACTCAGCCGGTGGGCCGGCCCGGTCTTTCGTCAGCTCCTGGTCGGGCCGGCGCCGTCGTGACCACGCGCGCCGGTAGACGGCCCTCCGGAGTCACAGCATGACTTCGGCGCGACCGCGCAATGCCAGCCGAACCCGCGCCGACATCTTGGCGGCGGCACGTCGCCGCTTCGGGGCTGAAGGTTACGAGCGCACGACCTTGCGCGCCGTCGCCGCGGACGTTGGTGTGGATGCGGCGCTGGTGATCCGCTACTTCGGCAGCAAGCAGAACTTATTCGCGGCGGCGGCCGATTTCGCGATCGAAATACCGGATCTGTCCGGCGTCGATCCCGACGAGGTCGCGAACATTTTGTTATCGCGATTCTTCGCGGTGTGGGAGGAAGACGAGACGTTCGTCGCGCTGTTACGGGCGGCGATGACCAGCCAACTCGCGGCCGACACCCTGCGGCAGGTGTTCGCGAAGCAGATTGCGCCCAAGCTGGTCACCGCCACACCCGACCATCCCGTGCAGCGGGCAGGACTGACCGGCGCCTTCGTCATCGGGCTTGCGATGACTCGCTATGTGCTGGTGAATCCGCCGGTGGCCAACCTGAGCCGCGAGGAACTGTGCCGCTGGGCCGCGCCGGTGATCCGCCAGTTGCTCACCGGGCCGGCTGCGCCGTAACCCGACCGCGCTCAGCGGACGTAGACCTCTCCGACGGTGGGGTATCCGCCGCCGTGGGTGGTGATGTGGACGTGGTCGTAGTGGCCGTAGCCCGACCCGGACGGCCCCCTGGGTGTGTAGTACGTGCCGCGCCAGATTACGTCCTGCAACGCGAATCGATCCGCGTTCTTGAACGCGAACCTGACGATCTCATTGCCGAGCGCTATGCCTGCCGCGCTGGACGGGTTGGGAATCATCACGTCGATCGCCAGACCCCGGGGATGCCATGGCAGCGCGTCCGGCCGGACGCCGCCGATGTTCTTGATCTCGGGGAACGCCGCGCTGATACTGCGAGCGGCCAAGATCGTCTTGACCTGCAGACCCCGCTCGGGGGCGACCCCGACGGGTAGCAACTTCGGGGCGTTCAGGCTGGCCACTCGCCATCGTGATGCCCTCGACGCCGGTGCCGTCTCGTCGGGACCGGAGCTCACGCTAGACAAAGCCCACGACGATGCGGCCGGTGCGGTCGCGGAGACCTCGACGCAGCACGGCGCGGCATCAGCTACCGAATCGGCGTGGTCGCGGCTGGCCACCGCATCGCCGCTTTCGCCGACGGCAAAGAACAGGGCAGCCGGGGCAACCACCGCAGCCATCACTGCCGGCGACTTTCGCCGATCGCTGGCTAATCGATGTCGCGCCACGCCAAGCAGGATACGGGCAAATCAAGAATTAGTCACGATCAGATAACGGCCGGCGCTCAGATGGGCCAGCTACTCGTCGGTGCAAAACGAAGAGCGGCCGCGCGCGGCAGCGGCTGTCGTTTGGTGACCGATATCGCGTCGAGCAACAGCGCGACGTAGCGACGCCAGCCGTCACTGTTGGCATCCATCGTCCAGAGCACGCTGTACAGCATCGCGACCAGCCGCGGCAGATCATCGGCAACCAGGTCGGCGCGTACGACGCCGACCTGCTGACCCCGCCGGGCAAGCTCGCTGAGCGCCTCATACAGCGAGTTCGAAATGTCGGGGGTCAGCGACCCGGCCCGCTGAGCGGCGGTCAGCAGGTTGCGTTCGCGGGCGCCCAGCGATATCGCCGCATCGATCAGTTGGGCCAGACCGCCTAGCGGGTCATCGGCGCGGCGGACGGCCTCGATCGCCGGCGTCAGGTCCTCAGCGATGCAGTGGTCCAGCGCGGCCCGAATCAGATCGGCTTTCGTAGGAAACCTGCGATAGAGCGTTCGCTCCCCCACTCCAGCGCGGCGGGCGATCGCCTCGATCGGCGCCTCGGGCCCCAGTTCGTTGTAGACATCCCGCGCCGCCCGCAAAATCCGTTCGGCGTTGCGCGCCGCGTCTGCTCGCAACGGCCGGTCGCTCACTGCGGTCATCACGCCAGCGTAACTGACAGTTGACTGCCAATGAGCCGGGTTCTACGCTCGAGTAATTGGCAGCCAACTGACACTTATGGGGAAACACCCGTGACGGCAACAACTTCCGATTTCTGCTCCGAGACCGAGCTTCCAGTCATACCGGCACGGCGGGCTGCGCACTGTCCTCTGCAGCCCCCGCCCGAATTCGCAAGCTGGCGAGACGAGCCCGGGCTGCAACGCGCGATCTACCACAACGAGCCGGTGTGGGTGGTGAGCCGCTATCAAGACATCAGGGCCGCGTTGGTCGATCCGCGGTTGTCCGCGGATACCCTTCCCGACACCCTGAAAGCCCAGAGCGGCGACACCAAAGCGATCATGTTCGCGCGTACGGACGACCCCGAGCATCATCGGTTGCGGCGCATGATGACCAGCGACTTCACCTTCAGGCGCTGCGAAAAGATGCGGCCACAGATTCAAGAAATGGTCGACACATTTCTCGACGAGATGATCGACGGCGGACCACCCGCTGACCTGGTGCGCGAATTCGCCTTGCCGGTCCCGTCATTGGTGATCGCGCTGCTGTTGGGGGTGCCGTCTGAGGACCTCGCCGACTTCCAGCAGTACACCGGAGTCGGCCTGGATACCAAGTCCACCGTTGAGGAGAAGACGCAGGCCTTCACCTCGATGTACGGGTACATCCAAGAGTTGGTGCAGCGCAAAGAAAGCGACCCCAGCGATGACCTGATCAGTCGTTTGGTCATCGAGCAAGTGGCGACCGGCCAGCTCAACCGGGAAACGGCGGCCTTGTCGGGGATGACCATGCTGGTCGCCGGCCACGAGACAACTGCCAACATGATTTCGTTGGGAACGGTTGCACTGCTTGAGCATCCGGACATCTTCAAGCGGCTGGGCCAGACCGACGATCACGCCGTGATCGCCAACATCGTCGAGGAACTCATGCGCTATCTCACGATCGTGCACGGCCAGGTGGATCGGATAGCCACCGAAGACCTCACCCTCGGCGGCCAGCTGGTCCGCGCCGGCGACAAGCTGTTGATGAACCTGCCCGCCGGAAACTGGGACAACGAATTCGTCGACAGCCCAGATACTTTCGATGTCGACAGAAACACCCGTGGGCACTTGGGCTTCGGCTACGGCGTACACCAGTGCATCGGAGCAAACCTCGCCAGAGTCGAAATGCAGGTCGCCTTCGCCACGCTGGCCCGCCGTCTGCCCGGGCTGCAATTGGCGGTATCGCCGGATGAGCTGAAGTTCAAAGACGCCGACATCTACGGCATGAAAGAGTTGCCGGTCCGCTGGTGAGCAACGACATGCGGTTCGATGAGCAGGTTGCGGTGATCACCGGTGCCGGTGGTGGCCTCGGTAAGCAGTACGCGCTGCTGCTGGCATCACGCGGCGCGCGCGTGGTCGTCAACGACACTGGTGGTTCGGTGACCGGAACCGGCTCGAACATTGACACTGCAAACGCTGCCGCGGAGGAGATATGCCGACACGGCGGCCAGGCCGTCGCCGACACCAACAGCGTGACCAGTCCGCAAGGTGGACAGGCAATCATCGACACCGCCCTGCGTACCTGGGGACGAGTGGACATCGTGATCAACAATGCGGGCATCGTGTGCGACGCGCCGTTCGAGGACATCACCGCCGATCGACTCGAGCCACTGTTGGATGTGCACTTGCGAGGCCCGTTCTTCGTGACCAGGCCGGCATGGAACGTGATGCGCGAGCAGCGCTACGGCCGAATCCTCAACACCTGCTCTGCCGCCGGCATCCTGGGTGCCGAGCGGATGGGCAATTACGGTGCGGCCAAGACCGGGTTGATCGGCTTAACCCGGGTGCTGGCCGGCGAAGGAGCCGACCACAACATCAAGGTCAATGCCATCGCCCCGATCGCCTACACGCGGATGCTGGCACACTCGATCGACGGCGCCACCGGCCGGCACGCCGTCGAAAATGACACGTCGGCCCGGGCGATTTTAGACGACCTTGTGGCCCAATACCTTCAGAGGTTGAACCCGGCCCTGGTGGCTCCGGTGGCGGCCTTCCTGACGCACCGCGACTGCCCGGTTTCCGGAGAGATTTACACCGTCGGAGCCGGACATGTCGCGCGGTTCTTCATCGGCAGGACGAAGGGTTTCTACAGCCCAGCATTATCGGTCGAGGACGTGCGCGATCATTTCGGCGAGATCCGCGACGAGACCGACTACACCGTGCCGGGTGGACCCGCTGACGAGATGAGCCAACTGTTCGCAACGATTATGGCGAACCAATCCGACTGACGCTAAAGATGACTCGCGGCGAAATCCGCGGCTTGGGCTGTCATGCCATTCACCGGGTATTCCGCATGCGCGAAGCTCGGCGTCCCACCGGGATCGCCGTTGCAGATGGTGTCGCCGGCAGCGCACAGCTCGAGGGTCTTGGGCACATACAGCGGACCGATGGTGATCGCCGGTGCGCCGTAGTTTTGCAGCCACTGCGCCGACGGCGTTCCGAAGAGAGTCACCGCGGCGACGTGGTTGGCTATCTCCGGCGGCATCGGCTTGGGCAGGAAGGCTACGTAGTCGGCTGGTATCCCCGCTGGGATCGAAGCCGACGTGACGAAACCGGCCACCGCCGCGCCCTGGGAATATCCGCCGAGCACGATCCGGGTCTTGGGGCAGTTCGCCGCAGTCGACTCGATATGACCGCCCGCGTCTTTGATCCCGTCGACGACGCTCTGGGCGAACTGGATGCGGTCGGAGAAATCGCTGCTGGCCTCGTAGTTGACCGGATACACGTCCAGCGACCGGGCACCGACTGCCGAGCGCAGCGAGTCGACGAATGGGCCTCCGATCCCGCCGACACCGGGCGGCTCGCCGGTGCCGCGGGCAAATACCGCCTCGACGTCGGGGCATTGCGCGGACGCCATGGGAATCGGCGCACTCAGCAACCCGCAGGCGGTAAGCAACACGGCAGCAACGAAACGAGCGATCTGGCGAAGGCGCATGGTCAACATTGTTGCGCTGTACCCCGAATGTGTCTTCTTAATCCGATCGCACAGGTCGCGGTGCGCCAGCCGCACCGGTGTGGGAGCAGGCGGTTACGGTGTTTCGCCTGAATCGTCCAGGACGCTGACGGCGATGCCGTAGGGCAGGAATCGGACTTTGCGCGTCGCGTCGGTGTTGTTTTGGTTCGCGCGCAGCGCATCGAGTTCGGCGGCGTACACCTCTTCGACGCGGGCACCGCCGTCAGCGCTGACGGTGTAAATCACCCAGACACCGTCACCGGCCTCACCGGCGGTTTCCGGCCTGGTCCGCATGCGCCGGGCCAGGTCCTCGAACAGCCCCGACCACCCGGCCCGGTCACCGGGCACGGTAAAAAACCGGCTGATCCCCTCAAACGCGTCGCGCAGTCCCTCGCTGGCATCGCGAAACACTCGATCGAAGTCGTCGGGATCGAATCCGAACCGTCCGTTGTCGTCCACTGCGGCCTCCTGGCAGCTAACACCGATAACACCCAGTGTGCGCATTTCGGGTCGCTCGCGCCACGCCTAGTAGCCGTACCCCGGATTCGGATAGGGATTCTGCGGCATGTACGGGCTCTGCGGCTGGTACGGGCTCTGCGGCTGATACGGGCTCTGCGGCGGCTGGTTCGCGCCGCTCGGCCCCTCCGGCACCTGAACCGGTATCGGAACCGGCACGAACGGCAGGTTCAAGTACGTCGTCGTCATCGCCACCGACGGCGTGGTGCTCGTCGTGGACGGTGGCGGTGGCGTCGTGGTCGGGGTCGTGCTGCTCGTCGCCTGCGGCGTGGTGGTCGGCGCCTGCGTTGTGGTGCTCGGCGGCTGCGCCGTGGTGGTCGGCGGCTGCGCTCTGGTGGTCGGCGGCGGCTGATAGGTCGTCGTCACCGGCGGTGGGGGCGGAGGCGGCGGAGCTTCGCTGGTAACCGGCGGCGCGACACTGGCCGGCGGCGCGACACTGGCCGACGGCGGGGGGCTCGGCGGCGGTGGCGGCAGCGGGCTCGCTGACGGGGGGTTGGAGCTGGGTAGCGGCGGCGGTGGCACGGCCGAGGTGCTGGGCGGCGCCGGGGCCGGCTGGTGGCTGGTTGTGCTTGTCAGGGTAAACGCCACCCCGCCGATGGCGACCATCGAGACCAGCGCGGCGATTCCTAAAAACAGCTGCGGCAGGCGATTTCCGCGGGGCGACTCCTCGGGCTCGTCAACCTTCGGCAGTTGCAGCAGCTGAGATGGTGTAGCGCGGGCGTCGTCGTCATAAGGTTCACCGGTGTAGAGCACCGGCTCGTTGGTGGAGTCATCGGCCTCCGACCAGGCCAACTGGTGAAGCGTCTCCGACGGGTCGTCGAAAAGCGCATCGCCGCCGGGCGCGCCGAATGTGCCGGTAGGGGTACCGAGCGTGTCAGTGGTCGTGGCGAAGCCGCCGGTAGACGCCCCGAAGCTGCCAGTGGACGCACCCACCATCGCGGTCATTGTCGCTGCTTCGAGCTTCTCCTCCTGCTGCTCCTGCTGCTCGACCGGCTGTCGAGAAGCGAGCATCGCCGCACCGACTGCCATGGCGAGCCCGGGCTGAACGGCGGTCACCACCGGCGTCTTGACATGAGCCGAAAGACGCTGTACGACAAGCGGGATCTTGGCACCGCCGCCGGCCAGCGCCACCGCCGCGAGGTCTCTGCGACGAACTCTGCTGCGCCGCAACATGTCATCGAACGCCGACAACACGCCGCTCAGACGAGGCTCGATCAGGCTCTCCAATTCGGCTCGACTCACCTGGACGCTGGCATGCTGTCCCGACAGTTCGACGGCGAGCTCGGTCACCGTCTCATCGGACAGCCGCTCCTTGGCCAGACGGCATTCCTCTCGTAGACTGCCGAGCTGCCCGACGACGGCGGTGCTGACGGGATCGACTTTTTTGGCGTGACCGAGGTTTTCCAGCAGATGGACCAGTAGCGCCTCATCAACCAGGTCGCCAGAAAACTCCGGGTAGCGCACCGTGTCGGCAACGGGGGTAAAGGCCGCTGCGGCGTCGGCCAGGGTGATACTGGTGCCGCCACCGCCGAAATCGAGCAGAGCTACTACCCCATCGGCGGGCAGGCGGTCATCGGAGCTCAACGCCGTCAACGCGGTAATGGAATCCGAAACCAGCCGCGGGCCTGTGCCGCCGCGGACGAAACCAGCATGTGTGCACAATGCGTCCTGCAGTCCGCTCAGGGCTTGCGGTCCCCAGTGCGCGGGAACAGCAATCGTGATATTCGACGTCGACGCGTCGCCGCCGGTCGTCGCGATCAACGCGTCGAGGGCCTCCACCAACAACAGCGCAGGTTCGTGCGTCGATCCGTCAGCAGACATCACACCGTTTGAGCCACCGACCTGCTTGACGAACCCGGTCATCAATGTGCCGGTATCCGTCGCTTCCGAGTCCTCCGGGGGCACACCGAGTTCCGGTGCGCGATCGGGGAAGAGAGTCAACACCGCGCGGCGAGTGACGGGCGAGTTCCCGGGTCGGACCGCGACTAGATTGGTGGTCCCGATCGATAACCCCAACGGGTCATACATAAAGCGAGCACTTTCGTCGATAGCGGTCGGTGGCCAGCGTTAACCATAACCGCGGACACGCTACGAGGATCGGGCACAACCTGATCGGTATGCGGTCGATGCGGTTGTGTCACCGAAGTGATACGGCCGACGTCTTGACAGATTCGTTCGGCGTCTACACCACCGTCAGTGGCAATGATCGCCTCGGCTGGAATTGGAACGTCGATCCGCCACTGACCTTGGCTATCGACACCTCGGGCAGCTCCGTTGTCGCAGTGTCGGTTTCGGATAGCTCGGCGGCCCAGTCGGTGCTATTCCCGCTGACCCGGACCTCGATGTAGGGGTCCACGGCGGTGGCGATCGCCTGCAACGGTTGCACGGACTGCGGCGAGCACAACGAGATCCAGGCCCCGTCGTCGTGGGCCGGAGAGCGATGAACTCGCAGCCGGCCCGATGTCTCGGCGCTGACATAGCCAAGCGGGTTGAACAACGGATGTAGCTCGAAAACCCGCAGCACGCCGTCGATCCCGCCGGGTAACGACAGCGCTCGGTGGATGCGCTCTGCGCCGAGCCCGGCCAGACCGATCAGCTGGCGGGTACCCACCGAGGCGGCCAGCCCGGCGTCGGACCCCGCGCGCTCTCGCACCGCGATCGCAAAGGACAGATACAGCAGATGCATCTGCAGGCATACCTCGTCGGCCATGCGAACCAGCGCCGAGTGCGAGAACGCGCCGAAGTCGAGGTCGGAGACCAGCGGGCCCGAATAGTCGGCCAATCCCTCGTCGGACGGATCGATCGCGTCGAGTTCCCATGTCGCAGCCCGGGTTTGCCGAACGATGTCCAGCGCGGGAATACTTTCGGCGGGCGGATACGACTCGTCGATGATGACGGTCCACGCGCAGTGCGGATGCCGGTCGGACGGAACCCGAGGTGGCCGATGAATGGGACGCATCTGCGCACGAGGGTTGGTCGCCACCGCAGTCGCATCGAACGTCGGGTCCTCGATGGTGTGGCACATACCGAAGACGTACTCGTCACCCATCGGCTCCACGTCGAGCAGCGCCCCGCAGTGGTCAAGGTGGAATTCGCCGTGCCAGCGGTCGTGGATGGTGTAGCGGAAATCCATGAATTGCGGCGGTGCGCCGATGTCGAGCTGTAAGCCCTTGAAGATGGTGGGCACGTCGTCGCCCTGGTAATTCAGCGCCCGCTGCATGCGCTTGGTGTAGATCGGGCTGGCGCCGGCCCACTCCTCGATGGCGATCTGCACCATCTCCTCGCGGCCGAACTCCTGGATGCACCATGCCATGCCGGACCGATCGATCATGTGCCCGATCAGCAGCAGCTCGGGAACCAGCACAGCCAGGTCCCGGCGGGACAGCTGCGCGTAGCGGGATTGACTCACCCGCCAAAAAATAGTCTCGACTATGTTATAAAGTCAACAATGTCTATCGCCGCAAGCCGCAGACCGCGCCGGCCCGTCGGCCCCACTCGACGGACTGATGCGCCGCGCAAACGCGGCGATGACACCCGGGCGAGAATCATCGACGAGACGGTCCGCTGCATCGTGGAAGAGGGGTTCGGGGCCGCGACCGCAAAGCACGTCGCCGAACGCGCGGGCGTCACCTGGGGGGTGATCCAGTACCACTTCGGCGACCGCAACGGCCTTCTGATGGCCGTCGTCGACGATGGCGTGGCCAAGCTGCTGGAGAGCCTGTCCTCGGTCGACGTCAGTGAACTGCCGCTGCGGGAGCGCATCGAGGTCGTCGT
>Ga0335075_10012463_pt1 | contig 12838 bp, 8 predicted proteins | sample Lox_Sample_24_FD_206723 | JGI IMG/M metagenome (GOLD analysis project Ga0335075, IMG submission 206723) | Soil microbial communities from Loxahatchee National Wildlife Refuge, Florida, United States - Lox_Sample_2.4 | ecosystem: Environmental > Terrestrial > Soil > Wetlands | place: USA: Florida... | reverse complement strand
ACATTGCAGGATACGCTGAATGCACCACCGGTCGCCGTAGTCAACCAGGAATTCGTTAAGCAGTTTTTCGGCAAACGGAACCCCATCGGTCATCGTTTCGGTTTCTCCGGGCCCGGCTCGGCCGGCCAGGACGGAGCACATGAAATCGTCGGCGTGGTAGAAGACACCACTTACACTAGCGTCTACTGGAAAAACCATGCAATGTATTTCCTGCCCCTCACACAACGCGCCGGCAGCGTCACTGACCCTAATTATCATCTTGAACAGGACCAATCCATGTATGCCGGAGCAATCGTCATCCAGACCGGTCATCCAATTCCCGGTTTTGAAAAGATCGTCAGTGGCACTTTGGCGAGCATTAACCCCAATCTCACCATTGTAAAGTTCCAGACATTCCAGCAGCAGATCGACGATCGGTTCATTGAGGAACGTCTGATCGCGCGCCTCACTTCGCTGTTCGGCCTGCTGGCGCTTCTGCTCGCGGCCATCGGACTTTATGGCGTAACGGCTTATACCGTAGCCAGCCGCACGGCGGAGATCGGTATTCGCATGGCGCTGGGAGCGGCGCGGAGCCGTGTAATTGGGACAGTTATGCGAGGAGCCATGTTTCAGGCTGTCACTGGTCTCGTAATCGGCATCCCGGTAGCAGTCTTTTGCGTGCGCTACGTCAAGTCGCAGCTCTATGAGATCACAGGCGTGAACGTGCCGGTCATGACGATCGCCATTGGAGTGCTGGTACTGGCGGCTGCCCTTGCCGGCGTCATTCCGGCGCGGCGTGCCGCCTCGATCGATCCGGCTCGAGCCCTGCGCATTGAATGATCGTCGAATCCCGAATCGGCGGAAAGCGCGCCGATCGAAAAAAAGCTTCTGATCGTCGATGACGAGGGAGTTGGATGGCCTGTTCCAGTTCCCTGGTGGAACGATAGGTGCCTCGATTTGTGCATCATCGCCAAGGCGCTTTCCAGTTAGCACGGTTGGGGACGCGTGCGTTGCCATGTACCCGCCCGTCGACTTCCGTGCATGCAGAAACAACTTTAATTTTCCGGATCGAGGCGCCGGCCACGGATTTCCTGAATGCTCCTCCGTTTCCGCGGATCGATTCGCAGTTTAAGGCGCAAGCCACTCTGAATCAATGCATTGGCCTGGATTTGTCCTCCGTGCCCCCGAAGACGCCTGAACCCGTCAAGCCGCATCTTCAGCGGTTCCTCTGGACGACCGCCTACCGGCATGGCGGCGATCAATAGGATTAGGCCAGACAGGCGGCAAAGGTCTGCAGTACCATCGCCGATGACGCATCGTATAGGGATGACGCATCGTATAGGAATGTTGGCAAGAAACCCAGAACACCACGAACCGGGGCTGCACAGCAACTCGGTTATAAGAGGAGGCATCCAACGCGCTCAAGGCTTTCCCAAACGGTAACGCCGAAACCCGCGACAGGGAGGACCACTGTGAGTTCTTTTGAGACGAGCGCGCAACCGCCGGAGCGTTCCATGACCAACCTTCAGCATGCCTGCTGCGGCGGAGGTCACGGAGCGGAGAATCACGAACCATGGCGGAACCTTCTGCACGATGCCGCGCCCGCGGAACATATAGTTCAGCTTTATCAGGACGAACAGTTTCTTAACCGGGCAGTCTGCCGCTTCGCCGCTGCGGCCCTGGCGCATGGGGAAGGTGTAATTCTGGTCCCTACAGCAGCTCACTGGGAAGCCTTCTGTCCTCGCCTCGAAGAGGAGGGTGTGAATATCCAGGAGGCGCAGTCCCGGGGTCAGTTGTCCGTGGTCGACGCGGACGAACTCTTGCCTCGCTTCATGGGTCAGGAGATGCCGGATGCGCCGCTTTTCCTTGGGCTTGCCGGCGAAGTGGTGGCGCGCGCCCGGGGCCGAAACCAGTATCCGAGGATTCGCTGGTGGGGCGAGATGGTCAATGTTCTGTGGGAACGGGGCAATGCCACGGCCAGCATGGCTCTGGAGGATCTTTTCGATCAGCTGGCGCACGAACAGGAAATCGCGATCTTCTGCTCCTTCCTCATGGACAATTTTGACGGAGAGATTCACACGCGTATGCTGCCGAGGCTGGGGGAGAATCACTCGCACCTTATTCCGGTCGAAGACTACGGTCGTCTGGAAACCGCAGTCGCCGATGCGCTTCGCGAGATTGTCGGGCCGGTCGAGGCAGGCGTCCTTGAAAAGAAGCTGCTCGAGCATTACACGCCGCCATTCAAGATGCCCGCTTCGCAGGCATTACTTTTCTCATTGCGCCAGGTACTCCCCCAGGTCGCCGACGCCGTGCTCCAGCGGAGCGGCAAATTGTACCGCGCGGTCGACCAGTCAATTTGAAGGCCACCTTGAGGCTGAACTGAACCATGCCGGACGCGCGTCCTGCGTCAAAGTCCCCAGGGATGGAGCTCATCGACTGTATCGAGCTTCCCATCCTGATCATCGACCGCGACCTGACCGTCGCCAGCTTCAATACGGCGGCGGCGCGGCTGTTGTCCCTCTCGGATGCCGACTATGGCAGGCACCTGCATTCCATTCAAAAGCCGGCCGGAACGCGACAAATTGAGGAACTGTGCGAGCATGTCATCGCCACTGGCTCCTCGCACCGGATGGAGGTGGCTGATGGCGCAGGATCGCGTTTTTCCGTCAGTATCGGCTGTCACAAAACAAATCAGAACATCAACGGAGCAGTACTGACGTTCACCAACGTTACGGCCTTTCGTGAAAGCCTCGAACGGGCAATTGAAGAACGCGAGTTTACCAAGATCGTGCTCAATACCATTGCCGACAGTCTGGTGATCGTCGACTCGGATCTAAGAATTCAGGCAGCTAATCAGGCTTTCTACGCCTTGTTCCAAACCTCTCGTCAGGAGTCGCAGGGAACTCACCTCTATCAACTGGCCAACGGTGGCTGGGATATTCCCCGGCTCCGGGCGCTTCTCGGCGGCAACCCACCTGCCAATGAGGACACTCAATCGTTGGAGTGCGACCATGATTTTCCGAGCATCGGGCACCGAACGTTATGGCTCAATGCTCGGCCTTTGACTCGAGGAACCAACTCCGCTCAGACGACCCTCATCACCATTCAGGACGTTACCGAACGCAAACACGCCATGGAAGCGTTGCGCGAAAGCGAGGAAGAACTACGCATCCTCGATCGTGTGGGGGCTGCGCTAGCCTCCGAACTGGACCTGAAGAAGCTGGTGCAGGCCATCACCGATGCGGGCCGGGAATTGAGCCAGGCTGAATTCGGGGCATTCTTCTACAACGACAAGGATCAGGCTGGCGAGAAATTTCTCCTGTACACCCTTTCAGGTGTGCCAGAGGAGGCGTTCATAAATCTTCCGATGCCGCGCAATACTGCAGTATTTGGGCCCATTTTTCGAGGCGAAGGAACCGTGCGTGCGGCGGATATTCATCAGGACCCCCGCTATGGAAAGAGCCTTCCCCATCACGGTATACCCGCGGGCCATCTACCAGTGCACAGCTTCCTCGCGACGCCGGTGATCTCACGGTCCGGTGAGGTGATTGGCGGCCTCTTTTTCGGACATTCACGTGCAGGCGTATTTACGGAACGAGCAGAGCGACTCGTAGAGGGAATCGCCAAGCAGGCAGCCATTGCAATGGACAATGCCAGTCTGTTCGACGCGATGCGGAATCAGCAAAGTCGTGCAGAGGAAAGCGAGAAGCGATTCCGCGCGCTCGTGAACGCGAGTTCGTATGTTGTGTACCGCATGAGTGCCGACTGGAGCGAGATGTGGCAGCTGGAAGGTCGGAGTTTCATCTCCGACACGCTGACACCAAGAAAAAACTGGATCGATGTCTATATTCACCCGGATGATCAGGTGACTGTCAGGAACGCCATACGACAGGCTATTGAAAAAAAAGCCACATTCGAACTGGAACATCGCGTTCTGCGAGTGGATGGAACATTGGGCTGGACCTTATCTCGTGCTGTACCGGTCTTCGACAACCAGGGAAATATCCTCGAGTGGTTTGGCGCGGCCACCGATGTTACGACACGGAAGACGGCCGAACAGGCGCTGCGGGAGAGCGAACAGCGCTTTCGAGTTATCACCGAGGCTGCGCCCATTCTGGTCTGGATGGCTGGCACAGACAAGCTCTGTTTCTACTTCAACAAGAGCTGGCTGGATTTCGTCGGACGCACGCTCGAACAAGAATTCGGAAACGGCTGGGCCGAGGGTGTGCACCCCGAGGACTTCGATCGGTGCCTGGAGATTTACGTCAGTTCGTTCGATGCCCGCCAGCCGTTTGAAATGGAATACCGCCTGCGCCATCACAGCGGAGAATATCGCTGGATTCTGGATCATGGTGTGCCGCGATACGCGCCCGACGGAACGTTCGAAGGCTACGTTGGCGGTTGTCTTGACGTACATGATCAGAAAGAGGCGGCTGAGAACCTTCGGATTGCAGCAGAAACCCTGCGTGCGAGCGAAGAGCACCTCCGTCTCGCACAGCAGGTCGGGACCATCGGTACCTTTGAGTGGAATGTTCAAACAAATGTGAATCGATGGACCCCGGCACAGGAAGCAATCTACGGCCTTCGGCCAGGAGAATTTGCCGGCACGCAGGAGGCCTGGGAGCAGCTACTTCATCCCGAGGATCGGGCTGGAGCAATACGGCAAGTGGAAATCGCATTCCAGAGCGATACTCCGGTACAAGCTGAATTTCGCGTGATCTGGCCCGATGAGAGTGTTCACTGGATTCTCGGCAGGTGGCAGGTCTTTAGAGATCAATCGGGTCAACCGGTCCGAATGACCGGCGTCAATATCGATATCACGTCACGGAAGGAGGCAGAGCAGGGCCAGCGGCGCCTCGCCGCCATTGTCGAGTCCTCTGACGACGCCATCATTGGCAAGAACCTGAGCGGAATCGTGACCAGCTGGAACCCGGGCGCCGAGAGGATGTTTCAGTACTCGGCGAAGGAGATGATCGGACGACCGATTACGATCATCATTCCCCCGGAACTGCACGACGACGAACGGAGGATTCTGCGGACCATTGAGCGGGGAGAACGAATCGAGCGCAGTCAAACCGTGCGATTAACCCGGAACGGCGAAAGAATAGATATATCGCTGACCGTATCTCCAGTACGAGATGAAGGAGGCAGGGTTATTGGAGCGGCCTCGATTGCGCGGGACATCACCCAGGAAAAAAAGACTGAGCAGGCCCTCCGAGTGACCGAGCGACTCGCCTCCGTTGGACGGATGGCTGCAACCGTCGCCCACGAAATCAATAACCCTCTCGAAGCAGTGACGAACCTGGTGTATTTGGCCAGGGGCTGCGCCACTCGCGAAGACGTGCAGAAGTACCTTAAAACAATTGATGAGGAACTGGACCGCGTATCACATCTCACGCGGCAGACACTGGGCTTTTATCGCGAAGCAAGAGCTCCTTCTGTCGTAAGAATCGGTCCAGTGGTGGGCTCGCTCGTCTCTTTCTTCGAGACGCGCGCTCGCAACAAGGGAATCGAGATTCGTCCGGAGATTCGACGAGATCCCGAGATATATGCCGTAGCCGGTGAGATCCGTCAGCTCATCACTAATCTTCTCAGCAACAGCATCGATGCTGTCGGCTCCGGGGGGCTGATTCGAATCAGGATTGATGCGATTTGCCTTCATCCGAACCAGCCTCGGGGAGTTCGCATTACCGTTGCCGATTCCGGACCGGGCATTCCGCCATCCGTACGTCCGAAGATTTTCGAGCCGTTTTTCACCACCAAGACCGACGTCGGAACGGGCCTGGGCCTTTGGGTTAGTACCAACATCGTGAAGAGACACCAGGGATCGATTCGGGTAAAGAGCAGCACAATCCCCGGAAAGAGCTGCACCGTTTTTTCCGTTGTTCTGCCCTGCCGGCAAGATTCGGAGAACAATCCGCTCAAGACGGAACTGTGAACAAGAATCTGATTTTCAGGCACTCAACGGGCGGTCGGCAGCCCGTGGGTCTTGAAACACGAGTTCTCTCTAGCCAATATGGTTCGGATCTCTGCAATTCTCGACGAGTGGTAAATCGCCAAGTCACTCGTCGAGAGTCTTCAAGAGGGGTTTGATGATGGATTTCTCGCTCTGCATGGGGAACGGGCAAGGTGGCGATTTGGAAGAAGGATCAGAAGTTTGCTTCATGGAAGGTTTTGCGGAGATTCGGTGTGGACAATTTCTGAAGTGCATGAGAACTTCGCAAATTGGTTCAAGAGCGCGGCAGATTACCTATGCAGCATAGTCCGTAAACATCTCAGTTACCAGCGGTTAAGCGACCCACTCCATTTGTCCCAAAACAGGTAAATCATTCTGTTTCAATCGGTTGAGGGCTGTTGAAATCTATCTGCTTTGAATTGAATACTACGGTGGCTGCATGTCAGAGCTTGTGGAATCGAATGGATTGCGGAGGCTCTGACCGCTACAAAATCGACGACATCAGGTTTTTCCGATTGGAATTCTCAGCGTCTGCAGAAAACACGGTGCTTCACGTCCAACGGGGCAAACTTCCGGATAGGTGAGCGAAATTCATCCTTGCCTCCGAACTTTTTCCGCCTTCGGCCCGAATTACTCGACGGAGAAACCATTTGCTCGACGACCGTGAGCTGTGGAAGAGGATCTCCGCAGGCGATGCGGAGGCCTTCGATGCATGGTATCGCCAGACAGCGCCGCGCCTGCGCGGATTCCTCCGCCATTGCACCGGTGCCGGCGATTCGGCCGACGATATCATGCAGGATGTCTACACCCAAATCTGGCGCCGTCCTCAGGGCTTCGATCCGGATCGTGGAACGCTGCGGGTCTGGCTCTTCGGGATAGCCCGCAAGCAGGCTGCTGAATGGTGGCGCAAGCAGCGCCCTATCGACTCAATTGATCAAGATCAGCAGGCTTTGGAAGGCGAATCTCCTCAGCCGCTTTCCGAAGCGCGCTCCATCCTGGCTGATGCACTGAAACGACTCACAGCCGACGAGCGCTCGATTATTTGGCTCCGTGAAATCGAGGGCCGATCCTACGCCGAGCTGGCCACTATTCTTGACATTCCCCTCGGCACGGTTCGTTCGCGCCTCTTCTCCGCGCGCCAATCCTTGCGCGAGATCTGGCTAAGCGCTCCGCAGATGAAAGGAGGCCGCTCGTGACCTGCAAAGAGGCCGTCGAATTCGTCTCCGCCTTCTTCGACGGTGAAATCATCCCGCCGGACGCGGCGATCCACATCGGCGCTTGCGAGGCTTGCAAGTTGCTTCTCCGCGACTTTGCCGAGATGGGTGCGGAACTCCGGCACGTCGCCAGCATTGAGATCACTCAACCAGCGCCATCGCTCCACTTGGAACCGCAGGCGCGGCGGCCCCTCACGTTGTGGCCGAAAGGACGGGAAACCATGAAAATTCCAAAGTTTGCTTTTGCCCTGCTGATCCTCGCGGTCGTTGCTCTTGCCTCCTCGCTCACCGTGATTGGTGTGGCCGCCCACTCCAGCGGTAACGTACTGGTTCTCAATGTTGAACGGTCAGGACAAGACCATCCTTACACCGGGGTCTTCGATACGACGCGAAGCGGACCTCAACCTTGGGCCGTCATCGGGCGAATGAATCAGAAAATCGCCGGATTTCAATTTGAGCTGCTGGCGCGCAGCGGCGATCGCGTCCAATTGGGCTTCCGCTCCAAAGCCAACCCATTATCGGCAGATGGCCACAATCGGATGGGGGTCGCCGAAGTGAGGAGCCAGCCGCAGTCCCAGTACTGGTTCGAGCCTGGCCAGACTCTCCAAATTGAAATGCAAGGGGTGGGTACCCTTGCTGTCACCGGGGAGTGGATGGATCACACTCCGGTCTTCTATCACAATCCTGCGCTTATGGGCGAAACCATGGATCCCAACGCCGGAGAACTGCGCCTCGTTTCGCCGTTATTGCTTCGGAACAGGCAGGAGATCGCTGAGATCGGTGATAGCGCCAAAGCGACCACTCCCGGCGACGCCATTCAGGTTTACATCCCGCCACAGGGCAGATACCTGCTTTCCCTGGAACCGATGCAGGGGGCTGTCGAGGCAAGAGTTCGCCTCAATTGCATCACGTTCGAACTGAATGGCCAGGAAAACGTCTTTGTGTCGGGCGCACCCGTGGCCCGCGCTCACACAGTGTGGGTTCTCGACGAACCCGATTTCAAACCACCATCTCCTCGAGTGCCAGCATTCGTTAGCTCGGATGAACTTTCCGTCATTGCGCCCGAAGCCGTACTGCCTGTCCAGCCGCCAGCTAAGTAACTCGTTTGCAGGAGTCAGGGAAGATCACGGTGACTGGTGCGCGCGCTCACGCGAGCCAATCACTCACTCCTCTCGAATGGCGTCCATCGGCTGCACCGATCGGGAACAGTGTGAGCGAATCAAAAGACGAATTTGGGATGCGGGGTTAGAATCCTTTCGGGTCAACTATGCGATTGCTTTACGCTACGCAATTCGAAGTGGCTTCCCTTGACAATTCCATGTTGCCTGCGAAGCGCGAGGACGTGTTAAACGTTGTGTCCTCTTGGATTGCGGAGTGGTACCTGAGCCGCAAAAACGTGCAGATTGATTTCCCTAGGGTCACAGCTTCGCTGAGTCCTGCGCCTGGTCACGATCTGGCCGTCAGCGCAAGCCTCGCAAAAAACCAAAATGTCAGCCATACCGTAATTTCGTGGTCATATCCCGACGAGAACGAAGGAAATCTCTTCTGGAACAGCCGAATCGAATTGGCGGAATTTCGGGAACTTACGGAGTTTTCTTTCCAACTGCAATTCGATTCGATCCAATACGTGATCGCGCCGGTTGAATTTACGCTGAGGAGGCCTCGGATAATAGGCGCGATGTTGCGCCAGTTCAATTGCACATGCGGTGATACGCGCCTGTCGAATGAGCCTCGGGAGGTCACCGCAGTGGGAATGGCTGAATTCATCCAAGGGATTGAATCCAGCCGGAGGAGACTACCCATCATCTTGGTGAGTCGGACCGCTAATTCGGAAAGGTTCCTGGTCGATCCCGGGCAACTTGCGGAGCAACTGGCCGGGATTGCGGAAACATATTATTTGATGGACAAATGGGCTGCATTTGCATTGAGTAATTCCATCGGAGAGGCTTACCGATGCTTTAATGGTGCCGTCCGTGTGTATTGGCCCGATTTCGACTCGGCCGGAGATCCGTTCGCTCCCATTTACCTCTCCGACAAGATCAACCAGTTGAATGGTAGGCTCGGTGACACGCTTTTTAGGAAGCTCGCGGGAATTTCGGCGTTCAGGTACGCAACCGGGCCGGTAATCACAGATGCGGTTGAATTGCTGGACAACGAACGTCGGGCCGAATTAGAGGAAGTCAAAGCTGCCGCTCGTGATCGTGGCGATCTCGACGAACTTCTGGCTTTGGCCGATCGGGAGAATGTCCAACTGTCCTACCAGAATCGGCGGCTTCAGCAAGAAAATGAGTCGCTGAAGGCGAGCTTAGCGCTCGCTCGAGAGAATTTTCGGGTCATGAGTTACGCCGCGGCCGCAACGGAGGAAGAAGCTGATTCGTCGGAGACATCGCAGGAAGAGTCGGCAATCGGACCAAGATCCGTCGGCGACGCTGTTCTTGCGGCGAAAACAGATTTCGCAGACACTCTCACGTTTCTGGATTCAGCCCTCGATTCAGCGATGGATTCCCCGTTTGAGCAGCCAAGGAAGGCTTATCAAGCGTTCCTGGCAATGCAGGAAGTGTGTTTTGGCTGGCGTGAGTCGCTAAGAACGGGCAAATCGGTGGGCAGCTTCGAACAGGCCTTCGAAAAAAAAGGATTTGAGTATAAGCCCCGCGAATCTGTGACATCCAAGGGGAAATGGGGAGAGGAGTACGAAGCATTATACGATGGCCGCAAGGTCTCAATCGAGCCGCATCTCGCCTTGGGAAAGGGCGGACCCAAGACCTGCCTTCGAATTCATTTCTATGTGGATAGAGAGAAAGAGCGCTTCGTGATTGCCCATGCCGGTCGGCACAAAACAAACACTAGTTCTTAGCACTGGCGTCAGTCCCCGGCTGCAGCTTTGCCACCCGATAAGCACAAGCCGTCGCACACGGTCGCGAGGGTCAGCGCCCATGCCAGCGTGTTGTGGCTTTGCTCGCCGGGTAACAATAGCCTTCAACAGGGTCCAACAGAGATCAACACCTCTGCTCCCAAAGCAGGTAAATCATGTTATTTCAATGTGTTGAGGCGTGTTTAAATGTAACTGTTTTGAATTGAACGTCCCTATAGCTGCTCATCAGAGCTGATGGAATCGAATGGATCTCGGAGGCTCTGACAGCTACAAAATTGACGACATCGTTGGTCGAGGTCAGACTCAGGATCCACCCGGAAGGGAAAAAAGGCTCCCCTCTCGCGTCTCCTTTCTTGAAATGTTCGGATAGCCGGTAATTCGTCCACTGAAGCAAGCGTCAGCGCATGCGGCGCAACCATGTCCAGAGTGAATAGCCAATTGCACAAAGACCTACAGCAGACAGTATGGTCACAACGGTCCATGCCTCGGGCTGCAGCATTCCACTGAACGGCAGATTCGAGTGAACGGTCTGATACTCGTTTATCCCGAGCACTACGGAGATGACTAACACAAAGAAGCCGAGCGCGGCCAAGATGCCTAGGCTCTTCCTCGCTATCGCAGATGTGAGACTCCACGCCGCCCAGATGAGGATGCAATAGAGGATGCCATTGAACGCTGCTGCGATCCACGAGCTGAAGGCGTGAGCATTTCCTGCGATTGCCATGGAAGCAAGAAGTCCGGGAAATAACACCGCAGTGAAGACCACCCACGCTGCCCCGAGATGAGAAACGAACCATGAGTTCTCCAGCCCGAGCGTTAGCAACGCAGTCACGAATCCGACTGTTAAAGCACTGACTTTCTGTCCGGTTCGAGTGTTCTGCGGGGTACGAGGAGACTTAATGTCTGCTGGTTCTCGCATCCACGAAGGATAAATCCCAATTCCGGGTGTGTCGTCGGCGATACGGACTTTTGGCGGGCACACGGCTCTGGAGGCTCCGGAGCCTGCCGCTACTCTCTGGGTCCAAAATAGCGCTCAAACAGCTCTCGCGCCCGGCGTTCCCCCTCCTCGCTGAAGGCCACCGACTTCGCTTTGGATTTCGGTCGGATGTATCCCTTGGCGTGAAGGCGTGCCATCGTCTCCCAATCGTGCGTCTTCCATGCCCGCCCCGGACCCGCTGATGCCAGCCAGAGCAGCGCCAGAACCGTCCCGTCCAGTTTTTTCTGGTCGTACTCCATCGTCCATTTCTCGGTACGATCCTACGCCCTTCTTGTCGTGCAACGAACCGTTCTCCGGGGACGATCCGGTTTCGCCCTGGCTGGGTTCGATCCCGATCCGATCGTTGACCGCCGACCGGATCCGTTGTCTGGATCCCAGATACTGTTCTGTCGTCTGAATCGAGACATGGCCGAGCAGAAGCTGGATTTGGTCCAGTTCGCCGCCCGCGTTCCGGCACAGCCGAGCGCAGGTTCTGCGAAGATCGTGTGGCGCAAGGGTCGGGACCCCGACTTTGGAGGCCGAAGCCCGTACGACATGCCATATGGCCTTTTCCCCAACGCGTGAAGTCAGCACCCGACCCGCGTGGCTGACCCGCCGGAAGACCTTCCCTCGGTCGATCGCGGCAGAACGGAGCCACCCCTGCAGCTCCCCATACACCCAGTCGGGCATTGGCACCGTGCGAACATGACGGCCCTTGCCCACAAGATCCACGATGGCCCAGTGATCTTCTCTTTGCTGCAGGTCCTCGACTCTGAGATTGGCGGCCTCGTGCCGCCGCAATCCGCACGCCAGCAGGAGAGCTAAGAGTGCGCCGTCCCGCTTACCCTTCATCTGCGTGGCGTCAGGACTCTGCCATAGCGTCCGCGCCTGCTCATCCGTCAACCAATTCCCCATCCGCACACCGTTCTTCTTGAGGCCCTTAACGCGTCGAATCCCGGCCGCCAGGTCCGAGCTGAGCAGACCGCAATCCGCAGCCTCATAGGCCAGCCGGAGGTTGATGGTGCCGGGGGCCAGCCGCCTGGACTCAAGATGACTCCGGTAACGGAGCCCCACAATGCGGTTGAACGCGAGCCGTGGCTCCGAGCAGTACCAGTCGACAAACTCGTCGATGGCATGCCGGTAGCCACGCTGCGATTCAGGGCTGCTCAGGCTGTTCAGGACTGCGGTTCTGGCGTGTCCGAGATCGAGGAGTCGCAAAACTCTCTTCGGGCGGCTGGTCCGGCGGTTTCGCCTCTGTTTCATAGCTGGTGGCCTCCGTTGCCAAGGAGCCATGAGATGGGACGGACGGTTCTACGGGCGGCCAGATGTCCGTATGGCCGACTATCCGTCCACGAGCGGGTCGATGAGCGGTTTGCCCTGAAGTCATCCATCGAATTCATTTGTAGCCAGCGGCAATTCCGGCTGGCTCGAACCTTCCGATCTGTCCGCGTTGCCTCAGCTTTCGCTATTCGTATCGCAGAGCCACCATCGGGTCCACTCTCGCTGCCCTTCTCGCCGGAATCCAGCATGCCAATATGCCGGTTGCCAGTAATACCAGAACCGTACTCGCCAGGGTCACGGGGTCATAAGGTTTGACCCCGGGCCATAATTCTGCTTCGATGACCCGGCCCAGCAACAAACTAGCGACCAGTCCAATCGCAACTCCCGCCAGGACCAACCGCAAGCCCCCGACGATGATCAGGCGAAGCACGTTGGCGCGTTCCGCACCCAGGGCCATGCGGATTCCGATCTCGTGCGTCTTCTGCGCTGTCGTATACGCCAACACGCCGTAAACGCCCACTGTGACGAGGACCAGCCCCACAGATCCGAAAATGATCATC
>Ga0335075_10012461_pt1 | contig 12838 bp, 7 predicted proteins | sample Lox_Sample_24_FD_206723 | JGI IMG/M metagenome (GOLD analysis project Ga0335075, IMG submission 206723) | Soil microbial communities from Loxahatchee National Wildlife Refuge, Florida, United States - Lox_Sample_2.4 | ecosystem: Environmental > Terrestrial > Soil > Wetlands | place: USA: Florida... | reverse complement strand
GTGAACTGGCCGGAACACACGCGGACGAACGCCACCCGGTCCCGGTGCGCCGGGTCCATGTTCGCCTGCACCTTGAACACCAGCCCGGAGAACGGCGCCTCCACCGGCCGCTCGTCGCCGTCCACGGGCTCACGCGCATGCGGCGCGGGCGCCAGGTCGCACATGGCGTCGAGCAGGCGGCGCACGCCGAAGTTCGGCAGCGCCGCGCCGAACAGCACCGGAGACGACTCTCCGGCCAGGAACGACGGCATGTCCACCGACGCTCCGATCTCGTCGAGCAGGGCGAGCTCTTCGGCGGCCGCCTCGTACGCGGCGCCCTCCTTTTCCAGCGCCTCGTCCGCACTGAACGTGGCCTCGAGCGCGCGTGCCGCACCGCCCGGCGTCCGCGTGTAGGCGGTATAGCGCCCGGTCGACCGCTCGACCAGCCCGCGGAAGTCACCGGCGATGCCTACCGGCCAGTTCACCGGCGTCGGCCGTAGCCCGATCCGCTGCTCGATCTCGTCGAGCAGCTCGAGCGGCTCCCGGCCTGGCCGGTCCCACTTGTTCACGAACGTCACGACGGGCACGTGCCGCGACCGGCACACGTCGAACAGCTTCAGCGTCTGCGGCTCGAGGCCCTTGGCCGAGTCGAGCAACATGATCGCGCAGTCCACGGCCTCGAGCACCCGGTAGGTGTCTTCGGAGAAGTCGGCGTGACCTGGCGTGTCGAGCAGGTTCAGCACGTAGTCGTCGTAGTCGAACCTCAGCACCGCCGAGGTGATCGAGATGCCGCGGTCGCGCTCCATGGCCATCCAGTCCGAGGTGACCCCGCGGCGCCCCGCCTTGCCGTGCACCGCACCGGCGGCGTTGATGGCGGACGCGTGCAGCGCCAGCGCCTCGGTCAGGGTCGACTTGCCCGCGTCGGGATGGCTGATCACCGCGAACGTCCGCCGCCGCGCCGCCTCGTCACGGACACCGGCGTCCGGCGAAGTTCGCTTCTCTACATCTGTCACCGACACCGCGGCAATACTCCTCACTCGGCACTCAGCACGGGGCACTCAGCACTGGGCGCTCAGCGCGACGCCCGCACGAGGCTACCCGCAGGACCCCCAACAGGCGGCCGGGAAAAACAATTCCCCGGGAACCTTATGACTGCGTCGTTTCAGACGGCACGCGAGGGCTCTCACCACGGATCGGGAGCCAGAAACGAACGCACCCAGCCCATCACCGCGGCGGCCCGTTCCCTGATGTCACGGGCCAAAGAGCACCCCCTCCAGCGTTGTCTCCCCGCTGAGGCGCAGGCTGTCGGCGGCGGAGCCGAGGGCAACCCGATACGTACCTGCTGTAACGCGCCACTGACCGGCCTGACCGGCCTGACCGGCCTGACCGGCCTGACCGGCCTGGCTGTCGAAGCGGGCGAGCAGGCGCGGGTCGGCGGTCACGGTGACCTGCGTGGACTCACCTGGCTCGAGATCTACCCGCTCGAAACCGAGCAGCCGCATTCGCGCGCCGTCCGGGGCGCCGGTCAGGTAGACCTGCGGCACGTCGGCGCCCCGCCGACCGCCGGTGTTGGTGACGGCGAAGGTGACGGTGACGGTGTCGCCGCCCTGCACCAGGAAATCGCTGTAGTCGAACGTGGTGTAGCTGAGGCCATGGCCGAAGGCGTACAGCGGCTGCTCGCCCTGCTGGGCGAACCACCGGTAGCCAACCTCGGCGCCCTCGGTGTACTCGATGGTGACCGGGGTGCCCCAGGGTTCGGCCAGGCACGGAAGGTCAGGCCGCGGGGTCTGCGCGAGGCCGGCGGGGAAGGTAACCGGCAGCCGGCCCGACGGGTTGATCGCACCGGTCAGGATCTCGGCGATGGCCTGGCCGCCCGCCTGGCCGGGGTACCAAGCCTCAATGACCGCCTTGACGTTGTCCCGCCACGGCATGGCCACCGGGTTACCGGTCTCCAGCACCACGATCGTGTTGGGGTTGGCGGCCGCGACCGCCTCGATCACCGCGTCCTGGCCCCAGGGCAGCGACAGGTCGGCGCTGTCGAAGCCCTCCCCCTCCACCCGGATCCCGAACGCGATCACGACGTCGGAGCGCCGCGCCAGCAGTGCCGCCTCGGCGGGATTCATCCCCGGGTCGAACTCGATCTCCGCGTCGGGCAGCAGCTTGCGCAGTTCGTCCAGTGGCGCGGAGGGGAGCAAGTAGAGGTTGCGCATGGCTCCCATGAAGCTGGGGCCTCCGACGCGGATGACTTCGGCGTAGCCGCCCGGCGGGACGACGGCGCTGGAGCCGGTGCCGGCTGGCACGCCGACCTGGGCGTGACCGCCGACCACGGCGATGCGCGCCGTGGTGTCGCTGGCCAGCGGCAGGATGCCGTCGTTCTTGAGCAGCACGATGCCCTCGCGGGCGGTCTCCAGCGCGATCTCGTGGTGCCTGGCCATGTCCACCTCGGGTGGCGCACCCCAGCTGTCGACGCCGACCGCGTAGATGGACCGCAAGATGCGGCGGACCATGTCGGAGAGGCGCTCCTTCGGCAGGCTGCCGTTCGCGTAGGCGTCCCTCAGCGGCTGAGCGAATGCTTCGGCGCCCCACATCATGACATCGATCTGGCTGCCGCAGTCCTGGTCGAGGCCGCCGAGCGCGTACTCCCAGCTGGCGGTGGCTCCCCAGTCGGACATCACCCAGCCGGGGTAACCCCAGGCGCCCTTGAGCGCACCCTGGAGCAACTCGCTGTTGCCTCCGGCGTACTCGCCGTTGATCTTGTTGTAGGCGGTCATGACAGAGCCGGGCTTAGCACGCTCGATCGCTATCTCAAAGGCCAGCAGGTCCGACTCGCGGTGCGCTGCCGGGTCGATGACGGCGTCCAGCCAGTGCCGGTTGGTCTCGTTGCAGTTGAGCGTGAAGTGCTTGATCGTGGAGATCACGCCTTCAGCCTGAATCCCGCTGATCGATTCGGCGACGAGCACCGCGGTCAGCAGCGGGTCCTCCGATATGTACTCGAAGTTGCGCCCGTTGCGCGGGTCGCGAGCGAGGTTGACTCCGCCGGCCAGCATCACGTTGAAGCCACGGCTGCGTGCCTCGCGGCCGACCATCCCGCCGGACTCGCGCGCGAGCGCCGGGTTGAAACTCGCGCCAAGCGCGATACCGGCGGGCAGCGCCGTGGCGGTGTCCCCTTCCCGGTATCCGGGGTTGGTGACGCCCAGGCTGGCGTCGCTCATCAGCAGCGCGGGAACGCCTAGCCGCGGCACGCCCGGCACGTACCCGGCGCTCATCGGCGTCCCCTCCGGGATGCGCTCGTCCCGCACCGTGATCAGGTCATTGGTTCCCATGACGGCGACAAGCAGCGAAAACCGCTCGTCATCGGTCATCTGCTCTTCAGTCGCCTGGGCCCGCTGACCGGCCTCTTCGGGGGGATTCATGCTGGTTAGAGTACCTTTGGCGTCGATCTCGTTAGGCGGTTACGACCAGGTAATGTCCGGGAAGGCCCGGGCGACCGCGGCGGTGCGACTGGTGACCCCAGTCTCGCGTTGAAGCTGGACCCTAGGGTCTGACGTTGCTTGATGTCGTCAGGTGACCGTCCACTGGAGTGGTGACGATGGGGCGCACCTGACTATGGCATTGATCCACCTGCGTACGGATCGCTGAACCTCAGCGTTGACGGCGTGGGTCCGGGAGTCTCCACGGTTGTGCGGGGCGGCCAGCGCGCCCCCATGGTCTTCTTGCACGGTTTCGGGTCAACGAAGGAAGACTACGTTGACCTCGCGTACCAGCCCGCTTTCGCGAACCGGCCGTTCCTTGCCTACGACGTACCGGGATGCGGGGAGACCTTCTGTGCGTGTGCCTTCTGTGCCTTCTGTGCGGACCTGTCGAAAATTTCAATACTGTTCCTCTATCCCCGACTCGAACGTGTCGGGCAACGCCTCGATGCGATCAGCGAAGGTCGCCCCGTCCATGCTCAGTAGCTAGTGATGCCCGCTGCTTGGCCAGCCGTTGCCGGGTATCTCGCGCGAGGCTCGTGAGGGTGCTAATTGGCCACTGGCGTCTTGACAGTGACCTCGGCGAGGGGACCATTGGCGCTGCTGCGCGGAGACGGGCCATGTTCCAGCAGCAGAAGCGCAATGTCGTCCTGGCCGTGACCGCCGGTGTGCCGGTGCACGGCTGTCATCAGCGTGTCCAGTGCCTGCTCGCAGTCGGCGGCGGCAAGCGCTGCGGCGATCTGATCTTCCGGGAGGAATTCACCGTGCTGGTCACGGCTTTCGACCAGCCCGTCGGTGTAAAGCAGCAGCCAGTCGCCGGGCGACCAGCGCGCGGTGAACGCGGTGAAGTCATCCTCTAGGCCAAGCGGCAGGACTGTCGTCCCGCTGGCCAGCGGTTCCAGGCCGCCACCGTGGCGCAGCAGCGGTGGGTGATGGCCGCAGTTGACAATGGTCAGTTCGTCGCAGGAGGCGACCTGGGCGAGCACCGCGGTGACGAAGTCTTCCTCACCCAGGTGCGGCCTGATCGCCGCGCTGACCTCGGCCGCCACCTGCTCTATCGCAGGCAGCGCGACCGCGCTGCGCCGGAACGCGCTCAGCACCTGCCCGGCCAGCATGACGGCATCCAGACCCTTGCCGCGGACGTCGCCGATGATCACCCGGATGCCGTGCGCGGTGGGGATGATCTCGTACAGGTCGCCGCCGACCGAGGCTTCACGCGTTGCCGAGCGGTAGCGGGAGGCGATGCCGATTCCCCTCATCTCGGAGGGCAGCGGCGGAAGCAGTGCGAGCTGCGAGACCTGTGCGATCACGGTCATCCGCGCCAGGCGCTCCTCGCGGCGACGGCGTATGCCCGCCACGACAACTGCCATCGCGCCGATGGCGCTGACCGCGGCAACCCGAGTCCAGTAGGCGCTCTCGGTGGTGCTGCCATGCCATCCGGTCCCAGCGGTGAGCGCCACGGCGCCGCCCGCGAAGATGGCCGTACGGCGTTCGTCCGCGGCGGTGGCCACGATCAGCGGCGCAATCGCGAACAGCGAATACTCCGCCATGGACGTCAGCAGGTGCAGGACGCCGAACAGGACCAGCCAGATGGCCCCTGCGATCATCGCCACCTGCTCGACCGACGGGCGCGACCGCGCCCTCACTGCGGCCCACCCGTTGACACGAGCTTCATGGGCTCCCCCCGTTAACGCAGCATAAACGGTAACATGACCGGCCCGTCAGCGCAGGAAATTAGAACAACTCACCCCATGGCGACACACTGCGGACACTACCCGCCAAATCACCACAAGCGCCGGGAGCGCAGATTTAATGGCCCGTCCTTTTTGGACAGTCATCACCACGGACGGGGCGCAGATTCGAAAACTCACAGGTGGAGCGGGTGACGGGAATCGAACCCGCACTGTCAGCTTGGGAAGCTGATGTTCTGCCATTGAACTACACCCGCGCGCATCGCTCGACGCCGCCAGGTGGCGGGAGTCTCGCTGTGCTTGCCCAGACATGGTACCGGAAGGGGTAGGTTGCTCGCGTGCTCCTATCTGACCAAGACATCAAGGCGGAGATCGGGTCGGGGCGGGTGAAGCTCGACCCGTACGCGCCAGACCTCATCCAGCCATCCAGCATCGACGTCCGGCTGGACCGCTACTTCCGGGTGTTCGAGAACCATCGTTACCCGCACATCGACCCGGCCGTCGAGCAACCGGACCTGACACGCCTGGTGGAGACCGACGGCGAGGAGCCCTTCGTCCTGCATCCGGGTGAGTTCGTCTTGGCGTCGACCTACGAGATCGTCTCGCTGCCGGACAACATTGCCGGGCGCCTAGAGGGCAAGTCGAGTCTCGGAAGGCTAGGCCTGCTGACGCACTCCACCGCAGGCTGGATCGATCCTGGATTCTCCGGCCACGTGACGCTCGAGCTGTCGAACGTCGCCACGCTCCCCATCAAGCTATGGCCGGGGATGAAGATCGGGCAGCTATGCCTGTTCCGGACTAGTTCCCCCGCGGAACACCCGTACGGCTCTGCCCGGTACGGCTCGCGCTACCAAGACCAGCGCGGCCCTACCCCGTCGCGTTCATACCTAAACTTTTACCGGACGAAAGTCTGATTCTCGCCACGGAATATCCATGGTCCCCGGTTAACTCTGTCTTTACGTCGAATTTGCCCGTCTTCGCTTGCGCGAGGAAAGTCCGCCACGTACGCGGGGAATATCGTAGCGTCGCCTCTTCCTGGTTCACGGAGTCACGGACAATGATGCCGCCCGGCGCTGCTCCAACCTCGACGCAAGCGCCGTTACCCACGCTGCGACGTGACTTACGCCAGTCGGCCGCATCATGCCTGTCCAGATGTATTGCCATGTGGATCACCCTGTTTGGACATAGCAGGAATCCACATTCTAACAAGCTCGTGACATCACGGGAAGGCGCGGCGCAGACGCTGTGGGATGCTGCGAGCCTCCTGGCTCGCCACGCGTAGTGCGCGTGGCGAGCCACGTGTTCCCGCCACCTGGCGGAAGCCCTACAGGCAGCAATCTAACCCGCTTCGCTTCCGTCCAGAAAAAGGCAGCGATCACGGTGCAAGAAGACCTACTGGCGAAGCGCGTCGAAATTTCCCAGCCTTGCCGCGGTGAGAAAAGAACGCCAAGTGGCGGCCGGGTATCCAACAATCGGTCCTTCGAGATCCTTTGAATCCCGAACGATTACCATTCCGCCTGTCGCGGCTACTTCCGCACAGGCGCCGTTATTCATGCTACGAATAGCTTTACGCCAGTTAAGGTGGTCTTGCTGGCCATACGAGAGGGGCATGCTAGTCCCTTCACAACCACTAGCCCGGCCGTCCATGGCCTGCCGGGTGAAATGTTCTTGTTAACAAATGTAGGAACTGAATTGTTATAACCGGGAAGCACGAGAAGCGGAACGCGGCGCGCCGTTGTACTGCGAACCGATTTCAGACAGCAGTTCGATTGTTTCTTTTGGATTCAATGCGAGGTTGCGCAGGTGTTCAAAAACCTGTTCATATCTGGTCACTTCGTGTTCGCGCTCGATGTATAGCCAGCCCATCAAGCCCTCGACGTACACTACACTAGGCGCCACTTTGTCGAAGTCCAGGATGGTAAACATGTTATCCATCGCTGGATGCGCGCCTGCCATGTAAGGCATGACCTGCAATGTCACATTAGGCCTGTTCGCCTCCTCTTTGAGATGACGCAATTGCGCAGCCATCACCGGAGGCCCGCCGACTACGCGACGCAGAACAGCTTCGTCGAACACAACCTGCAGTCGTAGCGGCGGCTCGCGGGCAAGGACCTGCTGACGTCTTAGACGGACGTCGATAAGCTGATCGGCTCTTTCTGCCGTGAACTCCGCGGGCAAGCTAGCCTCATACATCGCCCGCGCGTACTCCACTGTCTGCAAAAGCCCCGGGATGGTTGTGGAGTGATAATCGCTCAGCGTAGTGGCCGCCTGTTCAAGCCCGACATATGTCGCAAAATAGTCCAGTTCGTAGGATTGCCACCAGGCCTGCTGCTTGCCTTCCCTGACGAGCTCCATCATCTGTTCAACCTGGGCCTCATCGGTCACGCCGTAGAGTCTGCACAGATCCCGGACATCACGCAGGGTCGCACCGCGCTGCCCGGTCTCCATCCGGCTGACCTTCGACGGTGAGCACAGCAGCCGTTCTGCGACTTGCTCGACTGTCATCCCTTGATCTTGACGGAGCGTTCGCAGGCGCGCGCCTAGCTCGCGACGGCGGAGCGTTGGACTGCGCACTTCCGGCATGGAGGTCGCTTCCTTCCGCTTGGGCTAACCAGGATCGTTGACACAGCACCGCAGGTTCAACTCATAGGTACCGTGCATTCGATACATGCCGATGGCACATGAGTATGGCACTTGATTTTGGCACTTGCCAACTGCACGTACCACGTTCATCATGAAAGCAGACAGCGAAGCCATCCTCAAGCGACCCGCCGACAACGGGGTCGAGCGGTGACCCAAGGGTTACCGATCTAAAGATCGCTAAGCCGCGGGCGTCGCGCGAGCAGGCGATTATCTGGAGGAGGTGCCGTCATTCCTCTGCAGTCCACGCGACCGCTGCCACGGTGCGTGAGCGGATCCCGAGTGTCAGGCCATAAGCGGAAACACCACGTTAACGGTAGACGGGCGGTCATCCACTGCTCGATTCTCCGGAAACACAGCTGGGCCGGTGCTGCCACACCGACCCAGCCAAACACCACCCGTCCTCAGGAACCACCGAGAAGGGCTAGTGACATGATCAACAGTACCAATGTGCTCGGCAAACACAACCCCCCGTGGCCACTTGGCGACGCGCCAGAAACGATACAAGTCCTGCAGCTGCGCGCGGCTGGGGCGCAGAACGCCGGGGACGCCATCCGGCGCGCGGTCGCCATCGCGGCCGCGTGGCTGGCCGGTTTGCCCTGCAGGATCGGCCGCCGCCTGTTCTACATGAACGATCTCGAGGCGCGCTGGCGCAACTGGGAAGTCATAGAGACATCTGGCGGGCTCGGCAGACAGTACAGGGACCGGCGATTCGACCTGATCAGCACCCAGTTCGCGCCGCGCCCGGGAGTACCGGAAGCCTGGGACGACCACTGGGACGGCCGTACTCTCGGCTCGGGGAAGGATGGCCCTGCCTGCGGCTCGCCGGACGGAGGCGACTGATGGCCTCCGGGCGGCCGCAACGGCCGAACGATCAAAGCGTGATGTCCAGCATCGAGTCCGCCGTGCGGGCAATCCCCCGCCCCGGCCCGTTCGAGATGCTCTGGAACTGGCGGTGGGAACTGGGGATTCTCGCCGCCGGGGCCGGGCTGTCCGCGCTCGTCGCGGGCAGCCTTGGCCTCATCGGCCTCGCCGCGACCGCGGGGGCCGGGCTGGCGATCGCCGCAGTAGTGCTGCAGTGGCCGCCGGCCCGAACGCGGGTGGTGGCCCGGGCCTGGTGCGTGATCACCCCGCACCGGGTCCGGGTCGGCTGCATCAACGGCTGGGTGCAGACCAGGCGCGGCAAGCTGCCGTTCGTGCTCCGCACCGTGCCCACGGGCTATGGCGAGCGGGTCGAGCTGTGGTGCCGTGCGGGCATCAGCGCCGCCGACCTGTACGGCGCGCGGCACCTGCTCGCCTCCGCCTGCTGGGCGAAGGAGGTGTGGGTGGTGCCCAGTGCCCGCCACGCGCACCTGGTCACCCTGGAGGTAGTAAGAAGGCATTTTTCAGAACGTACGGGACCGACTCCGGAGGCCTGGCCGTATTCTCGCCACCTGGACGGCGACCCCGCTGACGACTCCGAAGACCGAAATACGTCGCTCTCCGGGTGGAAGCCAGTCGGTTAGGCCTTCGCGGGCTTGTCAGAACGGACCGAGCGGACCAGCAGCTGGGCGACGTCGATGACTTCTAGTTCCTGCCGGGCTTGGCCGGCTGCCTTCTTGGCGTTGACGGCGTCGCCGAGCATGACCAGGCAGTACGGGCACGCGGTGGAGATGGTGTCGGGGTTCAGGGCGAGGGCCTCGTCGATCCGTTCCTCGTTGATCCGCTTGCCGATGCGCTCCTCGAGCCACATGCGGGCGCCGCCGGCGCCGCAGCAGAACCCCTTGTTCTTGCACCGGTGCATCTCCTCGGCGGTGGTGCCGGGGACGGCGTCGATGAGCTGCCTGGGCGGGGTGAAGATCTTGTTGTGGCGGCCGAGGAAGCACGGGTCGTGGTAGGTGATCTTCTCCTCCACCGCGACGGCCGGGGTCAGCTTGCCGTCCTCGACCAGGCGGGCGAGCAGCTGGGTGTGGTGTATCACCTCGTAGTTGCCGCCGAGCTGCGGGTACTCCCGGCTGATCGTGTTGAAGCAGTGCGGGCAGGACGCGATGACCTTCTTGGCGCCGGCCTCGGTGAGCGTCTCGATGTTCTGCTGGGCCAGCATGCTGTACACGAACTCGTTGCCCATCCGCCGGGCCGGGTCCCCGGTGCAGGTCTCGGCCGGGCCGAGCACCGCGAACGACACGCCCGCGGTGTGCAGCAGCTCGGCGATAGCCTTGGTGGTTTTCTTCGCCCGGTCTTCCAGGGCGCCCGCGCAGCCGACCCAGAACAGGTACTCGACGTCGTCGCCGATCTTGCCGTCGACGACGGGGACCTCGAAGTCGAGCTCGGTGATCCACTCGAGCCGCTTGTCGGCGGCCATGCCCCACGGGTTGCCGCGGCGCTCGAGGTTGTTGAGCATGGTGGCGCCTTCGGCCGGGAAGGCGGACTCGATCAGCACCTGGTGGCGGCGCATCCCGTCGATGTGGTCGATGTGCTCGATGTCGACCGGGCATTCCTCGACGCAGGCGCCGCAGTTGGTGCACGACCAGATCACCTCGGGATCGATGACCCCGTTCACGTCGGCACCACCGACTAGCGGCCGTTCGGCCTCGGCCTTGACTGCGTCGGGGAGCTTGTCCCGTTCCTCATCAGAATCCGCGAGCAGGTAGGGGGCCTTGGCGAAGGCGTGGTCGCGCAGGTCCAGGATGACCTGCTTGGGCGACAGCGGCTTGCCGGTGACCCAGGCCGGACACTGCGACTGGCAGCGGCCGCACTCCGTGCAGGTACCCAGGTCGAGCAGGCCCTTCCAGGTCAGGTCCTCGACCTTGCCGATGCCGAACACGTCGGTGTCCGGGTCGGCCTCCTCGAAGTCGAGCACCTTGCCGCCCGAGCGCATCGGCTCCAGCGGGCCGAGCGCGTTGGGCCGCCGGGAGAACATCACGTTCAGCGGCGCGAGCCCGATGTGCAGGTGCTTGGAGTACACCACCACGACCAGGAACGCCATGATGACCCCGATCTGGGCCAGCAGGAAGACCACCTCGAGCACGCTGTTGACGCCGTAGCCAAGCGGAGCCAGCCAGCTGCCGACCACGTGCGAGGCGAAGGCCCAGTCGTCGTAGGGGAACACCCCGGTGTTGACTTGCGCTCCTCTATATAGCAGCAGCGTGGCGATGACGAGGAAGATCATGCCGAGGACCACCCAGGCGGCGCGGGTGTGCGAGCCGAAGAACCGCGACCGGCGGCCCTGGCGGTGCGGGTCGTTGCGCAACCGGATCACCGTGAACGTGCCGATCCCGGCCAGCACTCCCACGGCGAACAGGTCCTCGAGGAACCCGAGCACCGCCCAGTGCCCGATACCGGGGATAGCGAACGTCCGGGAGAACAGGTCACCGTAGGCCTCGATGATCGTGAAGATCAAGATGATGAAGCCCCAGAACGTCGCCGCGTGCGCAGCGCCGGGGACGGTCCACTGCAGCAGCTTCCGCTGCCCGACCACCTCGGTCAGCTGAGTTTCGGCCTCGGCGCCCGGATGGGACCTGGCGAACGCCACCCGCTCCGGCGCCGGCTGCCCGGAAAACGCCAGCCGACCCAGCCACCACACCCGCCGCCCCGCCACCGCGAACGCGATGGCAGTCAGCCCCAGCCCGATGATGATGCGTGCGACCACGCGGAACCTCCTTAGATCTGGGGCTCAAGCGTAGTCATGGAGCTTCGCCTGCCCACAGGCACACCGGTCAATGAAGCTACTCGCAAGTAACTTATTGCCTTCGGCGGAAAACTGTCCAGCCGGCGGGAATGATCCGGGGATCCTGAAAGTTGAGCCTAAGTGACTCAAGTCATTTGACACCCGGGCCGGCCTCGGGCAGGCTTGAGCCCGGAAGACTCAACTCCACACACTACAAGGACTGCTCATGGCACGTGCGGTAGGTATTGACCTCGGGACGACGAACTCTGTTGTCGCCGTCCTGGAAGGCGGCGAGCCAACGGTCATCGCCAACGCCGAGGGTTCACGGACCACTCCGTCAGTTGTCGCGTTCGCCAAGAACGCTGAGGTGCTCGTCGGCGAGGTCGCGAAGCGGCAGGCCGTCACCAACGTGGACCGGACGATCCGTTCGGTCAAGCGGCACATGGGGACCGACTGGACCGTCACGATTGACGGCAAGAAGTTCACCCCGCAGCAGATCAGCGCGTTCATCCTGCAGAAGCTCAAGAGGGACGCGGAGTCCTACCTGGGCGAGAAGATCACCGACGCGGTGATCACCGTCCCGGCGTACTTCAGCGACGCGCAGCGGCAGGCGACCAAGGAGGCCGGCACGATCGCGGGCCTTAACGTCCTCCGCATCATCAACGAGCCGACTTCTGCCGCGCTCGCGTACCACCTGGAGAAGGAAGGCTCCGCCAAGATCCTGGTCTTCGACCTGGGCGGCGGCACCTTCGACGTCTCGCTGCTCGACGTCGGCGACGGCGTTGTCGAGGTCGAGGCGACCAGCGGCGACAACCACCTCGGCGGTGACGACTGGGACCAGCGCATCGTCGACTGGCTGGTGCAGGACTTCAAGGCCGGCTACGGCATTGACCTGTCCAAGGACAAGATGGCGCTGCAGCGGCTGCGTGAGGCCGCGGAGAAGGCAAAGATCGAGCTCTCCCAGTCGATGGAGTCGCAGATCAACCTGCCTTACATCTCCCACGGCCCGGACGGGCCCCTGCACCTGGACACCAGGCTCACCCGGGCCGAGTTCCAGCGCATGACCTCGGACCTGATCGACCGCTGCAAGAGCCCGTTCCAGCAGGTGATCAAGGACGCGAACGTCAACCTCGCCGACATCGACCACGTGGTCCTCGTCGGTGGCTCCACCCGGATGCCGGCGGTCGTGGACCTAGTCAAGTCGCTGACCAACGGCAAGGAGCCCAACAAGGGCGTCAACCCGGACGAGGTCGTCGCCGTTGGCGCCTGCCTGCAGGCCGGCGTCCTCAAGGGCGAGGTCAAGGACATCCTGCTGCTCGACGTGACCCCGCTGTCGCTGGGCATCGAGACCAAGGGCGGGATCTTCACCAAGCTCATCGAGCGCAACACCACGATCCCGACCAAGCGCTCGG
>Ga0335075_10012460_pt1 | contig 12838 bp, 13 predicted proteins | sample Lox_Sample_24_FD_206723 | JGI IMG/M metagenome (GOLD analysis project Ga0335075, IMG submission 206723) | Soil microbial communities from Loxahatchee National Wildlife Refuge, Florida, United States - Lox_Sample_2.4 | ecosystem: Environmental > Terrestrial > Soil > Wetlands | place: USA... | reverse complement strand
GGGGCAGCTAAATTGTGAGACGGCGGCTGCTCCACGCCCGTCTCGACGTCGGGCATCGCATTCAAGCAGGTTGCTCCACAGGAAAGCTTAGAATTGCGGGGATCGATGCTTCACTATACTATGCGGCTCGGGACGCGCCGCCCTAAAACTACACCCTCGCAGCATCCTGCCCGTGAGTCTTAGCTGACTTCGAAGATATTCTCCGCCTTGGCCGACTGCGCCTGCGCCAGCTCCGCTACCTGCTTCGCCACCGCATAGAACTGTGCTCCCTTCGCCGACTCTGGTCCAGCCAGCGCCACAGGCAAGCCGGTATCACCACCTTGTCGAATGTCGGCGTCCAGCTCAATCAATCCGAGGAACGGAATATTGAACTGCTTTGCGGTGCGCTCGGCTCCGCCCTTAGAGAAGATGTCGATCTCGTGATGGCAATGCGGGCAGGTAAAGTGGCTCATGTTTTCCACGATGCCCAAAATCGGCACATTCACCTGATGAAACATCTCCAGCGCCTTGCGGGCATCCTGCAGCGCTACATCCGAAGGTGTCGACACCACGACGGCTCCCGTCAGCGGGACCGTCTGCACCAGTGAAATCACAACGTCACCAGTGCCCGGAGGCAAATCGACCAGCAGAAAATCCAGCTCGCCCCACTCCACCTGTTGCAAAAACTGCCGGATGATCTGGTGCAGCATCGGCCCGCGCATCACCAGAGGCTTGTCGCCCGGCGACAGAAACCCGACAGAGATGACCTTCAAGCCGTGCGCAATGTTCGGCTCAATCTGGCTGCTGGGTAGCACGCGCGGCTGCTGCGTTGTGCCCAACATCAGTGGCACATTCGGCCCGTAAATGTCAGCGTCGATCAACCCGACGCGAAAGCCCATCTTATCGAGGGCGATGGCCAGGTTCACAGCAATCGTGGTCTTGCCGACTCCGCCCTTTCCTGATCCGATAGCAACAATATTCGCCACGCCCGGCAACGCCGTGGGCGTGGGTGCAGCAGCATGTGGATGCGCCATTATCAACTCCTGTCTTAAAGCTTATGATCTGCCCGGACGAACCGAGCCCTGTCCCGCGGTCTCCGTGGGCTTGTCGGCACGCTTGCGTTCCAACTCGCGCTGGCGTAGTTCGCGACGGCGTCCTGCGTCTTCAAAATGCCGCTTCTCCCATTCGCTCTCCGGACGCAGTTGCGGTACCGGCACTCGCCGCCCCTGCGAATCGACGGCGACAAATGTTAGATAGGCGGAAGCCACGTGGCGATGCGTGCCGACGATGGTGTTTTCCACCCACACCTTCACACCGACCTCCATGGACGTGTTGAATGCGCGGTTGACTGATGACTTCAAAATAAGCAAGTCACCCACGTGGACCGGCGCGATAAAGTCAATGTGGTCTATGGACGCGGTCACCACGTGAGTGCGCGCGTGGCGGTAGGCCGCCATGGCTCCCACCAGATCGATGAAGTGCATCAGGCGCCCTCCCAGCAAATTACCGAGCGTGTTTGTATCGTTCGGCAAAATCAGCTCCGTCATCTCAGACTGCGACTCGGCAACAGTGCGTACCGGGAGCGACTGACCGGAAAACTCCATGCGTGTACTCTCTCCTCTGCTAAGACTCGTATGCGGTGGTCTTCTTCCAGTGTCGGCAATCGCGCGGTTTTAGGCAAATGGCCTTTCTCGGGAGAAAATGAAGATACCGTAAGGAGATACATCAACAGAGATGGACAAGATCGCAATGCTCAACGAAATCCTGGCGCAGGACTCTTCGAACGCCTTCGCCCGTTACGGCCTTGCCATGGAGTACGCCGGACAGGGCAAAACAGACGCCGCGCTGGCTGAATTCTCGCGCCTCCTCACCGATCATCCTGACTACACTGCCGGCTACTTTATGGCCGCGCAAAGTCTGGCCAAAGCCGGTCGCACGGACGAGGCAAAGAGCCGTTTGGCTGAAGGCATCGCCTCCGCAAAGCATACAAACAACCTGCATGCGTTGAGCGAGATGCAGGCCATGCTCGAAGAGCTTGATTCCGCAGTTTGAATCTCGATTGTGCGACATCAAATTCGCACAACCAATTGATTCACGGCCCATCAAAAAAATTGTCGTCCCATTGCGCTTGACCGAACGGAAACGCGCATAATTGAATCCGCCATGAGAATACCCCTCTTCCCGCTGGACGTAGTTCTCTTTCCCGGAGAACCGCTCCCGCTGCACATTTTTGAGGAGCGCTACAAGGAGATGATTGACTTCTGCCTTACCGGCCAGAGCGCCTTTGGCGTGGTGCGCGCCCAACGGGATGGACTTGCCGTAATTGGCTGCACCGCCCGCGTCCTTCGCGTGCTGCATCGTTACGACGACGGACGCATGGACATCCTGTGCCGCGGAGAAAGGCGCTTTGAGATTGAATTGCTTGAAAGCGGGCGCGCATATCTCGAGGCTCAGGTGGATTTCTTCGACGACGAAGAGGACACTGCTTCCCGGAGTCAAAAAGAGGAGTGCCTGTCTTTGCATTTCGAAACAATGGAGCTTGCCGGCTTTGCAGGGACTGAGATGCCCACAAACCTTGATGGCCCCATTTCGTTCATACTTGCCTCTGGCCTCCCAGCTGACCTCGGATTCAAGCAGCAGCTTCTCAACAGCCGCTCTGACGCAAAGCGCACCGAATATCTGCTCGAGTTCTATCACGCCATACTTCCCAAGCTGCGCGCTGGCGCCGCCGGCAAGAAAGCCGCTTCCCACAACGGTCACGTCATGTAGTCCTGTCTTCCCGGAATCGGGATCGGTCCGCTATCGTCTAATCTAAGAACATCGGCATCTGCCGTTCGACCCACATCTGGAGGCGCCAATGGCCACTCGCAACCTGCCGCAAACGCTCGGCGAACTTCGCGCTCACAAAGACTTCGCGGAGACCAGCATCGCCCACAGGTCTGTAAAGGATGAGCTGCGCGACAACCTCATTGCCAAACTTCGGAAGCGCGAGACCATCTTCCCGGGCATCGTCGGCTACGATGACACCGTCGTTCCCCAGATTGTCAACGCCGTTCTCTCCCGCCAGAACTTCATCCTGCTCGGCCTTCGCGGACAGGCCAAGAGCCGCATACTACGCGCCCTTACCGCGCTGCTCGACGAGCACACCCCCTACATAGCCGGCTGCGAGGTACGAGATAATCCGTACCACCCGATCTGCAAGCGCTGCCGCGAACTGATTACGCAGCGCGGCGACGCGTCGCCCATCGCGTATCTCTCTCGCTCAGACCGCTACGTTGAAAAGCTGGCCACTCCCGACGTAACCATCGCCGACCTCATCGGAGATATTGACCCCATCAAGGCGGCGCGTGGCGGAGAGGACCTTTCAAGTGAACTCACCATGCACTACGGGCTGCTGCCTCGCGCCAATCGCGGCATCTTCGCCATTAACGAGCTGCCCGACCTCGCCGGAAAGATCCAGGTTGCGCTCTTCAACATTATGCAGGAGGGCGACGTACAGATTAAGGGCTATCCTGTCCGCCTGGAGCTCGATGTTTCGCTGGTCTTCAGCGCCAATCCCGAGGACTACACCGCGCGCGGCAAGATCGTCACGCCGCTCAAGGACCGTATCGGCTCAGAGATTCGCACCCACTACGCCGAGACAATCGAAGAAGGGCTTGCCATCACCGGACAGGAGGCATGGACCGATCGCGGCCATGCGAAGACTGAGATTCCGCAGTACCTGCGCGAGATCGTCGAACAGGTCGCCTTCACCGCGCGCGAAGACAAGCGCGTGGACAAGCGCAGCGGCGTAAGCCAGCGGCTGCCTATCGCAACGATGGAGCTGGTGGTCTCAAACGCAGAGCGACGCGCGCTGCTCCACAACGAGTCACTGGTTCTGCCGCGCGTCGGTGACCTTTACGCTGCGCTGCCCGGCATTACCGGCAAGCTCGAACTCGAATACGAAGGCGAGCTGCGCGGTGCAGACACGGTCGTAAAGGAAGTCGTCCGCGTCGCTATCGGCAAAATCTTCGACAACTATTTTGGCGACACAAGCACCCAGCAGATCGAAGAATGGTTCAACCTGGGCGGCACAACAAAGATCGAGGATGGGAAATCTGCCGCGGGAACTCTTGAAGAACTTCGCGAGATTCAGGGCCTCTTCGAGAAGCTTTCGCCGCTGGGAGCCAAGCCCTCGGACCCGCCGGAGCGCCTTGTCGCCGCTGCCGAATTCCTGCTGGAAGGCATGTGCTCGCATCGTCGGCTGAGCCGAAGCGAGGAGCGTACATTTGTCGCGCAGAAGAAGACGCAACCCCGGCAGGAACACGTGGCCATGGAACCTGAATTTGAACAGTGGCAAAACCGGCGCTCGCGCCGCGGCGGCCTGAATTAGGCGCAGTAAATGGGACTGGCGGAGCATTCATGAAGCGCGTTCGCTACACAAAATACACCGGCGATCTGGCGTCGGAGATCGACCTCGAAGACCTGCTGCAGGCGCTTTCCGACTACTTCCTGGATTCCGGCTTTAGTGATCCGTATTCGCAGTTTCTCCCCATGGACCAGACGCTCGACGAACTGCGCGAGGCCATTCGGCAGGCGCTTCTGTCGGGCGAGCTTCTCGACGAGCAGATGCAGGAGGCGATCGATGCCTTGTCAGAAGAAGGCAAGCTCGACGAGCTTATCGACAAGCTGATCCAGCGGCTAATGCAGGAGAACTTCATCTCCACGGAAGGGCCTGTTGAGCACACTCAGACGGGAGGTACTTTCGACCAGGGACAGGGCGAGATCAGCGAGCCGCAGGGCCAGGCCCGCTTTGAAGTAACGGACAAGAGCCTCGACTTCCTCGGCTACAAGGCGCTCCGGAATCTCCTCGGATCGCTCGGCAAGGCCAACAGCGGCCGGCACGACACGCGTTACTGGGCCACCGGCATCGAATCCGAAGGGGCGTCCCGTCAGTATGAGTTCGGCGATGTTCTCAATCTCGATGCCACAGCCACGCTGGCCTCTGCCATCTCGCGCGAAGGGCTTACCATGCCGCTCAATGTTGAGTATCGCGACCTGCATGTCCATCAATGCGAGTATCAGAGCTCCTGCGCAACGGTGGTCATGCTCGATTGCTCACACTCCATGATCCTCTACGGCGAAGACCGCTTTACACCCGCCAAAAAGGTCGCCATGGCGCTGTCGCATCTCATCCGCACGCAGTATCCGGGCGACTCGCTTTCGCTTGTGATCTTTCACGACTCGGCCGAAGAGGTCCCCGTTTCCCAACTCGCCCGCGTCAAGGTCGGGCCCTACTATACCAACACCCGCGAAGGTCTGCGTGTAGCCCAGCGCATCCTGAAGACGCAACGTAAGGACATGCGGCAGATCGTCATGATCACCGACGGCAAACCATCGGCCCTCACCCTCGAAGACGGACGCATCTACCGCAACGCCTTCGGGCTTGATCCTCTCGTCGTCAGCGAAACCCTGGAAGAGGTCGCGCGCTGCAAGCGCTCGAACATCATGATCAACACTTTTATGCTCGCGTCTGATCCTGGCCTCGTGCAGTTCGTCCACCAGGTCTCGCAGATGTGCCGCGGCAAGGCTTACTTCACACGTCCGGAGAAGCTCGGCGAGTATCTGCTCATGGATTACATGCAGCGCCGCACGCGCACGATCCACTAAGAGGGAGCAACCCTACACGCCTTTTTTCTGCGGCTCCCAGATGTACTTGTGAATCTGCAGGCTCAGCCGCGCATCCAGCCCATCGGCCAGCATCCACTCGACCAGGTCTCGGGGATCGAGCAGGCAGTTCGCCGTGGTCCGCTCGGGGCTGGGAGTCTTAGAAAACGCCGGCGACAGCAGAATCCCACCTACGCGCCCTTCCAGCGCATTGTTGCGGATGAACTCCCGCGCGTATTCGTAATCGTCGCGGTTCGTGATGACGAACTTTACCTCATCGTGCTCCGTCAGGCTGGCAAGATTCGTCATACGGAACCGCCCCGCTTCGCCCGAACCCGGACATTTCACGTCGATGATCTTATGCACGGCCTTCGGCACACTCTCCACCGGCCGCTCGCCGCTGGTTTCAATCATCAGCTCGTAGCCCTCGCGCAGCAGCCGCTCCATCAGCGGAACCAGCTCGCGCTCCTGTAACAATGGCTCGCCGCCCGTGAACTCGACGAGCTTTACTGGAGCAAGCTTGGCGATCTCGCTGACGACCTCGTCTTCAGTGGCCTTGTATCCACCGGTGAAGGTGTACTCAGAGTCGCACCAGGCGCAGCGCAGATTGCAGCCCGCCAGCCGCACAAAGATGCAAGGCCGTCCCGCAAAGCTCGATTCGCCCTGCACCGACTTATAGATTTCGATCAGATACACACGCTACTCGTAGTAGGTCGCCGTCGTCGTGTCGGTCTCGTAAATCGTGCAGTCCTTCACGCGCACGCGGCCCTGCGTCAGCGAGGCAAGCTGCTGGTTCGTATGGTCATAGAAATACCGGGCCAGATTTTCCGCCGAAGGATTGATCTCCGTAAACGGTTCGATATCGTTCAGCATCTGGTGGTCTAACCGATCGATCACAGGACGCATCACCTGCTTCAGGTCCTTGAAGTCCAGCAGCAGACCGGATACGTCCAGTGTCTCTCCGCGCAGCGTGATGCGGACCTTATAATTGTGCCCGTGCGGGTTCTCGCACTTGCCGCGATAGTTTCTCAGGTAGTGGCCGGAGGAAAACTCGCGCTCCACGGTTACTTCATACATGCTTTTCGTTGACTTTCCGGGGCAACACACCCCATATACATTGTAACTTCGCCTCTGCCCTATTTGCGGCGCGCCCGCGCCCGCATCTGCCGCTCACGCGCGCGGCGGTCCACCTGCTCAAACATCGCCGTCAACACCCCCAGCAGCGCCACAACCAGTCCGCCCAGGGTCAGGAACAGTGCAATCGTCTTCCACAGCGTTCCATTCCCCGGAAGTCCTTGCTGATACTGGCTCCCGACAAACATCATTCCGCAGGAGAACATCGCAAACAGCAGCAGCGTGGCAGCCAGAATGTAAAGATTGCGCGCCATCCCCGACTCCTAGAGGCTGTTATGAACTCTATGGTGCATGGCCTTAGAGGCCATAACAGCCTCTATGCTACGCGCCTGCAAAGAATCTTTCGACCACCCCGATGTCCTGTGACACGCGGTACGGCGGCAGGCTCTCCAGGAACACGCGACCGTACCGCTGGCGCTGTATGCGAGGGTCAAGCAGCATCAGCACGCCGCGGTCTTCGAGCGAACGAATCAGTCGCCCAAATCCCTGCTTCAGCGTGATTACCGCCGACGGAACCTGATACTCAAAGAACGGGCTGCCGCCGCTCTCTTCGATCGCCCGCATCCGCGCCTGCACTACCGGATCGCTCGGCACGGCAAACGGCAGCCGGTCGATGATTACACAGCTGAGCGCCTCACCTTGCACATCCACTCCCTGCCAAAAACTCGATGTGCCAAACAGCACAGCATTGGGCGTTTCTCGAAACTCCTCCAGCAGCGCCTTTCGGGGAGCCGTCCCCTGCAGCAGCAGTGGATAGCCCACCTCCGTCAGCAACCTCTCATACAAGTCGCGCATCTGCTGGTAGCTGGTGAACAGGCAAAACGCGCGGCCCCGTGTAATGTCAAGTACCCGCCGGATGCGTGCCGCAGCTTCTTCCTGGAAGTTCGCATCGCGCGGGTCCGGCATCTCCGGCGGCAGATAAAGTATTGCCTGCTCGCTGTACCGGAAATGCGAAGGCACCACCAGCTCGCGCGCCTCGCGCATGCCCAACCGCTTGCGGATATGCCCGAACCCTCCCTGCACCGTCAGCGTAGCTGAGGTCAGCACAACGATGGGGAAGTTCTCAAACAGCAGTTCCTCCAGCAACTCCGATACGTCAATCGGTGTCGCCTGCAAATGCGTGCTCGTGCTGCCCTGCCGTCCGCCTCGCCGCTCCAGCCAGAAGACTGTGTTCTTGTCCTCGGCCTCCATCAAAAATTTCAGCCGCTCGCGAATGTCCCCTGTACGCTTACGCAATGGTGCAGCCTCTTCCACACCGCGCACGCGCTCGAGTTCCCCCTCCAGCCTGTGTAGTGCGTTTAGAAGGCCGAGGTAGATGTCGCCCTGCGCCTCCAGAAACTCCTCGCGCCCGGCAAATTGCATCCGTCCTTCATTGCCCGCGCCACGCGGCAGTGCTCCAAAAAACATGCGTGACCGCTCGCGTGTCGTCTGCGCCGCGCTTGTGATGCCCGTGTTCAGAGCGCCCTTCGATCGCAGCATGGTCTCCACGTCACGCGCCAGCTCTTCAAAGCGGATGTTGCTCAGGCTCAATCCAAAGTAGCTGGAAGCCACATCCTCAAGCTCGTGCGCCTCGTCAAAAATCACCACTCCGGCATCGGGCAGCACGCCCGCATCCGGGGCCGATCTGGCCTGCTGCTTGATCGCAAGATCGGCAAAGAACAGATGGTGATTCACAATGATCACGTCGCTCTCCGCCGCGCGCCGCCGCATCTCTGTAATAAAGCAGCGTTGGTAGTCAGGACAGGCCGGACCCAGGCACGCATCGCTCCGCGCATCCAGCTTGGCCCACACCTGGCTTGTCTCCGGCAGGTCGTCGATCTCCGCGCGGTCGCCCGTCTCGGTCGTCTTCTCCCACTCGGCAATCGTCTGGTACTGCGAAATCTCCTCCAGCCCCGATAGAATGGGCTGGTTCCGTAATGCATACAGCTTGTGACGGCAGATGTAGTTGGCGCGCCCCTTCATGTAGCACACGCGCAGCGGCCCGAGCAGCGACTCAAGAAAAGGAACGTCCTTGAAAAAGAGCTGCTCCTGCAGGTTCTTTGTGCCGGTTGAAATGATCACGCGCCGCCCCGAGCGCAGCGCCGGCAACAGATACGCCAGCGTCTTGCCCGTGCCCGTGCCCGCCTCCACAATCAGGTGACGATTCTCATCCAAGGCTCGCTCGACAGCCTGCGCCATCTCCAGTTGGCCCTTGCGGAACTCGTACGGCAGCTCGGAACGTGCCAGCACGCCGCCCGGCGCGAAAAACTCATAGAGCGAGGGCAGCTTGGGCGCGGTCTGGACAGGAGAGGACACGTCAGTTTCTCTACGGAGCAATACACTCCAGCATATCCGGTTAGCGGACCGTCTTCCGCCCAACGCCTCAAAATTGTCTACTGCACGATAGAATTGGGAATAAGCCGCATTTGACACGACAATAGCAGTCTGCGCGCATCTGGAAGATACCCTTGAAGAAAGCCCGTTTCAAACAATCGCGCATTCGGGAGACTACGGCTGGCTCCGAACCCATCTTTGCCATCGTTGGCCGCCCCAACGTCGGCAAATCCACGCTGTTCAACCGGCTTACCCGTACGCGCCGCTCCATCGTGGGCGACGAGCCCGGGATCACGCGCGACCGCATCTACGGCGAGGTCCATTGGGCCGGCCGCACTGCGCGCCTGGTCGATACCGGAGGCGTCATCCCGGACGACGATGCCCTCATTCCGTCTGAAATCTATCGCCAGGCGCAGACCGCTCTCAACGAGGCTGCCGCCATTGTGATGGTGGTCGACGGACGCACCGAGCTGGTCGCGCCGGACATCGACCTCGCGCGCATGCTGGTGCGTTCCGGCAAGCCCGTCTTTCTCGCAGTCAACAAAATTGATACCGACGCTCTTGATGCGAGCGCCGAAAACTTCCGCCAACTCGGCATCAGAAGCTTGATACCCATCTCTGCCGAACACGGACGCGGCATCGGCGACCTGCTTGACGCGGTCTTTGCTGTACTTCCCTTTTCTGAAGAAAGCGCCGGGCCGGAGGCAGCTCAGGAGGAAGAACCCGAAGCCCAGCCGCACCGCACGCACGGCGAATTCCAGCAGCACGAGACGCGCCTGGCCATCATTGGACGCCCCAACGTCGGCAAATCCACGCTGCTCAACGCACTCACTGGCAGCAGCCGCGCCATCGTCACGCCTATCGCTGGAACCACGCGCGACGCCGTCGATGAGGTCATCGACTATCACGGTAAGACGCTCCGCATCATCGACACCGCCGGAATTCGCCGCAAGGGCAAAACCACGCTTATGGCGGAAAAGCTCTCTGTCGTCATGGCGCGCCGCCATCTGGAAGCGGCAGACGTCTCGCTGCTGGTCATCGACGCAACAGAAGGTGTCACTGCGTCGGACGCCACCATCGGCGGCTACGCGCACGAGAGCGGCCGGTCGGTCGTCATCGTCGTCAACAAGTGGGACCTGGTGACAACAGGCCGCACCGACGGCAAACAGCCTGCCGACCGCAAGATCTTCGAGGAGCAGCTCCGCCGCCATCTCAAATATCTCGATTATGCCCCGGCCATTTTTCTCTCCGCCGCGCACGCAAAGCCCGGCAGCCTCAACCGCCTGCTCGATACCGCCATCCGCGTGGCCGAGGAGCGCCGCAAGCGCATCTCCACGGGGCAGATGAACCGCTTCCTCGATCGCATCGACTTCCAGCGCGCCGGAGTCCCCATGTCCAAGCGGGTGCGTATCTTCTACATGACGCAGGCCGCCGTTGCCCCGCCAACCTTCGTTCTGTTCACGGACCGCGACGTTAAGCTGCACTTCTCTTTCGAGCGCTTTCTGGAAAATCAAATCCGCGAATCCTTCGGCTTCGAGGGCTCGCCCATCTGGTTCAAGGTCAAGCCCCGCAACAAGAAAGCCGCGGAGTAAAAATCGCACCATGACACACATTCGCCCAGCCACGCCTGCGGACGTTCCATTCATGTTTGCTCTTGTCCGCGAGTTGGCAGAGTACGAGCGCGAACCACACGCCGTTCAGCTCACCGAAGAACAGCTTCTGCACGACGGTTTTGGCCCCGAACGCAGCTTCGACTGCCTCATCGCCGAAGTGGACGGCGTACCCGCCGGTTTCGCCCTCTACTTCCCCATCTACTCCACATGGCAAGGCCGCAGCATTCACGTAGAAGACCTCTTCGTGCGTCCGGCTTTTCGCGGTCGAGGCATCGGCAAAGCACTTTTGCAGCACGTGGCCGCCGTGGCCGTTGAGCGCGGCTGCGTGCGTCTCCAATGGGATGTGCTCGCCTGGAACCAGCCCGCCATCGACTTCTACAACAGCCTCAACGCCGAAATGCTCGATGACTGGCGGCGCATGCGCATCACTGGCGCGGCATTAATCGCGCTCGCCGGAGGCCCGGTATGAATATTCGCGTGATCGGCGGAGGTCTCGCCGGGCCAGAAGCGGCGCTGACCGCGGCCCGTCGCGGTTGCGGCGTCGATCTCTATGAGATGCGCCCCGTCCGCAATACGCCCGCGCACCAGACGGCAGACTTCGGCGAACTCGTATGCTCCAACTCGCTCAAGTCTGAAAGCGAAAACACCGCACCCTGGCTGCTCAAACAGGAGATGCGTCGCGCGCACTCGCCACTGCTCCAGTGCGCCGATGCAAGCGCCGTTCCAGCCGGACATGCACTCGCCGTCGATCGCGTCGAGTTCTCGCGCCTCATTCAATCCACCATTGAGTCCGAGCCCCGCATTCGTATCCACCGCGAAGAAGTTTTGCGGCTCGATCCCGAAGACGGCCTTACCATCATTGCCAGCGGCCCGCTCACATCATCTGCTCTGTCCGCAGAAATCGCGCGTCTCACAGGCAGCGAGCACCTGGCCTTTTACGACTCCATCAGCCCCATCGTCGATGCCGATTCCATCGACATGGACCGTGTCTACTTCGCTGCGCGCTATGACAAAGGCACCGCCGACTACATCAACTGCCCCATGACCAGGGAGGAGTACGACCGCTTCTACGATGCGCTCGTCTCCGCCGAGCAGGTACAGGAAAAAGAATGGGAAAAGCTCGCCTACTTCGAGGGATGCCTGCCGATTGAAGAGCTGGCCCGCCGCGGACGCGACACCCTGCGCTTCGGCACCATGAAGCCTGTCGGCCTGCGCGACCCGCGCACCGGCAAGATTCCCTGGGCAGTGGTGCAGCTTCGCTGCGAAAACCTCCGCGCCGACTCCTACAACCTCGTCGGCTTCCAGAATCACCTCAAGTACGGCGAGCAGGCCCGTATCCTGCGCATGATCCCCGGCCTGGAAAACGCAAAGTTTCTGCGCTACGGCCAGATCCACCGCAACACCTACATCAACGCGCCGCGCGTGCTCACGCCCACGCTGCAAATGCGCGGCTACCCCAACATCTTCTTCGCCGGACAGATCTCAGGCGTCGAAGGTTACACCGAATCCATCGCCACTGGAATGCTCGCGGGCCTGCATGCCTCGGCCATCGCCCGCGGCCAGCAGCCAGTTGCTGCTCCACGCGAATCCGCTCTCGGCTCGCTTGTGCATTACATCACCCATGCTGAAGGCAAGCGCTTCGACCCTGCCAACATCACCTTTGATCTGCTTGTCCCGCTCGAAGAAGAAACTCGCCGCAAAATCCGCGACAAGCGCGAGCGCCATCGCATCCAGTGCGATCGCGCTCTGGCCGCCTTCGACGCCTGGTGGGCCGGGCTGCAAGTTCAACCGTGATTCTTCGCCCCGAGTAGCGGGAGGACCACGCAAGTCGAATCAGGCTGGCGCCGTAAGGCGCGTCTGCCCTTGTGGCGAGCACTTGCGCAGAATGACCTTGCGCCGCTTCCGCCAATCCTCATTCAGCCCAATCAACTCCCACGGAACCTCCGGCGACAGGTGCCGCAGCACCGTGTCCGTCGAAGGATGAATCCGCAAGCTCGGCGCTACGAGATACAAAAGCGGCACGCGCTCCGACAGTTCCATCCCAGGAAAATATCCGTGCTTCTGAAAGGCCCCTTCTCGATGCACTTGCCGCACACGCGCCCAATAATCCAGCGCCTGGAAAGGCAGGTGCAAATCGTCATCGGCCTTCAGCC
>Ga0335075_10012459_pt1 | contig 12839 bp, 8 predicted proteins | sample Lox_Sample_24_FD_206723 | JGI IMG/M metagenome (GOLD analysis project Ga0335075, IMG submission 206723) | Soil microbial communities from Loxahatchee National Wildlife Refuge, Florida, United States - Lox_Sample_2.4 | ecosystem: Environmental > Terrestrial > Soil > Wetlands | place: USA: Florida... | reverse complement strand
TTGCTGACTGAGTTGAAGCAAACCGAGAAACAGGAGCGAAAGAAATGAAACCCGCGGAAGCAAGTCTGCCGTCAGATACAGAAGTGTTGGTGAAGCGCAGCTTCGATGCACCCGTCAAACTGGTGTGGCGGGCCTACATGGAACCGGACCTGATGCGTCGTTGGTGCTCGGGCCTCCCCGGTTGGTCGATGCCTGTCTGCGAGATGGATATGCGCGTCGGCGGAAAGTATCGCTGGCGCTGGCGCAGCGACGAGAACGGCCAGGAGTTCGGATTCACTGGAGAGGTTCTGGAGGTCACTCCGCACGCGAAAATCGTGCATACGCAAATCTACGATGCCGGAGACCTGGGCTTTTCCATGGGGAGCGAGCCGTCGATCATCACCGTCACCTTCCAGGAGACCAACGGCATCACAAACGTGACGACCACGATCAGATACGCCTCGAAGGCGGACCGCGACGCGGCGTTCGCAACTGGCATGACCGACGGGATGGAGATGAGCTACAAACTGCTCGACGGAGTGCTGGGAGAAATGTGATCGCTGAGAATCGTGAGGGGCGTTCTTCGCCGTTGACTCTGTTGTAGCTGGATTCGCAAGAATTCAGCCTTTCGTCCTATGGGCTGAATGGCGTCCAAGGTTGGGAGGCCCCGTCTGCTAAGCCGAAAGACTGGCGATATGCCAAAACAGTTTCGTGCTTCCCGCTAGAGACAAAATCCGGAGTCGCCGTCGAAGGCGAGGAGCGCCGTTCGACTTACTTGAGTGGACAGTCCCCATGCAACTGTAGAGGTATCAAACATGAAGACAGTCGCTTTCGTCCTGATGACCCTCGTGTCGGCTAACGTGTCGGCGCAGCAGGAGCCAACGACGGGCTACGCGCCAGTCAACGGAGCCAAAATGTACTACGAAGTCCACGGCAGCGGCGAACCTGTGGTGCTGCTCCACGGGGCGTTCATGACCATCACCAACAACTGGACCGGGTGGATCGGCGAGCTCTCCAAAACGCGGAAAGTGATTGCCGTCGAACTACAAGGCCACGGGCGGACGGCGGACATCTCACGCGACATCACCAGCGAAAACCTCGCCGACGATGTGGTGGCGCTGCTGGGACAGCTCAAAATCCCACGGGCGGACCTCATCGGCTACAGCATGGGCGGCACCGTGGCGATGCAGTGTGCGATCCGCCATCCGGACAAAGTGCGAAAGGCGGTCGTCATCTCGTCCACGTTCCGCCGTGACGGCATGGTCAAGGAAGCGTTCGACGCGCTCCCGAAACTCACGGCGGAAGACTTTAAAGGTTCACCCCTCGAAACCGAGTACAAGAAGCTAAGTCCGACTCCGGACGACTTCCCGAAATTCGTCAAGCGGATGCTTGCCACCCATTCAAAAGAGCAAGGCATCGGTGCCGACAAGCTTAAGGCCACCAAGGCGCCGATGTTCTTCATCCACGGCGATGCCGACGGGGTGCGGCTCGAGCACGTCGCGGAAATGTTTCGCCTGAAGGGCGGCGAGATCCACGGCGACATGAAGCCGCGCTCCGCATCACGATTAGCCATCTTGCCCAACACCACCCACGTCACGCTGATGCAGCGCATGCCCGTCATCGTCCCGATGGTGAACGACTTTCTCGACGCCAAGCCGTAAAGCAAAACAGAAAGCCAAGGCGTAGCCGCTGCGGCTCCTGGCAGACAGGCCGAACCAGGCGCTGCAGCAGACCAGGGCCGCATCATTGGTTTCTGAGACACCAAGCTCACCGGTGCGGCCCCGGCTGCTGAGCTTGGTCGTTCGTACCCATCATCTCCCATCCAATGAAATGTCGAGAAATCGTCGCAATCCAGCTTCCCACCCCTGTACCCCGGCGACAAAAAGTTCAATTGGCGTCCTGTCCTCTCCGCTCTTCACGAGGAATCAACTCCCGCAATCTCGTTCCCATGCTCCGCATCGAAACGATGTCTGAGACGCTGCGCCTTCTCTCAGCCCTGGGTCGCTCATCCTCGCGCGATTGCGCGATCGAGGTTGACCTGGAAACGATTCGATGGACAGGCGATCTTTCCACGTCAGGAACGGCTTCTCGATCCAACGATAAGACACCGAGGCGGCCACGAAGATAAGGAGGAGGCATTGCGGGAAAGAGCAGAGCCAAGCCGGTTCTTCGCGCATGAAGAACGGAACGTGCCAGATATAGATGCTGTAGGAAAGAACGCCCAAATGCACGGCCGCCGGGTGGTTCAAGAATCGACCCAGGAAACCGTGTGGACGAGTTAAAACAGCCCACATCAACGCGGCGATCGCGAGAACGTTGACATCGTTTGACAAGGCGAGTCCAAAGTGCAGCGCTGCCGGCGGCAGCAGAGAGGAACCAACGGTTCGAGACAGGCACACTTGCGACACGGCGAAAAGCAAACAGAGCAGGGCCAGACAGCGATAAGATGTGAACCAATGCAGCCAAAGTCTCGCGCTCGGAGATCGAGCAAGATACGCTAGGCCGCAGCCAACCGCGATGTCGTCGATACGAGTGAACGTCAGAAGGTCAATCGGGGCGTCCGAGACGGCCAAAAGTATCCACCGGGCTACGAACGCAAGGACAAGACAGGCCGGAATCGCTCGGAAGCACCATCGCGGCGGCAGCACAACCATGAGCAGCGGCCATAACAGGTAGAAGTGCTCCTCGACACAAAGAGACCAAAGATGGCTCATCGCCAAGGGAAGCGGCCGCGGCAGAAAGTTGACGGTGTAAGTCGCAGCCGCCAACCACTGCCTGCTCTGCAAACGCACGACGCCGCTGGCATCGAGGATCGCAACCAATAGCAAGTAGGCCGCATAGACAGGGATGATACGCAGGGCGCGGCGGAGGTAAAAATGGCCCAGGTGAACTTGTCCGCGGCGCTGAATTTCGCGCAACATCAGAGTGGAGATGAGGAAACCGCTGAGGACGAAGAAAACTTGGACGCCGAGGAAGCCGCAACGTCCCTTAAGCATGGGGATCGGCCCAAAGCGATCCCCTGGAAAATGGCCGTGCGCGAAAATAACCAGCAGAATCGCCAAAGCCCGCAAGCCATCCAGGCAAGGTATGCGGCCGCGATCGAGCCACGTTGGCGGTGGATTCGGGATCGGCGCAGAGATCTTGGATGTTTGGAGGAGTAGGGACATCCTGTCACCTCAAACGACTTCCTAAGTTAGCCGCGACGCGCAGCGGAGGGCTCCAGTGGGGCAGACACTCCTGTCTGCCCGGCAGACACTCCTGTCTGCCCCACTGGAGCCCTCCGCTGCGCGTCGCGGCTAACCGATTTATTGTTTCGTGGACGCGCCCTTACGATTCTCTCCGCCGCGAACGTTGCTTGCAAGCCGATTTTGTCTGACGGCGTGTGCTTCTGGAAGTAGGCGAACGGCCGGTGTCAGCCGATTGTTGGAGCTTTACCAACCAGCTGACGCCGGCAGCCGGACGCCCGCGCCGCCCCGGATTGATTTGTTTGATTCTTTTCACTACAATTCGGTAGGGTCATGGGTTGCCAACGTAAAAGAGCCACACCTTTCTGCTACCTGTGCCCACTGGAACATCCGTAACGCGAGAGGCGCTAAACGAACTATTGAACGGTAGGATTGCTTCACGGATCGCGCTCGTGAGGGAACGCCGCGAGGCGTTAAGCAGCTTCGGAGACGCTGGAATGTATGAACGTTTTACTGACCGCGCTCGTAAAGTGATGCAGCTGGCCAACCAGGAGGCCCAGCGCTTCAACCACGAGTACATCGGTACAGAGCACATCCTCCTGGGACTGGTCAAGGAAGGCTCGGGCGTTGCCGCCAACGTCCTGAAAAACCTCGACATCGATCTACGCAAGATTCGCCTGGAAGTCGAGAAAATCGTTCAGTCTGGCCCGGACATGGTGACGATGGGCAAATTGCCGCAAACACCGCGGGCCAAAAAAGTTATTGAATACTCCATTGAAGAGGCCAGGAACCTCAATCACAACTACGTCGGCACCGAGCACCTGTTGCTGGGCTTGCTCCGCGAACAGGAAGGCGTGGCCGCCCAGGTTCTTATGAATCTGGGGCTAAAGTTGGAAGACGTGCGTGAGGAAGTCCTGAATTTACTGGGGCACAACATGGCAGCGGAAGAACAAGGCGGCGGAGGCACGGGCGAACGTCAGAGCAACAAGGGCAAGTCGAAGACCCCGGCCCTCGACAGCTTCGGCCGCGATTTAACGGAGTTGGCCCGCCAGGGCAAGCTCGATCCCGTCATTGGCCGGCAAAACGAGATCGAGCGCGTCATTCAGGTGCTCAGCCGCCGCACCAAAAACAATCCGGTGCTGCTGGGCGAGGCCGGCGTCGGCAAGACGGCCATCGTCGAAGGACTGGCCCAGCTGGTCGTCGATGCCAACGTGCCGGAGTTGCTGCGCGATCGCCGGATTGTCGTACTCGATCTGGCGATGATGGTCGCCGGCACCAAGTATCGCGGCCAATTCGAGGAACGCATCAAGGCCGTCATGAACGAGGTGCGCCGGGCACGGAACACCATTCTGTTCATCGACGAGCTGCACACGCTGGTCGGCGCCGGCGGCGCGGAGGGGGCCATTGACGCTTCCAACGTGCTCAAGCCGGCCCTGGCGCGCGGCGAGATCCAGTGCATCGGCGCTACCACCCTCGACGAGTACCGCAAGTACATCGAGAAAGACGGCGCTTTAGAACGGCGCTTCCAACAGATCATCGTCAATCCGCCGTCCACGTCGGAGACGATCGAGATCCTCCGCGGTCTCCGCGATCGCTACGAGGCGCATCATCGCGTGCAGATCAAAGACGAAGCGCTGGACAGCGCTGTCGAGTTGTCGGATCGCTACATCAGCGGCCGTTGCTTGCCCGATAAGGCAATCGACGTGATCGACGAGGCCGGGGCGCGCGTTCGGCTCAAGGCCATGACTCGACCGCCGGATCTGAAGGAAATCGATGCCCAGATTGAGCAACTCAATCAGGAGAAGGAAGCCGCCGTCGCCGAGCAGGACTTCGAGAAGGCCGCCCATCTCCGCGATCAGGCCGATAAGCTCAAGAAGAAGAAGGAAACCATCACCCGCGAATGGCGCGAGAAGTCGAAGGAAATCGACGGCGTCGTCGATGAGGAGGTGATTGCTGAGGTTGTCAGCAAGATGACCGGCGTGCCGCTCAAACGCTTGGAGGACAACGAAACGCAACGTCTGCTCAACATGGAGGACGAGTTGCACAAGCAGGTCGTCAGCCAGCACGAGGCCATCAACGCCATCGCCAAGGCGGTGCGCAAGAGCCGGGCCGGACTGAAAGATCCGAAACGTCCGATCGGCAGCTTCATCTTCGCTGGACCTACCGGCGTCGGCAAAACGCTGTTGGCCAAGCGGCTCGCTCACTTCATGTTCGGCGACGAGAACGCCCTGGTGCAGATCGATATGTCCGAATACTCGGAGAAGCACAATGTCAGCCGATTGATCGGCGCTCCTCCGGGTTACATCGGCTACGAAGAGGGTGGCCAGCTGACCGAGAAGATCCGCCGCCGGCCCTACAGTGTGGTCTTGCTCGACGAAATCGAGAAGGCCCATCCGGAAGTGTGGAACATGCTCTTGCAGATCATGGAAGAAGGCCGGCTCACCGACAACGTCGGCCGAACCATCGATTTCAAGAACACCATCCTCATCATGACGACGAACATCGGCGCCGAGCAGATCGCCGGCCGTCAGGAGTTCGGCATCCACTCGTCGGCGAAGCGCAATGAGGAGGCCACCTACGAGGGTATGAAGCAGAAGCTCAAGGCCGAGATGGAACGCAATTTCCGGCCCGAGTTCCTCAACCGCGTGGACGACGTGATCGTCTTCCGCAGCTTGACCAAGGAAAACCTCAAGCGCATCATCGACATCGAGCTGGGCAAGGTGTCGAAGCGCTTGGCCGATAAGGGGTTGACGCTGGTGCTGACCGAAGAGGCCAAGGACTTCCTGATCGAGAAGGGCACCAGCCTCGAATACGGTGCGCGTCCCTTGCGTCGAGCCATCGAGCATTACCTTGAAGACCCGTTGTCGGAGGATCTGCTTCGCGGCGGCTTCAGCGGCAAGGACACCATCACCGTCCGCGTCCGCGAGGATGGCGGCGAGAAGAAGCTGTACTTCGACTCCACAACGGCCGCCACACCCGAACTGGTCGGCGCCGGCAGTGAAGCGAAGGGGTAAGCAAAGAGACAAGCCCGGAGCGCCAGCGACGGGCAAAGGCACCCGTCGCTGGCGCTCCGGGCTTGTCTCTTCTACTTTCGTGCTTTCAACACCTTGGCAATCACCTCCGTCAATCGTTTTTCACTCGGCGCGGCCAGGGCCACGGTCGGCTCGTAGCCGCCTTCCAGGTACGCTTTGTCCGTCGGAATGTACCCTGGTCCGCCGTCGCCGTAACCAGCCACGAACACGAACGCATCCTTACGCAGCTCTTGGGCCTTCAATTGATACTCGACGAACGGTTCGCCCGGCAGATGCAGCACCATCGCTTTGCCCAAATCGAGACAAGTCAATTCGATGGGGCGCTCCAGGCGCTTGAGCCAAGCCAACTGGAACGCGGCGTTACCGCGACGGGCCTTGACGGCTTGGGCGTCTCCTAGCACCTTGCGGCTTTCTTCTTCGCCGAACGACTTTTCACGGCGCGGCGGGAGGCGGATCGGCTCGACGCGCCATTGCCACGCGGTCAACGGATGGCGTTTGGTTGCTTTCCAGGCCGCTTTCAGAGCCGTGTACATACGATCGCGCAGCAGCGGACGATTGGCCTTGGAGCCGTCGTTGTATTTGCCGGCCGTGATGTTGCCGGCGCAGCCGTTGAAATACATTTGAAAGACATTCGCGTCCTCATCTTGTCGTTTTTGTCGAGCCAAGCCGCAGAAATCGGCGCTAACCCGGCCGTCCCCGTAGTAGCTCATCGGATGCACAGCGTAATAACTGAGGGCCGCTAATGGCTTCTCATCCTGCCAAAAGCTCAAAGTCCTCAACCAGGGGTCGATCAATCCTTCTGGCTCGGCGCGAATCTTGGCATCCTTGGTGGCGCTGTAGCGCGTGAAGCGGATTTTGCCGTCCGCGCCGATGATTCGGCGATTGGAAGCGACTTGCTCGACCCGCGCCTGTCCGGTGCGGATGTGCGAGAAGGGCATTGTTTTTTTCAGCGCTTCGCGGAGCGCATCCGCTGATTGCTGCACGACGCGGTCAAAAAATGAAAGGTCGAGGGAAGGGGGCCCGTGAACGGTTTGCAGCAGGCGCTCCGCCTCGACGTCGGCGAAGGGGGCGTTGTGTGGATGAACGCAGTGGATAGCTACGCGCTCCGGCGTGGTGTTCGCCGCTTGCGCCAAGGCTTGACGCCAGGCCCGGTTCGCTTCGTTGCGCAGTCCGCACCAATCCACGGCGCACAGCACGACCGGCGCATCCGCGCCAAGCAGCACAATGCCCAAAGAGCGCAGCCGATCATCGATGCCGCGCACCGGCTCGATCCAGCCGCCGCATAGCGGATGCCCCAGCGGAGGGGTCGCGTCGGAGCGAAACGTCGTCAGGTGAAAGGATGGCATAGCGATTGCCCCTCCAAAAGATTCCACGGATTTTTTACCGGAATCCGTCACAAGAGGAAGTAGGAAGCGTATTATTGAATGGATAGTTGACGAAGTGGTTTCCCCCCAGCCCGCGCTTGCGCTTCGGGCTGGGGGGAAAACCCAGACGAAACAGGTGTTACGCTCGATTGATTAATTTGATGTTGCCTGAGAGAGACGACAACGCTATAGGACGTCCCTTCTCGTGCGAAGATAACGGGAGAGAGGCCGCGGGGGAGCCGCGCGCACGCGGCTGCGGCAAGGGGGACAATTCCTATGGTGGCCAATCCGTTGCTCCACCACATCCTCAGCGATGAGCGTCTAACACGCGGTTTGGGGGATGCGGAGGCGCGCATTTTGGTGGAATGGTTGGTCGAGCAAGCCGAGGATCTGATGAAACAGACCAACGAAAAAGAAGCGGCGACGGCAGTGACTTGGTTGTGCCGGCGGGGCCGAGGGCTAGCACGGTTTGTGCGTTTATGGTGCTTGGAGCGGGCGCGCGGCGCCGCCGGACAGTTGGCCGCCGCCGAACGATTCGCTTGGCCGTTGCCCGAGGGCGGCATCGATCCCTGCGAATTGATGCAAGCCGTCGTCTGTTGGGAGGGCGATCAGTTTTGGCAACGACGCCGGCTTTCGGCGGCAGCATGAGGGGCCAGGAACAGAAAAATATCCGTTTGCACAAAATAGGCGCTTGCAAGGTTTCGGCAAAACGACTATGGTGGAGTGATTTCCCAATCGGAACTTGGGTAACGCTCCTAGAATGCACACCACGTTTTTTTCGGAAGTGAGGTAGGGCCGTGAATGCCGCTCCAAACACACCGGCCAGCGGACCAGATTTGGAACAGGAACGCCGACGAATTGCTTCTCGGCTCGAAGAGATAGCCCGGCTCAGCGAGTCCAACGTTGTTCCTGGGGCCTTCTACGGCGAGATGCTGAAGCGATTGCTGGAAACGCTGGCTGCTCCTGCTGGCGCAGTCTGGGCGCGCACCGCTCAGGGCAATCTGCAATTGCAGTATCAGATCAATCTCAAAGAGATCGGTCTCGATCAAAATGAGGAGGCGCGTGCCAGCCACGAGGAGCTGTTGCGGCAAGCGGTGACACAGCCGCGGCCGTTCCACGTGCCGCCGCGCAGCGGCGTCGGCCCCCGCGAGCAAGGCAAACCAACGGCCGGCAACCTCACCAATCATCTGCTGCTGATCGCCCCGATCATCGTCAACCAGCAGACGGCCGGGCTAATCGAAGTTTGGCAAAACGCCAACCGCCCGCCGCAGGCCGTCACCGGCTACCTGCAATTCATGACCTACATGGCCGAGTTGTCCTCGCGCTACCAGCGCAACCAGGTCATGGGCCACCTCACCGGCCAACAGCAGGTGTGGACGCAGCTGGAAGTGTTCGCCCGCCAAGTACATGCCAGCTTGCATCCCACCGAGGTCTCCTATCAGGTAGCCAACGAAGGCCGGCGACTCATCGAGTGCGATCGTGTCAGCGTGGCCGTCCGCCACTTTGGCTCCAAGGCCCGCATCGAGGCTGTCAGCGGCGCCGACGTGGTGGAACGACGGTCCAACCTGATTCGCCTGATGCAAAAGTTGAGCGAAGAGGTCATCACCTGGGATGAGAAGCTGATCTTCAACGGGGCCCGCGACGACAGTTTACCGCCCAAGGTGCTGGCGGCGCTGGACGGTTATTTGGCCGAGAGCAACAGCAAGTTATTGGTGATTCAGCCGTTGCGCGATGAGCGCGAATCCGGCAAGCGGCCGCCGCGGTCGGCGCTGGTGATGGAGTGCTTTGAGCCGCCCGCCGAGCCGCAACAGCTGATCGCGCGTTTGGATGTTGTCGCCCGTCATGCCACGCCGGCCTTGTACAACGCCGTCGAGCATCGCCGCATTCCCGGCCGGCTGTTGTGGCAGCCGTTGGCTAAGCTGCAAGACGGCATCGGCGGCAAAACCAAGGCCATCTCCGCTGTCGTCGTCGGTCTGGTCGCCTTCCTCGTCGCCGTGCTTTTCCTGGTTCCCTACGAGTTGGAGATGGACTCGACCGGCAAACTAGTGCCGTGGGCGCGACGCACCGTATATGCACCGACCCCCGGAATGGTCATGGAATTCAAGGTTAATCCAGGCGAGGTCATCGACGAGAAGAGTGAGTTGGCTGTCTTGTATTCCTCTGAACTCAAGAAAAAATTGGTGGATTTGGACGCGGCCATCGTGGGCGCCCGCGAAGAGGCCGATACATTAATTCGCAACACAACCAACCTGGAAGGCAGCCAAAGCAACAAAGATCAGTCCAGAGAAACCTGGGAGAGCGCTACAAGCAAACGAGAATTGGAGCGGCGAAAACAAGAGGAACGCCAGGAATTCCTCGATCACAACAACGCCAGTCCCTTGAAACGCGGGGAGTACTATCTGGTGGCGCCGGCCTTCACGTCGGAGGAGAGGGACCGTCTCGGACCCCGCGAGTGGACGGTTCTTTCCGGCAATTTCGCCGATGAATGGCTGGGCAAGACCGCCAAACCTTCCGATCCGATCTTGAAGCTGGGCGCCAAGGACGGACCCTGGGAGATCGAGTTGCGTATCCCGCAAAAACATATCAGCCAAGTACTCAAGGCTTACGAAAGCAACGGCGGCCAACCGCTTGACGTGAACTTCCTTACCCGCAGCGATCCGTCGCGTCCGTATCGCGGCAAATTGTACCGCGAACAGATTGCCAGCGAAGCCATACCAAATCGAGACGAGAAAGACGAATCCGAGCCGGAAATCATCGCCTACGTCCGTATTGACGATCCGAACATTGATTCTGCCTATCGTTTGTCGCGCGAGGCACTGGTCAGCGGCACCGAGGTCCGCGCCAAAGTCCGCTGCGGCAAGCACTGTATGGGCTATTCGCTCTTCTACGGCGTATGGGAATTCCTCTACGAAAAAGTGGTGTTCTTCTTCTGAGAAAATAATTCCGTTTAGCCGCTCAGTGGGGCAGACACTCCTGTCTGCCGGGCAGACAGGAGCGTCTGCCCCACTGAGCGGCTAACCATTGCTTCTACTCCCGGAGGCTCAAGCCATGTTTCGCTGGATATTCGTTTCTCTTTTTTTGTCGGCCTGCGCCGTCGCCTCGGCGTGGATGCTGGTTCCATACCTCAAGTCCGCCCCTCCGCCTCCCGCTGATTCGGTTGCCAGCACGGGTAGGAAAAACCGATCCTCCGACGAGCAACGTGGGCAACAGCTGCCGCCTTCACGCAGGTCGTCAAGGGCGACGGGAACAAGCGGCCAGCCCGAAGTCTATGTCTACCACAGCAACAATTCGTCTGTCCTGAACGATCCCATCATCATTCCAGACGGCACCCTCGTTATTGTCGAAAAGCAGGAAGTAGCGAGCCAGAAGGAAGGGATATTGTTGTTCATCGGCACCGATGTGCAGATGGGAGAGAACGTGCCGCCGGACAAGCAGCTTCCTCCGGCCCAATTAGGCTTTTTGGCCATTCTCCTGGGAAATGCACCTGTCGCGGGAGAAGATTGTTTCCAGATTCCCAACGACCCAAGGAACTGGTATCGACGGTGGAATTCGCTGAAGGACCAATTGGAACCGGAAAAGATCTTTCTTTTGCAGAAAAGAGAGACGGTGCGAAAGCTCCAAGTCGGCGATTGGGTAAAGCGCGGCCAACTGCTGGCTCAGATCAATCCGGCCAAGGCGGCCGATGATGTATCGGTGAAGATTGCCAAGCTAAACGGCGTCAATGTCCAGCGTTTGGCCGCCAATAAAACGAAGACAGAATATGCGCGGCGCATTAGAACCTATGAGGATATAAATCGCCGGCAACAAGGCACCATTCCGGTCGACACGTTGATGGAGACCCGCTTGCAACACGTGAAATCCGAGTCGGAAGAAATGGTCAAGCAGGCAGAAATCGTCGAAGCGCAACGCACCCTCAGCGCCGCTGTGACGGACCTGAAATTGCATGAGGTTCACGCTGCCATCGATGGCCTTATCAAGCAAATTTACAAGAACCACCAAGGAGATGCCGTCAAGCCGTATGAGCCGATCTTGCGGATTGAGAACCCCGCCCGTTTGCGCGTGGAAGCCCGCTTGGAAGTGCAGGAAGCGCTCAAGCTCAAGGAAGGGATGACGGCCATCATCGAGGCTACCCGGCCGGAGTCGCCGCACTTGGTCCTCAGCGGCCATCTCGGTCCCATCAACTGCGTGGCTGTCAGCAAGGGCAAACAGCCGGTCATCGTTTCCGGCGGCGACGACGAATATCTACGCGGCTGGAACCCCATCACCGGCGACAAGTTGTGGGCTGTGAAAGGTTTGCGTTCGCCTGTCCGCGCCGTGGCCTGCACGCCGCCAGCCATCAAAAGCAGCCTGGCCTGTTTCGGCTGCGCCGACGGCACGGTTCGTTTGCTCGATCTGGACCACCCCGGACAAAAACCGCTTGAATTGGCCGAGCGGCATATTGGCCCAGTCCTGGGCATTGCCTTCAGCCCCGATGGCGAAACGATCGCCACCTGCGGCGACGACCGCCTTATCCGCCTGTGGAAAACCGAGACGCGCGAATTGTTGCGCACGCTGCCCAGCCATGCCGGCGCTGTCACCTCGGTACAGTTTGCCTCGGCGAAGCGGTTGGTCTCGGCCGGCAAGGATAAACGCCTGATCGTCTGGGACGTGGAGGACATCAAGCGGCCGCACGCCATCGGCCCCCGTTTCGACGGGCGCGGCGGCGAGGTGTTGACGCTCGGCGTCAGCCCCGACGGCAAAACCGTGTTGTTCGATCAAGGCAAGGAACTGCGTTTGCTGACTCTGGAAGACCAGCAAATGGCCGGCAGCTTGCAGAACCCTTCCGAGCCTTTCAATTTCTCCACGATGGCCCTGTTCTCACCGGACGGCAAGACCATCCTTACCAACCGCTCGGCACCCGAAAAGCTGCAACTGTGGCGGACGCCAGTAACGTCAACGCGCGGCTCGGAGTTGCGCCAGTTCGTCTGGAAAGACACGGTCACCTGCGGCGCCTTTGCTCCAGAGGATGGCTCCTTTGCCGTCACCGGCACCCAAGACCACAAGGTTCTGGTCTGGAGCATGCCGAGCAAGGAAGAGATCGAAAGCCGGCTGGAAGCGCGAGTGACGCTAGTGGAAAAATATCTCGACACGCAATCGCGCGATGTCCGCGTTTGGGCCGAGTTGGAAAGCCCCGAATGGCTCATCCCCGGCATGCATGCAACCATGGTCGTGGTGCCGCCGCGAAAGTAACCAATTCCGTTTAGCCGCGAGCAGTAGGCGAGCGCGAACGCGCTCGCCTA
>Ga0335075_10012455_pt1 | contig 12843 bp, 15 predicted proteins | sample Lox_Sample_24_FD_206723 | JGI IMG/M metagenome (GOLD analysis project Ga0335075, IMG submission 206723) | Soil microbial communities from Loxahatchee National Wildlife Refuge, Florida, United States - Lox_Sample_2.4 | ecosystem: Environmental > Terrestrial > Soil > Wetlands | place: USA... | reverse complement strand
GCCCATCGAGAAAGCATGCGTAGCAGCTCTTTCGTCGCACGGAATTTAGTGTCCGTCATTATTCCAGTATAGAAGTCCTGCGGAGAGGTGCAACGACCGTAGAGACACTGGGCACGATTCGACGAGCAGAAACCTCTACGACTTTATCCCACACCATAGGAAATGAGCGTTCCATGTAGCGAGCCTTCTGTCGGGCATCGAATTCAGGTATATTGCGGAAGATGTTGTATGCATCAGCCAACGCATCTATCTGATCGCGCTTCGCTCCGAACCGCTCGTACCAGAACCCCCAAATCATCTTTACGTCGCCCCAATTGACCCGGTTGCCGGCTCCCTTGGCGATACGTTCGGCTCTTTCAAGCATCCTGCGTGAGCGAAAGCGATTGCCCTGCTCAATGTAAATCTTCGCAAGGATGGCCTCCGCATGGGCGTCGTCACGTCCGATGTTCATCATTCGCGCGATCGCGATCGAGACCAACAGCCACTTGCGTGCCTCGTCGTAGTGCTCTGGTCCTAACCGATGGACGATGCTGCCGATATTCCCACAGTCCGATTGAAGGTCGTCGTAGTTCTCGGTGATAAGGTCGGCTTCTACTGCGAGCGCCATGTAGTTAATCGCTTCTTCATGGAAGCCCTTCTTTGTGCGATAGCCACCAATACGGTGCGCAAGCATTCCGAGCGTGGCGCGGTCCCCGCTCTTTTGCGCGTGAAAGTCGGCCTTGTGGAGTGCCACCTCGACTCCATGGTCCGATCGCTTTCCGCTCGAACCGCGCTGATAGGCCCATGCCAGCTTCACATAGAATCGTGCTCGTAAAGCCGAATCGGCAACGTATTGCATGCGCGCTTGATTTGCCGCGAGAACCTTCCGCGCGATTACGAAGCGGCCGAGACGGAAGAGCACATCTACCGACCCAAGAAGTGCCAGAAATTGCAGGGTGGGCGTGAACGCCGGATCGTCCGACATGCTCATGAGGAGTTGACGTGCGTTTCCGCTCTTGTCTTGCGAGTTCTTGGGCTCAAGCCTTCCGCGAAAGAATAGCCACTGGGCGCGCGCAAACGAGTGAGCAAATTTGCGGAGCGCAGCCCGTTCAGTTCCAGAGGAAGGCTGTGGGCGCAGTTGGAGCCTGTTGCGAACCTCCCAAAGAGGGACGTCGAATTCAATCGAGAGTTGGTCAGGCTTCAAACGATACGGGCCGGACCACCGCGTGCGATTGTCCACGATATGGCTACGGCGAAGTTCGCGGGAACCCAGGTAGCGCCCCACATAGGTGCTCGTATCGTGCCTAGACCTGCCACCCCAACTCGGCAGCCCGGCGATCTCCTCCAGTTCCACCCAACTCTGATCCGGGGGCATGGTTGCCCGCTTGTAAGCTAAGAGGGCAATCCACTCGAATCGTTGTGGCCATTGCCGCTCGAAAAGCCAATCTCCTCGTCCGAGCCGCACGTTTCTTTCGGCAAATGAAACGAAGAGCTTGGCCATTTGTGTGGGCCCTAACTGTAGAAAGTGTAGACGAATCGCCCCGTTGCGCGCAATCGCGACTCCCTCCACATTCGCTCGTGGAAACGATATGAATCGGAGGGAAAAACGATGGCCACGAAAGAGCGCAGAACGTTCCAGCAAATCCTTGAACGGGAGCGCCCTCGCATCGCGCGCGAACTCGAAATAAAGGCACGGATCGCCTCGAAAGTCGCCAAACTCCAACCCAGCTGCACACCGGCTCTCTACCAGCTCAAGAACCGTGCTGTGTGCCAACTCTTTAGGCTGCCGGGGCATATGCCGTTGGTTCGGGACGCATGGACCACCGACTGCGGAATTTTGCTGTCGATAAAACTGTGCCGCACCGAATCCTGGCTGCACTTTCCCTTCGAACAGCTGTCGGCAGCGGCTCAGCGGTTTTACGGACCTTGGGTCACAAAGCGCGCTCATGGCAATCGGTGGCAACCCGACAGCGCCACGCACACCTTCCGCGCCGGGAGCGGCCGATGATCGATCTGCGCGACGAGTGCTTTCGGACTTGTGCGCCGAGCAAGTTGGTACGCCTTTACGGATTTTGGCTGCCTGCTAACCTGAACGCACGCTTCGATCCGGTCGATATCGAAGCGACCTTTTCCCGCGCGTGTTTCGAAAACAACCTCGCAATCAACCACATGAAAGGCCCGGTCGCCTACGTCGGCGGCAAAAGTAAAATCGCGAAGCAAATAATCGAAACGTTTCCGCAGCACCAGACCTACATCGAGGTGTTCGCCGGTGGGGCGCAAGTGCTCTTTCACAAAGAGTTGTCTCCCGTCGAGATCATCAACGATTTGGACGGCGAGGTGGTCACGTTCTTCCGCGTTTGCCAGTTGCACCACGACGAGCTCGTTCGCTACCTAAGATATGTCCTCGCTAGCCGCGAGTGGTTTGATCTGCTACGGGCACAGGACCCAGCAACGCTCACAGACGTGCAGCGCGCCGCAAGGTTCTTTTACCTCCAAAAGAACGCCTACGCCGGCCTCGTCCGGAAACAGGCCTTTGGGTACAAAGTGCAAGAGTCAACGCGCTTCAACCCCGAAAGCATCCCGGAGCTCATTGAAAAGACTCATCAGCGCCTTGCGCACGTCGAGGTCGAACGCCTTCCGTATCAGGACGTTTTGAAGCGTTACGACCGGCCTGCGAGCCTCTTCTATCTCGACCCGCCGTATTACGGTCGCAAGCTTTATAACTTCAACTTTTCGGAAGCCGATTTCGTCGAGCTAGAAGAACGCTTGCGGCACCTTCATGGAAAGTTCGTCCTGTCGCTCAACGACGTGCCGGAAGTGCGGCGGATTTTCCGCCGCTTTCACTTCCGCGAGATCGAGCTTGCCTATACGGCCCAGCAAACCGCCGGCAAGCGTTTTCGGGAGCTCCTGATCACCAATTACCAACCCCGCGAGAGTCGTCCCGAGGCCGCAACATGAAACGCCTTTTAGAGAAACTCCTAGCCCGACTGTGGAACCGCGCGGCGGCTGCGCGACGAACGCTGCCGCTTGCGACGGGCCTTCTCCTCGGTTGGCGCGTCATCGATGAAGCGGTGACCCGCTCGAAGGTGACGATTCTGCATTCCCGCCGCGCAACCCATATCGCCATTCTCGGGCGCACTGGCACCGGGAAATCGTCCCTCATCCGTTGGTTTTGCGAGCAGGACGTGAAGGCAAGCCGGGGATTCTTCATCTTCGATATCCACGGTGAGCTGACTCCCGCGGTGCTGTCCTTGATCGTCGCCGAAGAACGGCGAACAGGCAGCGACCTGAGCGACCGGGTGATCGTGATTGACCCGGCCGATCCTTCCTGTTCCGTGGGACTGAATCCGCTCGAAGCGGGGGAAGGACCGGATTCCTTTGTCCGGGTGTCCCAGCTTACGGAGGTGCTCAAGCAGCGTTGGGCGCTTCATGCCTTCGGCGCGCGCACCGACGAGTTGCTGCGCAATTCTCTGCTCGTGCTTGCCGAAAACGGCATCACGCTCCTCGAACTCGGTTTGCTCCTCACGGACGCCGTGTTTCGGGCGGCGTGCCTGGACAACGTTACTAATGCCGAGGTCCGCGAATACTTCGAGACGCGCTACGGCGCGGCGAGCGAAGCCATGCAGGCCGTCATGCGCGAACCGATCCTCAACAAGACCTCGGCGTTCACCGCCGACCCGCATTTTCGCTTCATTGTCGGCCAGCGCTCGACGTTCTCGATCCCCGGCGCGATGGACGACGGCAAATGGGTGATCGTGAATCTCGCGAAAGGAAAGCTCGGGCCGGAAGCGGTGACGCTCGGGGCCCTGCTCCTTGCCGCGGTGAAGCACGGCGTCTTCGAACGCAAGAGCCGGGAACTCTTCACCGTGTACGCGGATGAGGTCCAGAACCTACTCGGGTACGGCGCCGACCTTGAGATCATGCTTGCGGAAAACCGCAAGGCCGGGGTCTCCATATGCTCGGCGAACCAGTATCTTGAGCAGCTGCCTCAGGAGGTCCGCGCCGCCATTCTGGCAATTGGCACGCTGGCGTGCTTCCAGTTGTCCGCGCCCGACGCCCAGTTTGTCGCAACCACACTCGACGGCGGGAGGCCCCTCGCCGAGCGGCTGAAGAATCTCTCGGCCCGGCACGTGATCCTTAAGTCCGGCAACGATCCGCTCGTCGAGGCCGCGGTGCCCGAAATCCGCGAACCGGATGAATCCTGGCGCGGGTTGTACGAGCGGAGCCGTAACCGCTGGGCGCGACCGCGGGCCGAGATCGAGGCGGAAATCGCGGCACGGCGCGCAACGGTGGGCGGTGCAACCCGGAAGGATATCAGTGCCTGGACCTAGTAAACAGGGACTGATCGTCCAGCCGCGCGACACGCGGCTGCTCACCGAACTCGGACTGGTCCGGGTGGCCGACCGGGAGCAGGCGAAGTGCCTCGGAGGATTCAGCTCGACGACTCGCGCGAACACTCGATTGCTCGCGCTCACGCGCGCCGGACTCATCAGCCGCTTCTTCATGGGAACAAACGGCATCGGGCGCAAGGCCCTCTACACGCTTTCGCCCAAGGGAGCCAAGCTCGTCGGATCGTCCTACCAAGGTCTCCGGCGCGCCAAGGACGAATTCCTCATCGGCGATTTCTTCGTGCACCATCAGCTGAGCGTCAACGAGGTTTACTGTGCGGTGAAATACCGCCCGATCCCGGTCCCCGGTACTTGCTTCGTCCACTGGGTTTTCTTCACCGAGCCCATGGCCCAGGGCCTCGCACTCATCCCCGACGGGCTTTTCGAACTCCGCGCGAGGGATCAGATGGTCTCGGCGTTCGTCGAGGTAGACCTCGGCAACGAAACCCGCTCCGTGTGGCAGGCGAAAGTGAAAGCATATTTGCGCTACGCGATGAGCGGCCAATTTGCCGAGCAGTTCGCCGACCGCCCATTCCGCGTTCTCGCGATTGCCCATTCCGACCGCCGGACCGCATCACTGCGTGCCGCCACTACGAGCATCACAGAAAAAATCTTCTGGTTCGCAAGCTTCGATTCCATCGAGCGCGCGGGCTTCTGGTCCGCCATCTGGCAGCGCCCCAAGGACAACCGTTTCCAGCCTCTTCTTCCAAACCCATGAGCCGCTATTGCTACAACTGCAACCGGATCACGTCGGGCGAACCGCTCTTCTGCAATTTCTGCGGGCGGAGCTACAGCGTTAAGCTCTGCCCTCGCCTGCACCCGAATCCTCGGAATGCCCAGATATGCTCGCAGTGCGGCAGCCATGATCTCTCGACGCCGCAGCCCAAAGTCCCGTTCTGGGTTCCGATCCTTGAGTTTCTGCTGCGCGTGATTCCCGGAGCGGCGCTCGCCATAGTTTCCGTCGTGGGTGTCGCGCTCTTTGTCCTCGCACTCCTCACCCGTCCCGCCCTGCTCCTTTCCACGGTCTCGCTCCTTATCGCCCTCGCATTTCTCTGGTGGGCTTGGTCCCGGATTCCGGCCTCGTTCCGCCGTCTCATTCACCGCTTGCTCACGCATGGGCAGCGAGGCCCGCAGGGGAGGCAACGACGCTGATGCGCACGCATGAGTTCGATAGGAAGTCGGATTTTCGCCCGGACCGGGAACATAAGCATCCATTGGGTTTTTCGCCCGATCCCCTAGGGCACTCGTGCCCGCAGGATTGCCCTAGCCCTGGAAACTCTGCGGACGGCGCGCCAGCGGACCCGCTCGGCCAACCGCTGACCATTGGTCAGGTCGGCAAACTGATCGGCTGCTCGGCCTGGACGGTGCGCCAGAAATACATCCCTGCCGGCCTCCCACATCTCCGCTCAGGCCCCAACGGCAAACTGATCTTTTACAAAAACCAAGTCATCCACTGGCTGCTTGAACGGCAGCGGAAAGGAACACCACGCACGTGAGTCTTTGGAAGCGCGGCAACGTGTATTGGAGCTACGTCTGGATCGACGGCATCCGGCACGCCAAATCCACTGGCACCGGGAACGTCCGCAAGGCGACGCTCATTGACCAGCGCTTCCGGGAAGAACTCAACCTGAGGCGCCACCAGATCGTCCAACTGAACCCCGACATGACCGTCGGCGAACTCGCTGCCCGCTTCATCGCGGAAGGCGAACCTCGTCCTTGGCACCTCGACCGCCTCAAGGTCTTGCTGCCGTATTGGTCCGAGATCGCCATCGGGCGAATTCATCGGTCGATGGCAGCCGACTATCGCCGTCGCAGACACGCCGAAAAGACCGTCACCGACACAACCGTCAACCGCGATTTGGAAGCCCTCCGTCACATCCTTTTCTGGGCGGTGGACGAGGGATTCCTCGCGGCAAACCCGTTCACGCGGCTGCGGATGGTTCCCGAGCGCAGAAAGCCGCGCTCGGTAATCAGCATCGACGAAGAACGCAAGATCCTCGCCGCCGCCGCGCTGCATCTCCGTGAGATCGTCACCGCAAGCCTCGATACCGGCATGCGCCGCGGCGAACTCCTCAGCCAGCAATGGGAGCACGTCGACTTCAACCGCAAATTGCTCTTTGTCACCCATTCCAAAACCGCCGGAGGCGAAGGCCGGGAAATCCCGCTCACCGAACGAGTCCATTCCCTGCTCTTCTCCCGGCGACAACCGGAAGGGTTGATCTTCACCTTCCACCACCGGCCTCTCAAGGCGATCAAGACCGCCTGGAAAGCCGCCATCCGCCGCGCGGGCACCCGTTACTATCGCTTCCACGACCTCCGCCACACGTTCAACACGCGGCTCATGGAAGCGGGCGTCATGCAGGAAATCCGCAAGGCACTCATGGGCCATTCCTCGGGCGAAGACGTGAATTCGATCTATACCCACGTCGAGCTGCCCGTGAAACGCGATGCCATCCGCAAGCTCGAAGCATGGATGGCCGCGCAAACAGCCGCACAACCCGAACCGGCGCGCGAATCACGCGTACCGCTTGGAAAGGTGGTGAATTTTCCTCTGAACCGCACCGAAAGGAGTGAACCGCATGATGTATAGCGCCTTGAAGCTCGTGATCCTTTACGACGCGAGAAACAACGTCTACACCGTCTGCGACCACAACCTCACGGTTGAGGAAGCACAGAAACAGGTCCGCGACTGGGGTGCGAAGCTCCTTCACGCCCTCGTCGTTGACCAGCGAGCGAAACACCAAACCTCCGATCCACAGCTCTGCAGGGCGTGCCGACGCGATGTCGGCCGCGCTTCAGGCCTCACCCCGAAACCGCGATTCCAAAGGAGGCATAACGCATGACCGCCCAGAAGCAAGCCGAACCCGCCCAGGCCAAGTTGCCGACGACGGGTCGTAAACCCTGGAAGAAGAAGACCCCAATCGAAGTCGTGCTCGATCAGATCGAACGAGTACGCGAGGATGTAGCGAAACGAGAGGAAGAACTCAAGTTCGCCCGTCGCGAACTCCAGAAGCTCGAAGAGGCCAAAAAGCTTCTCGAGTCGAAATAGCTCTTTCACCCTGGAGCCTTTCCCAACCGGAAGGCTCCTTTTATTGGTGGCGATTTGCCAGCCGTCAGAGGAGAGTTGAAATGGATCAGCATCAAGAGGACCTTCACTGCGGGACGGGCCTCGGGTATGAAGCCGCGGAGCACATCGCGAAGATTGCCGAGGACTACTGCGCCTCCCAACGGCGATTCCTCGAACTCGCGAACGAGCCTCGAATAAATAAACTGCAGGTGGAAGGGCAAGAGCTCATGCGGCGCAAATGCGCCTTAGAGGACGTTTTGCGCCGAACTCCACGCCCTGGCGACAGGCACGGCCGGCGGTTTAGGGCGGTCGCGTGCTTGGCGATAGGAGTCGTCCTCACGATCGTCGCATTTTTCTTTTCATTGCTCTCATTCGAACCGTTCCGACTCGGCTTTACAGGAAAGCTGGTCTGCATTGGCATTGCGCTGATTACGCCTTATGCCGTTCACGAGCTTTTGGGCGGGTACAAGAGCGAGAAACTCCTGAAGGGCATAATCGCACTCGCTTTTGTGTGCGCGATTACCGGCGGTGCGCTCCTTGCCGGGATTCGCGCCAATCTCGTCGCCCGTCAAATTCAAGACACTGCCCCGAGCGTCGAGATCGATGGCGAAGTTGCAGCGCCTGTCGAAACCCAAGGCTCATTTTACGAAGAGACGAAAGCTCCGATGCGTCTCCTTATGGTCCTTTTGGCCCTCGCAATTGATCTGGGCGCGGGCGTCGCAATCCATCGGGCCATGGAGCTGGGAGACGATTCTGGTCAAGATCACAGGCAGGTGTTCGAGGAGATGACGACGGTGAACGTACGGTTGGGAGAAATTGTGAGTGAACTGACGTCCCGTACGAACGCCCCCGCGTTGTTTGAGGCAGGATTCTGGCGTGATTTCTACCGAGCCATGCTCACGCAATCAGCCAAAAGGGCCGGTTCGAAGCTGCTCGGCATTTTCCTGTGCCTCGTATTCTTTGTCGGTGGGAAAGCGTTTGGTCAGGAGAAGCTGAATCTCGTCGTTGCTGTTGATCTCACAGCTTCCGAATCGGTCAAGGGTCACTATGGCGAGTCCCAGTTCCACAAGAACATGACGGCGGTTGAACGGCTGCTCGGTTCCACACCAGCAGGCTCGAAAGTATCCGTGATCGGGATTACCGAAGATAGCTTCGGTCGCCCCTGTATATTGTTATCGGCCACGATTTCAGGCGATGCAGGCTATTTCGGCGAGCGACTCGCATCGGCGAGGCACCAACTTCTCCGGGCGTGGCAAAAGCAGGCCTTGCAGGTCGGAGCGAATGCCAAGAAAACGGACATACTGGGGGCGATTCTCCTAGCCAGCGAGCTATTCCGGCAAACGCGGGCGGATAAGAACGTTCTCGTACTCTATTCCGACATGCGAAATACAACTAACAGGATGAATTTCGAGCGCTCATCTCCTGTCAACGTGCAGGCGGGTCTTAGCGACCTGAGCAGGCGAGGCTTTATTGGTGATCTCCACGGTGCAATCGTTTATTTGGAGGGCGTCGATGCCACTGGATTGACAATTGGCCAATGGAACCGTATTAGGCAATTTTGGACAGGTTACCTTGCGGCGACCGGCGCAACGGTGGTGGACTACTCGATACTGGACGGAATTCCGAAGCTTGAACCCTAACTTTCTGCGCAGTGATAAACAGAAGATGGTGTCCAGCATCGCGAAATGGGTCGTCTTGACAAGCTCCGTGGGTTTTCTAAGCTGACCGTATGGAAGACACAAAGCCATATCCGCTGACTCCCGCCGAGTGGAAGGAAATCATAGCCGTCCAAGTCATTCGCGAGTCTTGGGGCATCGACTACGATCTGTCAGCCGACGATTTTGCCGCCCAGGTTTATGCAGCTAAGTTCAACTTTGTTTCTGGCAGCCCAGGCTATACTGGGGAACTCTTCGTCTTGCAATGGGATGTCTTAACTGGTGATCCGCCGATGGTTCTGTATCGGGATCGCGGCGGTAGTCTGGCCGTGCTCTAAGGGGCATCCGTCGAGGCCCCCTATTCGAACTAAGGGAATTCTTGCGCCTTCGCTCTTTGAACCGAGTTTATAGGTAGTCGACACGTACGTACGGACGACGCTGTTGGACTGGTACTGTTGTGAGTCCGATTTGCATTGACTTCCGTAAATAAGAGTGTATGTATCGGTCAGTACACTAGAGAAAGGGGTGTTTATTCGGCAGTCGTGGCGCGCGAGCGCGCCCATGCGTCTGGTCTGCAATAAGTTAGACATGCAGGTCTCACTCTACGAGGGGGTATTCGGTCTGGGGGGCCAGGAATCCTGAATACGAAGGAATGACTGCGGGAGGAATCCATGAACAAGAATGGCGTCGTCCATGCCAGAGCGATGTTGCTGCTCCTCGCGACCGGGCTTGCGGTCTTTGTTTCGGTCCGCGCGGCGGCGCCCACGGTTGCGGCCGATAAGGACGTTCCCACGGCAAACGCTCGAACGGAAATGAGGTCGGGCCGACACCCCCGCACGGCGGATTCGAGTGGCGCTCCCACGCCGCTTCTGGCTCAAGGACATCCTGTCGACTGGTGGTTTGTTTTCAAGTTTAATTCTGCGAAATTTCCCGGCTGCGCGGGCGGAGCCGTCAGAATGTGCCCCTTCGGCGGGAGCGTACAGAACTACAAGGCTTTCGGGCAACAGTTTGCGTATGCGAGCAGTGAAACCCCATCGCTTCAGGAGGGCAAGGATTGTGTCGGTGATACGACAGATGACCCCGTAGGAGCAACATTCGCCGAGGTGTACGGATCGTCGCTGCACTACGTCGTTTGGAACGATCAATTTTACGACGACCCGAGGATCCAAAGTTGTACCAAGGAGTGCGGGGCTCCCTGGGGGCACTCGAAAGGCATGGTCGCTTGGGATGACACCGGCAACGGTTTGGTGGTGCAGGTCACGACTCCGTCGTGGCCGGCCGCAGGAAGTTCAAAGTTTCCGCGCAAGACCGACGGCAATACCCTGGGCTGTGTGATGGACGACAACGTCCTTGTCAGCCAGGATTTTTTTTCAGTCCGCCTGAACGGCGACGATCTGGTGAAAGTCCTGAAGGCTCTTCACAACGCAAGCGTGGTGACCGATCCTGGGAACCCCCAGATCGTCAGCAATGGGGGGCCCGCCGAAGTGCAACGGCTTGTGGCCGGCCTGGGAGTGAAGTCGAGCAGTCAGGAAGTTACGAAGAATACGCTCTCGACCGGCGTGCAGCTGATATCGAAGCCGTCCGACCTGAACGTACCGCCTTGGCAGATGGTGTCAGCGGTGTTGGGCGGCGTATCTCTGAGGACGGCGACCTGGTGGGCGAATCCCAAAATCTACACCACGACCGCATCGACGACGATTCGTTGCTGGAGTGACTCGCTCGGCAAGCCGGGACCAGTCGAGATCGCCACAACCGGTCAGTGGAACGGCACGGAGTTCGGCTTGACCGGGGGATTGGGCACGAACTTCAATCACGCCAAGCTGGGGGTGTCCATTTCCGGGAATCAGAACTACGCGATCTTCGGGGACATGAATCAACAAGGGACTGCGTCGGGCGCAAACTGCGCCAGCAGCCAAAACGGACGTGGGGGGCTGTTCTACGTGATGGGCGATGCAGAGCTGGCAGCCAGCCTGAAGGAGCTGATCAGCGGACAAACGGCGCCTACGCAGAGCCCGACTCACTGAGCTTCCCGTGGTCTCGGTCGGTAGCAGTGCGATTCGGTCTGTAATGGCTGCGAGAGCCTGCTCCGTAAACCTGTTTCGGCTTGAGGTGCTGACGTCCGACTCCATAGTTGGCACTTCGGTTGGGGAAATTCTGAGATCCGCGGCACGGTGCGGCCTTCGAAAGGGACTCGGGCTGGAACTGTTCGGACGAACGATCCGGCTCTCGCCTTCAGGCTGTCGTGACGGGGGTAATGGAGCCCGCCATGTTTGAACGCGGCGAGAAACTTCAGAAACTGCTGACGGTGGTAGTCACGTGGGCCGCGCTCTTGTCCTTTTCTTCGCTTCCGACGGGTATTTCGTAGACGTCCCCCGACCTGAATGTTCGCGGGATCCCACTCGAAGCGAGTCTTGAGCCCGGGCGGTCTGGTATTGAACGCATCTGGCACTACCAGTGGCGGTGGGAAGGCCGCCTTTGGGATCGCCGAGTCCGTCGACATGAGATTCGCCAAAGCATTCTCCCAGTCGCCTCGATTCAGCCCAATCGCCATGCGTAACTCGAAGCCCAGTCCCGATCGAAGATCGCTTGAAGCGTACGGACTAGCTCGGGATGATCCGCGTTGAAGCTGCTTCCCGCGGTGGGAGCAAAATAGTCCCACGTCATATTAGAAGTCCCGATATTAATTCGCCGATCCGTCACAATGTACTTGGTATGGTTGACGCGGGTATGCCCCGGAAATTTGCGGTTGCTGCCGCTCGTGCTATTCCAGCCGGGCACGATGAAAAGTTTGATCTCCAGTTGTCCAGAGCTCATGTAGGAATCTGCCCGACCAGCATCCGCCGCACTCTGAAGAGCTCTCAACATAGGCTCGATCAGCGCAGATGTATGAGCCCACTTGCTGATGAGCAGCCGAACGTACAGTTTGCGAGTCAGGACTGCGGACAGAAGAGCATCCGTCAGCAGGGGCCACCAGACCGGAGTGTCGGTCGGAATGGCGCCCTCGTCGCCCATTCGACCCCCCGCACTCGCGCGCGAATAAAGACCGGTGGGCGCAAAGTCCATTACGCTGACGCAAACTGATTTCTGCGCATCGTCTATGGTGTGAACCAGCCCTTCCCCATCCCAGGTACGCCCTTTCCCCAGAACCTCCTGAGGGGATCCGGAAAGAAAAACGCCACCCTGCTCTCCATTCAATGCGAGCTTCAGCGGAGTGCGGGCGCTATACTTCGTCGCGTACTTTTCGGCCAGTGGCGATTCAGAGCGCTTCGAAGTCGAAATCAAAGTCGACCATGACGGCACGGAACGGTCGATGCGAACTGCGGGATCGAATGCTTCCCGGTTTGTCGGGCTGAGGGCGCTGAATGCCCACCACGACTCAAAATACTTGGCCGCATCGGCGGCAAGTTCCGGGCTGTCTTCCACGACAGCGCCTATCTCCTTCACTTGGGACATGGACTTCCAATCCATGTTTGCCGATCCCAGATAAAGGTGAAGCGAATCGAAGATCCAAATCTTCTGGTGCATGATGCCGCCGCCGTACCACCTGCTCATGTCGATCTCGTGAATCGAAACATGCTTCGGAAAGTGTTCCCGAAGGTCATCCGATTCCTGCTTTTGGCCTGAAAATCCAGGGCTCTGAAGGATTCGAATCGAGACGCCGCGGCGTGCGGCGTCGCCTAGTGCTGCATAAAGAGCGCGTCCCGAGTCTGCTCCCATTTGCCGAAACTGCTCATCGGTAAAGCCCAGCTCATCC
>Ga0335075_10012454_pt1 | contig 12843 bp, 9 predicted proteins | sample Lox_Sample_24_FD_206723 | JGI IMG/M metagenome (GOLD analysis project Ga0335075, IMG submission 206723) | Soil microbial communities from Loxahatchee National Wildlife Refuge, Florida, United States - Lox_Sample_2.4 | ecosystem: Environmental > Terrestrial > Soil > Wetlands | place: USA: Florida... | reverse complement strand
GAACTTCTCCACCGCCCTGATCAGCCCCAGGTTGCCCTCCTGGATCAGGTCGAGGAACAGCATGCCGCGGCCGGTGTACCGCTTGGCCAGGCTCACGACCAGACGCAGGTTGGCCTCGAGCAGATGGTTCTTCGCCCGGCGGCCGTCCTCGGCGATCCACTCCAGGTCCATCCGCCCGTCGCGGGACAGGCTTTCCCCGGCCTCCTCGAGCTTCTCCTCGGCGAACAGGCCCGCCTCGATCCGCTTGGCGAGGTCCACCTCCTGCTCGGCGTTGAGCAGCGGGACCTTGCCGATCTGCTTGAGGTAGTCCTTGACCGGGTCCGCCGTCGCGCCGGAGATCGCCACCCGCGCGGCGGGAAGATCGTCGTCATCTTCGCTGAAGGCGAAGATCTCCTCGTCCTCGCCGGCCGGCTCGGCCGACGGCCTGCCCATCTCAGGCTCCCCGAGATCTTCCGGCCCTTCCAGCCCGTCCGGCCCTTCCAGCCCGTCCGGCCCTTCCAGCCCGTCCGGCCCTTCCAGCGCGCCCGGCCCTTCCAGCGCGTCGGCGTCGCCGAGCAGATCCTCGGCCGCCTCGGCGGCATCGCTGATGTCGTCGGCGAGGACAGCGAGGACGGTAAGCGCGGCCTGGAGGCCTGCATCGTCGTCGTCGAGACCCCCGAAGTCGCCAGGATCCGCGTTGGCATCCAGATCAGCCTCGCTGGGCTCCACCGCGCTCGAGCCGCCGTCGGCGTCGGAGCGCAGCTCGGAACGGAGTTCATCCGAGTTTCCGGAACCAGAACCATCTGGCTGCGGAGCCGCCGGAGCCTCGACGGCCGCAGGCCCCTGGCCAGGGGCCATGGAGCGACGCCGCCGCTCACGCTCCGCGCGGCGGTGGGCTTTGCCTTGCCTGGTATTACGCCTGCTCATCCTTATCGCCTCCTAGACCATCGCGACAAGGGATACCGATAACAACATCCCCAAATTTGGGCATCATAGCCGCAAGAACCTGATACGCGATCACATCGTTCCGAGCGCGACAGCGCAGAACAGCCGACTCGGGTCGCGCCGAGCCGATCAGCCCCGAGCTAGCCGCCGACCATACCGGCGGCCGTGAGCACTGACGCGGGTGAACTTCTGTGGTCGTCTGGGTGACCTGTCCTGGCCTGCGGGAGTCGGCGCTGTCGGGCTGCACTGCCGTCTTATCACGGCGGGCGAGGCGTGGTAGACACGTGGCATGGCCGCTTTCCAGGTGCCGGACCTGGCTGACGTGCTGGCTGCGCGTCAGCGCATCGCGCCCTACCTGCAGCCGACGCCGCTGTACCGCTATCCCGCGCTGGATGCCGTGACCGGGGCCTGCACGTGGGTCAAGCACGAGAACCATCAGCCGGTGGGCGCGTTCAAGGTCCGCGGCGGGGTGAACCTGGTCGGCCAGCTGACCGCTGACGAGCGGCGGCGGGGTGTCATCGCGGCCTCGACCGGCAATCACGGCCAGTCGGTTGCCTACGCCGCGGACCTGCTCGGGGTGCGGGCGGTGATCTGCATGCCCGAGCACGCCAACCCGGTGAAGGTCGAGTCGATGCGGGCCCTGGGCGCCGAGGTGGTCTTCCGCGGCCGGGACTTCGACGAGGCCCGCGAGCACTGCGAGGAGCAGGCCGCCGCCCGCGGGTACCGCTACGTCCACTCCGGGAACGAGCCGGAACTCATCGCGGGCGTGGCCACCTGCGCCCTGGAGATCCTCCTGGCAAGGCCCGACATCGAGGTGATCGTGGTCCCGGTCGGCGGCGGCAGCGGAGCGGCGGGAGCCTGCGTGGCCGCCAAGGCCGTGCGCTCTTCGGTGCAGGTGATAGGGGTGCAGTCCGAGGCCGCCCCGGCTGCCTACCGCTCCTGGCAGGCCGGCACCCTGGTCGAGGACGCCACCAGGACGTTCGCCGAGGGGCTGGCCACCAGGACCGCGTTCGAGTTCCCGCAGCAGATCATGCGGGACCTGCTGGACGACTTCGTGCTGGTCTCCGAGGACGGGCTTAAAACGGCGACGCGGCTGATGATCGAGAAGACCCGCAACCTCGTGGAGCCGGCCGGCGCGGCCGCCCTGTCGGCGGTGCTCGGCGCCCCCGAGCGTTTCGCCGGCCGGAACGTGGCCATCATCTGCAGCGGCGGGAATATCAGCCCGGCGCAGCTGGCAGAACTCTGGTCGTTCAACGGCTTCCCGATTGCCTGACTTCCCGTCGGTCAGGAGGCGCGATAATCGCCTGGGCAGCTAGTCGTTGATCGCGAAGGAGGCAGGCATGTCCGATGCTGGCGCGAGGAGCCTGGGCTTCACCCAGGTTTCAATTCCTGAGGGGTACGAGCGGTTCATGCTGCGCCAGCTGTTCGAGCCATGGGCCGGGGAACTGGTCGCCCGCGCGGGGATCGGGCCAGGCCATCGCGTGCTTGATGTCGCTAGCGGGCTGGGCCCGGTCGCCCGGGTGGCGGCCGAGGCGGCCGGGCCCGGCGGCCGCGTGGTGGCCAGCGACATCAGCCCGGCCATGCTCACCCTGGCCGCCGCCAGGCCGGCCGGCCCGCGCCAGGCGCCGATTGAGTACCTGCCGTGCCCCGCGTCGGCCATCGCCGCTGACGATGACAGCTTCGACGCGGTGCTATGCCAGCATGGCCTGCAGTTCTTCCCGGACCGCGCCGCAGCGGCCGGGGAAATGCGCCGGGTCGCGCGGTCCGGCGGCATCGTCGTGCTGTCGACGTGGTCAGCCGAGCACCCGCTGGGCTTGTTCGGCCCGGTGAACGAAACCCTGCGCGAGTCGGGCCTGGCCGAGCCGTTCCCGCGGGCGTTCGACCACGACAGCTACCGGGTCAGCGTCGCTGACTTGCGGGAACTGCTGCAGATGGCCGGTCTGCGTGACGTGCGGGTCGAGACGGTGGGACTTGACGCGAGGTGGCAGACGGTCGAAGCCGCGACCGCGACGCTGCTGGGGACGCCTTTCGGCCCGCTGGTGTCGGCCCTCCCCGCCAGCGCCCAGGAAGAGATACGCGCCCGCCTGGCGACAAAGCTGTCCGGATCAGCCGATGGCGTCACTATCCGCACCACGAGCAACATCGCCTACGGGGTCAAGTAGCTCCGGCCTCGCCGCGGGCCCCCGCTCGATGTCTGCGGGGTCTGCCCGGCTGCGAGGACTCCGCCGCACAAAAATCTTCAATCCCACTATGTATGTTTACATACATAGTGGGAGGTGTCGGTAGCCCAATGCGATATGCGCTAAGGCTTGGTGCCCGCTCCCGCCCGCCGCATAGTCGCGGCGAAGCCAGCCAGGACCGCGCTCGCGGAGTCGAACGGCGCAGGGCTGCGCAGCGCCCGCGACGTGACCAGCGCGCCCTCCATGGCAGCCAGCAGCGCTTCCGCCAGCTCGCGCGCCGCCGCGCGTTCCATGCCGTAGGCGATGAGATGAAAAGCCAGCCGATCGGTCATCTCCGCGAAGGCGCGGCGGCTTGTCTCCGCCATGCCTTCAGCACCGCCGTCGTTCTCCACAACCAGTGGAGCTATCCCGCACCCGCGGGAGTATCCGCTTGCGACCATGCCGTCGCGCGCAGCCTTCAGGTACATCGTGACGAACTCGGCCGGCGACGCGGCCAGCCCGGCGATCTCGTCGATGTAAGCCACCTGGCGATGGGCATGCGCCTCGGCCGCTTCGACCACGAGCTGCGGCTTACCGCCGGGAAAGTGAAAGTACACCGACCCGCGCGGAGCGCCGCTGCGCTCCAGAACATCCGCGAACGCCGTCGCGCCGTGCCCCCGCTCCCGGATGAGCTGCTCTGCCGCCTGCACCATCCTCGCCTTGGTGTCTGACCGCTGCGCCACCTTCGTACCTAGCCTCTCGCATCGCGTGCCTACATCGTTTGACATATATGTATGCATACATATTATCATAGAGAGGGCGAGCTCGAACTGCGATCGGGCTGAGAGTTCCTTGACACCATGCCCGCCCGCGGTGATCCAGGCAGCAGCGGCAGAGCGGACGCCGTCCTCGGGCCGAATGGCCAGGCGAGGCGGGCGCCACCGGTGACAACGGCGTCGCGACCGCCCATGAGCTGTGGCGCAGGCGAGAACTCACAGGGCGTCGGCATGCAAGCTGATCAGCGAAAAGGAGAAAGCAATGAGCGAAATCCCGCAAACCCAGCTCGGCAGCACCGGGATCTCCATCTCCCGGTTTATTCTCGGCACCGGCAACTTCGGCGGCAGCGCCACGGTGACCGGCCCCGGGATAGGGCTCGATGAAGAACAAAGCGGCGCCCTGATCGACCGCTCGCTCGAGCTCGGGGTCTCTGTCCTTGACAGCGCCGACATTTACTGCGGCGGGGCGAGTGAGCGCATGATCGGCGCCTGGCACGCGCGACACCCCGACGCCGCTGTTGTCATCACGACCAAGACCGGATTTACCAAAGACGGCCCCAATCTCAAGCCCGACCGGCTGCGCTTCCAGATCGACAAGTCCCGCAAGATCCTTGGCCGCATCGACCTGTTCCTCCCGCACACCGTCGACCCCAACACCCCCTGGTCGGAAAGCCTGCCCGTGCTCAGCGACGCCGTCGACCAGGGACTCATCCGCGCCTACGGGCTGTCCAACGTCACCGAGCAGGACCTGTCCAGCGCGCTCGAGGCTGCGGACAGCCTCGGCATCCGGCGTCCCCAGCTGATCCAGAACCGCTACTCGCTCATCGCCCGGGGCGACGACGAGGGCGTTCTCCCCGTCGCCCGCGCCGAGTCGATTAGCTACACCCCGTACTCGCCGCTCGCGGCCGGCCTCCTCGCCGGACGGTACCTCCATGGCGAAGAAGCAGAGCACGGCAGCCGCCTCAGCACCCAGGCCCCGACCATGGGCGCAATGGAAGACCAGGCTCTGGTGGACAAGGTTGGCCGCTTCAACAACGCGGCCCAGCAGAATGGCCTCGCCCCGGCTGTCCTTGCCCTAGCGTGGCTCCTCAACCGGCCCGGCGTCACCGCCCCGGTCGTCGGGGTAAGCAAGCCGCATCACTGGGACGCGATTACCGCCTCGGTCAACGTGCCCTGGACCCGCAGCCTGGCCGAAGCAGTAGAAGAAGCCTTCGCGGACTGACCTAAAGCGGGGAGCTGCGGGGCTTTACAAGTATTCGCGTTTGCGCATCCAGACGAGGGTGACCCAGCCCCAGATAGGGGGCAGGTACGAGGTGAACAGGCGCTGGATGAAGACCGCGGCGGTGGCGTCGGCCTCGGCGACGCCGGCCGCGGTGAGGCCGAGGATCAGGCCTGCTTCCACCACGCCCATGCCACCGGGGGAGGGAGAGGCACCGCCGATCATCGCGGCCAGCCTGATGACCACGATCAGGATCGGAAGCCGGAGATGGTCATCGAAGGCGCGCAGCGAGACGGACAACGCCATGGCTATCAGCAGTTCCCGTGCGACCGCGCCGCCGCCCAGGAGCGTCAGCTTGGCCGGGGATCGAGCTATTTCCTTGAAGTTGCCGAGGATCTGATCCAGTTTCGGCCGTGCCTTGTCGGCGGCCAGCCTGCGCAGTCTGGGCACCGCCAACAGCAGGCCGGCGGCCAGCGCGGCCAGCACCACGGCGCCGAGGATGAGCCATACGAGTTTGGAGTCTCCGCCGAGGTGCGAGCCGGTGTCGAGGTCGATGGATCCCCAGGCGAACGGCAGCGAGATCACGAGCAGCACGATGGTCGTGGCCCAGGAGACGGTGGTCATGATGGCGCCCGAGCTCAGCGCCGCCGACGCGTCGTAGCCCTGCTGCTGGAAGAAGCGAACCCGGGTGGCGAAGACCGCCGCGGTCCCGCCAGCCAGCGCGCTGAACGTATTGGCGACCTCGGCGCCCAACACCCGTCCGAACGGCAGTGGCCCGGCCACGCTGCCGATGCTTTCCACGGCCGACGCGACGTAGGCGAGCTGGGCGAGGAGGAACGCGATGATGACCCAGAGCCAGTTGGCCCCGACCACCGTGTCGAACGACTTGGAGACGTCGAGGAGCACGCCGATCAGGGCCCAGCCGCCAATAAGCGTGCCGATGACCATGATCAGTGTCGGCCAGCTGACCCGCCGGGGCTCCACCAGCGTCGGCAGCTCAATCGAGGCGGCCTGGGCGGCGCGCTCCCGGACATCCGGCAGCAAGTCGCGCTTGCCCCGCAGGTCCCGGCGGAGCGCGGGGTCGAGCGCCGGCGGGTGCAACTGGCGGAGCGCGCCTTGGAGGATCTCCGGCGGCAGGCACCGGGCCGCGGCGCCGGCCGCTCGTTCGGCGCCCACGTGCATTGCCGTCGCGGCCATCGCTCCTGCTACGTCCCGGTCGAACTGATCCGGCGACGCGCTCGATGAGGCGTTGCGGAACTCTGTCAGGATCATGGTGTCGGACGCTGCTTCCGGCCGCAGCGTGTCGCTGCTGATGGCACCGTGGGCGATCCGCGCCCGGCGCAGGATCAGCAGCTGCCGGTAGAGGTCATCGAGGACGGCGTCGCTGATCTTGGTGGCGTCGGCTCCGGCCAGGTCCGGACCCGCGGGCAGACGGCAGACCAGCAGCGCGTCCTTGGCCGGCCCCGCGGTTCCCGCCTCTACAAGCTCGGGCACGGCGGCACCCGCCTGCCCGGCCCGCAGCGTGAGGTAAGCCTCGCGTTCGACCTGCTGCAGCCGGGTAATAGTGAACGTCGGCCCCGAATCCCGGTACAGCAGAAACCGGCCCAGCTTGGTGAGCAGCTTGGCGTCGGCCGCATCCCGGCCGTAGACCTCGATCCCGAGCCGCCCGCCGGGCGAACCGTCGGGGCGTGCCTCGGTTGCCCGGTATCGCGCCACTCCCCAGACCTGCCGGGGCACCGGGTGCACGTCACTGGCACCGACGCCTATCTCCTGCAGCAGCAGCCGCACATCGTTGGCCGATGGCAGGCCGAGCGGTGAGCCGAAGACGAGCCGGACCGCCACCGCCGCTCCCCAGCCGATGGCAAGGCTGCCGCCGACGTTGAGCGGCAGCCCGTGCCCCCCGACCGCCGTGGCCAGAGCTGTCAAGACGATGAAGATCTCGACGATCCGCTGCATGCCCCGTGCCAGGTATGGCAGGGCCGCCGTCGCCACCGCCATGAACAAGGCGATCCGCACCACCGGAAAACTCAGGTCATACCCGGCGATTACGACCCCCGCGGGCCGCCCGCCGTGACTTCCCAGCACCGCGATCAAGATTCCGCTCACCGCCGCCGCGCCCGCCGCGGACACCGCGATATCCCGCGCGATCAGCCATCGGCGCGCGATCAGCGCCAGCGCCACGAGCACGATGACCACGCCCAGCGAACCAGCCTCGTAGACCACCGTCACCAGCCAGGTGATGCTCCACGGCGCTGGATAGATGACCTGGACGATAGCCCTGTCGACGCGCGAGTTGTAGCGGATGACCAGCAGGCAGCACACCAGTGCCAGCACGGCGCACGCAAGGCGTAGCCCATCGGTTCCGCGCCGTCGCCGCAGTCCGTCGCCAACCGGGGCGAACAGCACCGAACGCCAGCTGCGCAGCAAGCCCGGGCGTGAAGGAGGCTTCAGCCGCGTCGCGGGGGCGACGGGCTGCGGGCTGCTCTTCAGTGGTTCTGCTGCCACCGGAGTGCCGCGGAACCCCCGTCCCGGCGGGCGGATATCGGATGGGCCGCCCGGCCCTTCAGCCGCTCCTGGCACTGCTCACGTCCGTGAGGTCCTTCACCGCACCGGCCGCGCTTTCCCGCCCGCAGCGCTCCGTGCACCCGCCGTCATCGCCGCCGATCACCCGTTCATGATGCGGGCTTTCGGGCCGAGTTCACCCTCAGCCGGTCGGTGCCCGTCTGATCCCATGACTCCTCCGCTGACCGTAGGGACTCCGCCGCATCCGAGAGGCTGCGCATGCCTGGAGTCTCACCTTCCGATGATGCGCTGGGACGCACTACCCTTGATCACCCATGCAGGGTGATGAATCCGAAGCCGCCCGCGAATCCGGGGGAGTCAGCGCTGGAACGCGGCGAGAACCATCTCGCCGTAGCGGCGCCAGGTCGCGGGGTCGGTTTCTCCCAGCCGCAGCAGTTGCAGCGCCGCCCCGCACAAGAGCACGCGCAGATCCCGCTGGTTGGCGTCCGCCCGGAGCTTTCCCGTCGCCTGCGCCGCCTCCATCCTGGCCGCCAGCGTGTCCAGGATGGACGTCGCCGCGGCCGATTCGGTGTCGGAGAGCCGCTCGGCCAGCAGACGGTCGCGGGCCAGGGCGTCGAACAGATCCAGGACGTAACGGCGGAAGGCCGCATACGGGTCGGTCTCGGGCGAGGCCGGGGCGGTGCGCTGCCCGAGCTCGTCCAGGCTCAGCCGGGTGATCGCCTCGAGCAGGTCTTCCTTGGCGGGGAAGCTCCGGTAGACCGTCGCCTTGCCAACCCCGGCGCGGGCCGCGATCTGAGGGACCGAGGCGGCGCTGCCGTGCTCGCGGAATACCTCGACGGCGGCGGCGACCACGCGCTGGTAGTTGCGGATCGCGTCCTTCCGCCGGGGGTCGCCGGCCGCGCCCGGGAGCTCAGTCACCGGCGGTGTCAAGCAGCGGCTCGTCCCCGTAGACCTCGGTGACCTCGACGTCGAGCACGGTGGAGATCCGGCCGAACGTCCAGTAGTACCCGGTCACCTGCAGCACCTCGACCACCTCGCGATCGGTGAGGAACTCCCTGGCCTGCTGGAATATCGCGTCAGAGACCTGGGGCCGCTGGACGACCCCGGCCGTTAGGGCGATCAGGGCGCGGTCGGCGGGCGAGAGCTCGGGACTGTCCAGCTGCCGGTCGCGAATAAGCTGCCGAGTCCGCTCCCCGACCCCGGCCGCCTCCGCGATCGGCTCGTGCTGGGCCGCGACGAACGGGCTATCGGTGTACGCGGCCACGGTCAGGATCACCAGCTCACGCGAACGGGCCGGCAGCTGGAGGGCGGTGAACTGCGCCCGAGCAAGCTGAATGAACGTCTTCACGGTGCCCGCCGAGTACGACAGCATCTTGACCATCGGGTCGGGCGGCAAGGACGTGAGGAACTCGCGGACCTCCTGCGGGATCGAGCCGTCGTCCGGATTGGCAAGGCGGGGCATGGGGTGCTCCTATCGTTGGAGGTTCAGCGTTCGGCCGGGTTGAGGTCGAATCCGGTCTCGCTCAGCTGCCGGAAGCGGCCGTCGGGGGCGAAAGCGCCGAAGATCGAGACTTCCCGGTCCTGGGTGGCGCCGTTCTTCAGCGTGATGTGGTAGATGTGCCGCTCGGCGTACGCGGACCCGTCGCGGAGCTCGTCGAGCACGGTCACCGTGCCCGCCGCCACCTGGCTGCGGGCCCGCGCGACCATCTCGGCGAACTCGCTGCGGTCCAATGTCTTCCCCTCAGTGCGGTGGGTGTAGTCCGGCGCGTAGTAGCGGTCCACGACCTCCTCCAACGCGACGCCGTCCTCCGGGTCGAACAGCAGCGCGTTGAGCGCATCGCTGATACGGGCGTAGTTCATGGTTGAGGGCTCCTTGAGTGCGGGTAACACGAATCGGACTCTTGGGTCCGGTTTCGATATTACCGGACCCGAGGGTCCGTTTCAATTTTGCGTCTGACAGACCGGCGGATCGGTTCACGCGTGCCGCCCCGCAGGGGCTTCGCGCGATCGTGCGGTGCGGGCGTCTCGGTGTAGAGCCGAGCTCCGAGCGGGCAACGCCCCGATCCCGAGCGGGCCGCCCACGAGTTAGTCCGGCTCGCAGTCTCGGCCGTTGTTAGCGCGGACAACTCGCAGATGGCCGTCCTAGCGGACAGCGAGACCCTGAATAGAGAGCTCTATGGAAAGGCCGTATCCCGGAATATAACCGGCTCCTATCCCGTAGCGACCGTCGCCGAACTCTTTTATCGAGGTGCCGGCACTAACGTCCGGCGCCTTGCGCTCCTTTTCGAAGAAATTCGCCAGAGCTCCCAGCATCCATTGCTCCGACCTCGTCGTGTCCGCGCCAGGGAAGTCTGCCGAAGCACACTGGCGGAACAGTTCCTCGATCGCCGAATCTGCCTCCGCATTCCCGGCGTTATAGCCGTCTGCGAAGCAAGCGATGGTGGTCGGAGTGTGATTCTTATCCTCACCGATGCTAAAGCTGAGTTCTCGGAATCCAGGGGCGGCCCAGTCGCGGCCCACGGTTATCTCGCCTGGATCCTCCGCTCCGCCATGAAGAACGATAGCCTTCGCGTTCGCTCCGGCCATCGTCGCCAGCTTCGCGTCCCACGAACTGAATGTCTTCCAGCCCGTCGGCAGGTTCTTGTAGTGCGGCACCGAGGGTGCGCCAGTGCTCGTTGACGCTGCGGCGGACGCCCCGAGGGCCGCCGTCGCAGTCGGGGACCCGCCGGCGGAGGGGACGGCCGTCGACGCAACGCCTCCCGCCGTTCCCGCAGACGACGACGTGCACCCGGCGGCGGCCAGGCACAAGCCCAGGCAGGCGCCAGCAAAGAGCAGCCTCGGCAACAGAGACGAACCCACTAATCCTCCAAGATGATCATTACCGGGGCGAGAGGTCACAAGGTAGCCCGCCTTTTCGTCGCCCGTGCGTTGCAAGAGACGGAAATCGCTGACGAGCAGAACCGCGCCAGGCGATCGGTTTCGGTGCAGGGATCTAGAGCATCACTCTTGCCTCCTTTTCGGTCACGACTGGCATCGATTCGTTACCTGACTAGAGTGCCGCCGGGTTGAAAGATGCGGAATTGTGAAGCGAGTGACGAATCTGCGCGGCCCGCTGGCTGTACGGCGGATGACCGCGCACTGGGTGATACTCGCAGCAGCGGCTCTGACGACGCTGGTGGCTGCCACCGTCGGTGCGGCGTTCGCGACCTTCGCCGGCCAGGCGCTCCCGCAGGCGGTGCGGCACGACCTAGTCACGGCGCCAGGAACGACACTGGCCGCCGAGGGATCGTTTGCAAGCGGCGATCCGGCGCAGACCACGACGGCGTTGCGGTCATCCATCGCCGCGGGGCTGGGCCGGGTGCCGTTCAGCTTCTGGCAAGGCCACTGGTCCAACCCACTCGGATTCCTGACCGGGTCGTTGCCTGCCAAGCCGACCAGCATCACCTCGGGCAACATTCCCCAGCTGCTGGCCGCCTCGCTTGAGGGCGTCACGGATCACGCCGTTCTGGTGACCGGGAAATGGCCTCGGCAGGTCTCCCGCTCGGCGGCCAACCCGATCCCGGCCGCCCTCCCGGCAACTACTGCGGCGCTACTCAAGCTCCGGCCTGGTGACGTGCTCCGGGTACAGGACCGGGACACCGGCGCGCGCGTGACGTTCATTCTTACTGGTCTCTATGCGGAACGGCAGTCGCCCGCCAGCATCGCCTCATACTGGCAGCTGAACTCCATTCCCGCCGCTGGATCGGTCGACGGAACGGGTACAGCCAGCGGATACACCACCTACGGGCCCCTTGTCGTGTCGCCCGCGATGTTCCCCAGTCGGCTCGCCGAGGGAAGCGGGACCTGGGTCGCCCAGCCTGACATGGGCGAGATCAACGCCGCCCACCTGTTCGGTATCTCCTTCGTGTTCAACTCGACTCTGCTCAGCACGCTCACTCTGAGCACCAACCTGCCGACCGTGCTGGCCGATATCGGCGACAACTTCGCGGTCGCCAGATCGCTGCTCGCAATCAGCGCATTCGAACTCCTGGTACTCACGGCGGCGGCGTTGCTAGCGGTCGCCCGGCTGCTTGCTGCCCTGCGCGAAGGCGAGACCGCGCTGCTGACCGCGCGCGGCGCGACCAGATGGCAGCTGACCAGGCTGACCGCGGCCGAGGTGATCCCGCTATCGCTGGTCGCCGCCGCGGTCGGAGGGATCGCCGGGATCTGGCTGGCCCGGCGGCTCGGCAGTACGCTCTACGGCCCTGGCACTGTCGGCGCGAGCATCCCGGACGGCGGCATCAGCGTGGCCGCCTCGGGCACCTTGCTTGACGCGCTGGCCGCCGCGCTGGGGATTGCCGTGCTAGCGATTGGCGCCCTCCTTTATCCGGTGCTGCGGCCTCGCCGGACCGCAGTACAGGTCCAGCAGGGCAGGCCGACCGTGCTGTCCCGCGCGACAAGGGCCGGCGCGGACTTGGCGCTGACGGCGCTGGCGGTACTGGCCTGCTGGCAGCTGCGGCGTTACTCGGCCGTCTCAACGTCCGTGGCCAGCCCGCCGATCGTCGACCCGGTGCTGGTGCTCGCCCCCGCCCTCGCCCTGGCGGCAGGCACGGTGCTCACACTGAGGCTGCTGCCCGTCGCGGCCCGCGCCGTCGACCGGGTGTCGGGGGCCGCCCGCGGACTTACCTCGTCGCTGGCCGGCTGGCAGTTCAGCCGTCAGCCGCTGCGCCAGGGCGGGGCCGCCCTGCTGCTGGTGATGGCGGTCGGCACGGGCACTTTGGCGCTCGTCCAGCACCAGAGCTGGACCAGATCCGCCGCTGATCAGGCGGCGTACGTGAGCGGCGGAGACGCGCAGGTAACCCTAGCCAGTCCGGAGCCCGCCGGGACGACCACCTCGATCACCGGGGCGGCCGGCGTGCGGGCGGCGATGGCGGTCTCGGTTGTCCAGGACGCGACGCCCGCGACGGTGGTGGCCATCGACGCCGCCCAGGCGCCTAAGGCCGCCCTCCTCAGGGCCGATCAGTCGAGCCTTTCGCCAGCCGCTCTGCTTGGGTCGATTACACCTTCGTCCTCGTCCGGCGGCCAGCTCATCGGCGGCAGGCCGACTGCCATTCAGTTCACCGTCACGCTCAGCCGGGCCCCCCTCGGGCCGGTGTATGCGCAGTTCACAGTCGCTGACGCGACCGGAGCCGCCTTTCAGTTCCAATCGGCGCCGTTCTTCGCTGACGGTCGCCGGCACGTGCTCACCGCCTCGCTGGGCGGG
>Ga0335075_10012453_pt1 | contig 12843 bp, 15 predicted proteins | sample Lox_Sample_24_FD_206723 | JGI IMG/M metagenome (GOLD analysis project Ga0335075, IMG submission 206723) | Soil microbial communities from Loxahatchee National Wildlife Refuge, Florida, United States - Lox_Sample_2.4 | ecosystem: Environmental > Terrestrial > Soil > Wetlands | place: USA... | reverse complement strand
CCGGCTCACCGCAACTCGCCACGCTCAGCGGCACCGGTGTGGGGACTGGTCCGACAGCGTCGCTGACTCCGGGCAGCCTCACTTTCAGCGGTACCACGGTGGGCATCGCCACGACGCCTCAGGTCGTCACGCTGAAAAACACGAGCGCCACACTTCCGCTGATTATCGACAACGGAGGCGTTGCGATTACCGGAAGTGAACCGGCCGCCTTCACGGAAGCCGGGACCACCTGCCACGCAATCCTGGCCGCCGGAGATTCGTGCACAATCTCAGTGGCATTCAAGCCGGCGGCGGCGGGAGCTTTCACCGCGCGCCTCTCTGTGGCGGACAACGGCACTGGCACTCCGCAAAGCGTAGTGCTGAACGGGACCGTCAAGGGAGGAGCCACGCCGCTCCGCTGAGAAGTTAGGAATGTGAGCGACTGCGGCCCCTGAGGCGGGCGACGCGGGCGAAGTTCCGCAATTGTGAAGATTTCCCAGGGGGCCTCAGTGCGCCGCCGGCAAAGGCAAACGACCGTCGAGTCGAAGGATACAGTGGCAGGGTTTGGTAGCGCCATCGGGGATCGAACCCGAACTCGATTTTCATCCTTTAGACTCAATCGCGTACAGCCGGGATACACCAATGGATACACTTTTCTCAGCCCTTCCGGGATACACATCGCCCGGTGGATACACTCAGAACACGCGAATCATGTGAGGCTCCGGGCTTCGATCCAGTCCGCGAGTTCCACTGGGTCGAAGATGTACTTCCGCCCGATCCGGTACGCTCGGATGGAACCCTTTCTGACCCACTCGCCGAGACATTTCCGATCCACATTGAGAAGCGCTGTGACCTCTCTCGTGCCGAGAAATGCCTTCCGTTCGCGGAGCCTGCTGACAATAGCATTCGGGTTGGGCGAACCTGCTCTGCTCTTCACGTTACTTGCCGGAGAGGGGTTCTGCTGGGCGGATTGGATCGGGTTCTCGGGCATGAGGGCGACGAAAAGCTACTTTAAGTCTGTAGACGTAAAGTCGTCAAGACCTCGAATCTCAGGGTGTGCCACGAAAGCCGCCGATCCCGAAGGAACGAAAGATTCTGGCGCTCAATCTCCGTCGGCTGCGGGCAGAGCGGGGGATCTCCCAGGAAGAACTCGCGGACTTGGCCGGGCTGCACCGCACCTACGTCGGCTCCATCGAGCGCAGCGAACGCAACGTCTCCATCGACAACATCGCCAAGCTGGCTGCCGCCCTGAAGGTCGAAGCGAGCGATCTTCTCAAAGAAGCTCCGCCAGTCGACGCTTGATATGCGCCGACCGCCTACGGCGAGGCGGTGCTTACTGCCCTTTTCAATAAGGCTTCCTGTGGATTCTTGAGGGCCGAAATTACGTTCTCCGAGACTTTGGCCACAAGTTTCTCGCCCCAGAATGGGTCTCGCATGTCGTAGTAAATCACTCGGATATGCTGAAGATCGAAAGGAACATCTTCCTGATTCGATGAAACGAGCACGACCGGCTTCGCGAATGCGTGTGCCAGCCCAAGCTCATAAAAGACGTTTGGATTCCTCCCTGTGAGTTCGGCGACAAGTACTTTCGCGGCAGTAATCCCATTCAAGATTTGGTCGATCACCTTGCCCGTCGCAAAGATCTCATCGTCGGCTCGAACAGCCCGCAATCCAGCCTTCGTAATCGCCGGTTCGTAAACCAGCTTGTAGTAAGTGCCGATCGGATCGGCGAATGGCATCATGACAAAACAAGAATCTCCTTGTTCGATCTTGACGCCCTTGCTCATCCGCTTAAGTGTCTCGTCCGCAGGGAGTCCGCTCTCCGCTTCGTGGGCCACATCAAGAATTCTTTTCTTGCCTCCCACGTCTTCTATTAGCTGAGTATCGGCAAGGTCCTCCAAGAGAATGCTTTTGAATTCGTCGACCTTATCCTCCGGAATCTTAAAGGTATCCACAAGAGCATTCCGAAAGAACTGATCGTCCGGGATGTTTTCGCCACGATAGTGCTTATAAACATCGGAGACTGTCGGCGCGTTCAGCAACGCTTGGCGTAACCCATCAATTTCCTCGGTCGGTTTTTGAGGGCGGAGAATCTTTTTCGAAAGTTCCGTCACCTCGACATTTCCCTCGGTCGGTCTGCTGAGAAGCCCATATTTAATGGCAGAACTGATTTCTACCCGTGATGGACCATTAAACGCCAAGCCAGCGAAGCGCGTTGCATCACGATCCGAACATGACTTACCTGCGTTTTGTTCGAGGATCGCCCTCGGAATCCGAAGCGCTTTCTTGAGGCTGTGTCGTGGATAAGATGGAACGCCACCCTTGGGACGCCCCTTAGTTCCCTTGTTCGGCTTTTTCGCTTTTGCCCGCTTAGCCCTCTTCTTGTTAGCTGTCGGCTCGGCGGTCGCCCCTGCCGTGTGCTCCGGACTATCCGTCATTGCTCCAGCTTTCTCTCGACCTGGAAGTGGTTGCGGTAGCTGCACGAATCTCAGAGGACCAGCAACCCACCTTGCCATAGCCGACGTTCACTAAGTGGCCCACACCCCCCGGCGCTAGCCGATTGCCCAAGTCTCCGTCTTTGCTACGAAGATTGCGATATTCGGCTGGATTGCCGCTCTGATTTTGGCTTTCAGGTAATCCCGAAGGTCGCCCGTTGTTGTGCTGGCATAGCCGTAATACGTGGCATGGGGGAGATCGAATGTTGCATTTTGCCCCGACGGCGTGATGCCGCGAATTGTCCGCGTGAATCCCTGCTTTGCCATGAGTTCGTGCAGAGACTCGTACTCTTGTTCCGATGGGTAGCCCTTCAGTTCGACTCGCACCGTAAAATTAGACATCGGCAACCTCACTTCTAGATGTTGTATGGAGGTGAACTCCGGTCCATATATAGTGTCTGAACAAAAAGCGAAGATGTCAAACGAGCTAAGGTGGAAAAGGGGATCGAATTCCATCTCTCCGCCAACGAATGCAGGGGTACACCGGCGCTTCACGCCGCATCTCCCTGATTCGCCATGGTTCGGCAAGGTGGTGGAGAGTCAGAATCTGACCCCAGCCATTTATCACTGTATCTTGTTGATTTTAAAAGATTGGTAGCGCCATCGGGGATCGAACCCGAACTCTCCGCCTTGAGAGGGTGACAAGTCTGCAATTCTGAAGGCGACACAGAATTCAAAAAATCCCGCAGACTATGCATGGACATTGACGATTCGCGATGTATTGTCCGCAAACGTCCGCCGATGATTCCTCGCTTCCGCCCATTCTTATTCGACATTTTGCTCGACATTTTCGACATTTTGGGTCATAGTCGCATCCATGCGAACGGCAGAGCATTCAGCGCGTGAACTCGGTAGCAGGACGGCACGCCAGAGACTTCCCATTCAGGCACGGCCATACTTCACTCACATTCAGGACGGGCTTTCGCTCGGTTATCGGCGCGGCAAACGCGGCGGATCATGGGTTGCCAGAGCTTACGATGTGGAGCGCGGCTATCGGTTTGGTCCGCTAGGCAAGTCGAATGACCTGATAGAGAGCGTCGGCATGAGCTTTCAAGAGGCTCAGGACGCGGCGCGGCGCTGGTACGGAGAATTGGCCCATATCGATGCCGGGGAAGTCGCTCCGGGGCGCTATACGGTCGCTCAGGCAATGGCTGACTACCTGAAAGATCGGGAGCGGGTCAGACGCAAGGAACTCAGTCGGACGCGCTCTGTGATCGATGCTCACATTGTCCCGGCTCTCGGTCATGTCGAACTGACGAAGCTCACGCACAGCAAGGTCAAAGCATGGCGTGACGGATTAGCAGAGGCAATGCCGCGCGTTCGGAACAAGCCTGACGCCACAGAGCAAGCCCATCGGCTGATTGATCCTAGCGATGCTGACGCGCTACGGAAGCGACAGGCGACGGCAAATCGCATTCTGACGGTACTCAAGGCCGCTCTGAATCACGCTTACCGGGAAAACCGCGTAGGCAGCAAAGCAGCATGGGAAAAGATCACGCCATTCCGCGAAGTGGACGTGCCGAAGGTCCGGTATCTGACGGTTGACGAGTGCAAGAGCCTCATCGATACCTGCCCATCTGATTTCCGCGCGATGGTGCGCGGCGCGCTGTATACAGGATGCCGTTATGGTGAACTGACGGCGATGCGCGTTGACGCATTCAATCGGCACGCCAACACGATCCACGTTGAACGCAGCAAGAGCGGCAAGGGGCGCTACATCCCATTGACGGAGGAAGGCGCAGCGTTCTTCTCCAGCATCTCAGGCGAGCGCAAAGCCGATGAGCCGATGTTTACGCACGCTCCGCTGTCACACAGGAAGGCTGAGCCATCCAAGGATGGCAAGCCGGAGCTTGAGCCGTGGGAGCATTCGCAGCAGCGTTACTGGATGCTGCAAGCGTGCGAGACGGCGAAGATTGCGCCTGCTATCGGTTTCCACATCCTCAGACACACCTATGCTTCCCAGCTTGCGATGAACGGAACTCCCATGCCGGTAATCGCATCGCTGCTCGGACATGCTGACACGCGCATGACAGAGAAGCATTACGGCCACTTATCGCCCTCCTACGTTGCGGACACGCTGCGCGCAAATTTGCCGTCATTCGGTTTCAAGCGTGGCCCGCAACTTGTCACCGCGTCAGCGTAACGAATCCGCGCATTCCCTGAGCCTGCTTCCCATTGAAGCGGGCTCTTTTTATGTTCGCGTCTTGTGCCGATGGTGAAGGGCTCTCGTCCTTTTGCCCGCCATGATACTCACCAAGATACGGATTAGTTTTATATGGGTGTGTTGGGAATATAAAGAACTTAGGGGAATAAGGATGGGTGTCTTGGGAGCCCGCGAAGATACCAAGGCACCCACCAAAACCTAATAGGCATGTTCGTTGTCATCTTGGGCGAATTGAGCGAAAGAGGGCACGAAACCGCTGTATTGCCGGTATTCCGCCCGGTTCATCTTCTCAACCATGCGAGCAACGCGGCTCCAGCAAGGAAAGCTGCTGCGTTCAAGTATAAGATTCGCTCTGCGATTCTGATCTTGTGTTGCCGCTCCTTGCGAGTGAGATGAGCGCGTGACTTCGGCGCTGTTTCAGGCACTTTGAACTTGCGAAGTCGTAACCCTAGACTTAAGCTGCCGACTCCCCCTATCAAACAAATCTCAACCGGATTGATTGCCATGGTTCTTCAATTATTGAACATCGGATGAGATTCTGTGTACTCCATATTTTGTCGGTGAAAGAGAGAGGCTATGGGAGGTGCTTCGTTACCCGGTAATCGCTTAGTGGCCGGGTGTTCGGCAATACGGAAGGTTCGGCCCACTATACGGAAGTGGAGAGCGGAAGCGCCCACATCCAGCCACCTGCGAACGTCGCTTTGGACGCTACGATCCCTAGTTCCTTTTGCGCTCTGCGCAAGGTATTGGTGGAAACGCCGTATCCTTCGCGGGCATGTTCAAACAGTTCCTTCGATGCAACCGGGCCATTGCGAAGCATCTCAAGCAGGAACTTCTTCGCAATGCAAAGCTTGCTCTCTTCGCTGTCGCTGTCGCCTTCGACTTCAGCCAGAATTGCGCGTGACGATCCCTGCAACGGTTCGCCCCAAACGATGCGCGTTGCTGTGATCCCACTATGAAGCGCAACGATTTCGATCCCGTAACTGAATCCGCCCGTATCGGCTGAATTGTTCGATTTGGCGCGGGTGAAGACTCGATTGTTCGATTCCTCATCCTTCGCCGCTACAAGCGTCATACGAGAAAAGTCTTTGAACGCGGTTGATCCAATGACGCGCTCCGCTGAATTGCGGCCCGCCGTGCCTTTGGCAAAGTGCGTGATTCCTAAGACGGCGCATTTCGTCTCTGCGGCAAAGTCAACGATGGTTTGCAGACTGCGCCGCACTTCGTTCGCCTTGTTCATATCGCCCGTTACGGCAGAGACAATCGGATCGATAATCAGCAGGGAGAGCCCGCCGATGCGCTCCACAGCGTCACGCAATGCTTCCATGTCCCGGGCACTATCGAATGGGCAGCTTACGCCGTGCTCATCCGTCGCACCCTGAACAACGCCACAGCGGTTAACATCCGCTTCCACGGCAAGCAGGCGCGGCTTTATGGTATCGGCTGGATCGTCTTCCGAACTCCAGATGATTACGTTTCCTGCGCTGTGACAACGCGATCCATCCGGCCATACCCCACCGTTGGAGATGATTCCTGCAAAATTAAATGCGATGGTAGATTTGCCCGTTCCTCCGCTCCCAGCGAGCAGGGTCAATTTGCCCAATGGCAGGTATTGATCCCACAGCCATTCGACGGGCTTCTCTTCGATGGCAGAGAACGGCACCAGCGTCACGGATCGCTTCGATGCTGGCACGGTCGCTGCGACGCTCTGCTTTGCCTTGTACGCGGCGATCCATCCTGCAACCATTTCGCGCACCCACTGCGGAACATCGCGCGCTGGCAATGGATCGCGCGGCTTCGCCATGCCGCTATCAAGGCCGGATTGCAGCGTCTTCAGTGTGGCTGCGTCGCCATCCTTAGCGCGGTAGCCGTTTCGGTCTGCGGCATCCCACAGTGCCCGCGCCGCCGCTTCTGGATCGATCCATCCCGCTCCCGCCATCGTTCCTATGGAGTGGGCAGCACGATTCAGCGCTGCGTTGCGGCCTTCGCCCGCGCGCACAGCAGACAGCGCCGCGCATTCGTCGGTCAAGGCTATCTCTGCATAGCGCTTTTCGTTCTCCGTGGCCTCTCGACGGGTCTGGATTGGCTCAGGAGCCGTCGCAGGGCGCTTCGCCTTGAGGAACGCCGCCAGAGACTCAGGAAGGGCCGGTATCGCGTCCCATGAGCCCGCCTGATGCCGATAGCTCCTGCCGTCCGGCAAAGTGGCACCGGGCGCTATGACGTAGTTTTTATCGCTGCGCACGTCAACGGCAGCAGCGATCTTGCCGACTTCGCCAGTAAAGACTTCGTCGGAGAGGAAATAGTAATGCAGCCCCGTCGATGGCGTTTCGACCACGAATGCGTTCGATAGGTCGATGTCATGCTCGGCGCATAAGGCGTGAAAGTTCGACACGCCATCGATTCCCGCGTGATGGCGGTCGCAGTCAATTACTACGATGCCGTGCGCTCCTACTGGAATAGCGGGCAATGCTTCGGGCGAGGCATCCCACCAAATGCCAAGTTGGAACGGGCTGCCACTTGCGCGGCCCTCCCATTCTGCGATTACAGGCGTCTTGTCCGGTCTGCACGGAAAAATACGAAGCCCTGTGCGCGCCAGAGAGAGCGCTGCGTCTCGATTCGCGGACTGCATCAATTGACCCTTTGCTTTTTCGGCTTCGCTGCATTGATCGGCGCTTTGCATGCGCGTTGATCGTAGATGTATGACATCCACTCCGACAGATTGAGACCACCGCGCAAGCACATGTGTAGCAGGATCGCTGCGACACCTTCATCCGTGCTGCAATCGGGGCCGTTCCAAAAGTTGCGGCCTCTCCATACGGGCAAGATCATGTGTCGCCCTGGAGCAAGCTGCGACACTAAAACCCAAAGCATAGGGCGATCCACGTTCTCAGTCTCGCGTTCGTCGATGTCGTATTCATTCCGAAATGCTGGACGCAGGTACATACGACGGTCGGGATACGTCGCGAAGAAAAGCCCATCCGCACCATAGATGTCGCTACGGTGACGCTCTGGCGTGGAAAAGTGAGCGACCATCAGCATACCGAGTGTGGGGCACGAATTGCTGTATTCGTCGCCGTCAAGGTCGCGCTTGATTAAGTCAGGATTCATCGTCATGGCTGCGCCCCTTTCGCGGCTTGCTTGAGCTGGGATTCAGGCAGAGATGCTGCCCATGCCTCTAGGCTTGCGGCGTCAACAAGACGCCTGCGACCGGCTTTGACGCTGCGGATGGAGCCCTCGGCAAGTCGCTCGTATAAGAAACTGCGACCTATGCCTATACGGGCGCAGGCTTCGGGAATGCTGATTAGAAGGGATGGGTTCATGTGGTGCGCGCTCCGCGAGGAGATTTATTGAGTCCCGCGCGGCACCACCGCGTCCGGCACAACCGGATCGGATCAGTCTGAAGCAGAATGTACAGGAAGTAGCTCCCGCTAACAAGAGCAAATAAAAAAAACTAGTTTTTTAATTTTTATCCTTGACGCTCGACTCAGCCCATAGGACATTTAGCCCGGGGAGTAACACATGCCAGATAGCAAAAATCAGTTAAATATCAAGATTGACCCTAAGCTCCATTGGCTCGCGAATCTCGCCGCGCGCTATTGGGGCATGACGCTGGCCGAATTCGCTGAAAGCTTGATTGCAAGGGGAATCACGCGCGAAGCGATGAGGGCGGACGAGCTGCGCGTCAACGAGCCTGCTAAGCCGTCCGAGCGTTCGATGCTTTGGAATGAATCCCTATGGAGCGACGACGCAGCAACGCGCTTGTTTAATCTCGCGTGTGCTGCGGATGATTTGCTCACCGGCTCGCAGCGTCAACTGTGGGTAAAGATCACTTCAAAGATTGCAACAACGGGCCGGAGTTTGACCCTGCAAACATTTCGTGAATATTACGGCATTTCAAGGGATGGTGAGTAATGGCAGAGCAGAACGACGAAGTAGAGACACTGCGCCGCACTAATGCGGAGCTTGTGACGAAGAATACGACGCGCAAGCAGCGCATCGGCGAGTTAGAGGCGACCGTCGCAGACCTGCAATCGAAGCTCACAGCGGCGAGCGCGACGATTCACGAGATCACCATCGGGACTCCGCTCAAATCGATGGCTGAGTCCATTAGCACGGTTCCCGAAGTATGGATCGAACAATTCGGCAAAAGCTATCGTTTGGAACTGGCGAACGGCGAGCTAACGGTGGTATCGGCTGCCGATGGGAAGCCGATCCTGAAGGAAGGGAAGACCGTCCCATTCGAGCAGGAGGCGTTGAAGTCGCTTCTGCTGGATGAGAAGCATCCCCACTCCAAGCTGTTCAACGCTATCACCATCGCATCGAAAGCGTCCGGCGCTTCGGGCGCGGCATCCCAGCAAAGACTATCTGCCGCCGCGTCGAAGCCGTCACCGCGTAGGTTCGGTTTGCGCTAAGGCCGGTTGCCTCCACGCTGGCGCGTAGATTGGCGCTGCGAGCGCTGCGGGAGCCGGGGCAGGCAAACCATCGCCGACCGGCTCCCCATTCGTCTGAGGGGCACACTGAGGCGCTGGAAGCATGGGCGCTGCGGCATCCGTAACGAGCCTCCGCTGTTGCTCCGCCACCTTCGCTGCCCATTCCTCATCGCTGCCGTGATCCTTCACGATCATCACGGCCTGGGGCACATTGACGGCGACATCAACCTTAGTGTTGGGCGAGTCGAATTCTCGGTAGCCGTGGCGGCACTTAAGCAAAAACATCGCGTTCGCATTTGCCGACTTGCCCGCTACGGCATCACGCTTTATGAGCGCGTGCAGCTCGCGGCGCTCCGTCTCGCGTCCCACGTCAAAGGCTTCCTGAAGGGCCTCGTCTTCCTCCGTCCAACGCCTCAGAGTGCTTGCTGCGACGCCGAATTCCTTCGCGATCCCAACCTGCGCGTAACCCTGCGCGGCCAATCGTTCGACCGTCGCTGCGGCATCCTTCGGCGGATATTTTCTCGGTGCTGCCATTGCTTTATCCTTTGACATCGTGCCAGATTAGAGCGATGCTGATGTTCTCTAGAGACGTGGTCAATCCGATTAGGGGTAAGTACGCATGGCAGGTGATCCGATGACCGAATATCAGGGAGACAAAATCATCCAACTCCTAAAAGATATTCTTTCAAAGCTTGAAGAGATTGAAGGAAACACACGCGACATTGATTCAGCCTTTGGTGCTTTGGATAGAACACTTGATAGTATCGCGAGTGATGTGTCAAGCATCGAATCGAGCAAATAGATTTGCGCGTGGGAGGCGAGCGGCAGGCTCCGATAAACCTGCCGCCCTGTTCGCTATGTCCGTAGCGAAACCCTTACTGCATCATTGAGTGACGAGAAAGCACAGCGGTACTTGCTTGCGCTGCGGCACCACGCGCGTCCAATTCGCGGCCAGCGCCAGCTCTGCGCTTGCGGGGGATGGCCCTGCAACCGATGCCGACGTGAACGAAAAGCCAAGAGGATGAATGACGCTGTTGCGGCGACTGTAGAGCGTCGAAACGCCGCCGCCGTTGCCCTGGTCGGGATAGCGCCAGTATTCGAGGCCAAAGCCCGTTGCAGGCTCGCCCTGTGCGAAGCCAACTGCGCCGCCGCCGAAGAGTACCGTGATGTAGACGCCAGCAGTCGGCATCGTCAACGAATCATCCTGAATCACGGCCAATCCAGCGTACGTAGCGAACATGATGTCATTGTTCGAATCCCGAATGAACTCGATTTCGTTGTTCTTTGACGCTTCGCGAAACACGGCGCTGTGCATTGCGATGGCGTGGAAATCGGACATGCGATCGCCGATGGTATTTGCCGCATCGATCACCGCGTTACGACCGAAGGCGGGCGACGTATACTGCGCCCCGTTGATCGTCACGGGGTTTTCAGTTGTCGCAGCGCTGATGTCTACAACCATGTCTGCGGCGTTATTCGCCACGTTCGAGAGCAGAATCCCAATGAGCGATTTGACAAGGCGAAACTCGTACGTCCTGTTCCAATATGCGTTGATGCGTTCAGCGATGCGTCGCATCGGATCGCTACCGGCCAGTTCGCCAGCGAAGGAAGCAGCCGACCAACTGTTATTTAACAACGATTTTCTCACCAACTGGTTTACCGCATTGATGGCGTAGGGCGTTGAAACATCCGCCGGATTGTCGCTGCTAATGTTCGGATCAACGCCGCCCGGATCGGCAGGCGAAGAAAGATCGTTCCACGCCGGGATGTTGAGGATGTCGCCACCCATGCCAAGCTGAGCCTGCATCAACGGATTGCCGACCAACACGCCGCTCTGAAACAAGGCCGTGCTGACCATTGAGTTGTTCGCCATGTATTCGGCGAAGTATTCGGGAACGATTACGTCGGAAAGCTGTACCAGAGCCATTGCTTGCCTCGAATGGGATGGGATTTTCACATCTCAGAGGCTTGCCGACTGGCAGGCTCCGCTCGCAACTGCGAGGGTGTTACATGGTGCGGATGCGCGACTGCGCTTGAAAGACAATGGCAAAGATCGCAGCGTGGGTCAAGGGTGATTCTGAAGAAAGACAAAGGGGAACGGTCGCGGACAACCAACGAGCATGCTCAGACATCGACCCGTTCCTCAGGGATAGTTGTTTGATTAGTCACGACCGTTGCTCCTTCACATGACACCTCGCATGAGAACGTCAGTGCCGGGAAAACCCAAGTATCACGGTCAAGTGCGCGCCAAAGATTCGACAAAGGATCGATAACCGATGTACCTTTCGCAGCGATCTTCTGACCGCGTTGCATGAGCTTTGCTATCTGGCGAATGTCATTGGGCGCAATCACGTCATTTGCTCCCCCCTGAAAGACAACAGAGCTACCGTCTGTAGGAAGCTGAGCAATCCCGAAGTTGCGGTTGCCATCCACCCCGTAAGGGTCAACCCGCAAGCCGTCGGCAGAGTGAAATCGGATCATGGGGTACTTGGCTAGCCCTGTACCGGAATTTCTGAGTCCGAGCATGAACCATCGGACAGGAATGCTGGGCTCATAGGTGTAGCCATCGATTCTGAGTCGGTCCAACGACAGTTCCACGGAATGACGTTGGTTTTTGGGAACCATGTCTGACATACCATTTGAATCTGTGCAAGTGACGCGATTCCGCCCATCATGTTTCGATTTGTACATCGCCGCGTCCGCTTGTTCGAAAAGTTTCAAGACATCCGTTGTCGTCTGCGGCATCGCAGCCACGCCGAAGCTGGCGGTGACAGCTTCGGCTACTCCGGGAATTCGAATCAATTCAATAGAGCGCCTCGCCCTCTCTGCTACCGACTCAGCCTCGCCAAGCGTGTGGTTCGGCAGAAGCATGACAAGTTCTTCTCCGCCGCATCTGAACGCTGCACCCTTTCCGTTAGTCACGGACTGCAAAACCTTAGCTACTTCGATCAACACGGTATCGCCGACAGTGTGGCCATGGTTGTCGTTAAATGACTTGAAATAATCGATATCAAGCACGACAAGGGCTAGTGGGTTGCTTTCGATTGCTTCTGTGGCATGATCCGACAGCCATTTCTGATACGCTTTGCGGCTCCCAATGGGGAGCAAGTCATCCATCTCCATTGTGTCTCCGAATGAAACGGGCACCAGTTCGCTGCTGTACGCAGGATGGGTGTCGTCCCAGGCGAATTCCTGAAGGCGTCGGTATATACCGGATATGAAAGAGGCAATTCCACGGAACGTCACTGCGGTGGTTGCATCCCCAGCTTGATGAAATCAATGTCGGAAATCTGCACGCCGAGCGTGATGTGCTGCTCACCGTCGCAGAACGGCGGTGGGCTCATCCCTGCGATGATGAACGTAAAGTTTTCCATGAGTTAAATGTCCGCCGAATTGCCGGGGAATTCAACAGCCGACTGAGGGGCTAGCTACGTTATTTGGCCATGGCCGAACTTCATTATGTTCCCCGATCTTGTCAGAGAGCGCCCCCGCGCGCGAACTGGCCTGAATACCGGGGGGTGGGGGGTCGCATGGCGCATCATGCTTTCGGTCGGCAATGCGAGCGCTCGCAGTCTTCCAAACGCAGCGCCTCATAGGGCGCTTATTCGACATCTAATTCGACATTTTGTGGGATCGATGGGGAACTGGGCTGGAAGTTGTTGATAAATAATGATGATTTGGTAGCGCCATCGGGGATCGAACCCGAACTCTCCGCCTTGAGAGGGCGGCGTGTTAACCAATTACACCATGGCGCCGTGTGATGGGGGTCGGTCGC
>Ga0335075_10012452_pt1 | contig 12846 bp, 9 predicted proteins | sample Lox_Sample_24_FD_206723 | JGI IMG/M metagenome (GOLD analysis project Ga0335075, IMG submission 206723) | Soil microbial communities from Loxahatchee National Wildlife Refuge, Florida, United States - Lox_Sample_2.4 | ecosystem: Environmental > Terrestrial > Soil > Wetlands | place: USA: Florida... | reverse complement strand
GAAAAAACTCGGGAAATCGGCACGTTGGAAACGTGCCGCCACGACCTTTCGGAACAGACTCTTACTCCGGCACGGAATTGAATCACGAAAGCTCGAAAGGACGAAAACACGAAATAAGCAAAAGCACCAACGAATGCAGAAGGGCTTGGGATGTGTTTTCCATTTTTCGTGCTTTCGTCCTTTCGTGCTTTCGTGATTCAATTCTTTGTGCGGAACTAACTTGAAGGAGGCTAGCGCCGTGCATGAGCCGGAGAAAGCGGTGAGTGATGTTCCACTGAGGCGCCAGCGTCCGACGCGGGTGCGCTGGTTGATCTTCGTGCTGGCTTGCGCCGTCAGCTGGCTGCTTTACCTGCACCGCTACGCCTGGGGCGTCATCAAGCCGGCGCTCAAGGAGGATTATCCTGGGTTAAGCGATGTGGATCTGGGCTACCTCGACTCCTTCTTCTCGCTGACCTACGCGATCGGTCAGGTACCCGGCGGGATGGCGGGCGATCTCCTCGGTCCGCGCCGAGTGCTGTCGCTCCTCATCGTGCTCTGGTCCGTGGTGGTGGCGGGGTTCGCCTGGACGACCAGCATGACCGCGCTGGGAACGCTGCGCGGTTTCTTCGGCCTGGCCCAGGCAGGGGCCTATCCGAACCTCAGCAAGGTGACGCGCAGCTGGTTTCCGCTGTCGATCCGGACGTCGGTCCAGGGCGTGATCGCCTCGCTCTCGGGCCGGGCAGGAGGCGCCTGCGCCTCGCTGGTCGTGGCGACGCTGCTGATGGGTGCGCTGGGCCTCAGCTGGCGTGCGGCGCTGCTGGTGATCGCCGGTGCTGGTGTCCTCCTCGGGGCGGCGTTCTGGCTGCTGTTCCACAACCGGCCGGCGGAGCATCCCTGGGCCAACGCGGTCGAGCAGCAGGAAGTCGATGCCGGCGAGCTGTCCAGTGGGAAGGATACTCGGCCGAAGCTCTCTCTCGGTGCGGCCAACCTAGTGACACTGGGCGCGATGCTGTTCTACGCTTTTTGCAGCACCTTTGTCGATCAGCTCTTCGTGAACTGGCTGCCGCTCTTCCTGCGGGAAGGTAAGGGCCTAAGTCAGGCGGAGATGGGCGTGTTCGCGAGCTTGCCGTTGTGGGGCGGGGCACTGGGCGGAGCGGCCGGCGGCGTCCTCAATGACTTTCTGATCCGGCGTACCGGCAGCCGCCGCTGGGCGCGTACCGGAGTCGCGCTGACCGGGAAGGCGCTGGCGGCCGTGCTGCTGGCGGTGAGTGTCGGCCTGGCGGACGGCCGCGCTGTGGCCGTGACGCTGGTGCTGTGCAAGTTCTTTGGCGACTGGAGTCTGTCCACGCAATGGGGAGCGATCACCGACATCGGCGGCCGCGCTGCCGGTACGGTGTTCGGGACCGTGAACATGGTCGGGGCCGTGGCGGGCGTGCTGGCCAACCCTCTGATCGGGCAGGTCAAGCAGGACTACGGCTGGGATCTGCTGTTCTACTTCCTGGCTGCGCTGTTTCTGACCGCGGCGCTGGCCTGGCTGTTCATCGACACCGACCGCCGCCTGGTTACGGAGGAAGCTCCGATTCCGTAGGCGGTGGGTGGCTTCATCGAGCCTGCCAGCGCCGCAAATTGACGGCGCTCACCTGTAAATCCGCCGGCGCCTCGCGCAGCACCTCGGTAAACATCGCATCGACCAATCCCCGCCGTCCCGCCTCCTTCCAGCTCGTGCCAGGCGGAATCGTCGCGGACTTGAGCAAGACCAGATGACGCGCCTGCACCACGACGGCGACGCGGGCAGCCACAGCGTCGCTGGTGACCGCCCAGCTGTGCGGCAGACGACCAGAGCGTTCCTCATCGTCGCGGGCAAATTCGTGGACATCGAGGACCGGCAATCGGTTCTTTTCCCAGGCGGCGCGCAGCGCCTCGAGCTTGCCGGCGACGAACGCCGCAGGCAGCAGGCCGGCGAGAAAATGAGCATTGAGGCTAAGAGCACGAAGGGCCAACCAGTGTGAGGTCTCCTCGCCGAGTCCGTGACAGCGATCGAGATGACGTATCATGTCGGCCGTGCCGCCGCCGCCGGGAACCAGGACGACGCGGATATCGGCGAATTGTTCGTCGAGCCATCGGCGGAGACGAGGGCCAAGGTTCGCCAGATCGTAGAGGCTGCCGCCGACCTTGACGACCGCGATCAGGGGAGGCATGGCGTTAGCTCTTTTCCATCGCAAGCGTCGCCACCGCATAAGCGCAGGCGGATCGAGAGATCGCCGGTCCCAGCTGATCGCTGAGGACCACAGCGCGACAGGGCGGAATGTCCTTCTGTTCTTGCAGGGCGAGCTTGGCGAGAAACTCCCCCTCGCCGGCCAGCAGGACCGTTTGCGGCTGGGAAGGCAGGCGACCTGCCACACTCTTGAAAGCGAAGCCGAGGTGCATCACCTGGCACAGCAGGATGCGCTCGGCCAGCTTACGCCGCTGGTCGGCGGTGCTGGTTTCGAGATCGGCGCAGAGCATGCGTGCGATGCGTGCCTCGGCGCAGGCTTTCGTCGCGGGTCGGCCGTCCGCCGTACTCGTGTTCGCCGAATCTTCAAGGATCCTGTTCAGAAGCAGGTAAGCGTCCAGCGTCGTGGCGAACAATTCCGCTGCGCCGCCGGTGCCCAGTACGGCGCACAGCGGCGTCCGGCGAACGCCCGTGTACACCAGCTCCGAGGAGCGCAGGCGTTCCGGATCGGTGCGAGCTTTCGGCACCGGCCGGCCGTCGAGCAGCGGTACGATGTCGGTGGTCGTCGAGCCGATGTCGATGAGCAGGGCCGGCCCCTTCGCTGCATAGCGCCGGGCAAACGTGGCCAGCGCCAGCCAATTCGCCGAGGCGACTTGCAGCGGGGTCGTCCGCGCCGCGGAGACATCGACGAAGGCTCCGTCGTTGCGCCAGACGCGCACCGGCGTCCCTCCGGCGATGGCAGCAACCGCGTCGAGGATGGCGTGTACGCCCTGCCGTTTGCTCTCGAAACAATCCGCCAGCTCGCCGGTCATGGTGACGGCCAGCGCCTCGGCCCGCGGCATGTCCGCAATCAAGCGGCGAAGAGCATCGGGCAGAGCATCAGGATTTTTCCACAAGGGAAAGGGCACAATGAGCGCCCGGCCGCTCGTGTGAGCCGCCTTGAGATTGGCGCCGCCGATGTCGAGTCCGAGCACAGCCGAATTAGCCACGGATGCACACAGATAAACACGGATCAAAAAAAGGCGAGGATCTTGTCCCCAAGTGATCCTATTCGCTTTCTGCGCGCCTGGCCTGTTCTTTCTCCGTGTACATCCGTGTTCATCTGTGGCTAATTCGGTGTTTTCTCCTTCCCCGCCGGCGCGGGAGCGACTTTCGGCTCGTTGGTTTGGAATCCCGTTTGTTGAAGAGGAACCGGTGCTCCAACCGGCGGAGCGCCGGGCGGGGGAGCGGGCGCGACGGGGACCGGATGGCCCAGACGCAAGGCCGTCTGCTCGAAGATGCGCACACAGACGCTCTCATCCCCGAACGCGCCCACGCGGATGGCCATACGGGTGATCGTGCCGTCGGCAGGGATAGGGCTGGACAGGCAGTTGAGATAGATTCGCACCTTCTTGCCGTTGGTCGTCTTGGTGACGAGGAAAGCTTTACCGTCCTTGGCCTCCTCGGTGAAGATAGGTAGGTGCAAATCGAGCAAGGCGGCCTGGACGGCGCGGTACACATCAGGGAGACAATTGGGGTAATCGCGGTAAAGCCGGCCCTTGCAGTAGAAATAGCCGGTTGCCGCCGCGCCGCCTGCCGCGCCGGCAAGGGCCAGCAAGCAGCCCGCTTGCGCCAGCGCCAGCACGGCGACCAGGGCGTACAACAATCGGCCTGAGTGTTTGCGTTCCGCTTCGGGCATCCGTGCCTCCTCCTGGATGTCCCCCGTCTCCGCCGGGGACGGAACAACACCATAACGACAGAGCGCGGACGCCGACAAGAGCAAGTCGCCAAAGCCGCTTGCGGCTTAGCGTCCGCGATGGTCGCGCTAAGCCGCAAGCGGCTAACCGCTAACCACTCCCAGCTCTTTGCCGACCTCGGTGAAGGCGGCGACGGCGCGATCGATTTGTTCCGCCGTGTGCGCCGCTGACATCTGAATCCGGATGCGTGCCTGCCCCTGCGGCACGACGGGATAGCTGAAGCCGATGACGTAGATGCCGCGCGTCAACAGCGCATCCGCCATGCGCGTCGCCAGGGCGGCGTCGCCGAGCATGACCGGCAGGATGGGATGTTGTCCCGGCTTGAGCTGAAAGCCGCCCCGCTCCAGTCCGGCCCGCATACGGCGAGCGTTTTCGTGCAGGCGGTCGCGCAGAGCGCTGCTCTGCCCGACCAGCTCCAGCGCCTTGAGGGCAGCCATGACAATCGGCGGCGGCAGGGCGTTCGAGAACAGGTACGTCCGCGAACGCTGGCGGAGAAACTCGATGACCTCGGCCCGCCCGCAGGTGAATCCGCCGGAGGCGCCGCCAAGCGTCTTGCCGAGCGTACTGGTGATGATGTCCACGCGCTCCAGCACCCCGAGATGCTCGGGTGTGCCGCGGCCGCCCGCACCGAGGATGCCGGTGGCGTGGCTGTCATCCACGACCACGAGGGCATCGTGCCGCTCGGCCAGGTCGCAGATTTCCGGCAATTTCGCCATCGCCCCGTCCATCGAAAACACGCCGTCGGTGACGATCAGACGCAGCCGGCAATTGACCGTCTCGCGCAGGCCGTGCTCCAGCTCGCTCATGTCGCCGTGCCGATAGCGGACGCGCCGCGCCTTGCACAGCCGAATACCGTCGATGATGCTGGCATGATTCAGCTCGTCGCTCAACACGGCGTCCTCGTCGCCGAGGATCGTCTCGAACAGTCCGCCGTTGGCGTCCCAGCACGAGCTGTACAGAATGGCATCGTCCTTGCCGAAAAAGCGGGCGATGCCGCTTTCCAGCTGTTTGTGCAGCGTCTGCGTGCCGCAGATGAAGCGTACCGACGCCATGCCGTAGCCGAAGCGCCGCAGTCCTTCGCGCGCCGCCTCGACGATCTCCGGGTGATTGGCTAATCCCAGATAATTGTTAGCGCAAAAGTTGATGACTTCACGGCCGCCAACGTGGATGGCGGCGTCCTGTGGTCCTTCGAGCTGCCGTTCGTGCTTGTACAACCCGCGGCTGCGGAGATCGTCGAGCTGAGGCCGCAGAACGTGAAGCAGATGTGTGTCGCTCATGTTTGTCACTGGAGGGGGTTACGAATGAACATCCGGACCGATGCGTTGTCATTCTATGGAGTCCGGCATTTGAAAAGCCCTGGTTAGCGACGCTTCGTAGAAGCGTCGCAATGTCCCCACGCTTCTGCGAAGCGTTGCTAACCGAGTGCTGAATCTACTCAACCAGCCCCAGAATGCGCTGATTGGCGGATGTGCCCTGAGTGTCGGAACCGATGGTGACGGTGGCCGATCCTCCGATGCTCACCGTATCGGCGATGATCTGGCCGCCAAGCACATTCGTGTTGGTGGTCCCAATCAGGGCGACGTTGGCATAGGCGGCATAAATCGTTCCGGGCACCTGCACGTTTCCCGTCCCTCCCAGAGAGACATTAGGCCCAGAGCTGGAATACGTACCGCGGTTCTGAAAGATGCTGAGGCCCCGATAGGGTCCACTTGCCGGCGGCGTGAGGCTGACGGTGCCGCTGCTGCCGAGAGAAATCACGGCGGTTGCCGAGCTCCAGTCATTGTAAATCAGGACGCCGGCCGTCTCGTTGGCCGCGGTTGTGAGGCTCGCCGCCCCCGAGAGTTGTAAGCCGTTGAGTCCCTGCAAGTAATAAATCCCCGGCGTACCGTCGGAATTGGCGTGCAGCGTAACGGTCGCTTCATCGTCGATGCGGATACCGCCGCTGTAGACGCCCGGATAGAGATCGACCGTGCCGGTGATAATGCGCAGGTTCGTCCCTTGTGTGCTCAGTCCCAGCTGCACGGCATCGGGCGGCGACAGATAGCGGAGCGGATCGGCGGCGGGCGCAGCGAAAGCGGCGCTAGACGTTGTCCCGCCCGGACCGGAAAGAAGCGAGGAAATGAGACTGAGCAGACCTCCCGAAGAGGGATTGAGCGTGAGCTGTGTGGTCGTCACGGTACCGCCGCCGATCAATTGGACTGCCGATGCGGAGCTGGAGTTGATCTGGATGCCGCCGTTGACATTGAGGCCGCCCGCGGAGGAAACGGTCAGGCTGCCGGAAGCTTTTAGGCTCAGTGCTATCAAGGCATTGTTGGAGATCGCCGTGCATCGGCCGCGCGCCACCGCGCGGGCGCGAACCGGCAGGCTCCCGGAGCCGAAGATGCCGCTGAACAGACGACTGGCGTTGTACTGAATCACCACCTCGATGTAACCGGCTGGGATCGTCTTGCCGGTGTTGGGACCGCTCTGATACGTCTGGGGCGAGGTGTTGATGGTGACGCTGGATTGGACGCCGTCGTTGAGAAAGCCGTTGGCCGAGGCGGTGGCCAGTGCGCTGGCCTTAGCGGTGCCGTTGACGTCGATACCCTGATTCGTGAGATAATTGCTGTACAGGTCGGCGGCGCCGGCCAGCGCCGCGGCGTCCGCGGCCGCCTGGACATGACGCCGCGTTTCCAACAGCGTGCCGCCATCCACGGCCAGCGCCACCGTGCCCACAAGCAGAGATAAGTTCAGGACCGTCAGGGGAGTGACGGCGCCGCGACGTGACGGCATGGGCCGACGCAAGTAATTCAAATACATCCAGTTCATCTCCACATCGAGATGAGTAATCCTGAGCCTGAGCTTCTCCCCTTCAGCTCCTGCGAAGCTATGGTCGGAGTAGAATTTACAATCACCAAAAGCGTAGAACGCAATTCTTGCGGCGTCAAGTAAAACGGCTCGCGAAGCGGTCGTAGGTTGGGCCGAGTCTTCGAGGTCCGCCACGCCGCGCACGGCGGGCCTCGAAGACTCGGCCCAACCTACGAGTCCTGCCGGTATCACGGCTCGATTTTCACAATGCGATTGTTGCTGCTATCCGAGATGTAGATGACGCCGTCGGGGCGTGCGGTGACGCCGTGGGGCTGACTCAGCTCCGCGTCCCGAGGCGGTCCATCCAATCCCGCTCGGCCCTTGCGTCCGGTGCCCGCGATGCGGACGATTTTGCCTGACCTCGGTAGGTATTTGCGAATGACGTGGTTCTCGGTGTCGGCGATGAGCACATCGCCGTTGCGATCGACGCAGAGATGCTTGGGTCCGTTCAGCTCGGCGCGCAAAGCATCGCCGCCGTCGCCGCGAAAGCCTTTCTTGCCGGTGCCGGCCACGGTGCGAATCTTCCCTTCGGCATCGACGACGCGCAGAGCGTGGCCGCCGCGCTCGAGGATGTAGACGTTTCCCTTCGCGTCCACGGCCACCGCCCGCGGATCGACCAGCGGCGCCTTCCGCGCCTCCGCGCCGTCCTTCGGCATTCCGCGCTCCCCGTTGCCGGCCACGGTCTCCACGACGCCGCTGCGCAAATCGACCATGCGAATGCGCCGGTTGTCGAGGTCGGCCAGATAGAGCTTTTCGCCCTTGCCATCCAGCGCGAGACAGTAGATACCGCCGAAGCGTGCTTTCGTCGCCGGCCCGCCGTCGCCGCCGAATCCCTTCTCGCCGGTCCCTGCAATGGTGTGGATCACGCCGGTTCGAGCGTCGATCTTACGCACGCGGTTGTTCCAGGTATCGGCGAGGTAGATGTCGCCCTGGGGCGTGACGGCGAGGCTATGCATGCTGTTAAACTGTGCCTTCGCCGCCGGCCCGCCGTCGCCGGCATAGCCCTTTTCTCCCGTCCCGGCCACGGTGCTGAGGATGCCCTTGCGATCGATCTTGCGTACGCGGTGTCCAGTGAATTCCACGAAGTACAGATTGCCGGCGCGATCGAAATCCACGCCGAAGGGCGTTTGCAGCTTTGCCTCGCGGGCGGGTCCGCCGTCGCCGCCGTCACCGCCGCCGGCGGCGAGAACGATTTTCTCCGCGCGCGCCGGCGCGGAGCACGCCAGACAAAAGGCGACAATCCCAAGGAATCGGATAGGGAAGCTCGTAGACATGCTATCTTTCCGCGGCAACACCAAGGAAATTACCGATGGCTGCCAGTGTATCAGTCTTTCTTGTGGCCGCAAGCGGCTGCCACTGCGTTTGCATCGAGAGTGGCCAGCCTATCCCAACAGCTCGCCGCGGCACGCAAGGACTCCTCGACTTCGTCCAAACCGTGCCCGGATTGACCTTCTGGTCGGTGCTGTCGAAAGTTTGCCGGCTCGGCCAGAGTTCGAGGCGACAGAGCTTCGGGCGTCCGGGACGGATGCTGCTCCACCCACTCTCCCCACCTCCGGCTTGCACAAGGAGCGTTGCTTCATGCAATCCGCGGAGACAAGGAGACCGTTGGCGCGCGCGACCTCGCGGCCGAGGACGCGCGCCGCCTCGCCGTCCGCGTCGATCCGATAGACGTCCTCGATGGTGCGGTTTTTCTCGTCGCGCTGCTCCTTGCCTGCCGAGGCGGCGTATCGCGGATCGGAAAAGTAGATGCGGCCCCGGGAGTCGATGGTCAGATCGTTCGGCTCGTTGTAGGGCTTGCCGCGGAACTTGTCGGCGAGGCGACAAGATTGGTAGCATTTGCAGCGGTGTTCCGATACCTGCGGACTTCGTCCGCCCTGCCGATTTCGGTTCAGCCACCGCGTTGACGCCGCGCACAGCCATCCCTATCCTCACTCTATTTCCACTTCGGAGGGAGTGTGCTGGTGAGCTTGCCCCGTCTGCTGCTGCGTTTGCTGCTCGGCCGCCGCCTGCCGCTGACACAAGGCTCGCTCCGCGTTGCGGGGCTGAAAGCTCCCGTTCGCATCCATCGCGATCGCTGGGGCATCCCGCACATCGAGGCGGACAGCGAACGCGATGTCGCCTTCGCCGTCGGCTTCTGTCACGGTCAAGATCGCACCTTTCAGATGGAGCTTCTGCTTCGCGGCGTTCGCGGCACCCTCAGCGAGCTGGTCGGCCGAGCCGGCCTGCCGATCGATCGCCTGGCGCGGCGCATCGGCTTTCATCACGCCGCCGCCGAACAATGGCCGTTACTCGATGCCGACATACAGACTGGGGTTGAGGCTTACGCACACGGCGTCGCCGCCGGCGCCACGCACGGTCTGCCGCGCCGGCCACACGAATTCGCCCTGCTCCGCAGCCGGCCGACGCCGTGGACGCCTCTCGACAGCCTTGGCGTCGTCAAGCTGATCTCCTTCACGCTGGCCAGCAACTGGGACATCGAGCTGGCTCGCCTCAAGGTGCTGCTGGAAGACGGCCCCGAGGCGCTGGCCGCCCTCGATCCGGCGTATCCGATCTCGTATGCGGTGACGTCGCCGCCCGGCCAGCAAACTCGTCCCATGCTCGATCGGCTGAGCGAGGAATTGCAAACATTTTCGACCCTTTTTCGCACCGGCGGCGCCTCGAACAACTGGGCGGTGTCCGCCAGCCGCACGGCCACGGGCCGGCCGCTCGTCGCCAACGATCCGCACCTCGACGCGCGCTTGCCGCCGCACTGGTATCTGATGCACGCTCGCACGCCGCAGGGATCGTGGGCCGGAGCAAGCTTCCTCGGCGGTCCTGCTGTGCAAGCCGGCCACAACGGCTTCGCCGCCTGGGGCGTGACGGCCGGACTCATCGACAATACCGATTTCTTCCTGGAGGAAATCGGATCCGACGGGCGCAGCGTTCGGCAAGGAGATACCTTCGTGCCCTGTCCGATGCGCGAGGAAGTCATTGCCATCCGCGGCGAGGCCAGCATCACCGAGCATGTTTTGATCACGCCGCGCGGCCCCATCATCACCCCGGCGCTGCGTGGCGGCATCACCGAGGCGTTGTCGCTGCGGGCTGTCTGGCTCGATCCACGGCCGCTGGACGGCCTGCTGCGCCTCCATCGTGTTCGCAGCTTCGCCGACTTCCGCAAGACCGCCGAGCACTGGCCGGCCACCGCGCAGAACATCGTCTATGCCGATCGAACCGGCACCATCGGCTGGCAGATGTTCGGTCTGGCGCCGAAGCGGCGCAAGGGCTGGGGATTGATTCCCGCGCCGGGCTGGGAAGACGGCTCCGGCTGGGAAGACGATCTCGTGCCCGCCGAGCAGCTGCCGTATGCGCAGGATCCGACGCAAGGATTCGTGGCCACGGCCAACAATCAGCCGCTGCCCGATGGCGTCGGTCCCTTTCTTGGCGCCGACTGGCTGGACGGCTATCGCGTCACGTCCATCGCCCGCGAGCTGAGTGCCCGCAGCGACTGGGACGTGCCGCGCACGTTGGCCTTGCAGATGAATCAACACGCTGCCGCCTGGGACGACCTGCGCCAAACGGTGCTATCCGCCGACCGGCGAGACGCCGGTCCCACCAGCGAAACCCGCCAGGCGCTCGATCTGCTGGGCGAGTGGAATGGCCATGTGTCGATCGATTCGCCGGCCGCGACGGTGTACGAGCTGTTCCTGGCCGAGATGGCGGGCCGTATCGCGCGGGCCAAGGCGCCGCGCTCGTTCAACGTCGTCCTCGGTGAGCCGCTGGGACCGATCACGCCGTACAACTTCCTCTGCTATCGCCGCACCGGCCACCTGGCGCGACTGCTGCGCGAGCAGCCCGCCGGCTGGTTCGCGCGGCCCTGGCCTGAAGAAATCGCCGACGCCCTGGCGACGGTAATCCACCGTCTGCGCACGCAACACGGCAGCGATCCCTCCTGCTGGGCCTTCGGCCGGCTGCGTACACTGACACTGCACCATTCACTCAGCCGGAAACGCTGGCTGGCGCCGTTCTTCAACCTCGGCCCGTTTCCTTTCGGCGGCGACACCGACACCATCAATCAAGGGGCGGTGCTGCCGCTCGATCCACTGGGTTCGGCGGATAACATCGCCTCGCTGCGCATGGTCGTCGATGTCGGCGCCTGGAGTAACAGCCGATTCTCACTGCCCGGCGGCCAGTCAGGCAATCCCTTGTCGCCGCACTACGACGATCTGCTGCCCTTGTGGCTTCGAGGCGAGGGCGTGCCCATCGCCTGGACCGACGAGGAAGTGCGGCAGGCCACCGTGCAAACCCTGGAGCTGACGCCGGGTTAGCGTGCGTCCAAGAATAACCTCCTGGTTTAGCGACGCTTCTGCGAAGCGTCGCTAACCAGCAACTTTTCCTATGCGGGGCTCAGTAAGCACGGCAGCCGGACCCAGAATCGGCTGCCGCACTCAAGCTCGGTCTCGAAGCCGATCGCTCCGCCGTGGGCCTCGACGATGCTTTTGCAAATCGCCAAACCCAGGCCGTTGCCTCCAGACGCTCGCGAACGGGCCTTGTCCACCCGATAGAAGCGCTCGAAAAGATACGGACGATCCTCGACGGGAATGCCGCAGCCGGTGTCGGCCACCGCGAACAGCGCCTCGCCGTCCGTGACGGACAATTCGACGCGGATCGCTCCGGTGGGGCGATTGTATCTGACGGCATTGCTCAGGAAATTCGTCACTACCTGCGCCAGGCTTGCGGGATCACCCGTCACCTCGGCCGGCGCGAGACGGGCCTCCAGAGTCAGACCCTTGCTTTCCGCCATCCGCCGAAATAGCTCGACGCTTTCCTCAATCAATTGCCGGAGATCGACGGCCTGGAGCTGCAAGCCCAGCTTGCCGGCATCGGCGCGGGCCAGCGTCAAGAGGCCATCGACCAGGGCCGTCATGCGGCCGGATGCACGCAGACAGGCCTCGATCGCCTCGCGATATTCCTCGGCCGGACGCTCGCGGGCCAGGGCCAGCTCGGCATGATTGCGGATGATTGCCAGCGGCGTGCGCAGCTCATGCGAGGCGTCGGCGGTGAAACGCGCTTGTCGCTCAAAAGCGGCTTCCAGGCGGCCGAACATCGCATTAAGGACCTTGGCCAGCCCCGCCAGCTCGACATCGATGTTGTCCGTATCGATGCGCTCGGACAGGCTGGTCGCGGAGATGGCTGTCGCCGTCGCCGAGATGGCGGCGACCGGACGAAAAATCCGCGCCGAGATCAGCCAGCCGCCGGCCAGACCGATTCCCAGGACCGCAAGCCCCGCTCCGGTCAGCTGCCAGCCAAAAGCCCGCAGGTCCGCCCAGTCTTTGTGGACGGTCTTTCCAACCAGGATGGTGGTCCCACCGGGGCCGCGCATCAGCCCCTCGCGGAATTCGCCGCGTTGTCTCAGCTGCGTCTGCGGCGGTCCAACCAGCCTGGAAACGTAAGGAAGAGGAATGTTGTCCGGCAAGCTCGCGGTTTTCAGGACGGTGCCGTCCGATCGCCAAACGACGAAGTAGACACCCGCGAATCGACGGTCTTGGTCCGCCTGTTCGGATCCTCGGGACAGGGTCAGCTCCGCAAGAAGCCGGTCGCGGCCTGGCCGAGGAGGGCGCGGCGGGTGCGGAGGACGTTCTCGCGTAGGCCGCGGAGGAAACGGCCTGTCGAACGTCTGGCCTTCCAGCTCGGGCAAGGGGAAGCGACGCAGGTTGACATCGAGATAATTAACGGCTGCTTCAAGTCGCGTGTCCACTTCCTGAAGACGGGCCGCGTGAGCCTGGAGATACAAATAACTCGCATAGCCGGCGATCGCTGCCGCCAGCACCAACCCATACCATGCTTGCAGCCGCCCGCGAATCGACCTACGCATCGATGACGTACCCCTGACCTCGGCGCGTGGTGATGAAGTCGCGGCCGAGCTTCTTGCGGATGTTGGAGATGTGGACCTCGACGAGGTTGGACAGAGAATCCTCGTTTTCATCAAACAGGTGCTCGTAGATTTCCGTCCGCGTGACGATCTGCCGACGGCGCAGGGCCAGCAGCTCGACCAGGGCGTATTCGCGAGCCGTCAAGGGCACCGGCTCTCCCGCG
>Ga0335075_10012451_pt1 | contig 12846 bp, 10 predicted proteins | sample Lox_Sample_24_FD_206723 | JGI IMG/M metagenome (GOLD analysis project Ga0335075, IMG submission 206723) | Soil microbial communities from Loxahatchee National Wildlife Refuge, Florida, United States - Lox_Sample_2.4 | ecosystem: Environmental > Terrestrial > Soil > Wetlands | place: USA... | reverse complement strand
TTGAGGCAGTCGCTGAGCTTGTCGGCCAGCTTGCTCAACTCATCGGGGCGATGCTCACCGCCCAGCCGGGCCAGCTGCGCCTCGGCCTGGTGCCGCGTCTCGACGTCGACGAAATCGGGTAGGCGATCACAGAAGCCACGAATCACCGCCACGTGGGCGGGCCCGATCTCCCCGGCGCGCTGCGCGGCGGCGGTGGCTTCCAACTTCGGCGGCAGCGGCTCGCCGGTGATCGATTGGCGCGGCCCCAAATCGTCGGCCTCGTGGATGCGTCGGCTGGCTTCCCCGCGGCTGATCCGCAGCCGATTGGCCAGCGCGTGCGACAGTTTGCCGCCCAACTCGGTGTCGCTGGCCTGGCGGGCCAGTTTATTGATCAATGGATGGGCCGCGACCGGCAGCCGACGCGTCTCGGTTTCCAGAAGTTCCAGCAATGCCAGGCATTCGGGCGTGGTCAGCGCGTCGGAGTGCACTTCGAGCACGTTAGACACCGCATCGTGCAGCGCCTGGTAGCGCTTGACGATGTCTTCCCGGCAACTCGAATACATGTTCGAATAATATCGGCGGCAGGCGACCGAATCACGTCGGGGACGCGTATCTGTGGATAAAGGTCAAACTGTGGATACGCCGACGTCCCAGACGTCAGAAGTTCAGCCCGGAGAACATGATTCGGCCGGGGTCGTACTTCTGCCGCACGGAGGCCAGTCGCGACATGTTCGGGCCGAAGTACCGCGCCGCCGGCTGGTTGGCCTCGAGGTAGTTCACATAGCCGCCCACCGAATACGGTTGGACCGCTTGGTGTGCCGTGTTGAGCCAGTTGGTCGCCGCCGCGGGATCGCCGGTTTCGACGTACCACTGCACCAACGCCGACTGCTGGCGCCACGGGAACGCCGTCCCGCCCACAGGCACACTGGCGAGCGCGCCGTCGAGGGCATGCATGATCGCCAACATGCGGCCCGCACCGCGAGGAAAGGCGTTGACCGCCGCGGCGATCCCCTGTGCGGCGGCCGGTGTGATTGTGGTGAATACGTCGGATCCGCCGACATATCCCAGCGGTGACGGGTTGAGGTTCCCGACCGCCAAATAGTTCACCAGGTCCAGGTAGTTGAAGGTGTGGTTCTCGACGCCGGTCGGCTGCAAGCCCACGGCCGAGGTGATGGCGTTCGACACGCTGCCCCCCGACCCGGCCGGACACGTCGCCAGGATGCGACAGTGCGTGCCCATCGGGTCGACGGTGGCGTCGGCCAGTGCCCAGCTGCTTCGGTCGGCGGTCCGCAGCCAGTTCTGCCAACCGACGAGGACCTGCGCGAACGACTGCGGCGGGAAGTTGAGGTTCACCGCGTCGACGTCGCCGGTGGGGAAAGTGGCGAAGGTCAGCGAGGTGGTCACGCCGAAGTTGCCGCCACCGCCGCCGCGTAACGCCCAGAACAGGTCGGGGTTGCTGTTGGCAGACGCGGTGACCGCCTGGCCGCTGGGCAGCACCACCGTTGCCGATCTCAGCGCGTCACACATCAGGCCGGCGTGTCGGGAATGAGCGCCCAGCCCGCCGCCCAGGGCGTGCCCGGACGCGCCGACCGACGGGCAGGTACCCGTCGGGATGCCGCGGCCGGCTGCGGCCAGGGCCTGGTGCATGGCATACAGGCTGGTCGCCGGTGTCACCGTGACCAGGCCGGTCGAGGCGTCGTAGTTGACTCCGCCGGGCAGCTGACGCAAATCAAGCACCATGGCTCCGTTAGCCGTGGACGCCCCGATGTACGAGTGCCCACCACTGCGCGGCGCGACCTTCAGGTTATGCGCAGCGGCGAACGTCATCGCCTTTTGCACGTCTGCCGGCGATGTCGGGACGACCACCACCGCGGGCGTCGAGCCGTTGTAGTTGGTGTTGAAAACCTGCTTGGCCGAACCGAATTGCGGGCCGTCCGGCTGGATTACCTGCCCGCTGATGGCAGACGCGAGCGGACCCCAGCCGGAGGCGATCGGATCCGCGCCGGCTCGGCCCGATACGGCTCGTACCGGTCCGAGGACCACGCCGGCGGCTAACGCTCCGACGGCACCCCGCAGAAACGTCTGGCGCGAGATCTCAGGCGTCACGTCCCGCATTGTCAATCACCAGAACCGCGTTGCCGCATGACGCGTCGCCGGATAACCGAAACGTGCGCGAACCTTTACATCATCGTGTTGTGAACGTGACAGCGATAAACGAGGGTTTTTAAGGCAGAACTTTTGAGTGCCGCGGTTGCACTCCCCCACGTGAGGAGCAGGACATGGCGACGCTCGAGATCACCCGCAACTGGATGTTGCGCTTGAACAGCCAGCCGTTGGCCGTGCGTTTGCTGCTGGGCGCCGGCTGCTTGATCACCGTCGCCGCAATGTTTTCGGCGCCGGTCGAGGCAGACCCGCACGACGACGACTTCATCGACGCGCTGAGCCACGCCGGCATCGAGTACGGCGAGCCGGGAAACGCGATGGCCGTGGGCCAGTCGATCTGCCCGATGGTCGCTCAACCTGGCGGCAGCTTTGCCGCCGCCGCGTCACGCGTTTCCCAGCGGGGCATGTCACCGCAGCTGGCCCAAATGTTCACCACCATCGCGATACAGACCTACTGCCCGGAGGAGATGGCAAACATTATGGGCGGCAACGTATCTGGACTGCAGCAACTCCCCGGCGTGGCAGGAATGCCAGGTGTTGCAGGCATGCCAGGCATGGTTCCAGGGGTCTAACGGGTGCCCAGCGGGTCGATCGTCCAGGCGATATAGACCATCCCGGTCGCAACCAGCGCCATCGTGGTGAAGTCAATTCCTTTGCTGCGCAACACCAGTAGTCCGGCGCTGTCTTCGGTGAGCGTGAGCCGCAATACGGCTGCTACCCCCACACCGATCCCGATCAGCAGCGCGCCGCGGCGCCAGAAATTCGCCGCCGCCAGTGTGAACGCGACGGCAAAGATCGCCACCACCGTGATGATCGGCCACTGCGATCGCACCAGCTGCCGCAAACTCATTGCCGTTCGGCTAATTCCACGACGTTGGTCAACAGGAACGCACGGGTCAGCGGGCCGACGCCGCCGGGATTCGGCGATATGTGGCCCGCGACGTCCCAGACACCGGGATGCACGTCACCGGTCAGTTTGCCGTCCACCCGGCTGACTCCGACGTCGACGACGGCCGCGCCGGGACGCACCATGTCGGCGGTCAGCATGTGCGGCACACCGACACCCGCCACGATGATGTCCGCTTGCCTGGTCAGCGCGGGAAGGTCGCGAGTTCCGGTGTGGCACAACGTCACTGTGGCGTTTTCCGAGCGCCGGGTCAGTAACAGGCCCAACGGACGACCGACCGTCACGCCGCGGCCGAGGATCACCACGTGCGCGCCGGCGATCTCGACGCCGAAGCGCCGCAACAGGTGCACGATGCCGCGCGGGGTGCAGGGCAGCGGGGCAGGATCCATGAGCACCAGCCGACCCAGATTCGTCGGATGCAGCCCGTCTGCGTCCTTGGCCGGGTCGACCCGCTCGAGGGCCGCGTTCTCGTTCAGGTGCTTCGGCAGCGGCAACTGCACGATGTAGCCGGTGCACTCGGGGTTGGCGTTGAGTTCGTCGATGGTCTCGTTGAGCTTGGCCTCACTGATGTCGGCGGGCAGGTCGCGACGCAGTGAGGTGATGCCGACCTTGGCGCAGTCGGAATGCTTTCCGCGGACGTAGGCCTGCGACCCAGGGTCGTCGCCGACCAGGATGGTGCCCAGCCCGGGCGTCCGACCCGCAGCGGTCAACGCCGCCACCCGTTCTTTCAGGTCGACGAAGATTTCGTCCCGCGTGACTTTGCCGTCCAACGTGATTGCGCCCACGTCTCACAGTCTTCCATGCACGCTTGATGGCGACCCGCTGCGCCCGGCTTCGCCGCGCTTGCGATCGCCATTAGGCTCCCGGTATGTCTAGCCCTCCGGACGTCCTGAGCCCCGCCAAGCTGGGCCCGATCACGCTGCGCAATCGCACTATCAAGTCGGCGACATTCGAGGCCCGCACACCCGGCGCACTGGTCAGCGACGACCTCATCGAATATCACCGGCTGCCCGCCGCCGGCGGGGTCGGCATGACGACCGTTGCCTACTGCGCGGTCTCCCAGGGTGGCCGCACCGAGGGCAACGGTCTTTGGATGCGGCCCGAGGCGGTGCCGGGGTTGCGGCGGCTCACCGACACGATCCACGCCGAGGGCGCGGCGGTCAGCGCACAGATCGGCCACGCCGGTCCGGTGGCCAACGCCAAAACCAACAAGGCCAAGGCCCTGGCGCCGGTGCGGTTCTTCAATCCCATCGGCATGCGCTTCGCCAAGAAGGCCACCCGCGACGACATCGACGACGTAATCGCCGCACACGCCAACGCCGCGCGATTCGCCATGGAGGCGGGCTTCGACGCCGTCGAAATCCATTTGGGCCACAACTATTTGGCGAGTTCCTTCCTGTCTCCATTGATCAATCGGCGCGACGACGGGTTCGGCGGATCGCTGGAGAACCGGGCTAAGGTCGCCCGCGGGATGGTGATGGCCGTTCGGCGCGCGGTGGAGAAAGAGGGAACACCGATCGCCGTCACCGCCAAGCTCAACATGGCCGACGGTGTTCGCGGCGGGATCAGCGTGGAAGAGTCGCTGACCACGGCGAAGTGGTTGCAAGACGACGGCGGTCTGGACGCGATCGAACTGACCGCCGGTAGTTCACTGGTCAACCCGATGTACCTGTTCCGCGGCGACGCGCCGCTCAAGGAGTTCGCCGGCGCCTTCAAGCCGCCGCTGCGCTGGGGCATGCGGATGACGGGGAAGAAGTTTCTGCGGGAGTATCCCTACCGCGAGGCGTATCTACTGCGTGACGCCAAGCAGTTCCGTGCTGAGTTGACGATGCCGCTGATCTTGCTGGGCGGCATCACCAATCGCGAGACGATGGATCTGGCGATGGCGGAGGGATTCGACTTCGTGGCGATGGGCCGGGCCCTGCTGGCCGAGCCCGATCTGATCAACCGGATCGCCACTGACCGCACTGTGCATTCGGCGTGCACGCACTGCAACCAGTGCATGCCGACGATCTACACCCGCACCCGCTGCGTCGTCACCGGTGCTCCCGATACCGCCCACTGAGGCGGGTCCGCCGCTCGTGTCGCGGTTGGCCACTTCAGCCGAGCAGCTAAGGTTGTGGCGATGAGTCAAGCGGCACCGCCCGTGCTGACAGTCCGATACGACGGATCTCAACGCACTTTCGCAGCAGGCCATGACGTGGTGGTCGGGCGTGATCTCCGCGCCGATATGCGCATCACGCACCCGCTGATCTCGCGTGCTCATCTGCTGCTGCGCTTCGATCAAGGGCGTTGGCTGGCCATCGACAACGGTTCGCTGAACGGCACGTACGTCAACGGCCGTCGGGTGCCAGTGGTCGACATCCACGACGGCTCGAGCATCAACATCGGCAATCCGGACGGGCCGCAGCTTGCTTTCGAAGTCGGTCACCACGCAGGTGCGGCCGGCCGGCCGCCGCAAACCGCGTCGATGCGTGCCGTCCAAGCGTCAGCGGCCGCACGGCAGGCATCGCACCCGCCGACGCCGGCACGGCCGGGAGCCGGACCCCCCGCCGGCGTGCTCCGGCCACCGGCGGGCGCACCGCGACCGCATCCCAGCGGCCCTCCGCCGCCGCAGCCGGTGTACCAGGGCGGTCAGCGGCCGCAGGCCTACCAACCGCCGCCGCCGACCCGGCAACCGCCGCCGCCACCACCACCGAAACTTGAGCCGAGACCTCAGCTGGCCCAGCCGAGCAGCAAGCCCGAGACGGGCAACCTCGCCACCAAGATGATCCAGGCGATCCTCCCCGGCTCCGGCAGGCTGGATAAGCCGCCAGGATCGGCAACGATCGGTCGCGCCAACGACAACGACATCGTCATCCAGGACGTGCTCGCGTCGCGCCATCACGCGTTCTTGATTCAGTCCCCGCTGGGCACCGAAATCCGCGACGCGCACAGCGTCAACGGCACGTTCGTCAACGGCGTGCGGGTCGGTTCGGCGGTGCTCAACGAGGGCGACGTGATCACCATCGGCAACGTCGACCTGGTCTTTACGGACGGCAACCTGATCCGCCGCACCGAAGCCGCCACCCGCAGCGGTGGTTTGGAGGTCCACGGCGTTCACTTCAAGATCGACGGCAAGGAACTGCTGGACAACATCTCGCTGACGGCCCGGCCGGGCACGCTGACCGCGATCATCGGCGGGTCCGGTGCGGGTAAGACCACGCTGTCGCGGCTGATCGCCGGGTACACCCGTCCCAGCGCCGGCTCGGTCACCTTCGAGGGCCACAACATCCACGCCGAGTACGCGACCATGCGCAGCAGGATCGGGATGGTGCCACAGGACGATGTGGTGCACCGCCAGCTGACCGTGAACCAGGCGCTCGGCTATGCCGCCGAGCTGCGGCTACCGCCCGACACCAGCAAGCAGGAGCGCGCCCAGGTGGTCGCGCAGGTGCTCGAGGAGCTTGACCTGACCAAACACGCCGACACCCGGGTCGACAAGCTCTCCGGCGGCCAGCGCAAACGTGCCTCGGTGGCGCTCGAGCTGCTCACCCAACCGTCGCTACTGCTCCTCGACGAGCCGACGTCCGGCCTGGACCCGGCGCTGGACCGTCAGGTCATGCTGATGTTGCGCCAGCTCGCCGACGCCGGTCGCGTGGTGCTTGTCGTCACGCACTCGGTGTCCTACCTCGACGTCTGCGACCAGATTCTGCTGATAGCGCCCGGCGGCAAGACCGCATTCAACGGGCCGCCCAGCCAGGTCGGTGCGGCGTTGGGCACCACCAACTGGGCCGACATCTTCGCCAACGTTGGGGCCGATCCCGACGAAGCCAACCGGCGCTTCATGGAACGCGACGGTAGACCACGCTCCGAGTCGATACCGGCGCCGGAAAGCCCGGCGGATTTGGGCGAACCGGTACACACCGACCTGGTGCGCCAATTCTCCACGATTGCGCGCCGTCAGGTCCGACTCGTCATCTCCGATCGCGGCTACTCGGTGTTCCTTGCCGTCCTGCCGTTCCTGATCGGTGCGTTGTCCCTGACGGTGAAAGGCCCCAAACCGGGACTCGGCCCCGCCGATCCCCTCGGTCTCGCGCCGACCCAGCCGCAGTACATCATGGTGCTGCTCAACATAGGCGCAGTCTTCATGGGCACGGCGTTGACCATTCGCGACCTGATCGGCGAGCGTCCGATCTTCCGAAGAGAACAGGCGGTCGGCCTGTCCACCACCGCCTACCTGCTGGCGAAGGTCTTCATCTTCTTTATCTTCGCGACCGGCCAGGCGGCGATCGCGACATTCATCGTCAGGCTTGGAAAGGGTGCACCGACAGCGCATCCCCCGTTCTTCGACAGCTCGACGTTCTCGCTGTTCATCACCGTCGCCGGCACCTGTGTCGCGTCGGCGATCCTGGGCCTACTGCTGTCAGCGGTGGCACAGTCCAACGAACAGATCATGCCGCTGCTGGTGGTGTCGATCATGTCGCAGCTGGTACTCGCCGGCGGAATGATCCCGGTGACCGGCCGGGCGGGGCTCAATCAGCTGTCCTGGGTGACTCCCGGACGGTGGGGCTACGCCGCGGGCGCGTCGTCGATCGACTTCCCGAACCTGGTCAAGGTCAAGCAGATTCCGACCAACGACCCGATCTGGCAGCACTCGAAGCACATTTATCTCTTCGACATGGCCATGCTCGCGCTGCTCTCGCTGTTCTACGCGGGCTACGTGCGCTGGAACATCCGGCTCAAGCGCTAGCCAAGCTCGCCAGGGCGTACTCGCTCACCACGATCAAGGCATCGGTCGCCGATCGGCGGTCGCGAGCATCGATGTTGATCACCGGGATGTCTTCGGCGAGGGTCAGCGCCTTGCGCACCTCGGCAACGGGATATGTTGGCGCGCCGTCGAACTCGTTCACCGCGATGAGAAACGGCAGCTTGCGGTGTTCGAAGAAGTCGACCGCGGCGAAGCTGTCCTGCAGACGCCGACAGTCCACCAGGACCACCGCGCCGATCGCGCCGCGTACCAGGTCGTCCCACATGAACCAGAACCGGCGCTGCCCCGGCGTACCGAACAGGTAGAGCACCAGATCCTCGTCCAGCGTGATGCGCCCGAAGTCCATGGCCACCGTGGTGGTGCGTTTGTCCGGAGTGGCCTCCACCATGTCGACGCCTGCCGAAGCGTCGGTGACCATCGCCTCGGTCCGCAGCGGCATGATCTCCGACACCGCGCCGACGAACGTGGTTTTGCCGGCACCGAACCCGCCCGCGATGACGATCTTCGTCGACGCGGTATCTCGTCTGTTCAGACGGGGTTGGGCCTTGCGCTCAGAGGGCTCGTAGGCCACGGAGCGTCCTTCCTATTAGTTCGCGGCGTTCATCGCGGGTCGAGCTGTCGGTCAACGTCCGGTTCACTCGAAGGTAGCCCGAAGTCACCAGATCGCCCACCAGCACACGCGTGACACCGAGCGGTAAATCCAACCGGGCCGAGATCTCGGCCACCGAGGGGCTCTTGACACACAGTTGGACGATCTTGCCTCGCACATCGTTAGGCGGCCACCGGTGATAGAGCGCAGACTGCAACGTCTGCACCGGCGCTTCGAGGGGAAGCTCGACGCTTGCCTTCGTCCGTCCGGCGGTCAGAGTATAGGGACGGACGAGGCTCGCCTCAGCTGCGCGGGAATCTTGCCCCAGTGGCTCGCGACTGTCCATTGCGGCTCACGAGTGTGATGGAGCACGTCGAGTCGACTGCACGACGTTGCCCACCCGCTCGACAAGGACGGCCATCTCGTAACCGATCTGACCGATATCGCACGATGTCGTGGCCAGCGTCGCCAGATGGGAGCCGTCGCCGACCCGCATCAACAGCAGGTAGCCGTTTTCCATCTCCACCACCGACTGCAGCACCTGGCCGCCCTCAAACAGCTGCGCGGCGCCGCTGGCCAAGCTCGCCAGACCCGACGACACCGCGGCGAGCTGATCGGCACGCTCTTGCGGCAGGTGTTCGCTGGCTGCGATCAGCAGCCCGTCGACGGATACCAGCACCGCGTGCGTCACCCCGGGGACCTCGCGGGCGAAATTCGACACCAGCCAGTCCATGGAGTTGTCCGAAGCAGACGTCATTCGTGATCGGATCCTTCATCTGTGTCGCGGGCATGCGATCGTCCTGCACGAACGCCGCCGAAATGGCTACTCATCGAGGCACGGATCGCCTCCGGGTCGCGCACCGGTGCCTCGTGTGCGTTAGCCCGGGAGGAACTGAATCCGCCGTTGGAGGCTGCCCCGTTGTCCTCGTCCGCGCGGTGGTGCGCAACGCCGTTCAGCTCGGGCCCGGCACCACCCGGCACCAGCCGGGCGCCGGGGTCACGCACCGGCAGGCCGTGATCGGTGTGGGTTTGCACCGGCACGTTTTCGACCTCGGCGGCGGCGGACCAGCCGTGATCCCACACCGACTTCCAATCCAGGTCGGTGCTACGTGCCAAGTCGTGCGGGTCAACCAGGAACTCGGACAGCATCCCCTGGTAGATCAGATCGGACTCCGGCGGTTCGTTCGACGCCGCGGGGGCTTCGACGGGCCAGGTCTCATCGACTTCCTGCGGCTCGGCCGCAGCCACCGGCTCCGGCTCGGCTTTGGGGGTCTGCCCGCGGGTAAACCGCGCCCGCGATCCGAAGAATGACGACGTGTCCGAAACTGGTTGAGCCGCAGGGGTTTCCGGGGCTTCAGCAGACGGCTCCGCCACCTTCTCGCGGCGCCGCAGCGGCAAGTGACGACGTGCCGGCCGCTCGGCCGGGGCACCGGTGATGCCGCTGGATCCGGGCCGGCGCCGCGGCAACAAGCTGATCGACGATTCAGTCGAATGCGACCCGTTGCGCTCCGGCGTTTCCACCAGCGCAGCAAGGTCCGGAGTTTTGCCGAGCTCCGGTGCCGACGGGTGATCCGCGGCCTCCGAAACGCCGCTACCCACCACCGCCGGTTCGCGCGGCGCAATGTCGACGTCGTCGGCACCGGCCAACACCGACGCCGGAAGGTAGACCTCGGCCGTCGTACCCGAGCGCGCTTGCTCGGTCGACAAACCGCGCAGCCGCACCCGGATACCGTGCCGGTCGGCCAGCCGGCCGACCACGAAAAGACCCATGTGGCGGGCGCTTTCCGGCGTGACCTCTCCGCCGGCGCGCAGCCGCATGTTGGCGATGCGCCGGTCGCCGTCGGTCATGCCCAGTCCGGCGTCGAGGATCTCGAGCACCACCGCCGCGTCGCTGCGCTGCGAGGCGGAAACCCGGACCGGCGACGCGGGCGGTGAGTAGCGCAACGCGTTGTCGATCAGCTCCGCGAGGAGGTGGACCACATCGCCGGCGGCTGCGCCCTTGATCGTGCAGTCCGGCACCATCGACGTTTCGACGCGGCGATAGTCCTCGACCTCGGAGGTGGCGGCGCTGATGACCGAAGACAATGGCACAGCGGTGCGTTGTTCACCCCGCGAGCTCGGCGCGCCGGCCAGCACCAGCAGGTTGGCGCCGTTGCGGCGCATCCGGGCGGCCAAGTGGTCGAGGCGGAACAGGCTGTCGAGACGGTCGGGATCCTCCTCGTTGCGCTCCAGCCGATCGATCAGGGACAGCTGCTGGTCGACCAGTGACCGGTTTCGCCGCGACATGGTCTCGAACATGTCGTTGACCAGCAGCCGCAGTCGGGCCTCGTCACCGGCCAACAGCAGCGCCTGGGTGTGCAGTTCGTCGACCGCGTGCGCGACCTGGCCGATTTCCTCGGTGGTGTGCACCGGCAGCGGCTCGGGCGGCTGTTCGTCACCGGCCCGAACACGGGTGATCTCACGCTCGAGATCTTCGTGAGCGACCTTGAGCGCGCTGTCGCGCAGTACCCGCAGCGGCTGGATCAGCGAGCGCGCCACCAGCAACACGATGCCAAGTGCGGCGGCGATGGCGGCCAGCACGATTACGGTGTCGCGGATCGCCGCATCGCGCCGGTCGCGGGCCTGGTCCTCGACGGATTTGGTCACCACCGCACTGGCGACCTTGATTACCTGGTCGGCGATTTCGTCGGTGGTCTGCACTGAGTGCAGCAGCGCCGGGTTGTTGACCAGCAGACTTTTCGGATCGGACATGATCGTCATCCGGGTGACCATCTGCTGCTGCAGCGTCTTGGCTTCACCGGAGCCGACACCGAGCACCTCGGCCATCCCGAACAGCGTCGACGGCTCGGTACCGGCCAGAGTGATCATTGACGTGCGCAGCTCAGGCTCAGGCAGGTCAGCGCCGCGAGTGATCAGCAGCTGCTGCATCATCATCTGGCCGCGGGCGCCGATCGCGCGGCTCAGCCCCTGAGCCGCGGCCCGGATCTGCACGTTGTCGACGCGGACCGATCCGTCGATCGCGTTCTCGGCGGTCAACAAGATCGGGGCGTAGCCGGTCACTCGCTCTCGCAAGCCGATGGCGTTCGCTCCGACCGCGTCCAGCAACGCCTGGCCACCGTTCAGCAAGGCATTGACCCCTGCCCCGACATCGGCGGCGACGTCGGTTTCCTTCAGCCGGGCCTCTAGCTCGTGTTTGCGGGCGTCGTAATTCTTCTTCACACCCGCGACGTCGCCCCCGGTCGAGCTTGAGAGCAATGCGACATCGAGCGCCGACATGTATTTGGTAATGGCGGGAACCACTTCGGCGCGATCGGCGGCCAACCGGAGGTTGCGCGCGTCAGTCAACGCACTTGAGATACGGAATCCCCCAAAAACCATCGCCAGCACCAAAGGCACAACGACAATGGCCACAACTTTCCATCGCACCGGCCAATTTCGCAGCGACCATGAGGCCGGCCGATTAGTCGTTGTTGATGTGGCGCCGTTGCCGTTTGCGGGGTGATTTTTGGTCGGCCGAATCGCCCGCGTGGCGCGGGCAAATATGGTCACTGGACTGCGTCCGTGCGGGCGACCGCTCCGCTGATATGCAATGTTGGCGCGACGTTCATGAGACTTCCTGATGATTACGCCCGCCCCGGGTGACGAGCGGGCGATAGACGCCTGGCAATTCTGCGAGTATGCCAGCCTGTGGCTAGGGAAACCACAATTCTTACTGAACAGACAGAGTTCGCCGCCTCCTGCTCAGGCACGTGAATCATAGCCGAGCAAATTCTTCGACGACAACTGAGATGATCGACAGATGTTCCGGCTGCTGTTTTACTCGCCGCGTATCGCGCCCAATACGGGCAATGCAATCCGGACCGCGGCGGCCACCGGCACCGAACTGCATCTTGTTGAGCCGCTCGGCTTCGACCTGTCCGAGCCAAAGCTGCGCCGAGCCGGGCTGGACTACCACGACCTGGCTTCGGTCACCGTGCACGCGTCGCTGGCGGCGGCTTGGAAGGCGCTGTCGCCGCAGCGGGTGTTCGCCTTCACCGCGCATGCAACGTCGTTGTTCACCGATATCAGCTATCAGGCCGGCGATGTGTTGATGTTCGGCCCCGAGCCGACCGGGCTGGACTCGGCGACGCTGGCCGACAGTCATGTCACTGCGAGCGTCCGCATCCCGATGCTGACCGGGCGACGCTCACTAAATTTGGCCAACGCCGCAGCGGTCGCGGTCTATGAGGCGTGGCGACAGCAGGGGTTCGGCGGCGCCGCCCGCTGACGATGCAGGACGCGGAGCGTCCTGAGGTGGGGGCACCTCCCGCTTGCGGGGGAGAAGCGGGCAATTCAACACAGCTGATTACCAGCTGTTCCAATGCGTGAGGTTTTCGGCGGGCAGCCGCTTGGCCGGGCGGAAATCCGTGCCTTTGGTGTAGGCGATCGGAAATAGCCCACCCTGGCTGTATTTCTCGT
>Ga0335075_10012449_pt1 | contig 12848 bp, 7 predicted proteins | sample Lox_Sample_24_FD_206723 | JGI IMG/M metagenome (GOLD analysis project Ga0335075, IMG submission 206723) | Soil microbial communities from Loxahatchee National Wildlife Refuge, Florida, United States - Lox_Sample_2.4 | ecosystem: Environmental > Terrestrial > Soil > Wetlands | place: USA: Florida... | reverse complement strand
ATCCGGCGCGCATCATCTATACGCCGTTCGCCGACCCACGGGAACATCTGGCCCGGCTGCAGCTGGCGGATGCCGTGCTGGACGCGCTGATCTGCAACGGCCACACCACCACTTCCGATGCCCTCTGGGCAGGTGTCCCGGTCATAACCGCCCGCGGCCGGCACTTCGCCTCGCGTGTCAGCGAGAGCCTGCTCAACGCCATGGAACTTCCGGAACTGGTCGGCAGCGACGCCGACGACATGGTGCGCATCGCGCTCAGGGTCGGCACCGATGCGGCGTACCGCGCGGCGCTGCGCGCAAAGGTGTCAGCGAATCGGCTGGTGGCGCCGCTGTTCGACACGGCGCGCTTCACGCGCGATTTCGAGCAGGGCATCGAGCTGATGGTGCGGCGTCACCAGGCGGGAGCACCCCTGGACCACGTCGATGTGCCGGACCGGGGAGCGGTGCCTGCCGGCGCCGGCAAGCCCGCCACACCCCTGGGACGGGTGTCCTCGCTGCAGGTCGGCTATGCGGGTTGCCCGCTGTGCGCCGGCCGGAGTGCGTCCCTGGGTTTCGCCAACGTCGGCAAGCATGCGCTCTGGCACGAGCCTCTGCCGCTGGCGATCGAGTGGATGCGCTGCCCCGGCTGCGCGCATATCCACACCCGTCATCACTGGAGCGCAGCCGGCCGCGAGGAACTCCTGCGCAACGCCGCCGCCGACCGGGCCGTGCCCGCCGCGCAGCAGGCCGCTGCCCGGGGCGCGGCATGGATTTCCGTGATCGATCGGGTCACGGCCCTGCTCGGGGGACAATCGGTCACGCTGCGCCAGCCACAGCCCATCTGGGTGGACGTGGGCTGCGGCGATGGCGCCCTGCTCATGCTGGCCATCGACCACGGCTTCGCCGGAGTGGGACTGGACACGCATGCCGCGACGGCCGAACGGGTACGAAAACTCGGATTCAGCGCCCTCGCCAATGACTTTCTGACGCTGGATTTCCAGCTCGCCCCGGACGTGCTGAGCCTGTTCAACGTTCTGCCGCAACTGGCCGACCCGCGCGCGGGGTTACGCAAGGCCGCCGCAGTTCTGCGGCCCGGCGCAGTGCTCGTCGTCAGTGCACCGGATTCGACCTCCTCGACCTGGCGGATGCTCGAGGCCAGCGAGACCAACGACAACTGGCTGGACCCCGAACAGCACCATATCTTCGGCCGCCGGCAGCTCGTGGCCCTGCTCGAGGAGTGCGGCTTCGACATCGCCGCGATCACCTTCTCCCCTCACGCGCTCTCCCACGTGGAGATCTACGCCGTGCGCCGGACTGTGAAGCACCCGACATAATGTACCCGCCGAAATAGGTAAAGTCCGCGCTCATGAAGATCTGCATTGTCTCGGCCAATCTGGGTGGCATCGATGTCAGCGCCAGACTTCCGCCGCAGGTTCTGCCCGCGGGATGGGAGCTGGAATTCAAATGCTTCGGCGACCAGGATCTTCCGCCGCGGCCGCTGTCGCTGAGCCCGCGCATGCAGTCGAAGTACCCCAAGATGTGCGCGTTCGAGTGGTTTGCGGATGCGGATCTGATCGCATGGCTGGATTCGAGCTTCACCGTGACGACTTCGGGGCTTGCTGCCTGGCTGATCGAGAAGCTCGGCGATGGGGACTTTTGCCTCATGCCCCACGTTGCCCGCAGGAACGTCGGCGAGGAGCTGGCGTTCATGACCCAGCTGATGGCATCCGGGGACCCGTATCTGGTCAGCCGCTACGGCGGTGAGCCCATGGCCGAACAGGTCGCCACCTATCTCGCCGACGGGAATTTCCGCGACGAATGGCTTTCGGCCAACGGATGCTTCGTCTACCGGAACACGCCGAAGAATCATGCCCTGCTCAAGGACTGGCTGCTGGAGTGCATACGGTGGACGAGCCAGGACCAGCTGTCGCTTTCGTACGTGATGCACAGGCACGGCGTGGTTCCCCGCTGGATGGACTGCAGCCTGTGGAACAGTCCGCACATGAAATTCACCGGGCACGTGACCCCGGCGCCGGCTGAAGCCGCGCCCCGGGCGGATGGCACGGCCTTCCAGATCGTGCAGATCCGTCCCCAGGGCTATGTGCACGCCGAGGCACTGACCGAAGTGGCCGAGTGCGTCTACTACGGGCTCAAACGACTCGGTGTGCAGGCATTCCACCAGACAGCGCCGGATCGCACGGCCCGCCAGATCGTATTGGGGGCACACCTGCTCGATGCGGCAGGCCTGGCAGCGCTTCCGGCGGACGCGATCATCTACAACTCCGAACAGATCGACGATGATTCGAGATGGCTGACGAGCCCCTACGTCGGCGCGCTCAAGGAGCGGACGGTCTGGGACTACAGCAACGAGAACGTCCGTCGCCTGCAGGCACTGGGTGCCACGCGGGTGCAGCTGGTGCCGGTCGGGTATGTCCCGGAACTGGCGCGCATCCCCCACGTCAGCGATGAAATCGACGTGCTGTTCTATGGATCGATCAACCCGCGCCGTCAGCAGATCCTCGAGCAGCTGAAGGCGCGGGGGCTGAATGTCATGGTGCTGTTCGGCACCTACGGCGAGGAGCGCGACCGGGCCATCGCGCGCGCCAAGGTCGTGCTCATCGTCCACTATTACGAGGCAAAGATCTTCGAGGTGGTGCGGGCAGCCTATCTGCTCTCGAACCGGAAGGCCGTGGTCGCCGAAGCCGGTCCGGACACCTTCGTGGAAGCCGACGTGCGCGAGGCCATCCATGCGGTGCCGTACGACGGGCTGGTGGAGGCGTGCGTGCAGCTCGCGCGCGATGCGCCCCGACGCCAGGAACTGGGGGCACGCGCCCACCGGCTCTTCGCCCAACGTCCGGAAGAGGCGATTCTGGCAACGGCATTGCAGTTACCGGCCCCGCCCTCCCCCGCAGCCGCGGGCCCGCAGGCGCCGCTGCCGGCCACCCTGCAACTGGGCAGCGGCAAGGATTTCAGGAGCGACTGCCTGAACGTGGACATCAATCCCGCCTGGGGCCCGGATGCGGTGTTCGATGTCGCCTCGCCGACGCTGATCGGCTCCGCGCTGCAGACCCAGCGCTTCGGAACGGTGGTGCTCGCCGAGAACAGTTTCGACAGCGCCATCGCCAACGATGTCCTTGAACATATCGGCGATCTGACGACCGCGATGACCAATGTACTGCGGCTGCTGAAGCCCGGCGGTATCTTCAACATAGCGGTTCCCTACGACATGGGCCTGGGCGCCTGGCAGGACCCGACGCACGTGCGGGCCTTCAACGAGCGCAGCTGGCTGTACTACACCGACTGGCACTGGTACCTGGGCTGGACCGAGGCGCGGTTCGATCTGGTGAGCCTGGATGTGGAGATGAGTCCGTTGGGCGCCGAACTGCAGCGTGCCGGCAGGAGCACGGAGGACATAATCCGCATCCCGCGTGCCGTCGATGCGATGCGGGTCCGGCTGCGCAAGCGCTACCTGCAGGCATCGGAACGTGCGGAAGCGGCCTGCCGCCAGCCGGGTCCCCAGGTGCTTCGAGCCTAGCCCGGAGCCCGGGACGTCCGTCCGGGGCCTGCCTCAATCAGTCCTAAAGTTCCGCCTGGCGGTGCCGTTAGCGGTGATGTGGAGCTGACGGAGCGGTCCAGCGATTGCATTGAACATATAGCGCTGACGCTCCCCTTGCGTGAACTGGCGAATGCAGCAGTCGGAGCACGAGTATGAACGAGGAATCAGGCTCAATAGGCGCCATCGGAGCGATGAGCTCCATGGATGACTACCTGTCCGGCCAGAACAACTCGGCAGCGACCCAGACCTCGGCGGCGAATCTGCCGGGTGCCGTGATTGCGGTATCCGACGCCGAGGCGCAGCCCAGCGAACAGGCCGTGCAGCTGGCGGTGGACCAGATCAACGCCCATCTGGCCGGCGTCGACCGGATCCTGGCGCTGCGGGTGGATCCCAGCTCCGGGTATCTCGTGGCGCAGATCTCCAATGCCAACACCGGCGAGGTGCTGCAGCAGATCCCCACCGAAGACGGCATCAAGCTCAAGCAGATGCTGTCGCGCTGGTCCCACGGCGGCAACGTCCTGATGGACGAAGAGGCCTAGCCGCAGAAACGCCGCGCATTGCGGAACAGCCGCATCCAGCCACTCCATTCGCCTGCCCCGTCGGGGGCCCAGGAATTCTGCACGTTGCGGTAGGACCGTTCCGGATGCGGCATGGTGATGGTCACCCGCCCATCCGCGTTGGTCAGCGCGGCGATGGCCAGCGGACTGCCATTGGGGTTGGCGGGATAGGCCTGCGCCGGCCGCCGGTCGTGGGTCACGTAGCGGTAGGCGATCAGCCCGCCGTGCTCGCAGTCGCGCTGCTGGAGCGCCGATGCGAACTCCGCCCGCCCCTCCCCGTGGGCCACCGCGATCGGCAGTAGCGAGCCCGCCATTCCCTGAAGCAGCACCGAGGGTGAATCCAGCACCTCGACCAGCGTGAAGCGTGCTTCGAACTGCTCCACGCGGTTGCGGACGAAGCGCGGCCAGGCATCCGTGCCGGGAATCAGCGACTTCAGCGCCGCGAGCATCTGGCAGCCATTGCAGGAGCCGAGCGTGAAGGTGTCGGATCGGGCAAAGAAGGCTTCGAACTCGGCGCGCGCACGGCCGTTGAACAGGATCGACTTGGCCCAGCCTTCGCCGGCTCCCAGCACGTCTCCGTAGGAAAAGCCGCCACAGGCCACCAGGCCCCGGAATTCGGCCAGCTGCCGGCGCCCCTGCAGGATGTCCGTCATGTGCACATCATGGGGCTCGAAGCCGGCCTGCTCGCAGGCCGCCGCCGTCTCCACCTGGCTGTTGACGCCCTGTTCGCGCAGGATCGCGACGCGGGGACGCGCGCCCCGGGCAACGAATGGCGCGGCGATGTCCTCCTCGGGATCGAAGGCCAAGTCCACCGACAGCCCCGGATCCAGCAGGTCCGTCTGCGCGGCCAGCTCCTCCGCCGCGCACTGCGGGTCATCGCGCAGCTGCCGCATCCGGAACGAGGTTTCCGACCACGCGCGTCGCAGTTCGTCCCACGGGAGGACCAGTTCTGTCGCGGCGGTCGAGATGCGGATCAGCATGTCGGCGCGCGGTGCGCCCACGCGCCGGGCATGCGCCCGCAGGCCCTCCTGCGCGAGCACCTCGAGGAACTCGGACCGGCGCGCTTCGCTCACCTGTACGACGACCCCGGGCTCCTCGGCGAACAGTCGGGCGATGGCTGCCGGCCCGGACTCCGCGGTGACGTCGATATCGATGCCGCAGTGACCCGCGAAGGCCATCTCCAGCAGCGTCACCACCAGTCCGCCATCGGAGCGGTCGTGGTAGGCCTGCAGCAGGCCCGCCGCGCGCAGCCTCGGCAGTGTCCGGGACAAGGCAAGCAGTGTCGCCGGGTCATCGAGATCGGGCGTTTCGGCACCGAGCTGCCCGTGGACCTGCGCCAGTACCGATCCGCCCAGGCGGGCGCGCCCACCCGACAGATCGATCAGCCACAGAGATGCCGGACCCCGATCCGGCCGCAGCACCGGGGTGAGCGTGCGACGCACGTCGCCGACCCTGGCGAACGCCGAGACGATCAGCGAGACCGGCGCCACGACGCTCGAGTCGACTCCGGCATCGTGCCAGTTGGTCCGCATCGAGAGCGAATCCTTGCCCACCGGAATGGCGATCCCCAGCGCCGGACACAATTCCTCGCCGACCGCGCGGACCGTCGCATACAGCGCCGCATCCTCGCCGGGTTCACCGCAGGCGGCCATCCAGTTGGCCGAGAGCCTCACGTCGGCAAGGCTACGCACATCGGCGGCGAGGATGTTGGTGAGGGCCTCGGCCACGGCAAGACGACCCGAGGCGGGCGCGTTCAGCACGGCCACGGGTGTGCGCTCGCCCATCGCCATCGCCTCGCCGGCATGGCCGGTGTAATCAGCGACGGTCACCGCCACGTCGCTGACGGGGACCTGCCAGGGCCCGACCATCTGGTCGCGGCAGATCATGCCGCCGACGGTGCGGTCGCCGATGGAAATGAGGAAGGTCTTGTCGGCGACCGTCGGACAGCGCAACACGCGCAGGATGGCCTCCCGCAGGTCGAGTCCTGCCGGATCGAACGCCTCCGCGGCTGCCGCGATGCTGCTCACGTCCCGATGCATGCGCGGCGCCTTGCCGAGCAGCACCTCGATGGGCATGTCCACCGGCGTGCCGCCGAGCAGCGGATCACTCACCCGCAGCACACCGGAGTCGTCGATTTCGCCGATCACCGCAAAGGGGCAGCGCTCGCGGGCGGCGATCGCGCCGAAGCGCTCGAGTCCGTCCGGCTGCAGGGCGATCACGTAGCGTTCCTGGGCCTCATTGCACCAGATCTCCAGCGGCGACATGCCCGGATCGCCACTCGGTACCGCCCGCAGGTCGACCCGGGCCCCGCGCTGACTGTGGGCAACCGCTTCGGGCACCGCATTGGACAGCCCCCCCGCGCCCACGTCATGGATGAGCGCGATCGGGTTGCCGGCGCCCAGCGCCCAGCAGCGGTCGATCACCTCCTGCGCACGACGTTCGATTTCGGGATTGCCCCGCTGCACGGAAGCAAAGTCCAGATCGGCGGTACTGGCGCCGCTGGCCATCGAGGAGGCGGCACCGCCGCCCAGACCGATCAGCATCGCCGGCCCCCCCAGCACCACGAGCTTGGAGCGCACCGGCACTTCGGGTTTCTGGACGTGTTCACGGCGGATGTTACCCAGGCCCCCCGCAATCGTGATGGGCTTGTGGTAGCCGCGGCTGCGCCGGGGGCCATCGCTCGCCGCCTGCTGCTCGAAAACCCGGAAGTAGCCGCAGATGTTGGGCCGTCCGAACTCGTTGTTGAAGGCCGCGGCGCCCAGCGGACCCTCGATCATGATGTCCAGGGCGGAGGCGATGCGCGCGGGACGTCCGATGCTGCGCTCCCATGGCTGTTCGAAGCCCGGGATCAGCAGGTTCGACACCGAGAAGCCGGCCAGTCCGGCCTTGGGCTTGGCGCCGACGCCGGTCGCGCCCTCGTCGCGGATCTCGCCGCCGGAGCCGGTCGAGGCGCCCGGAAACGGCGAAATGGCCGTCGGGTGATTGTGCGTCTCGACTTTCATCAGGATGTCGATGGGCTCGCGGTGGCCGCCGTAGACGCCGCTCGCCGGGTCCGGGAAGTAGCGCACGCCCGTGGAGCCTTCCATGACCGCGGCATTGTCGCGGTAGGCGGAGGAAATGCCCTGCGGCGCGCGCTCGTAGGTGTTGCGGATCATGGCGAACAGCGACTTCGGCTGCGCCTCGCCGTCGATGGTCCACCCGGCATTGAAGATCTTGTGCCTGCAGTGTTCCGAATTGGCCTGCGCGAACATCATGAGTTCGGCATCGGTCGGTGCGCGGCCGAGGCGCCCGAAGGCATCCAGCAGATACGTGATCTCGTCGGCAGCCAGCGCCAGACCCAGCTGCGCATTGGCCTGCTCGAGCGAGCGGCGTCCTTCGGTAAGCGGGATGCTGATGAGCGGCCGGGGGGTGTGATGCGCGAACAGCAGCCCGGCCTGGCCCGGCTCGGTGAGGACCATTTCGGTCATGCGGTCGAACAGGGCCGCGGCCACCCGCTCGGTCGCCTGCCGATCCAGCGGCCGCGCCACCGTCAGTTCGTAGCGGATGCCGCGCTCGATGCGCCGCACCCCCGCAAGGCCGCATACCTGGGCGATGTCGGTGGCCTTGCTGGACCAGGGCGATATGGTTCCGGCGCGGGGCACGACGACCAGCAGCTGCCGGTGCGCGCCGGAGGGCGGCACCGCCGCATCAGGGGCCGGCCCATATGTCAAAAGCTTCTGCAGGAGTCCGAGCTGGTCGCCGGTAAGGGGTGCCGTATCGACGAAATGCAGGTAGGTCGACCCCAGCGCCTGGATCCCCGGGTCCAGGTCTCGCAGCCGGGCCAGGAGCTTTCTGATCCGGAAGGCCGAAAGGGCGGCCCTGCCTTCTAGCTCAAGCATCAGCGTGACCGCCTACTTGCGCGGCGGTGGCTCACCCGCCGGCGCCGAGTACACGGGCATCGGGAACGGGGTGACGTTGCCTCCCTCGAGGGTCGTGATCTTGGCCGTCCCCTGCTTCTTGACCTCATCGATGCGCAACACGGAATGCAGCGGCAGGAAGCTGCGCTTGACCCCCTCGAACTCGGTCTTGATCCGCTCCTCGTTGGGATCCACGACCACCGAGGAGCGCTCCCCGAAGACGATGTCCTCCATCTCGATGAAACCGAAGAGGCTGCCGTGCGTTACCTTCCTGGCATAAACCTCGTAAACCTTGCCCTGGTTCAGGAACAGAACTTTGAAAATGTGACTGGCTGCCATGGGTCCCGGGGGGTGAACTTGCTACTTTGGGGCGCGATTATATGTCCGCCCATCGGCCTGTAGCGGCCAACTGGGAGTATTTGTCCTAACGGGGGCGCCGGTGGCGCTGCAACTTCGCATAATCAGTGATCATCGCCGGGCGCTCGGGGAACGCAGCTCGATGGTTTTCGAGGGCGCCGGCGGCAATATCGGCCGCGCGGCCGACAACGACTGGGTGCTGCCGGACCCGCAGCGCTTCGTGTCCGCGCACCACGCCCGGATCCATCACCGTGATGGCCTGTACATCCTCGAAGACATCAGTACCAACGGCGTCTACGTCAACGACGACGACCTGCCCGTCGCCAAGCGCGGTGCGCATGTGCTGCAGAACGGGGACATCATCCGCCTCGGGGAATACCAGCTCGTCGCGATGGTCGAAACGCGCACGGCCGCGCAGGATGAGCTTGCCGTCCTGAGCCCGGCCGGCCTGCCCGGCGACCCGTCGGCGTCCTTTGCGCCCTTCGCCAGCGGCAGCGTGCCGGTCCACGGCGGAGCCACCAGTGTCGAAGTCGTGGCCGCCATCGGTCGGGTCGCGCAGACCGACCTGGGTGCCTCGCTGGTGCTGGATGACCTGCTGGAATCGTCCGGCGCGGATTCGCGGCGCTCGTTCGCCGTGAATGCCTACGGCCAGCCCGTCGCTGGCCTGCCGCCGGCGCAAGCCGCCAGCACCGCGGGGCGGGTGCCGGCCCCGCCTTCGCCCAGCGAACTCAGTGCCGTGCTCGCCGACAGCGAGACCGAACGTCGCGCCATTGCCAAGCGCATCGAGCGGCTGGCGCGGGCGGCGGCGCGGGCCCAGGAACGACGTACGCCGTCGGGTCCTGCGGTGCCCGTCGACATGAACAGCGGCCTGTCGGCCTTCTGCAAGGGGGCGGGCATCGCCGCCGATCACTTTGCACCGGAACTGCAGGGTCGCATGCTGCATCTGGCGGGACAGCTGGTCCGTGAGGCGCTGGTCGGCCTGAAGGACCTGGAGCGAGCCCGCGGCGGCAGCCTGCGCCCCATGCAGGTCGAGTTGCACGATGACCCGGAGGATCCCCGGCCTTCGCTGGCGCGCGCCAGCGTCGAGGACCTGCTGGTCGAGTTGCTCGGCCAGCACGAGAGCCGCCGTCTGGATGCCGTGCAGTGGCTGCGCGAGGCGATCGACCGGGCCAAGGAGCACGACCGGGCGACGTTCGATGCCATGGGCACGGCCTTCCTGGCCTTCATCGCGCGGCTGGAGCCGGCCGAGCTGGAGCTGCGCTTCCAGCGCCACGCCCGCGGGACCAGCGGCGCGGCGGCGCGCAACTGGGAGTTGTATACCGAGTTCTTCCGCAGCATCGTGGCGCGTACCGGTGGCCAGTTGCCGCGCGTGTTCGTCGACGCCTTCAGCACCGCCTACGGCGAGAGCGTGCAGCCCTCGCAGCAGGCACCCCACCAGCAGCGCGGCCGCTAGCCCCATTCCACCTTGCGGTCAGAGGTATTTGATACCGCAACTTGACCGTGTGTGCACTGCGCACAATAGTTCCTCGGGTGAGGATCCTGCTGGTCGAGAACAACAGACAGCTCACCAGCCCGGTGCGCACCGAACTCAGGGACCTGGGGCACGAAATCACCGTTGCCGCCAGCGGTGTCGATGCACTGTCACTGGCCGCCAGCCAGGAATGGGAACTGCTCATCTTCGACCGCGCGGCGCTCGAGCTCGATGCCCTGGGCGTCGTGCGCACGCTGCGCAGCGGCGGCGTGGTCACCCCGATGCTGGTGCTGAGCCGGGCCGGTGACGATGCGGAGGCCGGACGGCAGGCCGGCGCCGATGACAGTCTGCAGGCGGGTTTCTCGGCGGCGCAACTGGCGGACCGCGTGGCAGCGCTGGGCCGGCACCCGCGGCGGGCCCAATCCAAGACGCTCCTGCGCGTCGCCGATGTGGAGATCGATGTCCTCACCCGCAGCGTGCGCCGGGGCGGCAAGAACCTGGTCCTGCAACCACGCGAGTTCCGGTTGCTGGAATACCTGGTGCGCAACGCAGGCACGGTGCTCGGTCGCAGTACCCTGCTGGAGAAGGTCTGGGACTGCCATTTCGACCCGCGGACCAACGTGGTGGAAAGCCACATCAGCAGGCTGCGCGCGAAGCTCGATCGTGGCTTCACCGTGCCGCTGATCCACACCATCCGGGGCTCCGGCTACTGCATTCGCGAGCCGGAGTGATCCCGACCGCCGACCGAATCAGTCCTGCGGCCTGCCGCAGCGCGCGAGCACGGTGCGCAGGTCGCGGATCGGCGGAAAGACTTCGTTGTTCCAGTCCGAGCCCTGCGCGTCGTAGGCCCGTTGTTCGAACTCCACGATGTCCTTGTCCTCGCGGAAGATGTTCTCCGTGAAGCGGGTGACGAACGGCCACACGGCATGGATGAGTCCGGGGACCGGCGGCTTCTTCACCGACAGATAGCCGAAGGTGCGATTGGTACGCTGCTCCGCGTCGAGGGGGGTGTAGCCGAGCCACACCGACAGCACCGGCGCGGCGGTGTCGTAGTTGCGATCCCGACCCAGCCACACCCGCAGACTCTGGTACGGATAGTCGGTGCGGATGCGCATGTGATCGGAGAAGTCCTGCCGCTTCTGAGCCCGGGTGCGCGTCAGTTCGACGATGACCCGTTCGCCTGCGGACTTGCCGCCGCCGGCGCGGCTGAAGCTGTACTCGACCTGCGCCCAGTCCTCTCCGTGATCGCGCCCCAGGCACTTCGCGGTGATCGACCCCATCTGCCTGCGGTGCATGAACTGGTGGTTCATGTCGAACAGGTTCTCGTGCATGAAGGTGTAGTGGCAGGCCACTTCACGATTCAGCTGGCGGGTCTTGTAGGCCTTGTCGGCGTAGGCCCCCAGTGCTGCCGGGCGGCGCGCGCCCGCCAGTGCCGGATCCCCGGGGAACACGAAAATCAGATTGTCGACGACATGGACGGGGTAGCTGCGCACCCCATTGGGCAGACGCTCCTTGCCCAGGTACGGGACGTCCACGCACTGGCCGCTGCCGTCGTATGACCAGCCGTGGTAGTGGCACTTGAGCTGGTTGTCGCACACCACGCCCAGGTGCAGGGGTACCTGGCGATGGGCACAGCGGTCCTCGAGGGCGAACACCTCGCCGCTCCTGCCCCGGTACAGGACGATCGGCTGGCCGGCGAAGCGGCGCGCGAGGGTGCGGCCCGCCTTCAGTTCATCGGCCCAGGCCAGCGGATACCAATAGTCCGGATGCGCGCCGATACGCCGCAGATCGAAGGCCTTGGGCGCATTTGCAGCCGCTGCGGGCAACCGGGTCACGGCATCTTCGATCATCGACTCACTCCGTGCGCACAGCGCTTGAGGTCGCAATCTTCACATAAGTGGCGGAGAGGGTGGGATTCGAACCCACGTGCCGGAATTACCCGACCATCCGATTTCGAGTCGGCGCCGTTGTGACCGCTTCGGTACCTCTCCGGGATGCTTGCTTGTCTGCGCAGTTTTTGCTTTTAAGAACAATCACTTGCTTCGCAGCAGAACGGTTGGACGTAATCCGGCCGCCTTCTGTAGCACCGTGAGCCTGCGCAGGGCCGCGGTACGGTATTCTAGCCCAACCCGAAGGCTCGAAGTGAGGTCCCGATGCGTCGAGCGTCGACGATGGACTCGTTCTACCGGTTCTACAAGGGCAGGCAGGTAACCCGCTGCGTCATGGCCGCAGTCGCGCTGATGGCGCTGGTTGCCGCCAGCTATTCCCCTCCGCCGCGCTCGGTCAATCCGGTCGAACGGCGCGGCGTATTGCGGGTGGTGACCGTCGAAGGTCCGAGCACCTATACCAAGGGCACGCGCGGCACCGAGGGACCCGAGTTCCGGCTGGCGCAGGAATTTGCGCGGCAGCGGGGCCTGGACCTGTACATCTATCCGGTCGCCAGCGCGGCCCTGATGCGTGCCGAACTCGTCGCCGGCCGGGCGGATATTGCGGCCGGGCAGCTGACGGCCGACCAGCTCTGGCGCCGGGCGGGCGATGCGGCGGCCGTCTATGACCGCGTCCCGCAGCTGGTGGTCTACCGCCGGGGCGAAGACCGGCCCGCGCCGGCGGACCTGGCGAGCCTCAACCTGCTGGTCAAGGCGGGCAGCCCCCAGGAACAGATGCTGCGGCGGCTGAAGACCCGTCTGTATCCGAATCTGGGGTGGACGGCCGTGTCGCCGCTCGGTGTGGATCCTCTGCAGGACGTACAGAACGGCGTCGGTGATTACGCGGTGGTGGATGGCAACGAATACGCCTTTGCCCAGCACCTCTACCCGGATGTCGTGGCCGCCTTCGCCCTGCCCGAATCCCGGCCCGTGCAGTGGGTGGTACGGCATACCGATCCTGACCTGTATGCGGCCGTGAACGCGTTCTTCGATTCCGCGCGGGCCTCGGGCCTGCTGACCACGTTGCTGCGACCCGCCGCCCAGGACCGGCGGGTGCTGGCCTACCAGGACACGCGCCAGTTCCACCAGGACCTCGCGGCCCGCCTG
>Ga0335075_10012448_pt1 | contig 12848 bp, 8 predicted proteins | sample Lox_Sample_24_FD_206723 | JGI IMG/M metagenome (GOLD analysis project Ga0335075, IMG submission 206723) | Soil microbial communities from Loxahatchee National Wildlife Refuge, Florida, United States - Lox_Sample_2.4 | ecosystem: Environmental > Terrestrial > Soil > Wetlands | place: USA: Florida... | reverse complement strand
GCGGAAGTCGGCGACCTCAACTCCACCTCGAGCCAGGAGCTTTCCTACGACTCCCTCAAGGACCTCTTCCTTCCGGTCTCCTCTCAGGCCCGGCAGCAGGAGAGCAGCAGCCAGCTCAGCGGCTTCAAGAGCCTTCGCGACCAGACGCTCACTCCCGGCCAGGGTGTGCACGGGGTACGCGAGACCTTCGATTACACCGATGGCGGCGTGACCGACACGTTCGACGAGGTGGCCCTCACCAACTCCGACCAGACGGTCCTCTACGTGCTGTTCGTGCACTGCACAAGCACCTGCTACCAGAACGACCAGACCGAGATCAACGACGTGATGTCGTCCTTCACCGTCAGGAGCCCGTGATGAGCAAGGCCCGCGCCGCCACCGGAATGATGCCTGGCGGGCGGCCGAAGGACGAGGACCGGCTGACCCGTAAGCCGCTGGCCTTCTTTGACCGGATCAAGTTCCTGGTCCTGCTCGGCCTGCTGTGGTTCATCCTGGTCTGGTCCGTGATGGCCAACGACCCCATCGTCGGCTTCACCGACGCGATGAGGATCGAGGTGCAGCAAGGCTGGTGGGTCTTCGTCCTGCTCGGCCTGGAGTTCCTCCACCAGGTGCACTTCCTGATCAGCGAGCACTCGCGCGCCTACCACCGGTTCTGGACCGCCATGGTGTTCGGCGGCATGGAGCGGCTCACCCACCGGAGGATCTCGGACTGGTCGAGGTTCCGGCTTTCCCGGCTGGTGAAGTGGGTGTTCTGGATCGTCGTGGTGGCGGTGGTCACCGGGAAGATCATCCACACCTCGCCGCTCCTGGCGCTGCTTCGCGCACCCGAGCTGATCTGGCACGTGCTGCCGTACGTGCTGCAGGTCATGTTCACGCTCTTGTTCGTGGTGCTCCAGTTCGTCGCCCTGTTCTGGTTCATGTCGCGCGGCGGTGTGGATGTGTACTTCCCCGACGACATCAAGACCAGGTTCTCCGACGTGTGGGGCCAGGACCACGTGCTCGAGCGGGTCAAGGAAAACATCATCTTCCTTGAGAACCCCGAGCTGGTCGAGGAGAAGGGCGGCTACGTGCCCGGCGGCCTGCTGCTATGGGGTCCGCCTGGGACCGGCAAGACGCTGATGGCCGAGGCGGTGGCGGGCGAGACCGGCAAGCCTTACGTGTTCGTCGACCCCGGCGCGTTCATCAACATGTTCATGGGCGTCGGCATCCTCAAGGTCAAGTCGCTGTTCCGTAAGCTGCGCAAGCTCGCGCTGCGCTACGGCGGGGTGATCGTCTTCTTCGACGAGGCCGACTCGCTGGGCAACCGCGGTCAGCTCGCCCAGCCTGGCGGGCCCGGCGGCGGGCCGGGCCGGGCCGCCCCGGCCCCCTTCACCCACGGGGGCTGCAACGGGTTCTCTTACCTGTCGCCGACCACCCAGTGGACGCTGACCAAGACCGCGATGGCGTCGGACGTGGTCGACGAACCGAACACCCGGCGCAACAAGCAGATCATGGGCGGCATGATGGGCGGCAACGGCGGCGGCATGGGCACGCTGCAGGCGCTGCTCACCGAGCTGTCCGGACTGAAGAAGCCGCGCGGCATAGTCAACAGGTACGTGCGCCGGGTGCTGGGCATGCGGCCCAAGCCTCCGCCCAAGTACCGGATCCTGGTCATGATGGCCACCAACATGCCGTCGGCGCTGGATGAGGCGCTGCTGCGGCCCGGCCGCATCGACCGCATCTACAAGGTCGGCTACCCGTCCAAGGCGGGCCGCATCCGCACCTACGAGGGCTACTTCGCCAAGGTCAAGCACGAGCTCACCGCCGAGAACCTCGACAAGCTGGCCACGATCACGCCGTACGCCACGGGCGCGACGATCAAGGACCTGGTCAACGAGTCGCTGATCACCGCGATCAGGAACGGCCGGGACGTGATCACCTGGCCGGACGTAATCAAGGCCAAGCAGCTCAAGGAGCTCGGGCCGCCGGAGGACGTGGAGTACATCGAGCGGGAGCGGCACGCGGTCGCGGTGCACGAGGCCTGCCACGCGCTGGTGGCGTTCCGGATGCGCCAGCACATGGAGATCGACATCGCCACGATCGAGAAGGGCGGCGACTACCTCGGGATGGTGGCGTCCATCCCGCCCGAGGACCAGTTCACCAGGTGGCGCAGCGAGTACGAGACCGACATCCTGGTGTCCCTGGCCTCGCTGGCCGGGGAGCGGATGTTCTTCGAGGCCGACAGCTCGTCCGGCGTCTCAGGCGACCTGGAGTCCGCGACCACGGTCGCGTCCTACATGGAGGGCTTCTGGGGCATGGGCACCACGGTGTCCTCTTATTCCACGGCCAAGCGGCTCGAGGTCGGGTCGCCCGGCGGCGGCCGGGGCGGCACGCTGAAGAAGGGCCAGGACACCGAGGGCCAGGCCCGGCACGCGCTGGCCGACCGGATCGAGAACAACCTGAAGGACCTGCTCGACCGGACCGAGGACATCATCAGGGACAACAGGAACGACGTGCTGGCCCTCGCCCACGCGCTTGAGACGCACAAGACGCTCAGCGGCGAGGACGTGGTGGCGGTTCTTGAGCACTCACGCGGCCCGCTGGTTGACGGCACACCGTACGGGGACGCGGCGTTCATGGCCCAACTCGACTCTTACCACCTAAGCGCGGCCCGGGCGCACCGCGCCCACAGCACGGAGCGGTTGTCGCTGCCGGTGCCCGCGCACGTCGAGCCCTGGACGATGCCGGTGGTCGTAGCCGAGCCGGACGGGCAGGGGCTGAACGGGCACAACCCCGAGGAGCCGTGGGACTCCTGAACCTCACCCGCTTCCGCGGCTGATGCGTACCCGGCTGCGGGCGCGGCAGACGGTCAACCTGGCCAACGGCTCTACGCTGGCCGGCCTCGGCGTCGCCGCCGTCGGCGGCGCCGCGATTGCCCGCAGCGCGGACGGGCTGTTCGCGGCGACCGGGTACCGGCTGGCGGTGCCGCCCGCCCCGGCGTTCTGCCTGGGCAACGTGATCGTGACCCGGATGGAGGTGCTGGAGCCGGGCTCGCCCTTGTTCCGGCACGAGGCACGGCACGCCACCCAGTTCGCCTGGTGCGGCGGGGTGGTCATGATCCCGCTTTACCTGGCCGCCGCGGGCGTGTCGTGGGTGCTGACCGGCGACTTCGGCTCGCGCAACGTGTTCGAGCGGCGGGCGGGCCTGGCCGACGGTGGCTATGCGGACAAACCGCTGCGGCACTTTTACCTGCGGTTGCCTGGCGTTACCTGGCCTGGCCGGACAGCACGTGCTCGGGTGCCTGACGGTCCAGAGCGGGCCGCAGCCGGACGTGACGGATCCACCGCCAGCACTTCCCGGTGAGCAGGAACTCCCCCTCGGCCGGAAGCGCGGCGATCCCGTTCATGATGGCCTGCGGGTCCCCCAGGTGCCGCTCCCAGCCCCGGCGCGCGTTGACGATGTCGGTGACCTCGCCACTGTCCGGGTCGATCCCGGCCACGTAGTGCGTGCCCGCCACGTTGGCCCAGACCCGGCCCATGGACCAGGCCAGGTCGTTGAGGCCCTGCACCCGGCGGCCGTTGCTGCGGACATGAACCACGGCCTGCGGACTGAGGTCCTTGGGGTCGCGCCGGACCAGTTCGCTGCTGCCGTCGCTGGTCACCACGTAGCCGTCGGCGGCGCACATGCCCCAGCCCTCCCGGTTGTATGGCACCCGCCCGGTCAGCTCCATCGTGTCGGCGTCCCAGGCAAGCGCGACCCGCTCTTTCCAGGTGAGCTGCCAGATGACGTCGCCCACGCGGCAGATGCCCTCGGCGAAGAACTCGGCGGGCACGTCCGCGCACCGCTCCGAGGCGCCTGAGCCCAGCGGGTACCGGCACAGCGCCGAGACCCCGTACCGCCCGGTGGACTCCCACACGGTCCCGCCGTCCGCGATCAGGCCCTGGGTGAACCCGCGCCCGGGATGCGCCAGCCGCCGGACCACCTGAGCCTGCCACGTTTTCAGCTGGCACCGCCCTTTCTGACCCGCACAGCACTGTTGTAGCCGGCGCTCAGCGGAGCCGGCGGCCCATTTCCTTGGCTGAGTAGCCGCCGAGTTCCTCGACCGATGCCTTGAAGCGGTCCGACTGGAGCAGCGACCAAAGCGGGGCGAGTTGCGGTGATTCCATCGCGCCCGGCGCTACGACCAGGTCGTACGGCTCGGTGACGAGCGGCACGAAATCAAGCCCGAGGGCCTGGGCGGCGGCCATGATCCCCATGCCCGCGTCGGCTCGCCCCGAGGCGATCGCGGCGGCGACCGCCAGGTGCGTTGGCTCCTCCCTGGCGTACCCCTCAACCGAGGACGGCGCGATCGGCAGCTGGCCGAGCATAACGTCAAGCAGCACTCGTGTCCCGGCGCCTCGTTGCCGGTTCACGTAGCGGATGCCGGGGCGGCAGAGGTCAGCCAGCCCTTCGATGCCGAGCGGGTTCCCCGCCGCCACCATCAGCCCCTGCGACCGTTCCACCAGCCGGACCACGGCCACGTCCGGGCTGGCGGCGCCGAATACCCGGTCCACGTACGGCAGCGTGTACTCCCTGGAGTCCGGGTCGAGCAGGTGCGACCCGGCGATGTGGCACAGGCCGTCGCGCAGCGCCACCAGGCCGCCGAGGGAGCCGACGTTCGACGATGCGAGCGTCACCAGCGGGTTGTCGGCGCGCAGCGCGGACGACGCGAGGTCGAGCACCAGGTCATGTGATCCGATCGCGACGATCGTGCGCGTGATCTCATCGGGTCCGCGCAGCAGTTCGACCGATACGGAAGAACCCGCATGGTGTCCTTCGACCCCGGCGGGCACGACGAGCAGGCCGTCGGCGCGGACGAGCGAGGTCAGTACCCCGGCCCCGCGCGGCAGCGGCGTTGCCACCAGGGACCCGCCCACGGATCCGAGCCGGACCCGGACCCAGTCGTCCATGCCGAGTGGCGAGGCGAGCTTGCGGGCAAGCCGGGCGGTCGCCTGCTGCCGCTGGCCCGGCGGCGCGCCGGACAGCTCCGACAGCAGCGGCACCGCGAAGATGTCGAAGGTGAGCGCGGCCGACACCGGGTAGCCTGGAGCGCCAAGCACCGGCGTCCGCCCGACGACCCCGAGGACGACCGGATGCCCGGGCCGGACCGCGACCCCGTGCACGGCCAGCGTGCCTTCGGCCGCCACCACCTGCGCCGTATAGTCGTCCCGCCCCGCGCTTGATCCGGCGATCACGATCAGCAGGTCGCACCGGGAGGTGGCCGCCCGCACGGCGGCCGCGATCCGGGCCGGGTTGTCCGGCTCGATCGGCAGCACCTGCGCCTGGCAGCCGGCTTGCCGCGCCTGCTCCGCAAGCATCAAGGAGTTCGTGTCAAGTATCTCGCCCGGGCCAGGCTCGGTGCCGATCGGCCGTACCTCGTCGCCGGTCGGCAAGATGAGGACGAGAGCCTTCTTCCTGACCGTCAGCTTCGTCTGCCCGGCCGCGGCCGCCGCGGCCAGGTCGACGGCGCGCAGCCGGTGGCCTTCGGGCAGCAGCAGCTCACCCGCGCTGACGTCCTCGCCGATCGACCGGACGTGCTGGTAGGGGGGAACGGCGGCGCGCAGTTCGGCCCGGCCGACGTCGTCGTAGTGGACGTGCTCGCGCATGACCACCGCGTCGCGCCCGTCCGGCATCGGGTCTCCGGTGTCCACGACATCGTAGGCGCCTGGCGAGAGCCATTCCGGCGTGGTCTCGCTCGCGCCGAGCGTATCGGCGGCCCGGACGGCGATGCCGTCCATCCCGGCGGCGTCGAACGGCGGCGAGGAGCGGACGGCCCACACCGGGGCGGCCGTGACCAGCCCGGCAGCCTCGGTCACCGGCACGGTGATGGCGGGCAGCCGCTCCGGGCAGCCGGCCGCCTCGCGGACTGCGCGCCAGGCGGCTAGGGCCCGCGCCGCCGGCACGTCCTTGATGAACGGGCTATCAGGCATAAAGGATCACGTTAACCTCGCTGCCCGCGTCCAGCCCGGTCGCCTCCTCTGGGATCACGATGTAGCCGTCGGCCGCGGTCAGGACCGACAACAACGCCGACAGGCCGAACACAGGTACCGCCATGCCATCGTTGATCTTCACCTGGACGACGTCGAGCCTACCGGTAGCCGACGCGAGATCCCGGGACAGCCGGGCCCGGGTCGAGGGTTCCGGCGGAGGCACGGTGCAGCCGCCGACCAGGCGGACAACCGGCGCCCCGATCAGCCGGAACACCACCAGTGCCGAGCGCGGGTTCCCTGGCAGCCCGATGACGGGCACTCCCGCGCACTCGGCCAGCAGGGTGGGCTTGCCTGGCTTGATGGCCAGGCCGTGACACCAGATGCCGGGCTGGCCGAGGCGGGCGACGGCGTTCGCGGTCTCGTCCCTGGCGCCGACCGAGGACCCCGCCGAGATTACGAGCACGTCGCTGGCCGGCAGGGCGTCGCGCAGTGCTGCCTCCAGCATGCCGGGTTCGTCGGGCATGATGCCGCCGAAGACCGGCTCGCCGCCTGCGTCCGCCGCCAGCGCGGCAAGCGGCGCGGCCGTCGCGTCACGGACCTGCCCTGGCTTCAGCTCCGGCGTGTCCGGCGGGACCACCTCATCGCCGGTGGAGAAGATCGTGACCACCGGTTTCTTGTGCACGGCCACGGAGGTTACCCCGGCTGCGGCGAGCATGCCGAGATCCTGGGGGCGGAGCGGACGCCCGCTGCCGGTGATCTCGTCGCCGGGCCTGACGTCCTCGTCGGCCCGCACCACGCCCTCGCCGGGCGCGGCCGGACGGACCACCTCGACCGTGCCCGGCATCACCTCGGCGGTGTACTCGATCATCACCACCGCATCCGCGCCGGGCGGGATGACGCCGCCGGTCGGGATGGCGATCGCGGTGCCAGGAGTCACCGCCTCCTGCGGCGCCGCGCCCATCAGGACGGCGCCGGTGACGGTGAGGTAGCCGGGCAGACCCTCGGAGACGCCGTAGGTGTCGGCAGCTCGGACGGCGTATCCGTCGACGGTGGAGCGGGGGAACCCGGGCAGCGGGTGCGGCGCCCTGACCGGCTCGGCAGGCACCCGGCGCAGCGCCAGGTGCAGCGGCACGGTCTCGGTCCCGGTACGCCGGCCCGGGCGGAAGCCGGTCAGGGCCTCCGCGACCGTCCGGGTGGTGAAGAACTCGCGCGAGGTCGCGTCAGCCACGGTCCCCCGCGAGCCCCCGCGTTTCCGAAAGACGCAGCACGCTCATCACCGGTCCGAGCGCGACCTGGCCGAGCCCGCAGATCGACGTGCGGCGCATCACCTCGGCGAGGTCACGGACGTCGCCGTCCACCTCGGCCGGACCGCCGCCCGCGGCGAGCACCCCGTCCAGGATGATGTGCGCCTTGCCCGAGCCGACCCGGCACGGCACGCACTTGCCGCACGACTCGTCGCGGAAGAACCGCAGCACGTTGACTGCGGCGGCGAGCAGGTCGGTGCCCTCGGCCATGACGACAAGGGCGCCGGAACCCAGCATGGAGCCCGCCTCCTGCAGCGTGCGGAAATCCAGTTCCACATCAAGCTGGTCCGGCCCGATGAAGTTGGAGGACGCGCCGCCCGGCTGGATGGCGCCCAGGCGCAGGCCGCCCGCGACCCCGCCGGCCAGGTCGAGCAGCTCACGGGCGGTGGTGCCCATGGGGACGCAGTACACGCCTGGCCGCTCCACGTGGCCAGAGACGGCGAAGAACTTCAGGCCCGCGTGTTCGCCCCGGCCCTGCGCATTCCACCACGGCGCACCCCGGACGGCGATGACCGGGACGTGGGCGAACGTTTCGACCGAGTTCATTAGCGTCGGCTTGCCGTGCAGGCCGTAGGTGCCGGGGAACGGCGGCTTGTTCCGCGGCTCGCCGCGGTGCCCCTCCATGCACTCGATGAGCGCCGACTCCTCGCCGAGGATGTAGCCTCCCGGCGAGGTGAACACCTCGACGGACAGGCGCCGACCGGATCCTCCCGCGTCCGGGCCGACCAGGCCGAGTTCCCTCAGGTGCTCGATCTCGCGCCGGACGACGTGCTCTTCCGGGCCGTACTCGTGCCGGATGAACACCCAGCCTTCCTCGGCGCCGATCGCCAGCATGCCGAGCAGCATGCCCTCGAGTACCAGGTGCGGCTGGGTGGCGAGGATCTCCCGGTCCTTGAACGTGCCAGGCTCGGACTCGTCGGCGTTGCAGATCACGTACTTCGGCGTGGTTTCCTCCGCCGCGACCAGGTCCCATTTGCGGCCCGCGGGGAAGCCTGCGCCACCCATACCGCGCAATCCGGCGTCCTTGAGCGCGGCGATGAGGCCGGCCGCGTCCCGGCGGCCGGCCAGCACGTCGCGGAGCACGGCGTACCGGTCCTCGGGCTTGGGGTAGGGGTCGTTCGGCCACCGTGCGGGGGAACTGGCAGGCGGCTGGGGCGCCGTGTCGTCCCGTTCGTGGCCCGTCTCCCGGGCAGCCGCGACGACTGCGTCGGCGTGGTCAAGCGTAACCGGCGCCTCGTTAACCGTGCCTGCGGGGGCGATGTCGCAGCGGCCCAGGCAGGATCCCTCGATAATCTCGACGTCGGCGTCGGAGCCGTAACGATCCCTGACCGCGGCGATGCGCTCGTCGGCGCCGCGCAGCCAGCAGGACAGGTCGTGGCAGACACGGAGCTGGGCCTTTTTCGGCGGATCGGTGCGGAAGTGCGGGTAGAACGAGACCAGCCCTTCGATCTCGTACAGCGGCCGGCGCACGTCGCGGGACAGCGCGACGAGTTCCTCGCGGGGTAGCCATCCGACGCGTTCCTGGATCGCGTTCAGCGCCGGGATCAGGCTCGGGCCGGGGAACTTGCCCGCGCGCGCCTCGACGCCCGGGGCGCGGGGCTGGGCCTCAGCCATCGGCCTTCTCGATCCGCACCGCGCAGAACTTGTACTCGGGGATCTTCCCGATCGGGTCCATCGCGTCGGTCGTCAGCAGGTTCGCCGCCGCCTCCCTGAAGTGGAACGGGATGAAGCAGTTGCCCCTGGCCTCCCGGTGCGAGACCTTTGCCGCCAGCTCGATGACGCCACGGCGGGAACTGACCCGGGCCAGCTCGCCATCTTCCAGGCCGAGCTCGGCGGCGTCGTCCGGGTGGATGAACACCTGTGCGTTGGGCGCGATCGCGTCAAGCGCGTAGGACCGGCGGGTCATCGACCCGGTGTGCCAGTGCTCCAGCATCCGGCCGGTGTTCAGCACGAACGGATACTGCTCGTCGGGTAGCTCCTTCGCGGGCAGCCACTCGGCGGGCACCAGGTGAGCCAGGCCGTCGTTGGTGTTGAACTTCTCGGTGAACATCACCACGGTGCCGTCGCTGCGCTCGGGGTCCGGGTTGGGGTACAGCTTGCCGGTCGGACCGAGGTTGTCGTAGGTCAGGTTCTTGTAGCTGGACATGACCGAGACAATCTCCTCGAAGACCTGCCGTGACGAGGTGTAGTGCCAGTCCAGCCCGATCCGGTTGGCGATGTCCTGCACGACCTCCCAGTCGACCCGCGCCTGGCCCGGCGGGTCGAGCACCTTGCGGCCGCGTTGCACCCGCCGGTCGGTGTTGGTGTAGGTGCCGTCCTTCTCCAGGTAGGAGGAGGCGGGCAGGATGACGTCGGCGAACTCGGCAGTCTCGGTGAGGAAGATGTCCTGCACGACGAGGAACTCAAGCGCGGCCAGCGCCTTGCGGACCTTGTTGATGTTCGGGTCAGAGAGGAACGGGTTCTCGCCCAGCATGTACATGCCTCGCACCCCGCCCGCCAGGGCCGAGGCGATGATCTCGGTAGTCGTCAGGCCCCGTTTGGGATCGAGGTCGGTGCTGCCCCAGGCCAGCTCGAAGCGGGCCTTGACATCAGGGTCGTCGGCCTTCTTGTAGTCCGGGTAGAACATCGGGATCAGGCCCATGTCGGAGGCGCCCTGCACGTTGTTCTGCCCGCGCAGCGGGTGCAGGCCGGCGCCGGGCTTGCCGACGTTGCCGGTGATCGCGCACATCGCGATCAGGCAGCGGGCGTTGTCGGTGCCCGTGGTGTGCTGGGAGATCCCCATCCCCCAGAAGATGATGCCGGACTTGGCGCTGCCCCAGACCCGGGCCACCCGGCGGATCAGCTCGGCCGGCACGCCGGTGATCTGCTCGGCCCGCTCCGGCGGGTAGTCGGCCACGGTCCGCTTGAGCGCCTCGTAGTTGGAGGTCCGGCTGGCGATGAAGTCTTCGTCGGTGAAGCCAAGCCGGATAATCTCGTGCATCACGCCGTTGTAGAAGGCGACGTCGGTGCCGGGCTTGAGCTGGCAGTAGATGTCCGCGTGGTCGGCCATCTTGTCGGCCCGCGGGTCGACGTAGATGACCGTGGTGCCGTTGCGCCTGGCCTGCTTGAAGAAGCTTGACGCGACCGGGTGGTTGGCCGTCGAGTTGCTCCCAGTGACGATCGCGGCCTCGGCGTTGATCACGTCGCCGAACGTGGTGGACACCGCGCCTGAGCCGATGCCCTCGAACAGCGCGGCGACGCTGGAGGCGTGGCAAAGCCGGGTGCAGTGGTCGACGTTGTTGGTGTGGAAGCCGGTCCTGATCAGCTTCTGGAACAGGTAGGCCTCTTCGTTTGAGCACTTGGCCGAGCCGAACCCGGCGATCGCGGCCGGGCCGCCCGCGGTATAGATCTCGGTCAGCCGCCTGGCCACCAGGTCAAGCGCCTCTTCCCAGGTCGCCTCGCGGAAGTGCGGCAGCACCTCGGCGTAGTCGACCAGGCCGCCTGGCTTGCGCCCGCGTTTGCCGCCTCTGCGCTTTTCACCGGGCCCGCCGTCATCGGCCAGGCCGTGGCCGTTATCCTCGCGGTGCCCACTGGCTTCGCGGTCCGCCGCCATGTCGCCGCGGACTTCGGCCGACAGGGCGCCCTTCGGGTAGGAACCCTCGCGGCGGATCAGCGGCGTGGTCAGCCGCTGCGGCGACGCGGCGTAGTCCCAGCCGTACCGGCCCTTGACGCACAGCCGGCCGTGCGATCCCGGCTGCTCGCGGCCTTCCGCGTAGCTGATTGCGCCACGCTCACGGTCTACGTAGTAGGTCAGCGCGCAGCCCACGCCGCAGTACGGGCAGACGGTGTCCACCGCGTCGAGTTCGGTGCGCGGCCGGATGGGGATGTTGCGGATTGGCTTGTTGGTCAGCGCGCCGGTCGGGCAGGCGGCCACGCACTCGCCGCACGATACGCAGGACGAAGCGCCCATCGGGTCGCTGAGGTCGAACGCGATGTGCGTCGCGTAGCCCTTGCCGCTGCGCCCGATCACGTCGTTGCCCTGAATGTCGTCGCACGCCCGGGTGCACCGGTCGCAGAGGATGCAGGCGTCGTGATCGACCGCGATGACCGGGCTTGACAGGTCGACGCCGCGGCCGGAACCGCACGGCAGGCCGGTGGCCTCGGCCGTCACCCCGTACCTGTCGGCCAGCGCGAGCAGCTCGTTGTTGCCGGTCGTGGTCTGCTTCGGGTCGCGCTCGCGCGGCGGCTGATCGGAAATAAGCAGCTTGGTCAGCATCGCGCGGTTGCGCTCGAGCTCCGGGCTATCGGTCTTGACCTGCATGCCGTTCTCACAGGCCCGCACGCAGGAGGCGGCGAAGGCGGGCGCCCCCACGTCGACCACGCACATCCGGCAGACGCCGACAGGATCGTAACGTTCATCGTGACACAGCACGGGAATGTCGATGCCGGCGGCCTTGGCGGCCTGCCAGATCGTCGCACCTTCCGGGGCAGTGACCTCACGTCCGTCGATCGTGAGCGTTACCGTCCCCGTGCTCTCCGGGGCAGTAATAGCCATGTTGGCAGTATCCGTCCGTTCGCGATGTTAAGCCAAGCCGAGGTCGTCAGCGATTACCTGGCCCGGGCGCCCCTCAGGGTCGAGGCCGCGCAATTTGTAGTAGGAGTCGATCATCGCCCGCAGGCGGCCCGCGGTGAGCGTGGCTACCCGCCCGGAAGGGAGCGTGAGCGGCTCGTCAAGCAGCCGGTCCGGCAGCCAGTCGTCCTCGGGCTGCCAGCCCTCGCGGATGTTGTAGACCCGCTTGGCCATGACGATCCGGCGAGCGGTCTCGTGCAGTTCCTGGCCAGACACATCCCAGCCGGTCACCGCGGACAGCAGCCCGGCCCACTCGGTGAACGGGTCGGTGAACACGCCGCGCAGGAACTTGCACAAGATCAGCGAGTCCATCACCGCCGCCCGGTCCTCGGTCTCGACGGCGGCCGCGACGTGGGCGTCACCGCCGTCGAGCCGGTCCAGGCCGCCGGACAGGTCCGCCTCGTAGGCACCCGAACGGTTGTGGTCCGCTCCCCTGGCGTTCACCGCCAGGCCCAGCGCCATGGAATGCATCGTGCGAGGTTCGTACCCCGGCATCTCCAAGCCCTTGACGTGCGAGGCGAACGACCCGGAGCCAGCCCCGACGGTTCGGGATGCTCGCCTTGATCCCTCAGCCAGCAGGGAACCGAGCGGCGTGCCGCGGCCGCCGATCTCGTCAAGGACGCGCAGCAGAGCGGCGGAGTCGCCGAATCTAAGCCACGGCGCGTCGATCAGGCCGCGCTCCGCGCACTCCATCGCCCATGCGATCGTGCCGCCAGCCGAGATCGTGTCGATGCCAAGCTCATCGCAGCGGGCGCTCGCCGCCAGCACGGCGTCGGGGTCGCCCACCCCGCACATCGGGCCGAGCGCGAAGACGTTCTCGTACTCCACGCGGGCCTTCTTGCCGCCGCGCGAGCGGTAGATGTGCTCGCAGCCGATCGTGCAGGACGCGCAGCTACTGCGAGCCACCCGGCGCATGCCCTGTACATCGCCCGGCACATCTTCTGGCCCGTTTCCTGATGTCTGATCTGCGAGTTCCGTCGCGCCTTC
>Ga0335075_10012447_pt1 | contig 12849 bp, 16 predicted proteins | sample Lox_Sample_24_FD_206723 | JGI IMG/M metagenome (GOLD analysis project Ga0335075, IMG submission 206723) | Soil microbial communities from Loxahatchee National Wildlife Refuge, Florida, United States - Lox_Sample_2.4 | ecosystem: Environmental > Terrestrial > Soil > Wetlands | place: USA... | reverse complement strand
CTTCCCCAACTTTACAGCATGTCTCCTTGCTTTGGATTTACGCGCCTTGAACTCTTTGTAGACAGCTTCTCCATCATTAGCGGAACCCTCATCTGACCACTGTAGACGCTCCGGCTCCGTGAGGACTGGCTTTGGGCGTTTTCGAGGCGGTTCATTTTCGCCATATTCCGATAAATCGACGGCCTCCCCAGCAAATGAAGTGGAAGAGCGGGCTTCGTGAGTTTCCTCTAAAAAGCGATCGACCTGTCTGTTGGTTCGATGTTGAAGAGCATTTTGCCTGTTTAAGCCGGCCGATGCAGAAAGGTTTGATGGCCCCACCCCTGGTGGCTCAATCTCAGAGTCAGTGTCGCTGCCGTCAAGGTCGAAGATGACCATTGTGAGTCCGATGTAGCTGAGAGATAGCGGACTACAAGGCGTGGAGAGATTTGATTGTAGGCCTTGGGGAAAAAAGTGCGGGGGGAAAGACGCGGAGGCAAAAAGATTTGAGAGCGCGCGTCAAAAGAATCACGAAGTCACCTGTTCACACCGTCTGCGCATTGCAAGAACACTGCATGAAAATCCTTCCTTGTCATACGCTGAAACAAGCAGTGCCGCTCGCAGTTCTTTAGCAGGGAAGCTTTGAAAGATCATCTTAGAGCTTCTACGTAAGCGAAAGGCCAGAGCCGCGATTGACGGAAGAGTGTACAAGATCATCTCAGCGTCTTTGCTTGGGTGATCTCGCTTAAGCCCTTTTCTCAAGACGCTTGCTATCTGGTTACATATCCGCCCACGCGAGTTACTTCTTTAACGGGCTGGGGCATCTCAAAATGCCACTGGATACAGGCTCGACATATGCTCAGACATTGCTCAGGACAGATGGCCGAAGATGGAATGAACTCCGGAAGCTGTCTGCCTCAATGTCTACGCAGCCGTCCAGTGATGGCAGTAGTCTACTGACAATGGGTAACACGATGGTCGTCTGTACAATTACTGGTCCAAGAGAAGGGTACGTCTCAGAACCTTCATGGTGAGTAGGGAGGTGCTGACTTCTTCGACATCAGCCGTGGTCAGCGAGACAATAACAACGCCATGGTCGAGACTGAGATCAACATAGCACCTTTCGCTCAGACAGACCGCAGACGGACGACCAAAGGCGATAAGCGAGTGCAGGAGTTACAGACTACAATCTCACAGACATTTCAGACGCACCTTTTTACGCATCTGTATCCTCGTTCTACTATCTCAATTGCACTACACGTCCTGAGCCTGGATGGCGCACTCTTAGCAGCATGCCTGAATGCAGCGAGTCTCGCCCTTGTCGACGCTGGTGTGCCTATGCCTTCAATCTTGGCAGCCGTTACTAGCGGTCATATCACTTCCGCGGAGGACACGCCGTCATCTTCCTCATCAGACCCCGTACTTGACCTGAGCAATGCCGAGGAACAAGAGCTGCCCTTCTTATCTCTTGCCACAGTTGCAGCAATGCCCGGCGAAGATGACAAGGTATCAGTGCTAGTCATGGAGTCCAGAATTCAAGTTGAGCAAGGAGGCGGGAAGTTAGATGGAATGCTTGCTTTAGGGGTCGATGGATGCAATCGAGTCCGGAAAGTTTTGGAAGATGTTGTTCGAAGACATGGAGCCAAAATTCTCCGAGGAAGGAAGTGACGAACAGGCTACGTTCGTTGAAACGAGATCCAAGAAGCCTTGCTTACACCGGACTAGAAAGGGACAGTACCAAAGGCAAGTTCCGGCATAACTACAAAGAACAGCAGGAGGTAGTACACAATTGGCTCATTGGCATTCAATACCCACAGTCGTGAGATGGGAAACGGTGTGGAATTGTCGAACTATTACTGCGAGCGCGATAGTGTCTGAATACGGCGACTTGGGCTAGGGCTAGAGATCTATGCAGAGTCGCAATGCATCCCTAGCCGTTTGAACTACACTTGTTTACCAGTTTTCCTTGGTAAACGGATACAAGGTGTTTCCTCGAGACTCCCGTCTCCGTCAGTCAGCACCGCCGCCTTTGCGCAGACGCGAATCAACCTCCGCTCACCCACCTTTCACGCTTTTCACCCTCCGCTTAGGCGCCTTGGCTCTCTTCCTCCGATGGACCAATCATGCCAGTCGTGGACCAGCTGTTCTGTTATGTCTGTTTTGTCAACTTTAGATGGTGATGCGCGGGTGCCCAGTTTTGGGACCCAGGGGACGCCGAAAAGGGAACCTTCCGAGACCACACACACATACACACGCGAGACGGTGAGATTAGACTCTTCACCCTTGAATCGTGTAGAGATGAGGTCTTTCCTCCTTGAGAGGTGCTCCACCGCCTCGTTACTTGATAAAATGCCTCCCCTTCTCCCGTCCTTTTCTCTTCCACTTCCCAGATTACCTGGCCTCTCCCCAAGCCCCAGGGTGCCATCACTGCGGCAAGTTCCTTCTCTCCCGTTCACTTCCTTTTAATTCTTGTTCATCCCCAACCCCCCGCCCATTCCGTTGCCCTTGCACTCTCAAAGGCGGAGCAGAACTCAGCTAAGAACTTCTTTGAGCGGGCTCGTGCGAAAGGCTCTGGGAATAATAAGGATAACAGCAAAGGAGAAGAAGTCAAAGGGGAACTACAGGAAGCTATGAAGAATGGTTATCGTCTGGCTTTGAAGCTATGGTATCAGTAGGTTGATTGATCAGTACTTAGAAAGAAAGCGTGAGAGCTACTACGCCACCATGATACACTCCGTTCATCTGGGTACGCGGCTGTGACAAAACGACTAGCACAAGTACAAAAGGTCAGGAATCAGAAGAGGCGTGGGCAGAAATCTAGCTCCATGCATTCACTTCGGCTAGGGTAGGTGGCTATCTCGAATCAACATGCTACGCAGGTTCTAGCTGAGGCCTACACTTTCGAGCAAGTGCCCTTTCTTAGTTATTGCTGGGTAGCGCACACTGTACTAAAGTACATGAAACAGGACACCGCCTTTGGAGTCTTCCGAAATGAACACGGAAAGGCGGAATTTGCGATGCAAGTTGTGAAGGATGCCAGGGGTACAACGTTCACGCCTGTAGGAGGTCGGCGTTCACTGCTCAACGCGTTTCGCGTCGCCTGGGAAGGTTAACTATGAATAGGATTGGTATCTTGTCACAGTTGTCACTAGAGCCTGGCGATTGTTACCCTCCATTCATCAAATGCGCCTCCACTGATTCTCAATTGCCTTTATCGCAACCAATCCTCCCGAGTAGCTCCTTGCGATCGTGAGGCAAGCTCACGCCGCTTGCGTTACCATGACCTCGCCGAACTTTATGAGAGGGACTTGATTTGCCATTACTGCGTTGTGGCCCTGCAACACTGTTGCCTGCCTCAGTCGCGGGAACCTCAATATAGATGTCATGCTTCAACCGAACATCCTTCATTTGAAGCTCTTCCGTTTCTTCTTCCTCCTCATCTTCTCCATCACTTCTTGGGTCATCCGCTTCTTGGTTTCGGAGGACTCTTATTGCAACTCGCACGATCATGGAGAACCATAGCAAGAGGATCGCTTGGAGGAAAATCAACAGGCTTAACCAAATCGTCTGCGTGGCCTCTGTTTGACAGATGAGGCCTTTGGGATCTATGAAGGGTTCAATGAGGTACCCGAGGCCGTCAGGGATTGGAAAAGGGCCCTCGATATCAGTGTTTGAGCCTTTGTAGCATCCCAATTGGATGTAAATGGGGAGGTCCCGATAGACGGAGTAGACAAGGAGCGGGTACACAATGTGCCTCGAGGCAACCCAAAGGAGCATGAATATACCGAAGGCTATGTCGCAAGCTTTTTGGTACTTGAGGTATTTGAGCATTTTGGCGAGCTACAATTCGAGTTAGTCGGATTCGAAGAACCTTCTGTGGGCAGACCTTACCGGAAAAATCGTATCAACGGTGTCCATAGTGACCAAGATGACGTTGCCAATCTTGTGGTGGTGATAACCATAGCTTGAAAACATCAATGTACACGTCACAATGTGGTGCGTAAACATCTGGGCGTAGTCCTTTCTTCGCTCTTCAATGTTGACCACGAGAATCTGCTGCAACCAGAATGCGAACTGCACAAGGTAGTACCATTTAAACAGTCCATCCATCTCCCTGTCAGGCCAGCCCTTCCACGTGTATTCTAGGGCAAGCCAATACTTCGAGTTGTACATGATGTACTGCAGTCCATGTTAGAGCCAGATCGAAGTTCCGTAAGGGATGCATAATACCATTCCTAGTGACCAGAACAAGCCGTAATAGACATATATCCAGGCCTGCTCGGCAAATCTTATCCTCTCTTTCTTCTTATGGATGCCACCCTTTTCTGCCAATGGAGACATGATGTACTCCATCACAAAGACTCGGAGACCCGTGAACATCACGATCCAATGCATCACAAGAAATGTGTCATCCCAGCCGATGGAGTAACGTCCGGATTCTTGGTTGTAGTAAGAAAGGTTTAGGAGCTTCCAAGTGTGTCGGCGGGCGCGAGGAAAACAGACGTGGGTGAGCCCAAGCAACAAGAGATAGTTCACAGCAATGCCTGCCACAACGTAAGCAGGTGTCCAAAACGATTAGATCTTGTAACTTGCCTATCTGATGGTCGACGATCCATATGCAAAATGCTGCAATGATACTCTCTTCTGATTTGCTGTCTCTTGCTTTGGATGCAGTCAGTTGCCTTCGCTTTTGTACCGTCGAGTTGCCGCCAGCTTCTCTTCGTTTGCCAAATGGCACCTGCTCATTGCTGTCTATAGTGCCATTGGGGAACTCTTTCGCAATCTCCCCATTTTCAATAAGCTGTCCACCATCGCTCTGAATCTCTGTTGGTAGGTCGCACATGGGTGCCGCAACAAGCCAAGATTTCTTATTGCTGATCGACTGCACAAGCAGTTTTTGCAATTCCGCTTCCTGGGTACTGTAAGACCTTCAAAGGTTCAGTCTATCTTCCTTCGCGCTCAAGCAATTGGTAGATTGGAGGGCCGACGTGCGTGAGTGCTATCATGTGGAGAGACCAGTAGTGGGTGGGATCAAGATAAGGACTGTGGAAGGATCTGCATTGTGCTGCGCTGTCAGGATTTGATAAGTTTTTGTAGTCAGTGCTTCAGCTTGCAGTCCACCACTATGCACCCAGCAAGCGAGTGTATCAACGGGCGCAAGGGGATATGGAAAACAATCAGACGGAGCAGAACTGCGGCGGAGCCCACTTCTAGATTTGAGGCTTGGCGCTATCTTGCACCAGTGCAAAAGACTACAAACTTCATTTGAGTTAGGAATAATCGAATACACCAGGAGGTACTCGAATTGCGTCTCTAGTGTAGCACCTCTTTGACGAGTTCTGTATCGCAATCAACGGCCATTTCAATCTAGATCAACCACTTACAGGCCGAGTTTTTCCCAATAGCTGCTCTCTGTTTCACTTGAAAGGAAATCGAATCCGGTGGTACAACAAGCTTTCTTTTCTCTCGACATTGTTGCCCTTCTTATTGCCAATGTGACTTCCTACATAGCTTACACCGATGCAAGGCCGCTTCTACTAACTCAACCTCAGGCGATGTGAACAACCATGTGATGGAAGCTATGAAGATCATTCCGTTTAGCCCACGGGGGGGATAGCAGCCGTGTCGCCGTCCAATCGAGTAAACGAACAGGCCACTAAGCACCAAAGCTAAAGCGAAGCAGATTGGTGATCCGCCTCCCAGGCAAGCAAAGGCAATATTTCGACCTCTACCAGTTGAAAAATTGCTGGTAATGAGGCCGACAGCAGTCGGCATGGCAAAGGCCATGACTATGCCCTGCAGTGCGTGGAAAGCAATTAACTCATTGCCTGTCCGTACGAGCAAGCAGCCGAGTGTGAAGGAAGGGTAGTGCACACCCGGTAAGAAAAATGGGCCGGTTTCATACAACGTAAGCCACCGTACCAACCAGTAGCAATGAGCAGCCCATCGACAGAACATAGACAGATGCGGGTCATAGAAGGAGGCTCGGAGCGAGATCGAGGTCAGTTACGACGCATGGAAGGCTGGCTATCAGAAGCTTAGAACCGAGAGTATTGAAAAGGAGATTCCAGTGACCTTTAAGACGATTAGAGAGGCTTGAGCCCAGGATAGCGGGGATGCCTCTGATGAAAGTGATTGGCTAGAAGATGGAACAGCATCGCACGAAGTCGCCGCATCTTGGAGGAAGCTGACAGGTTCGATCGATTTGAGACGTCGAAGAGCCTGCTCATCTAGCTTCGAAGATAAAGCTTCCAGGGCTGTAAAGAAAACTAGTCATCACAAACAAACCTTTAAGACTTATGACAGATCTGTACATCAGCTACTGAAGGAAAGAGAATTAGGATCTAACCCGATGATTTATGAAAACAGAAATCTCGATAAAAGGTACATCAAGTAGTTAGCGAACCACTTTTGGCAATCACCTCATCCAGCCAGTATTCCCCAGAATGGCAATAGGTAGACAACTGCAGCAAAGGAAGTCGCCAACATCCTATCGGCGTCAGTCGAAGATTGAAAAACACATCTGTTCTGCAAGGCCTTCAGCAAGACCTTTGAGAAATCGACAATTGGAGGGCGCAGAAAGGGGCGCATTGGAAGGCTAAGCAAGGCTTGTGACGTCATTTGTTGTAGGTGCAGCATTGCCAACCAAACTTTCCTTCCCCCAGCCTGCTTCATTCCATGCACACAGCCACCACACCCACAACCACAACCTGTATATGATCATTTGTAAGTACGTTGTGACTTCCTTCCTTGTGTATCATGTGAAACCACATACGATTACTGCAAGGCATGCCATTTCACTGTCCTTGTTCCAAAGTCATGTCATAGGACACAACGATCAACTGACCCTCAACCGCAACGATCCCGCTTCGAAAGCCTGTCCAGTATGGTCCTCAAGCGCCTCACCATTTTCCTCATCAATATTTTCTTTCCGCCCTTAGCTATACTCCTCCTCTGCGGTCCCGAGACCGATTTCATCATCAACTGCCTGCTCTTTCTTGCCGCCGTCATACCCTCACACGTGCACGCTTTCTACATTTCATGCACATACTTCAACCGCAAACGCAAGGTGCGAAAAGGGGTGTATCCTGGCAAATGGCGGTGGGGCATATATAGCGAAAGGGTGCAGAGGGGTGGTGCTAGTAACACCGAGGTTGCGCGGCTGAAAAGGGCAATGGCCGAAGGGGAGGAAGTTTATGTCCACTATTACGACGAAGAATGGAGTGGAGGAAGGCCCAAGAGTAAAACAAGAACGAACGGATATGGCGGTGAGGTGCAACAGGTGCCTAGTAGGACCAGGACCACAAACAGGAGGTATGAGCTTGATAGGCAGCAAGCACCAAGCAGGAGCAGAACGAGGAGCAGCGGCTAGGATTCGCAGGGACTTGTCGAGTAGAATCTCGGCTTGGGAGACACCAGGCTATCTTCCACCAGTACTATCTTCCTGGTTCTACGTGCTTGTGACAATTCTAATAACCTCCACAACACCGACATCCATCCCATCCTGCATTTACAGTTACGTTTCTATCCCACGGCATCTACTTGGTACATCCGCGACCCAAGGTATCAGCGTGCTCAACTCATTACACACCCCTCTCCTGACACCACCGCTTTACCTCCCGATCCAGTTTCTCCCTCTGCTCCCTCACCCCGTTCATCATCTCCTCCATCCCTTTCCCCGCTTCACCCTGCCCCTGAACCCCCATCTCTTCCCACACTTCACTCATCAAGTCCATCACCGCAAATAACTGATTCGGCAACCACGTTACAATCGGACTTCCCCCCGTCGCCGTCGGATGCTTACTCCTCCTAATGATATACTCCCGCGCAAACAACCAATGTCGCCATCGAAAGCTCCTCACCGTGTCCAACAGCCGCAGATACAGTACTGTCGTCTCTGTCTCCTGTCCCTCATCCTCTGACTTGCATGTACAGTAATCTTTGACACCCAGTTCTTGGGCAACGTTTCTCACGTACGCCAGAAACTCCCGATGCGGTTTCGGTCGATAACTGCGAAAGTCTTTTAGGATCTCGGTGAGCGGGTTAGCTGGCATCGGTATCTCCAGTAAAGCATCTAACAGTGGAATAATGCTATCATTTGCGCCGGACTCGCCGCGGAAACTCATTGGTTGATCATTGTTATGGCCGGCATAAGCAACGCCAGAAGGAAACATGCTCTGGTTCGTGATGCCAAAGATGAAGGTACGGTAGGACAGGTAATCGGCGGGACGGGAATGCGTCCACATGGCTTCCATGCTTGATTCGATGGCATTCATGGAGTCAAGAAGCATTTGGAGCGCCGAGTTAGCGGATGACCGGTCTGCGTGGGTTGAGATTGCGTCAAGAAGTTGCGTCGTTCCAAGTATGAGAGATGGCGAATGCTTCACCATGTCGACATGTGTCAGCACGAACCCCGCTTCAGAGGATGATGGGTCGAGACCGCGTTCAAAAGCACGGATGAGCTGAAGATTGTTGTACGAATCCGTAGCGATGGAAGGGTCTTTGAATCGGTAGTTATAGAGCGTGTAGGCAGCAGCATATGACATAAATGGAGGAATGTCAAGTCTATAATTGTCAGTGATGTTTGCCGAAACGTGGAGTGAGACTTACAGCGCAGCGGTCTTGACGAGTGGACCGGCGATGTTCTTCGGCAGGACTTCTCGACCGATGCCATAACCTTCTCCGCCTTCGTTCCAGCGCTTCCAGCAAGGCTCGAGGAGGTATGCGGACGCAAGAAAGGCGTAGTCTCTGAAGGCAGCCGTGACAGCAGCGAGGTCTGGCTTCTGGTCTTCGGCAAGGAGGTTGTCTATTTCGGCGGTGAGGTCGGGAAGAGCCATACGGTGGTCTATGGCATCTCCAAGCTGATATGTTGCAAGTAGGCCGGGAGAGCCATCGGCCTTGACAATTGGGAGGTCTTCGAGGAGCTTGGCCAAAGGCGCGAAGATGGCGGGTAGGTCAACTTGCGGAGTTCTGAAGGGCAGGAAGCCAGTAGATGCTGTGATGGTAAAAGGGTCTAGTGAGGTGGGAAGGATGGATGGGTTGGAGTGTATATGGGGGAAGATGGAGGTAATGGAGCCGATGTGAGAGCGAGGCTCGTCTTCAATCATTGGCGACATGGCGAAAAGGTACGGTGACTTTCCAGTAGGCGATATGGCGCTTTCCTGTTTGGATGTTGTTCAACGACAAACAATCCCACTTGAATGAAAGACAAGCACGGAAAAACCGAGCAGTGCAGTCACGTGAAATCCTGAAACGGCAAAAGGGCACAGACGCGAAGCAGAAGTAGAAAACAGATTGTGAGCAGCAGGGCCCATCTCAGGCTGTATATATCTCGTGGCCGGAATAGCCCCGGCCTCTGTAGATTTTACTATTGGCCTGGCCGGGCATGATTCCGGCCTTTGACGTGGATCTGTATCTGATAGCAAAATACTTGAATGCAATTAACATGTGCCTTACGAATCTGCTTGCGGAGACCCAGAACGTGCTAAAGCACTCCATGTCCGCAGAATGCTTCCAATCCTCGATTCTCGTGATGCATCAAGAGCTATAAACAAGCTCGGCGAGCAGTGTGTGAGTTGACTAGATGTGTAATTCAACGGAATTATCGGGGTTCCACCCTCCGTTACCTTGGCACCTGTGGGCTTCTCCGCCGAGTTTTCGTAATCCGAACCATAGCCGCAAATGCTGGCCACTCATATCGTTGATGATGCAGGACCGGGGACGTTGAGGCCGGAATGAGATAAGAACTCCCTTTCGACAATGATTTGCCTGGCCGGAACTACCGCCGCGCTTCCTTAACCTATTACGCACGACGAACCGAGTCTTGATCATATGACTGAAGAGTTCAGACGACCATAGGTCGACGCCACAACTTGAATACGGAAAAGAGACTGGAGTCTTGTACGAACAGAGACCACGGAAGATTTGCTATTTATAGGAAAGTAAATGCGACGAAGATCACTTGAAGTCCCGGCACGGCAAAATCGTCCGTCCACTGTACGCTAAAATCATGCCCTATGCTCAAAGTTTCTGGAGATGGTTCCGACGCGGCCTACTTTATGACTGGGACAGTTTCCGCTTGCCCAATACAAATGATGAGTATCTGTGGCCATTCCAGTAAACTTCAACGCCCCTGTTTTGTGCCCATTCAACCGCATCGAACGACTTCCCCAGCCATCATCTTGACCAATTTCCGGTGTAACACCACCGGAACCTCGACGCTCGCGCACCTCCTGCACCACGTGACGCTGCGCCGCTTTTGCTCAGCCCGGCTCGGGCCCGGCTCAGCTTCGGCTCTGGTCCTGCTCACCCTGCTCACCCTGCTGACCGCCCCGTGGCGGAGCCAAGACCTATCCTACTACAAATTGTCACACTTTTAACGAGGGGCCCGAAACAAGGCTAGGGGTTCCCCAAAATGGGACCATTGCATATTCATAATTTGTGCCTGCCAAAACTCCACCCAGGACTTTGTCTTGTCTGTCTACCCGTAAATTCCCATTCTCCCTATGTGTCTGGCTTGCGAAAGTTCCCACAAATAGTCCGTGTCCCTCCTACCTTCCCAATGGGGTTCTCTCTCTTCCTTCCCATCTGCTCTCTCTTCTCATCTCCATAAATTCAAATACACTCTCATCGCATGGCCTCATCTCCCCAGGAAGATCTCTATTACACTCTCTAGCTAGGCATTTGCTGGAATTTCTCCTCCCCCTTCCAAACTCAGCTATAGATCTCGGAACATTCAGAAAATATCCACCATGAGCCCCGAGCGGAAAAAAGGATGCTGGAGGGGAATGGATCTAGACGAGCGGATCGAGGCGGCCCTAAAGAATAGGCTCTCCGAGGATAGGTCCGAGATTTGAAGCTTCCAATTAAAAAGCTGGTCGTTAGGGCAGACCTCAACAATCAGCGTTCAGTTTGCATATATATCAGTGCCTACCATCGAACCCTCCGGTCTCACACGTTTGGTAGCAGAACGCCAGAGGCGTATAATGCTGGGATCGCTTATTTCTTAGTCTATTTGGTATATTTTTTTTATCTTCTCCTGAGATTCATTAGGGGCATAGAAGGTCCTATCTGGTTTAAGCTGCTTTGTCTTGTTGGTCTTGGGGTTAAATCTCTTTTGAGGAGGTGGAGGAGGCTGAGCGGTGCAAACTTGGTCAACTCTTGCAGGATAGTCGGTTGCTTGGATCTTGCCCAGGAGCTCCTTGTTATGGAAGGTGCCGGATTCTTCTGGTATTTTGCCGATCTTGCGCTCGTAGCGCATTCCTGTCACAAAATCGCCGGTAACATGGTGAATGAATCCAGAGCCATCAGAATTAGTTCCCACGAAAATCACTGTGTGATATCTCGGGCTTGGCATATCAGGATCTGGGATCGTGTCAGACAGGACAGCCTCTCACCCTAGTGGAAATTCTAGACAGGCAACAGCCAGCTAGATAGGCACCAGCCAGGTTGACGGAATAGGTAAGGACGACTTGGTGTTGGTATTTCCTATGTCTATAAGTAATTGCTCGTTTCCCTCGTTAGGGAGTGAATCAAGCAATCATTTCAGTCCTTCTTTCCTTCCTCAGTTTGACAAATATTCAGGATGTGAACAAACGTGTAATTGGCTGGCAGGTCGTTTCATTTACCTTAACTGTACATCACTTTCCAATCCGTTACTCTCTCATGACAAGATTGTAAACCATTACGATTCCAGTCTGATAGATGTCTAGGCTAGTAGATGGCTCGACTTCGCTAGCACTACAGGACAACTATAGCAATCATCAAGAATACTCCAGCGATGCTCATAACGACATTTGTCCCTGTGAATAGGCTGTGGCATGAATCATGTCGAGAGCTGCCAGAACTTGCCTGGCCTCCTCCGCCTGGAACAGCGGTGCTGAAGACCTGAGAAATAGCCAGAGTTACAGACTCGCTGCTGGCCGTAGTTGTCAAAGTTTCAGTAATTTCAACTGTCAGCGGCGTGTCGCTCACTGTTGTGGTCAATGTGTCCGTGATTTCTAGAGTCAAAGGCACGTCGACTAGGACTACAGAAATAGCCGTTTGGGTAAACAGGATGGCAGAGAAGGACGTCTGGGTGACCTGTACAGTTCCTGGTGCATTGCTGATTGTTACGGTCGTCGTTACGGTCGTTGTTGCGGTCGTTGTTACGGTCGTTGTTGTGGTCTGCCCAGCCAAGTCCACATCCGGAGTTGTCCACCCGACATAAGTGATGGAAGCATCTGGGACAGGTATGTTTAAATAATTGCTCGTGTCCGAGCAGCATCCGTACCAGACATTACCGCTATCGCAACAGAAGTCCGAGATGGGTGTTGTGTCGCAGGGGTACAACTGCGCTCCCCCAGGGGGATCCACTGCAGTTGTGTTAGTTTCGTCACCTCCGATGACCCCAAGGTAAAATCACGTACCGGCAATACAGAAATTAGGACAACTCGAAGAACTCCAGCTCTGGTCTGTACAACTGCCCCTCTCGTATATCGCCACGCCAGTCTGGTTCTGGGACAGGCAAATTCCATTCGACAGGCACGCCGATCCACCGCCGCAGCAAGCACTGGCTTCCGCATCATTGTTACACGGCCAATCGCCCCTTGCTACAGATCCGTCAGGGTAGTAGCAAGTATTTATGCTGCTCGCTGATGATAATGTCGACAAAAAGAGGCCGAAAAGTAGGAAATCCATGTTGAGGAAGTGCGATATAGCTGCTACAGCGAAACAAGTCGCGGAGACACGGGAGCAAGGGCTGTTGCTTTCTTCGATTGAGGACCGCGCTGGATGCGACAGTACGTCCCTTTAGGTCAGAGTCTCTCTTTGTGAACCCAATCAGAGCTGCACACATGTAAGATTTTTCGAGGGGCTGTAACTGTGATGTCGAAG
>Ga0335075_10012446_pt1 | contig 12851 bp, 12 predicted proteins | sample Lox_Sample_24_FD_206723 | JGI IMG/M metagenome (GOLD analysis project Ga0335075, IMG submission 206723) | Soil microbial communities from Loxahatchee National Wildlife Refuge, Florida, United States - Lox_Sample_2.4 | ecosystem: Environmental > Terrestrial > Soil > Wetlands | place: USA... | reverse complement strand
TCAGCCGGCTTCACCGTGCCCGCCGGCCTGTCCATCGTCACCACGACGTTCGCCGAAGGGCCGGCCCGCAATCGGGCTATGGGCGTGTACACGCTGTGCGGCGCAAGCGGGTTTTCGCTCGGGCTCGTATTCGGTGGCCTGCTCACCGAGCTCGGTTGGCGAGCGACGTTTTTCGTGCCCGGCCCGATCGCCCTCGTCCTGGTCGCTTTCGGATCTCGAGTAGTGCCGCGGGTGAGCAGAGACAGGGTGCGCGTCGCCGACCTCGACCTGGGTGGGGCGGTCACTGCCACGGCTTCGTTGTTCCTGCTCGTGTACGCAGTGGTTGAGGCGCCCCGGCGGGGTTGGGTGTCACTGCCGACCCTTGGCTTGCTGGCTGCCAGCGCTGCTTTGGCGGTGAGCTTCGTGGCTATCGAGCTGCGCCACCGGCGCCCGCTTGTGCGGCTCGGGATCCTCCGGTCCGGCGCCCTGGTACACGCCGACCTGTGCGCCGCCGCCATGTACGGCAGTTATGCGGCTTTCCAGTTCCTGGTGACGCTCTATTTGCAAGATTCGTTGCGCTGGTCCCCGCTGGCGATGGCACTCGCTCTACTACCGGCAGGCGCCATCGTTGTGCTGAGCGCCCCCCGGACGGGCTCGCTCCTCCGGCGGTTCCCGACATCGGTTGTAGTCCTCATGGGTTTCTCCGCCTTCGTGGCCGCCTACGCTCTATTCCTCCGGGCGCGGCCCGGCATGCCGTACGTCGAGTTCCTTTTGCCGACGATGGTCCTTCTCGGGGTTGGGTTCGGCTTGTCTTTTGCCGCGCTTAATGTGCAAGCCACCAGTGGGGTCGCAAACCATGAGCAAGGCTTGGCTTCAGGCCTGCTCAACACCAGCCTTCAAGTGGGCGGTGCAGTCGTCCTCGCCGTAGTCACCGCCATCGTTAGCAGCAGTTCCGGCACAGTCCAGGTCCACCATCAGCTCCTGCCGGGTATGACCAGCGCCCTCTGGGTGGTGGTGGTGATTTCGGCCGTCGCCTTGGTTCTGACCGGCGCAAGGGTGGCCATGCAGCGCCGTCGCTTCCGTGCTCCGGTACAGACCGGGTTCGCCGTGGAAGCGGAGGCCGCCGCGGCAACGAACGACCCAGTTCCCTGCCTTACGTGCCCGTGAGCGGCCGGCCACCGGGTTCGCCGGGAAGCGGAGGCCGCCATCGGCCGGCACCGGCCCCGCCCTCCCGGCCCGGCAACGAGCGACGCGGGCCCAGGCCGGCGTGGCCTGAGGAAGGAAGGGATCACCACCGACCATCAAACCGGCTTCCGCCGCGTAACCTGGTTCAGGGAGGGGACCACGGCCCTCACTTCCATCATCCGGGGGTACGTTGCAAATGCCAATACCCCCGCGACCAGCACGGGAGGCCCAGAGTTGAAGAAGGTACCGTTCAGCCAGCGCCCGCCACGTGAGCAGGCTCAGATCGTCGCGTTCATCGCGCTCTCGCTCGTGGTCGTCGCCGCGGCGCAAAACGACCTTCGCCGCCGGCCCGCCAGCCGGATCCGCGGGAGCAAGACCTTATGGCGGCTCCTCTCTCTTAATGCTCTGGGAGCGTTGATCTACCTGCGCTGGGGGCGGGCCCGGCCGAGCGAACTGTCGTCGAGAGGTTGTCAAGGCTCGGCCGAAGGCTGAACGAGGACACGGAGCGCAGCGCAGTCCCGCAGTGGCCCTCGACGACGTCTTTTGGTCCCCCGCCTCGCAGGAACGCAACGGCTCATCCAGTCCGGGGTCGAGCCTTCGCGTGGTGTGCGCAAGCCGCCGCTTGGCGTGGCGATTTTCGTCGTCGCGGGCGGGACTCCCCTTCGGTCTCGAGACTTTGCGCGCCCGGGTAACGATAAGAGCACCTGGCGCGCACAAGTCGTTTAGTTAACTGGAGTATTCAGCCGCACGACTGGATCGAACGGAGGAGCACCAAATGACCGCGAAGTCACCCGGAGATCGCCACATCCTGGGCAGCCTGCGTTCAGCTGATGGAAAAGGTGTGGTGCGCATGGAGGACCGCCTCGACGCCCGCATCGACGACGTGTGGTCAGCCCTCACGGAGCCCCATCGTCTCGCCCGCTGGCTCGGCGATGTCGGGGGCGACCTGCGGCTCGGCGGTGAGTTCCGCGCCCGCTTTGATGCCAGCGGATGGGAGGGCACCGGGCGAGTAGAGGCCTGCGAGAAGCCACGCCGGCTAATGGTCCTGACCACAAACGGGGAAGACGGTGAACAGGGCCCCATAGAGGTGACACTCACCGCGGATGGCGACCGGACCATGGTCGTCTGGGAGGAGGGTGGTAAGCCCCTGGACCTGCTAGCCGCCTACGGCGCGGGGATACAGATCCATGTCGAAGACCTCGCAGACTACGTCGCCGGCCGTGAGCGCCGCCGCGACTCGAAGTCCCGTTTTGACGAGCTCTTCCCGGCCTATCGGGAGTTGGCAGGGACGATCGGCTAAAGGCGGAGAGGAGGCCCAAGGTGGCGGCAACGCTGAAGATCACGCACAAGCAATCGGAGCGGAGGTCGGTTGTCTCGTAGGCCAACGGTCCACGCCCCCTTGAAATGTTTCTCAAAGGAAGTTGAGGTGGTCGGCAAGGTGCAACGCTTGGTTCAAGTGTTCGGCGACCGCATGAGGCTGGACGCTCTCCCAGGCTGAGATAGCGCGAACGAGAGCAGTCTCGAGCTGAGCGGGAAGCCGCATCTGAGGCGGCTCGACCAGCCGTCGGGCCGCCTCAATAGCCTCAGCGTAGCGTTCGCCGGCAAAGCGAACTGCGATAAGAGGCAGCAGGCTGATCCAACAGAACGGGTACCGCACAACCAAGGGTTCCCACTGCTGGAGGGATTCCACACCGATCCGCTCCGCTTCGTCGAAGGCACCCTCTTTCCAGGCCACCCAACACAAAAGGGCCGTCGGCATGGCGGAGAAGGGGAAGGCATCAGCCTGCATGAGCTCCAGGCTCTCCAACGCCCGCGCTTTCGTGCCCACCACGTCGTGCTGGCGCAAACGGGCCCATCCCAGAAAAATAAGGCACAAAAGTTCCAGGGATTTGTCGCCGGCGCGGCGCGCTGCGCCTAGTGCCCCGTGGAGCTCCGTCTCGGCTTGAGTGAGCTCCCCCCGGAGCAGGAGCAGGAAGCCCAAGGTGTGCCAATGGTAGTTCTCGGGGTCGTCGCCGGTTTCGGCGAACTGGCGCCTTGCGGAACGCATTTCCGCCACCATGCTCGCGTCGACCACGAATCGGTTCGCCCGCCAGCGCCGGCCGGTCAAGTGGACAGCGAACTCCGCTTTTTGGCGCGCTCCGGAGCGAGCTTCGACCAACGGACGCATCCGGGCCAGCGTTGATGCCTGCAAATGGCTTTCGTTTCGCCAGTAGTACAGGTTGTCTCGGCTGAACTGCACGTCCAGCCAGGCCTCGGTCCACTCGTCCGACCTCTTGGCCGGGGAATTGTCCAGCAGGCGGTCAGCGATGTCCAGCGCAGCTGCAGCTTCTTTGTCACGGCCATCTTCAATCTCGAGCTGCCCAAGCCAGCGGTAGCATTTCGCTGCCAGTAGGTCGCTCCCGGCCGGTACAAGTTCCGCCGCTTTCTGAAGGGAAGCTCGCCCCTCTCCATAACGGCCGAGGCGCCAGAACAGCGTTCCTAGCTTGAGCCAGAGCTGCACTGCTTCGGTGACCATCTCGCCCGGGCCCGCGCCCAACACCTCGAGACCCCGGCCGTATGAAGCCACGGCCTCGTCATTGGCGAAAGCCGAGGCGGCGTGGTCCCCGGCGACCTCGAAGTAGTGGTAAGCGCGTTCCACCTCGCCGGCCAGGGCGAAGTGGTGCCCCAGCAAGGCGGCCGTTTCTTCCAGCCGTCCGACCGACGAGGCCTCCAAACCCCAGGCCGCTCGAGCGTGGAGATTGCGGCGTTGGTGGCGCAGGAGGCCCTTGTAAATTGCGTCCTGAATGAGGGAATGCCGGAAGCGGTACGCAGCCTCACGGCGACCGTGCACTTCCACCACCAGGCCGCCGGCGCTCAACGCGGAGACCTCGCCGTCAAGCTCGTCCCCCAAGTCGGTCACGTTGGCCAGCTCAAGAAGGGAGAAGTCCTGCCCCAGCACGGAAGCGGCGGTGATGACTTCACGTTGCAGGGGCCGGAGACGGTCCACTCGCGACCGCACGAGGCGCTCGAGAGCTTCAGGCACCTGTCCGGGAGCCCCGAGGTCGAGGCGCCATCTCCCCGCTTCGCCTCTCACCAGAGCGTGCGTTTCCATCAAGGAGGCAAGCCGTTCCTCCAAGAACAATGGGTTACCCTCGGCCCCGTCTGCCACGGACCTTACGATCTCGTCCCGGGCGCCGTCGCCCAAAAGGCTGTGCACCAAGGCTCGTGACGGACCTTCGGCGAGCGGGGTCAGCTCGAGCTTGGACATCTCGCTCGCCAGGCGGACGTGGAGCGCAGCTTCGAGAGCGGTTGTCCCTGGGTCGGGCTCTGGCCGCCTGGTGAGGACTACGAGGAGCGACCCACTCTGGGTAAGACGGCACACGGCCTCGGTCAACCTGAGCGAAGTGGCGTCGGCCCAGTGAAGGTCTTCAAGGACAAGCAAAGTAGGGCCGTACACCATGAGGCGGGCAAAAAGGTCTTCGACCGCTGAGAAACAGGCTTTTTGCAACGCTTGAGCGCCCAAGCGGGAAAGCTCGGGGTCCTCTGGCCCGACTCTGAGGCCCATGACCTGAGCCAGCAGCGCCAGCCGACGATGGTCGAGCGGCCCAGGAAAAGTTGCTCTCACGGCTCGCTCGAGGCACGCCAGCGCCACCGCTTCAGGTCCGTCCTGGGCTGCCCCAACCCATGAGAACATGAGCCTCTGGTAAAGGCCATAAGGAGTGTTCGACTCATAGGACGCGGCGCGGCCCTCGAGCCAAAGCGGGAGCCTCCCGGAAGCCGCCCCCACCCAGGTCATGAACAGCTTGCGGGACTCTTGGACGAGGCGGGTCTTGCCCAGGCCGGCTTCGCCCAGGATGACGACGACCGCCCCTTTCCCGGTGGTTGTCTGCTCGAGCGCCTCCCGTAGGACCGAAAGCTCGAGGTCCCGCCCGAGCAACGGCGCCGCGCCGGCCAGTCTGCGTCGGGCCACCTCGCCCACCGGACGGGCCTTGCTCCTTTCCAGGTAGCCGCCGAGCACGCTCATGCGACCTGGCGGAATGGGGACTTCCTGGGTTGCCCCCCACTCGAAGATGCCTTGCGCGGCCCGACGAGTGGCGGGCCCGACGAGCACCGAGGTGGGCTTGGCTGCAGACTGCAGGGCGGCGGCTGTGAGCGCCACTTCGCCCACGGCGTCGTAATGCGCGCCCTGGCCCGCGCCTATGGGCCCGACCACGGCGGGGCCGGTTTCGACCCCTATACGCAACGAAAGGCCGTCCCCATGGGCCCAGGTGCTCCTGACGGAACGGAGGGCGGCCCGGAGTGCCCTTTCGGGGTCGTCTTCGTGCGACTCCGGAGCACCGAACACCGCTACCAGCCCGGCCCCGGAAACTGCCGTCACCGTCCCGCCAAGCGCCTCGACATGGGCGACCACATCTGCCAAGGCGCCACTGACGAGGTCCCTCAAGTCCTCAGGCCCCCGCTTCTCGCCCTCGCCCACGGCCGCCGACAGACCGGCGAAAAGGACGCTGACAATACGGCGCTCCTCCCCCGGGGCGAGCAACTGGCGGGCCGGGCTTGACTCGGGCTGCGAGCTGCTTGCCCTGGCCAGTTCAGCGAGGGCCGGCGAAGCCCTGAGGCCCAGGTCCTCCAAGGCTTCCCGGCAACGCTTATAGGTGGTGGCAGCCAGAGCGTGGCGGCCTTGAGCCGAATAGGCACGGATTAGGGCTCCCGCCGCCTCTTCCGAAGCAGGGTCACCATGGGCGCACGCTTCCCAGGCATCGATGACATCGGATTTGTCGCAGCAGCCCAGGCCCTTGGCGCGGTCTCGCGCCAGGGCCAGGCGTGCCTCCTGGCGAACCACCTCGAGGGCTTCCCTGGGAGCGAGCGCCCAGTCGGCATACGGCTCGTCCTCCAATAACAGAGCTTTTTCCGCCAGGGCCTGGGCCAAGCGCCAGTCGCGCTCGGGGCCAGAAGGTGTTGAAAGGGCGGTCCGGAGCGCTTCCTGGTGCGACTCGAAGTCCACCTCCAGGTCGAAACCGGGCTCCAACCAGATGCTCGCTCTATCCGCCCGCAGCCATCCGGTGGCGCCGTCACCGAGGGCGGACAGAGCCAACTTCGCCATTGACAAAGCTTTGCGCAGGGCTTTGCGAGCCGTGTCCGCCGCCAGGTTCGGGAACAGCGCCTCGCAGGCTGCTTCTCGCCCTATGCGACCGCTTGGGGTTATAAGCAGTAGCTCGCACAACCGGCGCGCGCTCGGCCGGGCCCAAGGACCGGCGCTTGCTTCCCCCAGGCTCAGTCGAAACCGGCCCAGCAGCTGAGCCCGGAGCGGGGCGGGGCGGTCAAGGCTCGCGTTTACGCCGCTCCTAGCGCACACGAAGGCATTATGTCACCGTCCACAGCCCACCGGCTTCCGGTCCCAACACTCGAAAACTGGATGAGCTACCTGAGGCCCTCACCTGCTGGCGTGGGACGCAGTCTTGTTCGTGATCTTCCATACCCCGTCGGTACGGACCAGGGCATGAAAGTCGAAATAATCGTGGTCCCAACCAAGAGCCACCGAAGCTACGTCGCCCATCTGCGCGACGGAAATGATCCTGAGCTCGATATGGCGTTCGTTCTCCGGGGACGCCCAGTTCTCAAAAACCCCGTCATTGAGGGGGTGCACATGCAAACCACCGTCTTCGTCGATATAGAACAGTTGCGCGTCCTCGTGAAAGGCTTCCTTGAATTTCTTAGGGTCGTGCTCGTTGAACCCATCGATATATAGGTGGATCGTGGCGACGATCCTGTCGTAGTCGGTAATTGTCATGGTCATTCTGGGTACTCCTCCTGTGTGGCCGAATTATCTGCCATCGGATTGGGATGCTGCCGGGATCCAGCCGGCTGTACTTGTAACTCGGGTTGCTGGAGCTCCGGCTGGTCGTCTGAGCTGCGGTCCTTCGTGGCAATGTAGTAATTGTTGAAAGGGTCGGGCGGGAGCTGCTTGACATCTTGCACCAGGAGACCGGCCTCAGCGAAAAGCTGGCGGGCCAACTGGTCCCCCCACATGGCCCCCAGACCCGTGCCCCCCGAGGCCAGCGAAACCGGGATGCAGTGCATACACGACAATGTGTACATTCCGGCGGCCCAGGGGAGGCCGACGTTATCAGCCAGCGTGCTCGAGGCCCCGATCTCCACGCAGAGGTAAGTGCCTCCCGGACGCATCGCCCTGGCAATTCCCCGGAGGACGAGGTCAGGTCGCGCCTGGTCGTGGACGACGCCGAAGCTCGTGATGAAATCGAAACCCTCGGTCACGCCGATAGCAGAAGCGTCACGCCGTTCGAACTGGACGTTGCCAAGCCCCTTACGTTCGGCCTCGGTCCGCCCGGCCGCCAGCGCCTCGTCGGATACGTCGCACCCGACAAAACGGCTCGCGGGGAAGGCTTCGGCCATCAGGTTGAGGGCATGGCCCCACCCACAGCCGACGTCAGCCACATCAATGCCCCCATGCAACCGTTGGCTCAACCCCGGTACCAGCGGCAGCACGGCCTCGAGCAAGCCGGCATCGAGCGCGGCCCAACTCAGCTCGGCGCAAATGGCCTGGAACCGAGAGAATTCCGAGGAGGGCAGTCCCACACCTCGCCAGAAGCAGTCGACGACCTGGTCCTCGACCGCCGCAAGCATCCCGAGTAGCTGGAAGCCCACGGCAGAGTTGCCGGCGCCCGCGGCCCGGGTAAGGTGCGCCGCATGCTCGGCCGGCAGGGTGAACGTCATCTCTCGCGGGTCGTGGTCTACCATGCGGCCCGTAGTCATTGCCGCCAGCCACTCGCGCACGTAGCGCTCATTGAGCCCAGCGCGATCTGCGATCTCCGAGCTCGTCGCCGCAGACACAGTCGCCATGGCATCAAAGAGCCCCGTCCGGTGCCCGATGCTGACCATCAGCGCGAGCAGCCCACTGTTGGAAAGGTCAATGAGACGGTCAGCGAACGGCGAAGAAGTCATCACCCAATGTCCCGGTGCGGTCACAGAATCTAGGTCCGGCACCAGCCAGCTTGTCGCTTCGCTCGTCCCCAAAACGTTCCCACCTTCTCGACGCACGGGAAGCCGGCATCAGGGCGCGTCCCGCCCCTGCGTGAAGGTTTGCTAGCGGCATTTGTCCCCGCTCCGCGGGGACGTTACGGGAACGGTCGGTTTGTAGGCTGCCGGTCCCAAAGCTCCTCGAGATCCTCCCGGGGTGGTAAAGGCGACAAGCACACGTGCTCCACGGAAAGACGGAACGCATCTCGCTCCTCTTCGCTATACCGCCCTTCTTGCGAACCCAAAAACACAACAGAACCAAACGGAGAAAAAATGACCGAAGAGTATGCAGCCCATCACCGCGCCGCTCCCAGACCCGGCAGAGCGCAAATGGCTCATTTTCAAGCCACCAGGCGGCCTGCGCTCATAAGGAGCGTGAGGACCGCCGCACTGTGCGCGCTTGTCAGCTTGGCTGGGCCCGTGCTGGCCGCACCATCCGGAGCCTCCGCCGCCGGATTAGGCGCCTTCGCACCTGGGAGCGTCGTCGTCTCCCAGGGCGGCACGATGTGGGCCACCAGTGTCGGCACTGGCGTCGAGCTCAATGGGGAGGTGGACGTGTACCCGCCCAGAGCCAACAGTGACGTCGAACCGGAGGCAAGCTTCACCAACGGCAGCTACGGCCCGGTGACCATGATCTTCGACTCGTCGGGCGACTTGTGGGTGGCCAACGAGTTTACGAGCGACTTCTTCGAGTTCACCAAGGCCCAGCTGGCAATGGCGAACCCTGTGCCTGACGTCACCATCTTCGCCTACGGCGGGGCGCTCGCCAGCCCCTTCGGGATGGCCTTCGACCAGGCGGGCGACCTGTGGGTGGCAAGCAACGCTTTGAGCAAGATCTACGAGTACACGAAGAGCCAGTTGACAAGTTCGGGTGCCCCAACGCCTGCCATCACAATTTCGGACCTGCCGAGCACCCCCATTTTCGGTGTTGCCTTTGACGCCTCCGGCGACCTATGGGTGTCGACTGTTAACAGCCTGGTCGAGTTCTCGAAGGCCGAGCTGTCTACGGCCAACCCGGCACCGACGGTCACGATCTCCTCGACCGGCGGCGCCGAACTGGTCTTCGATTCCTCGGGGAACCTGTGGGCGGTCACCGGGGGCGGCCCGTCATGCTACGGGACGCCCTGCACCAACGAGGTGGTAGAGTTCACCAAGTCCGAGCTGTCCACATCTGGTTCCCCTCCGCCACACGTCACGATCAGCTCGACCAAGCCTGGCCCCGCTGGGTCCCTGTACGGTCCCTACTCGCTTGCCTTCACCTCCTCCGGTGACTTGTGGGTTGAGAACTTCTACAACAACACCACGGTCGAGTTCGACAAGGCCCAGCTCTCCAGCTCGGGTTCGCCCACGCCTCTGCGGACGATCACTGGCCCGGACACCGGGATGAACTACCCTACCTACGTCGTCGTAGCGCCATAAGTCGAAGTCAACACCCTTGCCACCTCCACCGACGCCAGCCTGAAGGAACTGATGCGCCGGAGGGGCCATGCCAGCCCGAGACCGGCCCTGATCTGCCAGCACGCGGCCACAGCACGCTACCGCGCTGTCGCCGTGCGTCCCGATGCGACGCCACACGATGTGAGCCTCGCGCTCCCGGACCGGCGCCCCATACTCGAAAGTGGCCCGCCCATCGTCCGCCCAGGTCATCTCGAAGATGCGCCCCCCGCTCGACATCAGCCGGCGGCCGCTGCCTGTTTCCTGCCCGGAACCGAGATCGACACGGCGGTCCGCTGGACCAAGCTCACCAAGTGCGGCGGGACCGACTACTGGCGCGGCGGGCGACACAGGTCAGCCGAACGCCATAGGTCTGGCGATCCTGGGTTCGCTAAAACTGCTCGAGCCATGGGTGATCAGGCGCGACCCTGGTCACCGCGTTGCGCATCCACTCGCGGCGCTCCGCAGTGAGGATCGGAAGCGTTGCCTCGAAGTCTGGCTCGTCCTTCGGACGGTGAAGCCGAGCTTTGAAGACCAGGACGATCTCGGGGAGCAGGTAGCGGATCCCGTCCTTAGCGACCCACGTGACCTCCTCGACGGCCGCGACATGGCCGTCGAGCAACTTGTTCGTCCACCGCCCGCCGTTGGCAGCAGGCGTCAATGGGACATCGAGTACCCACGGAGCGGAGGCATTCGCCCGCAGCCACAACTGGCTTCGGGGCTCGTCGACGGTGGTCCATCGATCCCCCAGTGGATGAAGGACGCCGCCGACGTTGTTCCAGACATGCCAGCGACCGCGGAGATGGTCCACGAAGGCCGGGACGTCGGTCGAGAGGATCGAGATATCGGTGTCCTCATGCTCGCGCTGATAGCCGGTGGCGGCCTCGATGGCCCAGCCGCCGACTACCCACCATGGGCGTGCGAAGCCGGCGAGCTCCTCGACTACTTGCGCAGGCGATAGGGGCTTCCAGCGGCCGTACACGGCGAGGAACTCGTCTTCTTCGGCCTGCTCTTCGGGAGTCCGAACCAGGCGAACGCGGCGTTTCTGTGCCGGCACATCCCCGGACGCTACCCGACCACAGTCGACGTTTCGATGAGTGCGGAACGACGGGTCGTGCCAATGAGGCCTTCTAACGGTGACCTCCAATGGGCTCGCCCGGCACCGGTCGAAACAGGCATCTGGGCATTGCAGGATCCAGCGGCCGGCTCGCCGTTGGGCGAGCGGACGTCCTCGCCAGCGCCGCAGCTACGGCCGTTGCGTTGCACTGGTTCGGTGGACCCGCGGCGCGTTCAGGGACCGTCGCCTGGACGACACCAGCTTCCCTTTTGTTTGCCTCGATGCGACCTACCTGCACGTTCGCGCCGACTACCACGTCGTGTCCAAGGTCGTCGCCATCGCCACTGGAGTGAGTGGGAAAGGCAGGCGCGAAGTCCTCGGCTTCGACGTGGGCGACTCCCGAGACGAAGCGTTCTCGAGTGCCTTTTCCGCCTTTCCCGGGAGCATTAGCGCCAGATCGGGTCCACGAGCCCGCTAGAGCGCTTGAACACGAAGTTGAAAAAGCGTTGGCGTGTGGTCGGTATCTTCCCCAACGAAGCTGCTGTTGCGAGGCAGCTGGCTCGGTTCCGACGTCCACGATGAATGACAAGCGGCCGAGCGCCGCTATTTCTCCGAGCTATTTCTCCGAGAGCCCGCCTAACTGGCCTTCGCCGGCTTTGCCGGTGCTTTTGCCATTACCTCGGCGATGGCGTGGTCGCGCTCCCGGTGTGGGACAGGGTGCCGTGTAACAGTTGGACGGCTCTGGATGGCGACGGATGTTCGACAGATGTTGAATAACCCACCTATTTCTCGAAGAAATACATTTAGCCGCAGACCAATAATTTGAGCGTGGCGGGAAATTATAAAGGCACGCGCCGAAGGCCGGCTTTGGTGAGCACGAACAACCCGAAGTCATGCTGTGCGCATTCGCGGGTGATGGCCTCGATGTTGTCAAGGAAAAGTTGGGCCATGTCGGTCGCGGTTAGGCTCTGGCGGGCCAGACAGAACGCCCGGACCCTGAACGCCTGGACGGCCTGCTTCTCTGCCGGGTTGTAGCGGACTCGGCTGTCCTTCATGAAGACGACCTCTTGTCGTAGGCCGGCATCCCTCAGCCATGTGACGTCGCTAATCGCTTCGTCGGCCGGGACGCCGTAACGCTCCGCCAGGGTCGGTCAGCCTCAGCCCCGCCGCTCGCAACAACGTAGGGACCTGGACGCGACCCAGGCTGCGGTCGATGAAGAGGTCAGGCAGCGGGACGGGATGCGACACGCACTACGTCTTCGAGCTCGGCCCTGGGCACCCCGAACTCCTCGACGAGCGTATCCAGGTCGTCGCCGGCCCAGAAACGCTCCAGCACATCTGCCACTCTGGCTCCGCCGCGAGAAAAGATCGGTTGGCCGAACGACCGCTCTGGGTCGGCGACGACGTCGGCGTAGCGGTACCCGGGGAGCCGCACGAGGCGGGCGTAACCGTCCTCGGCGTAGTCAATGAGCCGGAGGTACTGCTCGACGGTGTCTGAGAACACCCGCTGTTGGTTGCGGACCACTACTAGTTGCCGGACCAGTGGCGCGTCGGGGTCAGATGAAGTTTCGGCGTAGTCAAAGAGCACCTCGGCGCCGTCACTGTAAAGGCGGTGCGACGCTAGGGCGTGCTGGATTCCGAGGTCCCTGCTGAGGACTTCGAGAGCCGGCCGGACACGCTGGAGCGGGACCCCGGAGCTTCGTACCGCGGCTAGCACCAGCGCTTCCGATAAGCCAACGAAAGGGATGCTCGGTTGGCCAGAGCGCTCAGAGGGTAGTGACGTCACGATCGGAGCTCCCTTCACTGTCGGCCTCCCTGGCCGACGACGCGTGTAACCCTTTACCCATCCGGCGAAGGTCGCTGGGTTGACCCCAACGGCGCGGGCCGCCTCCATTGGGGTGTAAAGGGGGATGTCGAAGCGGAGATCCTGAGCGGTCCTACTCACCTCCTAATGGTTCCACTAGTTACTTGAGTGTAGTTCTGGATCGAGTTCGTCGAGGAAGCAATCGAAACGCAGCCGCCGACGTTCACCCCGGAGAAGCGCCCCTTGTCAGGGGTGACAGTGGCCGATCGACAGGCCCGCGGGACCAATTGGCGCCGGCCTGGCAGCCCTTCAAATGAAGTCGTAGTCGGGTGACGCGATTGCTGGTTGCCCGGTCCATCCACGCTTCGGTGGACCGGT
>Ga0335075_10012445_pt1 | contig 12852 bp, 8 predicted proteins | sample Lox_Sample_24_FD_206723 | JGI IMG/M metagenome (GOLD analysis project Ga0335075, IMG submission 206723) | Soil microbial communities from Loxahatchee National Wildlife Refuge, Florida, United States - Lox_Sample_2.4 | ecosystem: Environmental > Terrestrial > Soil > Wetlands | place: USA: Florida... | reverse complement strand
GCCCCGAGAGACAGACGCTCGGGGCGCTGACGCGACCCTGCTCGCCTTGTGTTGACAACCGATGGACACCCCTCTCACCCTTGCCACCAACGAGCGCATCGTCGAGGTGACGGCCAATTGCCGGGAGGCGCCGCGCCTCGATCAGTATCTCGCCGCGATGTTCTCCGATTACAGCCGCTCGGTCGTGCAGCGCGTCATCGACGCCGGCGGCGTGCAGGTCAACGGCAAGCCGTCCAAGGCCAGCTATCGCGTCCGACAGGGCGATCGCATTCGCATCGAGAAGCCGGAGCCGACCCATCCGACGCCGGTCGCCGAGGAAATCCCGCTGGAAATCCTCTACGAGGACGAATATCTCGCCGCCGTCAACAAGCCGGCCGACATGGTCGTTCATCCGGCCAAGGGCCACTGGTCCGGAACGCTGGTCAACGCCCTGCGCTTTCACTTCGACCAGCTCAGCGGCGTCAACGGCGATTATCGCGCCGGCATCGTCCATCGCCTCGACCGCGACACCAGCGGCGTCATTCTCGTCGCCAAGGAGGAACAGACGCACCGCGACCTGAGCATGCTGTTCGAGCGGCGCCAGATTTTCAAGGAATACGCGGCGTTGACGGCCGGCGTGCTCGACCGCGATAGCGATTACATCGAAGGGCGCATCGCCCATCATCCGCACGATCGCGTCAAGATGATGGTCAGCGACGACGAGGACGACGACGGCAAGGATGCGGTGAGCTATTACGAAGTGATCGAGCGTTTCCGCGGTTTCAGCTTTTGCCGCATCCAGCCGCGCACCGGACGGACGCATCAGATCCGCGTCCATTTGGCGAGCATCGGTTGTCCAGTGCTGGCCGACAAGGTGTACGGCGGCCGCGATCGCCTGCACCTGTCGGACCTTGTTCACGGATTGGCGAGCGAGCAGGATGAATTACTGCTTAGCCGGCAGGCGTTGCACGCTTACCGGCTGCGATTACGACATCCGCGCCGCGGGACCATCCTGGAGCTGGAGGCGCCGCTGCCGGCGGAGTTTCAGAAGACGCTGACAGCGCTGCGTCAGTATCGTGGGCGCGTTTAGCCGCGACGTTTATCGTTTCGCGCGAAACGTAAACGCGCTCCGCCGCGCGTCGCGGCTAAACGACGCGGTTGCCAAGGCAATCCCTCTCACTTGGCGTAATCAATCCACATCGGCGAGCTCCAGGCCAGCTGCCCATCCTTCTGCCGCACCCGGACATAATAATAGTGGACGCCGGCTTGCGGCTTGGGATCTTTCCATTTGTCCTTGTATTCGGAGCTGTTGGCCTGCTCCGGACGCAAAACCTCGACCACCTCATCGTCCTTAATCACGTCGATGCCGAGAAGCGGCGCAGTGCCAATAACGTGGACTTTCAGCACTGGGGCTTCCTTCGTCTTGAACTCGTCGCCCATCAGGTGATCGCCGCATTGCACATCCAGGATGATGTTGTCGGTGGCGCCGTAGCTGTGCCGCTGCTTGAGCGCGGCCATGATGCCGGCGCGATCGTGCTTCTCGGCCAGGGCCACGCAATAGGAAATGTGCGTGGACCAGTGATCGCTCGACGACTCGAAGCCCAGACGATAACCCTTGGCCAGCGCGTTGTTGATGTAGCCCTTGGGACGCCAGCCGCCGAGGCTGACGGGCTTCTTGCCGCTCTTGGGATCGTAGCCGGCGCGGGGTGCTTCTTCTTTCTCGTAGGAATTGCGATCGCCCTGGTAGATTTCGACCAGCGGCTCGACCTTGGGATCGTTGTCGCGCCAGTCGGTGCCCATGCCGGTGGCGCTGGTGTGGACGGCGCAGATGCCGTCGAACTCTTTCAGGTAGCGATAGAGCATCTTGGTATCGTCGGCGTGGATGCCGGCGACGCGCTTTTTCGGGTCCGGCTCGGCCAGGCGCGGCAGGGTGAGGACGCCGCGCTGCACGAACAGGCAATTGCGATGGCCATGTGGATAGCTGACGCTGCGCTCGTAGCAGAACAGCGGCGTAAAGCGATCCTTGATGGTGTAGGCATCGGTGAATTTCTGCACCAGCCACCAGGAGTATTCGCGTCCGGCGCCGTTGTCGTGATCGCCGTTGCCGATCCAGTCCAGCGCCGCCGCGTCGATGGCATAGCGGAACATGTCTTCCAGCGAGCCGTCGGCGCCGCCGTCCCAGGAAATCTCGGTGTGGCGATGGAACTCGCCGCGCAGCAGCTGATACTTCTTGCCGCCGGCCTCGATGCGATAGTCGCGGATACGCTGGATGTCCTTGCGCTCCTTGTCGTAGGCTTTGGCGTCCTTCTTGCCGGGATCGTGCGGCTTCAGCTTCGGCTCGACCGGCTCGCCGGGCAGATCGACGTAACTGGTGTAAATGCGATTTTGGAGATCGTTGGGTGTGGTATAGCGGCCGTCGGTGTTGTGGACGATCAGCAGTCCGCCACTTGCATGGGGCAACAGCACCGGACGCGAATCGAGCAGGCCGTCGGAGTGATGCACCTCAATCGGCTCGCTCCAGTGGTCGCCGTCGAGCCGGCGGGCATAGCTCCGCCAGTACGAGCCGGGATGCGTGCTGTATCGGCTGCCGCCCGACACGCGGTAAGACAGCCACAGTCGGCCCCTGCCGTCGAGTCCCAGACGCGGATAGGCGTAGCGCGTGGCGGTCTCGTTGCGTTGGACCACATCCGCCCCAGTCTGGGCGCCGGGATTGCCGACATGCGAGGTCGGCAATTCTGCCGTCGGTTGTTTCAGCTTGCCGTCGGTATCCAGGCAGACGACACGGACGGAACGATCGCTGTAGAGCGGCTCGCCGCCGTGAGCAAGCGCGCCGGAATCCTTGCCCCATTTCTCCGGACCTTCCTCGTAGGCGATCCACAAGCGTCCCTTGGCGTCGTAGCAGAGGGAAGGACGGGCCTCGAAACGGGGTGAACCGGCAATACGATAATTGTTGACATCTTTCCTTCTCTTTTCTTGTACGGTGACCCGTACATCGTAATCGCCGTGCTGGTAATAGTCATGGGCACCGGCTACCTCTCCATTGGGACCAGCCGTAACGGCAGAGTGCCACTCGAGTTGCCAGGTCGAATCGGGACGATTGAGTGCGACGGGCTTTTTTGTTTTGGGAAACGATGCGGCGGTTGGCTCCCATTTTTGGTGGTCCCAGCACATTTCCCCTTGCTGATCCGTCGCCGCTACGGGGTTCAACTGGGGTTCCAGACCGCCCGTGATCTTCACCTCGTCCTCCAGCTTATTCTGACGCGAGTCGATGGTTCGCAGATAGACATCATATTTGCCTTTTCGATTCGCGCTGTAGAGCACCGAGACTTTACGATCTTTCTCAACGGCAATCGCGCAGCGCACCAAATCCTCTTTCGGACCCGTGATCGCCAGCGGCTCACTCCATTTGCCGTCTTTGTAAGACTTGACGAACAGCTGATCGGCGAACTCCGGCTTAAACAGAGCCTTGAAATCGCTCGGCTGCTCCTTGAAATCCTTCTGTTCAATACGGCGGCTTTCGTCGCGGAGCTTGTAGCTGATGTACGCTACCCAGAGCGTGCCGTCGGGACCATAAGCGGCGGCAGGGAAATCGTCCTCGGTCTTGCCGGAAGTCAGCGGCTTGGCCGTTGTCACCAGCCGCACACGCGCCTTGCCGCCCCACAAATCTTGCGAGTGTCCGGCCAGCACGTCCTTCAATTTCACCTCGCCTTTTTCGGCGCCTTCATGCGCCGTAGTGATGGACAAGCTCGCGTCGTCCTGGATGTCGCTCAGGTGCAGGACGACGCCGACGGTGACGATGCCCTCCATGCGACGCACCACGGCGTTGCCCGCGCGCAATCCCCAATGCGACGACAATTCCCAGCGATCCGGATCGCGCAGCTTATCATCGGGCCGGAAGCGATAGCCCTCGCGATGCACCACCTTTGCCCCCGTGACGACGGCGCGGCCGGACCATTTGGCCGGCTGTTTGTCCTTGGTGCCCATCTCGATCAGCACGGCGGCGGGCGGACGCTCCTTGGAGCCGCGATTGGCCCAGTCGAGCAGAAGCAAATCGGGTTTCTTTTTCTCCGACAGCGCGGCGACCGCGACCATCGTGACGGCGGCCGCGAGGACGAGAACGACATTCCGGATACGCATGGCAGACTCCCGCAGCAAAAAGACAAATCGATTTCGTCCGAGCCTGACGCGTAAGCGAAGCTGGCATTCTTCGCTTACGCGTCAGGCTCGGACGAATTACTTCGCGTAATCAATCCACATGGGCGAACCCCAGGCCAGCTGGCCATCCTTCTGTTGCACGCGGACATAATAGTAATGAACACCGGCTTGCGGCTTGGGATCTTTCCATTCGTCCTTGTATTCGGAGCTGTTGGCCTGCTCCGGACGCAGGATCTCAACAACCTCGCCATCCTTGATTACGTCGATGCGGGCCAGCGGCGCTGTTCCCACGACATGCACCTTCAGCACCGGCGCTTCCTTCATCTTAAACTCGTCGCCCATCAGGTGCTCGCCGCATTGCACATCCAAGATGATGTTATCGGTGGCGCCGTAGCTATGTCGCTGCTTGAGCGCGGCCATGATGCCGGCGCGATCGTGCTTCTCGGCCAGGGCCACGCAATACGAGATGTGCGTGGACCAGTGATCGCTCGACGACTCGAAGCCCAGACGATAGCCCTTGGCCAGCGCGTTGTTGACGTAGCCCTTGGGAAACCAGCCGGCGATGTTGGCCGGCTTCTTGCCGCTCTTGGGATCATAGCCGGCGCGGGGCGTTTCCTCTTTCTCGTAGGAATTGCGATCGCCCTGGTAGATTTCGACGAGCGGCTCAACCTTGGGATCGTTGTCGCGCCAGTCGGTGCCCATGCCGGTGGCGCTGGTGTGGACGGCGCAGATGCCGTCGAACTCTTTCAAGTAGCGATAGAGCATTTTGGTATCATCGGCGTGGATGCCGGCGACCTTTTTCTTGGGGTCCGGCTCAGCGAGACGCGGCAGGGTAAGGACGCCGCGCTGCACGAACAGGCAATTGCGATGACCGTGCGGATAAGAAACGCTGCGCTCGTAGCAGAACAGCGGCGTAAAGCGATCCTTGATAGTGTAGGCGTCGGTGAATTTCTGCACCAGCCACCAGGAGTATTCGCGTCCGGCGCCGTTGTCGTGATCGCCGTTGCCAATCCAGTCCAACGCCGCCGCGTCGATGGCATAGCGGAACATGTCTTCCAGCGAGCCGTCGGCGCCGCCGTCCCAGGAGATCTCGGTGTGGCGATGGAACTCGCCGCGCAGCAGCCGATACTTCTTGCCGCCGGCCTCGATGCGATAATCGCGGATGCGCTGGATGTCCTTGCGCTCTTTCTCGTAAGCCTTGAGATCCTTCTTGCCGGGATCATGCGGTTTCAGCTTCGGCTCGACCGGCTCGCCGGGCAGATTGAGGTAACTGGTGTAGATGCGATTTTGCAGATCGTTCGGCGTGGTATAGCGGCCGTCGGTGTTGTGGACGATGAGCAGTCCGCCACTTGCATGGGGCAACAGCACCGGGCGCGAATCGAGCAGGCCATCGGAGTGATGCACCTCGATCGGTTCGCTCCAGTGGTCGCCGTCGAGACGGCGGGCGAAGCTCAGCCAGTAAGAGCCAGGGTGCGAGGTGTAACGACTGCCGAACTTCTCGCGGTAACACAGCCACAAGCGGCCCTTGCCGTCCAGTCCCAGACGCGGATAGGCGTAGCGCGTCGCCGCCTCGTAGCTCCGCGTCCTCCCCGCCACGCCGCTGACGGGAGCTTTCACCTCCGAGGTCGGCAGCTCGGCGACGGGTTTCATCAGCTTGCCGTCTTCCAGACAGACGACGCGGACGGAGCGGCTGCTGTACAGCGGCTCGCTGTCGCCGGCAAGGGCGCCGAAATCGTGGCCCCATTTCTCCGGACCTTCCTCGTACGCGATCCACAAACGGCCCTTGGCGTCGTAGCAGATGGAGGGACGGGCTTCGAAGCGAGAGGATGCCGCGAGTGTAACGTGTCCTTTCTTTTTGGCCGCGTCGTCTTTGATTCCAATATCGCCCTTGCCGATCCACGCTTTCACGTCATAGTCGCCCTCATTGTAGGTATCGTTGGCCAGGGCGATGCGGCCATCCGGGGACGCGGCCAGCGCGAGATACCAGGAGGCCGCTTCCACGCTAGGAGGCCCCACAAAATTATCGCTGGGTTTATCTTTGTGCAATTGATGGAGCGTCAGTCCGAAGGATCCGAGCTGATCGAAATTGCTCATGTCTTGAAAAGCGACAAACACGCGGCCTTTTTGATCGGTGGCGAGGACGGGATTGACCAGAGGCCCTCGCTCGATCGCCGTCTCCTCCCCGACTCGTGCTTTCTGTTTCTCCAAATGAATGGGACGATAGAAGATCGTATGATGGCCCTTGCGATTGGCACTGTAAGCCACAAAGACCGTCCCATCCCCCTCGACAGCTATTCCACAGCGCACCAGATCCTCTTTCGGTCCCGTGACCGCCAGCGGTTCGCTCCATTTGCCATCTTTGTAATACTTGACGAACAGCTGATCGGCGAACTCCGGCTTATTCAGCGCCTTGAAATCGCCCGGCTGCTCCTTGAAATCCTTCTGTTCAATACGGCGGCTTTCATCGCGGAGCTTGTAGCTGATGTAGGCGACCCATAGCGTGCCATCGGGACCGTAAGCGGCGGCGGGAAAATCGTCCTCGGTCTTGCCGGAAGTCAGCGGCTTGGCCGTTGTCACCAATCGCACACGCCCTTTGCCTCCCCACAATTCTTGCGTGTGGCCCGCCAGCACGTCTTTCAATTTCACCTCGGCTTTCTCGGCTCCCTCCCGCGCCGTGGTGATGGACAAGCTCGCGTCGTCCTGGATGTCGCTCAGGTGCAGGACGACGCCGACGGTTGCGATGCCCTCCATGCGAGCAACGGCGGGATTGCGCGGCGGCACACGCAGGCCGCGATGCGAGGATGCCTCCCAGCGATCCGGATCGCTCAGCTTATCATCGGGACGGAAGCGATAGCCCTCGCGATGCACCACCTTCGCTCCGTGGACGACGGCACGGCCGGACCATTTCTCCGGCTCCTTGTCCTTGGTGCCCATCTCGATCAGCACGGCGGCGGGCGGGCGCTCCTTCGATCCGCGATTGGCCCAGTCGAGTAGAAGCAGACCGGGTTTCTTTTTCTCCGACAGCGCCGCGACGGCGATCATCGCGGCCACGGCGACCAGGACAAGAACGATGCTGCGCTTACGCATGAGAGGCTCCCGCGGCAAGAAATCATGGACGATCGGCCCAGGCGGCATGTGTTCGCTGATTAACGCCTCGATGATGCTCGATGTCAAGGAAAAATCCGCTCGATTTTCCAGGTCCCTCTCGCCCTGCGGCGCGCGAGGCGTTAAGATCAGTGAATAGAGGAGACCTTTGGTCCGTCTGACAGCAGGGAGACCTCGCGACGCCATGGCCACCCTCATCGCACCTTGCCCGCACGGCGCTAGCGACGAGCAATTGCTCGCCTGCCATGCCGCCGGACACCGGCAGGCGCTGGACGAGCTGTTTCGCCGCTATCGACAGCCGGCGTATCGGGTGGCGTACCGCTTGCTCGGCCACGAAGCCGACGCCCTGGACGCCGTCCAGGAAGGCTTCATCAAGGCACTCACCCATCTGCACGGCTTCCAAGGACGCAGCTCGTTCAAGACCTGGCTGCTGCGGGTGGTCAGCAATGCCGCCCTCGACCTCGGCCGACAGCGCGGCCGACGCGAGGCGATCAGCCTTGATGCGCCGCAGAACGGCGACGTGGCCAGCGCTCGCTTGCTCTCCGCCGATGAGGCCGGGCGCGGACTCGAACGTGCCGATCTGCGGCACCAGCTGGAGCAGGCGCTGGCCAGTCTCTCCGAGGTGCAGCGGCAGACATTCGTGCTGTTCGCGGACGGCGAGCTGAGCTACCGAGAGATCGCCGAGGCCATGCAAACCTCGATCGGCACGGTGATGAGCCGGCTGTTTTACGCACGGCAAAAATTGCGGAGCTTCTTAAGCGAACGAGATGGCGTATGAGTCACGATCGGGACACCACCGAGGAACACCCCGGAGCGGACGACGAGCGCGGGGCCGACTTGCTGCGCTTGCGTAGCCTGTGCCGATCCGTCTTTCCGCCGGAGCCGGACGAGGCTGCCTGGCAGACGCTCCTCGCGCGCGTGCATGCGTCCGTTGACGGGCCGGCTGGGCGCGGACGGTCGTCGCGGCCGTTGTGGGGCATCGTGGGCTTGACGGCGGCAGCAGTGATCCTGGCCTCGCTCCTGACGCGCTCCTTGTGGAAAACCAGTGTACCCGTCCCGGCTCCAACGCCGGCGCCGCGCGCCGAGGAGCCGTTTCCCGTGGCCGAGGCTGACGACGTGACCATCATCAGCATGGACGCGCGGGACGTTGCCGCCCTGGTGGTGGGCGAGCCTCCCGTTTCCGGCACGCTGGTGTTCGCTCGCCCGGAGGACATTCGCGTCATCCGCTGCGAGCGCTGCCCACACAGCGGTCGATTCGCCCGGCTCGAGCCGGGAGAAGAGGTGCCCATGTTCGTGTCGGCCGCGGCCGTCGAGCTGCCCGACGACGGACCGCAGAAGTGACGAGGGGAGTCCATGTCGCCGCGTGCTGTCAGGTACTGTTGTGGGGCCTTGCTCGTTCTGGTCCTGTCGGCCGCCGCGCCGCCCAAGGACGAGGAGAAAAAGAGCGTCGAGGTATCTGTTGTCGCCATTCTCGCCTCGAAGCGCGACGACAAGGTCGATCCCAAGCTGGGATGCATCGCGCGCCAGGTCCGCAAGACCCACAAGGAGCTGACGGGCTTTCGACTGGCCACCATGTCGTGCAAACCGCTGTCCATCGGCAGCAAGAGCGTTTTCGAGGTGGTGGAAGCTCAGAAGGTCGGCGTCACCGTGCAGCAGGGAGCCGATGCGAAGCACCGCGTGGAAGTGAAGGTATCGCCTCCGGGGATGGGCGAGATCACCTACGACACCTGCTGCGGCAAGTTCCTGCCCATCATCACGCCGTTCCACACCAAGGACAACGAGCTGCTCATCATCGCCGTGTGCGTTCGCGGCCGCTGACGGAGCTGGCGCGATCGCCGATCTGACCGTTGGGATTGAGCAGCAGCCAGCATACGATGGCGACGACGTGCATGCCGGCGAAAACGAGCAGGCCGTCGCTCCAGTAGCCTCGCCAGGACACCACGCGCGGAATGAACGTGGTGAAAGCCCAGGAGCCTAAATTCCCAGCCATATTCATAATGCCGAAAATCACACCGAGGTTTGGTCCGCTCATGTCCATTGTCAGGGCATAGCCACACGGGGAAGAAAAGGTAAAGATGAACAGGCCCAGGCAAGCCAGGAGCACCGCTCCGCGCACGTCCGAAACCTGGTAAGCCAGGGTGTAGATGCCGAGTCCGACCACAACGCTGCCGATGGCGACACCCTGGCGGGCGGCGCGGCGGCTCCCCGTGCGGGCCAGCACGAAATCGGAGATGATGCCGCCAAGGGGGCCGCCGATGACGCCGGCCAGCATCGGCAGACTGGTCAAGTAATTGGCGGCATCGATCGATTGGCCGCGCGCTTCCTGCAAGTAGGTGGGCAGCCACATATCAAAGAACCGCAGCGCCCCGGATCGACAGAATTGCTGGATGCAAATCAACCACAACGCCGAGCTGAGGGAAATGGCCAGCCACGGAACCGACGGCTTCATCACCTGCTGGGCGAGCGCGTCGATTTCCGCCTCGCGCTGTTGAATCGTGGAGGACTTCTCGCTGTCGGCAGAAATGATTGCCAGCTCGGCCGGATTGACTCCCGGATGCTCTTGCGGCCGATTGCGGAACCACACGGCGAACCCGGCTGCCCAGGCAACCCCCGGCAGCGCGTAGAGCAAGAACAGCCAGCGCCAGCCGAGCGGCCCGATGAGCTTCGCCGTCAGCCAGGAGGCGAGGGCGCCGCCGATGAGCATGAAGCTGTTGAGCAGCGCCGAGGTGAAGCCGCGCCGCGTGGCCGGATACCACGAAACCAGGATCATCGTGCAGCAGGGGAAGATGCCGGCCTGCAAGGCGCCCATCGCTCCCCGCGCGGCGAGCAGGGCCGGTAAGTTGCTGGCCGCCGCTGTGAAGGCCATGGTGATCGACCAGCCCGCGGCATAAATCGTCAAGGCGCGCCGGCCGCCCCATCGCTGCGCCAACCAGCCGCTGGGCACCTGGCACAAGGCATAGGTCAGGAAGAAGGCTCCCATCACATCACCGCTGTCGTCGCGGCTGAGATGCAAGTCGGCGCGAACCGTCGTCGCCACGCCGCCAAAGCTGTTGCGCTGGATGTAATTGATGGTCGTGATGGCGCACAGCGCCGCCAATACGAGATGACGAATCATCGTCGGCCGAGAAGCGAGAACCGGATCGGGGTCAGCGGTGTCTTTCACGAGAAGGTCTCGGTTGGCGGAGGGCAGGTTTCGTATGAGCTTACTGGACGTGCGCCGACAGAACAAGCAGCGAGGCGCGCTCAGGGGGTGAATTTCGTGTTTTTTTCCTCCCTACGATCCTCGACGCAGCGAATAACTTTTGGTAAGGTTGGAGGAATTGAAAGGGCGAGCGATCCTACCAAAACCGAGGATAGCGCCGTGGATTATAAGTTCCAGATCAACCTGCGCGGCATCATCGAGCTGCTGTCCAATCACCTGTACAGCGGGCCGGAAGTCTTCCTGCGCGAGTTACTGCAAAACGGTGTCGATGCCATCCGCGCGCGCCTCAACCTTGAGCCGTCTCACCAGGGAGAGATCACGCTTGAAGTGCTGGGCAAGCGCGGCGGCAAACAACAACCCACGCTCGTGTTCACCGATAACGGCATCGGACTGACCGAAGAGGAAATCCATCGCTTTCTGGCCACGATCGGGCAAAGCTCCAAGAACGCCGAATTCTGGGAACGTCCCAGCGATTTCATCGGCCAGTTCGGGATCGGCCTCTTGTCGTGCTTCGTGGTCAGCGACGAAATTGTTGTCATCACGCGCTCGATGCGTGAGGAACACGCCCCGACCATCGAATGGCGCGGCAAGCCGAACGGCACTTACACGGTCAAGGTCCTCGACCGCGATCTCGCCGCTGGAACGCAGGTGTATCTGGCGTGCAAGAAGAGCTGCGAGGAACACTTCGATCCGGAGCGCGTCGCCGAGCAGGCAGCCCACTTCGGCGGACTGCTGCCGTATCCGATTCGCGTCATTTCCGGCAAGGGATCGCAGCTCATCAACGCCGACGATCCTCCGTGGCGGCGGCGCGGCAGCTCGGAGGCGCGCCGTGCCGCCCTGCTGGAGTATGGCCGCAAGACGTTCGAGATGGATTTCTTTGACGCCATCCCGCTGCGCTCGGCCGTGGGCGAGGTCGAGGGCGTCGCCTTCGTGCTGCCGTTCTCGCCGAGCCTGGCGACCAAGCGCACGCACCGCGTTTATCTCAAACACATGCTGCTGTCGGAGAATGCCGAGGATCTGGTGCCGGACTGGGCGTTCTTCGTCAAGTGCGTCGTCAACGCCAACGACCTGCGGCCGACCGCCTCGCGCGACTCGTTCTACGAGGATGACAAGCTCGCCGCCACTCGCGCGGCGCTCGGCCAGTGTCTGCGCGACTACCTCTTCGACCTGGCCAAAAACCACCCCGAACGCCTGCAACAATTCATCGCCCTGCACGATCTGTCGATCAAGGCGCTGGCGGTGCGCGACGACGAGTTTTATCGGCTGTTCATCGACTGGCTGCCGTTCGAGACGACGCTGGGCGAGATGACGCTCGGCGAATATCGCAAGCAAAACCCCGTGCTGCGCTACGTCACGCACCTCGATGAATTCCGGCAGATCGCCCGCGTCGCGGCGGCACAGGATCTGTGCATCCTCAACGGCGCCTACATCTACAATGCCGAATTGCTCGAAAAATTCAGCGAAGTCTTTCCGGACGAGCAAGTCGAGGAGGTCGATCCGGCCGGCCTGATGCAGAGCTTCGAGGATTTGGCGCTCGATGAACGCGAGCAGATGTTTTCGCTCATCAAGGCCGCCGATCTCGTGCTGCAACCGTTCAAGTGCGCCGCCGAGATCAAGAAGTTCATGCCGGCGGAGCTGCCCGCGCTGTACAGCACGAATGCCGACGCCGGGTTCCTGCGCTCCGTCGAGCAGTCGCGCGAGATCAGCAATGAGCTGTGGTCGTCGGTGCTGGACAATCTCGCCGGCAAGCACGCGTCCGAGGTCTATGCGCAGCTGTGTTTCAATTACCACAATCCGCTCATTCGCAAGATGGCGCAGCTGCGTAATCGCACGCTGTTGCAGCGATCCATTCAGATGCTCTATGTGCAGGCGCTGCTCCTCGGCCATCATCCGCTCAATGCCCGCGAGATGGCGTTATTAAATGAGGGCTTGCTGGGCCTGATCGAATGGGGCCTCAACGCCCAGGAACGAGGTGACGCATGACCACCGATTATCAAGGGCAGGTCGAAGAGCTGTTGGACCAAGCCGCGAGTTTGCCCGACGGCCCATCGAAGGTGGCACTGCTGGAAGAAGCCGTTCGCTTGGCCGATGTGCATCAAGATGTTATTCTTGGCGATACGGTGCGCGCTAAATTGATCGAGGCGGCTACCTTCTCCGGTTATCCGGAGAAGGCGTTGGTAGCGTTCAGTTGGCGGCTCGGGCAATGCGATCGCAATCCGACACAATTTCCCGAGAGTAAGCTACTGTGGCAATACAAATGGATCGCCTCAAAGCTGGATAACTTTCCGCAGATCTCGCGTCAGCAAATCGAAGATGCCTTTGACGATATGACGCGGCGCTATCAGCGCGCCGGCGCCAAGCTACGCCCAATTTTCGAGATACGTTGGGACATGGCGCTTGCAATGGGAGAG
>Ga0335075_10012444_pt1 | contig 12853 bp, 10 predicted proteins | sample Lox_Sample_24_FD_206723 | JGI IMG/M metagenome (GOLD analysis project Ga0335075, IMG submission 206723) | Soil microbial communities from Loxahatchee National Wildlife Refuge, Florida, United States - Lox_Sample_2.4 | ecosystem: Environmental > Terrestrial > Soil > Wetlands | place: USA... | reverse complement strand
AGGACCGTAGCAGGGTCCATACTGGGATCCTGTTCCATAGCCTGAGGATAGTTGTTTCCAGGACCGTAGAGCGTTGTATTATTAGACCGAAGGCTGGTATCATCCACCTGCATTGAGGCGCTGGACTTGTCCTTATGATGATGGCTGTAGATGCCCAAACCATTCATCAATGGTCTTGGACTATCGAGGCCACTCCCAGTTTGAGCCTTGAAACGCTCCTGAATTTGATGCGTCAAGTCGTTATTAAGGTCTGCTAATTGGGCATTCTTGGAAGACAATTGTTCAAACTCCACCAGAGCTCGGTCTCGATCCTTTATTGCCTGGTCTTTCTCCTCAATGAGGTCATTGCGCTCATCGAGAAGCTGCTCAACTTGAGCAGACATGGACTGCTTCAGCTTCTCAATCTTCTGCACAAATTCCTTAATAGCCGACTCCTCAAGCTCTGCGAGATCTAGAGGTTGCTTGGAGTCTTTTGCCTTTTCAACAAATCCAGCTAATACTTCAATTTGACGAATCATGAGCTCAGCCTGAGAATCCAACACCGACGCTGTCTTCCTTTTCTCTATCAGCTTTTTGTTGAGAGTCTGTAGCTCACCAGCGCTGGTGAATTGCCGCTCGAGCTCCGCAACTCTTTGCTCCGAATTACGGAGCTGTCTCCGTAATAGCGCGGCATCGTCACCAGATGGAGACGCAATGGATATAGGACTGCTTATATCGAGAGCAACCATACCATTGGTATCTTCACTGATTGGTGTTTTGGGCCAACGCGGTGAAGCTGTTGTACGTGTGGTCTCGCTGACACTGCGGCCGTGTCGCGGAGTATTGCTGGTTTCGCTCGCATTCCTACCGTGATGCACGGCATTTGATACGCGGCGCAGAATTGCCTGTGCGCCTTCATCCGTGCCCAATATCCGAGCCATATCCTCATCCATTGTGAAGTCACCTCCAGCACTCCATCTAGGTAGCTTTGGAGAAATCGGCTCCGTGATCATGGAGCTTACCGAACTCTTCCCAGCCTTATGGTCAGTGGTAGGAGGAGGCGCTGGTGGAGCTCTCGGTGCCATATACGATTCACTAAGCTTTTGCTGTGGAGGCGCAGGCCTGTTAAGTGTCTGAGCTGGAGGTCCTAGTTCATCTTCCTTGGGCAGATGTAAGAGCGGCCCAGATATAATTTTTCCATTTATGGTTGGTGTTACACCAGGAGTTTCTGAGGAGGATGTCGAAGAAGAAGGGGTGTCTTGATCGGGAGATGACGCAAGAGAGCTTTTGATAGGACCAGAGGCAATCTCTTTCCGCGCTATTGACTTTGAACCTTGCGAGTCTAGCTTTGCCGGTGGGAGTGAAGATGTAGCGGAGTCTGTTGATGGCCTTGAATCGGTATCGTCGCTTACTCTCGATTCCTGAGACAGTCGCGGTGTTCCTGCTCTCTCGGCGGAAAGTAGTCCCTTAGTTGATCCAGACCTCGACAAATTGGAGGATGGCTCCTTGCGTTGTGAGACAGGCGTGTCTTCTGAGACTGATCGCATCCCGTCAGTCTCTCCACTAGAACTAGTAATGTCCGATTGTGAGGTACTTCTCGAAGTACCACGCTTGCTCTTGGGGACTTCTTGCAGCCGAAATTTCTCAGTAGAAGATAAAGTCTTACCACCAGAATTAGGATTATTCGAGTTAGCTTGTTGCATCCTTGTATCATCATTTCCAATAGACGGTGAGCCTTTGGCAGACCCAGCTCTACTTGACGGAGGTAGTGGTTTTCTTGAACTCTCTTTCAATTTTTCGATTTGTTCTGATGACGATTGTCTGCTCTTTTCCTGAAAGGCGATATGAGGGGTGGATGCTTGCGAATTAACCTCCTGCTCCGTCAATGCAGACATGCCTTGCTTGTCAGCGGTCTGCACACGTCCGGTTGGTTTAGGCATAGCAAAGTAGTCATTTTCCGAAGGTCTTTTCTCTTTTATGTTCTTCGTTGGATCGATCCGGCTGTCAGGTACAGACCTAGGTGTTATGGTGGGGGCTGGACTGGAGTCCAATGCGAGTGGTATGAAAAAGCTTTCGCCATCACCGCCGGTGATATCTGAGGCCTGAGAAATAGCAGAGTGCCGGTTATTACGGTACGTTGATGAGGGTAGTGTCAACCCATCCTTATTTGTGGCTTCGGGGGCAGATCGATCCGCCGAGCGATCCCGGCGAGAACTACTTCTCGATGATGAGCCGTTTTGGGGGTATCCAGTTCTTGGTCGTGGAGACAACTCAGTCGGTGTATCCGTGTCTACGGAGCCTGGGGTATCGGGGCTTGGGCTAAAAGCGCCTTGAGGTATTGCGTTCGGTGGAAGGGCTGGGAGAGATTTGTCGACAAGTAAATCTTTCTCCTTCAACTTCGACTGTGCTGCAGCTCTTGATTTTTTCCGTCGTCTAGCCATCAGTGACTCATGACAGCTCATGCAAAAGATGCCTTGTGAAGTTCTTGCGTATCGGAGATTTTCGATCTTGCGCTTGCAATTTCTGCAGCGGAAGCAAGTCGCACAGAATGCCTGGTCGCCTGTAAGTATTGCCAAGTCTTCGATTTTATTCCCGCACGCGCTACAACTATAGGTACAATTGTTGCAAATGAGCGAGCCATCGCCAAGGAGGAGTAAGTTCGCGTCCGAATCGAGGAGGGTACCGCAAGTATTACACCTAAAGCAATTGAGATGCCATCGATTGCCAGCTAAAGAGGAGTCAGCACGAGGAATTTGAATAGTCTATGCTTGCAAGTAGTCCGAGTCATAGGAGGAGCAACGCTGCAATGAATGTTGATCCAGATGCGCTTTAAGTTTCGAAGAAAGTAAATGTTTTACTTACCAAGTTCAAATGCTTTGCCTTCTTCGAGTATCTGAACAATCAAAATTTAGCTCTGGCCGCTCCAAAGATATCTTTGTGCTCACTTCTCCGCATCCTTTGCATGGATATGCAACATCATCGCCATCCATAGCGGACTCCATGTAATCGCCTGGCGACTCCATTTTCCGACACGGCCTTCACCAAATAATTACAACTGTACAGCGCTCCTCCGCAACTGTCCGCCGGCGCTCGATCCCGTCAAAACATGTGTAAAGATATCTCAAGTCTCCGAGCCTCTTGCTCCCAGGGTCGTCGTTGAATGTGATGAGGCGCACGGTCGTAAGGATGTGATGGTGTGGGTGTAGAAGAACCTTAGTCGGTATTAGCGACGATCTTATCTCCTAGAACCGCCAATGGGTAAGGAAAAGGCAGCGTCAGTCTACCTGGTCTGAGGATATTGAAGAACTGTAGATGGAAGAACGTCTGTTCGCAGAAAGACGTCGACTTTGCAGCCGGCCGCTATCTAAGGGTCTCGATTAGTATTGAATACTACGAGGAAGCCTGTCCCCTGTCTCTTCGATTATCAGACATGGGTCCGTAATTAGTATTTCTACCTACCTATTTCCGTTTCCAGTCAGACCCAGGTTCGCATGTGTGGGTTAAAAGTATGTATGGCCGTTCATGGAAGCTTAGGATGGCCCTCTTTCACGAGATATGAGAGGCGTATGTACACTGTTGCCGAAAAGGGAAGACATGGGTAAGAGGAGTTAGTTTCAGGTAAGGAGCGAGGTTAGCCACATACCACCGACGAGTATTTTCCGTGACAGTACGTGGCCGATTAAGACTCCAACGAGCAAAACTAGGAGCAAGTTCCATTTTTGGCTATTTCACTTTTGCGCTTCTATATAGTACATTGATGGTCTCAATTCCAAAGTTATTCACGTGTACAGAGTCGCTACGTACAATGTCATTATTCTCTGCAGATGGCTTGCTCCTTGGTTCGGCCGGTGTTGGTGGACTTGACAACGGCTTGTAAAATTCTCTGTGGTCCCACAAGAAGCAACTTCAAATTCTAAAGTGGTGCAGGGGGAACTCTTCCGCCATAGTCTTAGATATGATGTGGCGAGCCAGGCACTATGCTACCATCAGCCTGATGCCGTGACTTAGGATTACGGTGCATAGTCTGACAACTGCCTGATTATTTCATAGTGCGCTACGTGAGATCAAGCGTAAGATGAACAGGAATAGTGACTCCGTTTGATGTGGTTGGGAGGGCTGAAGACTGAGTCGCAGTAGCTGGGGGTTTGAACTGTAACGGAGCCACGTTTTGCGGAGCAGCGTGTTTCAGGAACCTGCAGGTCCTCATAAGTAACCAATTTGTGACCATACACGGCCCTGCAACTGCCAGTTTCCTCCAATCTCGTTGAGCCTAATCCTACGCAGATACTTTACAGCTCTTTTCCAATGCTGGCTGGATATCTAACCTTTTGAAATTTAGGTACGCTCAGGGGGAGCAGGATGGCCTTTAGGCCGGGCTCCCTGCCTTTCTTCATTTAGTGTCCTTGCGCCATAACTCGTGGCGTTCCGGCCGCAGCTTTAGGTACCTTACGCGTCGATCTTCGTCGACGAAGCGATCCAGTGGAGTAAGCTTAAGTCGTTTACCCCTGATGTACGATCCTAGCCTATTATCACGTGGGACATGGAACTTCTGTTTCTCCACATGTTCTGTTCCACACAAGGTTAAAGCCAGACACAAGAAACTGTTACAGGGACGAGCAATATTTGTAGCGGCCTAAAGCTCCATGGACATGTAGGACGATTTCAGCATCGCAAAGCGATCAGGCATTATTGGTAAATCCAAAAATAACAGCCTTTGCCTCTAATGCCAAACTCCCTAATTTCTGCACACAGCTTCATACGTTATTTAGATGAAGATGGGGTTTCCAAACCCTCACACAACGCCGGCTGGTATGGATTTTGCATGTGTAGAGCTACTTTTCGGTGCTCCGGTTTGATCCTCGGTGTTTGTCGTGGGTGTTTGCTTAGATGTGATGGGTCCTTCTCCTGTGACTGTATTGTTGGTATTATGGGCGTCCTCCTTCTCAATCATCACCATCTCTTCATCCTCTTCTCCGGTATTCTCCGCCTCTGTTCCCGGATCCGTGAGCATGCCTCCTTCTGCCTTGACAGCTTCGCCATAGTCACTCCACAGCTGCTCAATGGGTCGCCCGAGTAGTTCTGTCCAAAATGCCTTCTCGTTATACTTAACTGTCCTCAGTTTATTGTTCATTCTGCTTATTGTCCCATCGCCATATCGCTTTTCAAGGTAATCCAAAAAATAGCCTGTGTGTTGGTACCCAGCGTCCCACCTGCCAGAAGTCTCTCTCTTCCAGTGGGGAGGACTCAAATTGCTGTTCAGACGTACCCAGTCGGCAATACCTTCAATCAGACCTCCCGGACATGTACCTTGGGCGTTGTATTGGTAACAATGAACCATTTCATGCGTAAGTACACCGAGTATCTCATCCGCTTTGCGAGGCTTCGGGATGCCATCAATGTACTCGATGCTGAAGTGAATCTCCTTATGATCACCGTCAAGTTCGGTGCCTGTTGTATACGCGACGCCTCCCATACTTCTCAAGATCAGAGTGACGGATCGTGTGCCAGGGACAGTTGTTGTCGGACATTTTGGACTGATATAGAGAAGGTCGAGTACTCTCTTGACAGCAAATTCAATGGCAGTTGTTGGGACTACCGAACTTAGAAAAGCTCTAGAGCCAGGGTGTGTCAAATCGCGGACTTCGAGAAGAAGCTTTGGGAGTGGAAAGGCAGGGTCGAGGTCCCGCTTTGAGCTTGTCTTTGATGCGGCGTCTCCTGCAACTTTCCCAGTCGCTGGGTGCTGCGGCACTGTGGAAGATTGAGGCATGAAGATAGGCAGTGGGATTGGAGTTGCGCCTGGTACAGCTGACATTTGCAAAGCTAAACCGCTCTGCACTTGTGAGCGGACGAATGGACTGGTGAAGTGTTGAAATAGAGGTTTAGATATTCTATCATCTGCGGATTAGGTTACAACATCATGGACATGAAGTAGATTGAGTATACATGTGTCAAGAATGTACCTAGGTACTATAGCAAGTTTGTTACTTTCCGGGCAGGCCTCAACTTGAACCATGCTCCTTCGCTAATTCTGCATAGCCTTTAGCGCCGCTGCCGGTCCTACGCGACGGCTCGCGCGCAACTCCGTCATTATTTGTTTTGTCTATCACAACGATCGTCGGGAGACTCTGGGGTGCTCGATCATCAGAGGTTGCACTTCGCGTCGCTGTTATTTGGCATTCTCTTTGAAAAGGCAAATCATTTCAGGCGCTCGACAACTCGGATCAATTAGCATCAACACATCGAATACTCTTCAGATATAAGGCCGCAGTATACCCCACTAAACAAGATGGGTGAGAAGGTCACTGAAACCCAAGCCACCGACTTGCTTGTTCTTCTCCGAACAGATGCCTCTGTCGATACCAAAGTAGCACAGATCGACCACGTCAAATCTGCTATAAAAAAGAACAATGTCCCCGACGCCTGCGTTGCGTCGCTCTTTGAGATCACGCGAATCGCCATGACCTCCCAGCATGCTGCTCTTGTGAATGCTGGCTTTTCGACTCTCAACCATCTCCTTACAAGACTATCTCGGCAAGAACCGAAACATGTCACGAAAGAAGTAGGCAGGACGTTACCATTGGTAGTGGAGAAGTTGGGAGACCACAAAGAGAAATACAGGTTATTGGCTACACAATGTCTTACTACTTTTTGGAAGGCATCGCCAATGGACGTCGAAAGGGCTGTGAGGAACAGTGCTATGACTGGGAAAAACTCGAGAGCGAAGGAGACCAGCATGCACTGGATTGTCCAGGTATTTAGCAATATCTTTTCTCTGCTATAGATTATGGAATCACTGATATGTCACTGCTTCAGATGCATCAGGAGAACGGCCTTCAATTCAGAAGCTTTGTGCCAACATTAATGGAATTGTTGGAAGATGCAGATGGCATGGTCAGGGACAATGCTAGGAACACTGTGATTGAGCTCTTCCAGTATGTTAATAGCTATTGTATATTTCCCTGACCCTAACATCTTTTAGAAATGCACCCAACGCCGCCAAATCCGACCTAAAGAAACAACTAAAGACTTTCAATGTACGTCCAACGATCGTAGCTGCAATCACAGCCCAACTAGGCCCTGGCGGACCAGTTGAGGCAACGGTCGTGTCCCCAGAGGCTGCGGTTACACAAGCTCCTCGCAGTACTTTTGCAGATAGCATCTCATCACAAGTGAGTGCTAGACCGGCGACACCAGTCCTTGAGCAGAAGATAGAGCAGATAGAACCAGCGTATGTGAATACTCACAGAGAACTGGAAGACATTTTCCGGGACATGCATCTATTCTTTGAAGGGAAAGAGTCTGAGCAAAATTGGTTAAAAAGAGAGCAGAGCTGCACAAAACTACGAAAGCTCAATGCAGGCAACGCTCCAGCGGATTTCCATGATGCTTGGCTGGCCGGTATTAAAGGGCTACTTGACGGAATACTAAAAGCGGTCAACTCGTTACGGACTAGTCTTTCCAAGGAAGGATGTAGTGTTGTTCAGGAAATTGCCAGAACAGCAGGGCCTGGACTAGATCCAATGGTCGAAATTCTTCTTCAGAATTTGATCAAACTCTGTGGTGGCACAAAGAAGATTGCCTCGCAAGCGGGCGACACAACTGTAGACGTCATTATCAGCAAAGTTTCCTATAACGTTCGAATTATGCAGCACATATGGCTGGCTTGTCAAGACAAAAACGTACAGCCAAGAACCTACGCGGCTGGATGGCTTAAGACACTATTGAAGAAGGAATCACACCATAAGAATCATGTCGAACATACAGGCGGCCTTGAACTTATAGAGAAGTGTATTAAAAAGGGGCTTGCAGATGCGAATCCAGGCGTGAGAGAGAAAATGAGGGGAACGTACTGGGCTTTTGCCCAAATATGGCCAATGAGAGCCGATGTGTAGGTATAAAATTCATTACATATCTGGTTGGGCTAACCAATTTCTAGGATGATGGCAACACTTGATGCCACGCAACAAAGGCTATTAGAAATGGACCCTGGCAACCCAAATTCACCAAAGAAGGCGGATCCCGCAACCGTCCGCCCGGGGCTAGGTTTCTCTAAGAGCACCACAGGCCCTCCTAAGCTATCTCTCCGAGAGACGATGTTAGCTCAGAAGAAAGCTGCGATGGCTGCCAAGAACACGCCTGCCCGTCCAGGATCTGCAATGTCCACGTTCTCGCCTGTTCGTATCGCATCAAACAGTTCGACGACTTCAGTTACATCTGTCACCTCGGATGCTCCAGCAGCTCGAAACCGACCAGAGCCTTCGGCCACAGTGTCTCATGGTGGTCTTTCTGTTGCACCAATGCGGCCAGGCAAAGTTCGACCTAGACCGGAACTTACAAGGCCAGCTACGGCAGGACCTTACTCCGTGAGAAGGCCTATGCATACTACTAGCGGTAGTACTACTGAGGCTTCCACAATAAGTCCTACCACTAGACTGAAAGCTACTGCGTCAACTACCATCAACACTCCAGGCAGTCCGCCCAAACGAGTCATTCCAAGGCCAAATACGAGCCATTCTAGCCATGCCAGCCAGTCATCTCATAGCAGCCCATCAAAAGACAAGCCCGCCGTCAGCCGCATTCCCATATCACCTCGTCACAGTCCTAGATCATCTCGGACTGCCAACACATATGTACTGAGCCCATCAAAGGCCGACGAAGATTTCACCATGGTTATTCCGAATGTTAGTGCAATTAGTGAGCCATCAACAAATGTAGATATGATGAGGTCAAGTAAGGATGGTCTTCCCACCCCTGCAAAGCCCCTGAAAGTCTATGAAGATCCTTTTTCAAGTGCTGGGGATCAAACCACCCCACGACCTATGTTTACAGCCCCAGTGCTCGAAGAAGTCCCCATCAATGAAGATGCCGCAAACTTGGGCATGAGCTCAGCAACCCCCAAAATGACTGAAGTTTCTCCCGAGCTCTCGAAGCAAAACTCTCGCCTGCTTGACAGTGGCATTACACGGGTCAAGGCCAAGTCACTGGACGTACACGGCTTCAGAAAGCTACAAGGATTAATCAGGGAGAACAAAGCCTCATGGGCAGACCACAGGTTTGAAGAATTGCTTCTCGGGCTTTTTGAATATTTGGAAGCGCCGTTATCGTCACTGCCACCTGAAAAAGTGCAAGATGTAAAGGCTCAAATCCTAGCGACTATTAAGCTTATGTTAAAGAAGGACCGTGAAGCCTTCGAGCCGCATGCATCAAGAGGTCTTCAGTCTCTGCTTGCTACTCGCAGCTGTTATGATTCCCGGGCACATATTGTTAGTGGCCTTGAGCTACTCGCTGATGAGCTCGTCACCCTTGTAAATCCTGAAGAGACTACAACTACGATTACGGATCTACTGCAAGCTGAAGAAATGACCCCAGAAGGTTGCCGCACGCTTAGCATGGGCCTGCATGTCCTTAAAGAGCTCCTCGATGCGACGATGTCTTTCGTGCCGACGGATGCAGAGATGTCTAACATGGGAAGGCTGGCAATGAGATGTCTGCACAGCAGTGAGAGTGGAGTGCGAATGGATGCAGTTCAGCTCTGTGTTGCTATGCACGCGCGTGTGGGGGAGAAGAAGTTTTGGAGTGTGATGAAGGGCGTCGAGGACGATCCAAAGAGTCTGATTACGTATTATATTGTGAAGAGGCAGAGAGAGGCAGCAACGGTATGACATCGGGTTCAAGGAATAAATAGTACAAGTACGCATTGATAGAGTCAAGAATCATAAAGGAAGCGTTAAAAGGATAGCAAACTTCCAGACACGAACTTTATAGGAGAACATAAAACTGCCTCAGCTATGCGATCGTCAGCCGCGCGGGGCGTGGTGCTAGAGATGAAATTCCCTCCCCGACTTTCACGACTCAGTTGTCTCTATCATGTCAACATATTATGCTGTAATTCAATTGCTGTATAGGCCTAAAGCTATCTGAATGCTGTCCAGGATCAATTGGCTACTACGGGCTCAAATGTGCCAAAAGAGAGGCATTTTGCAACTGCTACCATTGACGATGGCGCGCTGCCCTTGAAAGGCTATAGAGTGCTAGATATGACAAGAGTGTTGGCTGGTGTAAGTTTCATAACCCAGAGGTGAAGTTGTGACTGAAACTGGTGTGCAGCCATATCGTACGCAGATAGTTGGAGATCTTGGGTACTACTCATCCACAACCAATTTCCTTGCAGTACCAATCCTGCACACCTATCCTATCGGGACCCAGGATGATCCTGTAATCAATCGAGCTATACTAACATATTTTCAGTGCAGAATTTATAAAGGTAGAGCACCATACACGGGGAGACGATACACGATAATGGGGCCCGCCATACCAAAAGTACCTTCCTAAGTTAGGTAAAGAAGGCCCAGGAGAAAGTGCATACTATCTCTGTCAGTCCTATCCTGCCATTAAGTTATGTGGCTTTATAATCATTTTGGCGTAGGTAAACCGTAATAGGAAGTCTCAGCCTTTCGTTCCAACACCCCTCAGGAGTTCCATTCTTTACAAGCTAGCCTCCCCCTGCGACGCTCTCGTAGAGAACTATCTCCCTGGAAACCGAAGAAATATCAGACGGACTATGATACTACAATATATGTTGAATCCCAAACTCATACACGCCTCAATAACCGGTTACAGCCAAACAGGGCCATACTCTCAGCGAGCTGGGTATGATGTCATGGTCGAAGCTGGAATGGGATTGATGCATATAACGGGGAGCAGTGACAGACCTCCAATAAAAGTTAAAGTGGCAGTGGCAGACTTGACAACGGGACTGTATACAAGCAATAGCATAATGGCTGCATTGCTTGGACGCGCCAAGACTGGCAAAGGGCAGCATATTCGCAAGCAGCTGTTTAATAAGCGAAGCACAAGACTCAGGACGCTGTGGCACTTCACATCGTAAGCTTTAACGTACCATCCTTTAGAACTAAATTACTTACGATCGCACAGCCTCAATCGTACCTTACCGATCGTTCAAGACTAAAGACGGAGATATTCTCTTCAGCGGCAGAAATGGCAGACTTTTGGAAATCTTGTGCGATGGTCTTGGACGTCCCGAGTGGAAGACGTCCCCAGAGTTCGACATCAATGAACGGCGCGTCGGCCACAAAGACGAGCTAGAAGCCGCTATCGAGTCCATAACTTAAGAGAAGACAACGAAAGAACGGCTTGACATTCTGGGCTTCCGTATGCAGCTGTCAATGATGTTCAGGATACGTTGAACAATAAGCACATAGTGGCAAGGAAAATGGTTGTGGAGATGAAACATGGAGGCTTCTACGATGGTGGATCCAAGGGAAGAAGCTAGAACGTGTTCTGTAAGGGCGCCAGAAATGGCTTCTGGTGTCAAAAATATGCACCTGGGCCTCACAACCCAGCTCCCTGTGGTTTAGGTCCTTAATATTATTGCAAAAGTGGAAGAGTTCACATGATAGGTCCAGGAACTCCGCACAAAGGATCGACTTTTGGTATTGGTAGGTGGTGATAAGCTTCGAAGTCTGGATACGCCCGTGCATGACCTGGAATATTCTGGTTGTAGTTCAGGGAACATAACAGACCTCCTAGTACGCTACCCAGCTGACAGGCATTCGGCGTCACAGCCTCGGTCGCCGACGCGAGATGCCAAGATGGAAGGCGCTGAGTAGTGCGCGAGTTGGACGGATGCTGATATGTGAAAAGGGTTGGTATCGGTCCGAGGCTCGCAGAATGCTGTTTTGAGCCCCTTGGTCCCAGGTGTCTTTTAAGTCTCTCGAGTAATCTGGCAATACATGTACTATACAATAATTTCAAGAGAAATGCAACGGCTGAGACGACCTCCCGACAGAACTACCCTTTGTGCTTCGACTTCACCCTCTTGGGGCTAGCTCTCCAACAGGGGTTCCACGTCAGATCAGTTACTTTCTCGCTAATCATGAAGACGGGGCTCCCATTTAATCGAAAGAAGATATCCATGCATGTAATAATAGTACCGCGTCGAAGCCTGGTTGCTGTGTTAAGAGTCGTGTTCAGTAGAGAATGACTGATATCCGTTCCATCCGCCACGTATGCCAGCCTTATTCAACCCATTTTGGAGGCGATTGGCAGCGGGTTCGAGTTGACTTCAGTAAACTGCATTCTCGAGACAAAGAAGAACTTTGATAGGTTTAAGACTAGACTTTTATGTGTGTACATATATATCTGGGCGCGGTAGTAGCTTAGCAGTTGCATGTGATGGTGATGATATATAGAAATGGAATTACTTTGGCGTCAAGTAAGATGATTAGTGAGGAAACTAGTATGGTTTAAGACCAGGAATATGGTTTGAGACCAGGAATATGATTGATGATATATGATATGAGATCATTTGCTGTCATGAAACAGTTGGGTTCCAACGCATTGCACTACATCAGCCACTGGATGCATGTGACTATCCGAATCCCATATATAACATAGGCTGAAGCCCGTGAGTATATTATACAAATAAACTTCCGTATATACAGACATCTGCGCCTGCAGCCTAACTTGGTAGAAGGGATTGCTCCCACAAGTATTGAATGGAGACCATGTACACCGAGGAAATCGCCAAATTTTTACATCAATATGCTTGTCTCCTACCCTACCGTTCCACCTACGTTCTACCTAACGCGTAAAATGTTTAAGATGCTTGGAGCAAATCATCAAAGAGACGTTCCAACCAGAGACAAACGCCAACCGACCCAACCTAAAACAAGCACTGGATATAGGAGCACTTCCTTCCAAGAGCAAAGAGAAAACGTACGCCGAAACAAGCCAAAACATGTCCTAGAATCTAAACCTTAAAAGGAGAAACCCGTTATTATTATAGTCACAACCTTAAAAAAAAAAAAACTATACGGTGTTGACGAGAAGGTCTAGTCAGAGGGTTTTTGAG
>Ga0335075_10012443_pt1 | contig 12853 bp, 9 predicted proteins | sample Lox_Sample_24_FD_206723 | JGI IMG/M metagenome (GOLD analysis project Ga0335075, IMG submission 206723) | Soil microbial communities from Loxahatchee National Wildlife Refuge, Florida, United States - Lox_Sample_2.4 | ecosystem: Environmental > Terrestrial > Soil > Wetlands | place: USA: Florida... | reverse complement strand
GCGGCTTACGCATGCAGGGTCGGGAAAGATCCGCCGAGTTGCTGGACCGGCATTCACATGTCTTCCATCCCTGGCGCCAAATGTGTCATCGGCCACGATCCACCCAGCTGCTGGACGGGAATCCACAATAGGGATTTGGTACCGCTTCTTCCGATGTTCGCCCCCGTTCTGCCCGACCCTCTCAGCAAGGACGAGAACAAGGCGCTCGGCAACATTCAGGTAGCTATTGCAAAGGCCGCCAAGGACGTCGGAAAAACGGTCGCGAAGGCCGCCGGCGATGCGCAGAAGACTACGGAAAAGGCCGTGCACGACGTCGGCGGTGCAGCGGGCGCGGTCGGTCGTCTGATAAATCGCGAAGCGATAGACATTCCCCAATTCGCCGGGAAATCGATCGACAAGATTGGCCGAGGAAAGCCAATCGATGGTCTGTGGGAGCTAGTGTACTGTCCCATTAATTAATGGCATATGGATTGCATCCTTTCAAGGTATCTTTGGACACGGAGATACCCGGATGGCTCGACCCAAAACGGAGCTGGTCTTGAGCGCCGATGAGCAGGCGCAGCTGAGCACATTTGCGCGCTCGCGCTCGCTGCCGGGAGCGCTTTCTCAACGTGCCCGTATCGTGCTGGCCTGCGCAGCCGGAGATGCCAACAGCGTGGTGGCCCGGCGCTTTGAACTCACCAACGCCACCGTGGGAAAATGGCGCTCTCGCTTTGTAAAACATCGTATCGCAGGGCTGTACGACGAGATCAGACCCGGGCGGCCTCGCACGATCGAGGATGAAGAGGTCGCCAGTCTCATCCGCAGGACCTTGCAGCAAAAGCCCAAGGACGGTTCCACGCACTGGAGCGTGCGCCGTGCCGCCAAAGAGAGCGGCATCTCCAAGTCCAGTGTGCATCGCTACCTGCAGCTCTTCAGCATCAAGCCGCACCGCAGTGAGAGCTTCAAGCTCTCCACCGATGCCTTTTTCATCGAGAAGCTGCGCGATGTGGTGGGGCTGTATCTGAACCCACCCCAGAACGCGTTGGTGCTCAGCGTCGACGAGAAGAGCCAGATGCAGGCGCTGGAGCGCACACAGCCAATGCTGCCCTTGGGCCTGGGATACGTGGAGGGTGTCACCCATGACTACAAGCGTCATGGAACCACCACGCTCTTTGCGGCCCTGGACGTGCTCAACGGTACGGTACTCACCGAGTGCAAGCCGCGGCATCGGCATCAGGAGTTCCTGGGGTTCCTGCGCAAGATCGAGGCCAGCGTGCCGCAGACCCAGGACATCCATCTGATCGTGGACAACTACAGCACTCACAAGCACGTGCGGGTAAAGGCCTGGCTGGCACGCCGGCCGCGCTGGCACATTCACTTCATCCCCACCTATAGCTCCTGGCTCAACCAAGTCGAGCGCTTCTTCGCCTTGATCACTGACAAGGCTATCCGACGCGGCTCGTTCTCCAGCGTCAAAGATCTGGTGGGCAAGGTCGATCACTTCGTCAGCCAGTACAACAAGGACTGCGCACCCTTCGTATGGACCGCCACAGCAGACTCGATCCTTGGAAAACTTGAACGTCTCTCGTCACGAATTAACGGGACAGGACACTAGCAGGCTGTTGAAAAACGCCACGCATGCGGCACAGTACGAACACCGGGGCTGATCGTAGGTTGTCGATGCGCGGAGCAGATATTGGACAGGGTGGCATGTTCAGCTACGTGTCGCTCGAGAGCCGAGTACCGTCGACGCATCCGCTGCGCCAGATCCGCAGTCTGCTGGATGAGGCGTTGCGATCGATGCATCGGGATTTTGAAAGGGTCTACGCCAGCGGGGGCCGCAGCTCCATTGCCCCGGAGCGGTTGGTGAGGGCGTTCGTGCTGCAGGTGCTCTACTCGATCAGGAGCGAACGGCTGCTGGTCGAGCAGCTGGACTACAACCTGCTGTTTCGCTGGTTCGTGGGCCTGTCGGTGGACGAGGCGGTCTGGGACCACTCGAGCTTTACGAAGAACCGCGACCGCTTGATCGAGGCAGGGGTGGCCAGGAAGCTGTTGCGTCGGGTGGGAAGCAAGGCGCGCCGAGCGGGACTGCTCTCGAGCGAGCACTTCAGCGTCGATGGGACGCTGATTGAGGCTTGGAGCGCGGTCAAGAGCATGCGCCGGCGTGACGGCAAGGACGATCCGCCCCCGCCAGGGCGCAACCCGCACGTGGACTTTCACGGCGAGAGGCGCACGAATGAGACGCACGTGGCGCCGCACGAGCCGCAGGCGAAGCTCTTTCGTAAGGGCAAGAGCCAGCCCACCAAGCTCTATTACATCGGCCATGTGCTGATGGAGCACCGGCAGGGCCTGGCAGTCGACGTGGAGATCACGCAAGCCGACGGATATGCCGAGCGTGCCGCGGCCCTGCGCTTGCTCAAGCGCCAAGGGGCTTGCAGCGTGGCTGCTGACAAGGCCTACGATACTCGGGAGTTCGTGGCCGGCTGCCGCGAACTGGGTGTGACCCCACACGTAGCGCAGAACATCGCCCGTACGGGCGGTAGCGCCATTGATCGGCGAACCACTCGCCACCGGGCGTATCTGGCCAGCCAGCGTCTGCGCAAGCGCATCGAGGAGATCTTCGGCTGGAGCAAGGATGGTCGGCCGCTGCGCAAGATGCGCCTGCTCGGCTTCAGAAACGCCGGCTTCATGGCGACGCTGACCATCGGCTGCAACACGCTGCTGCGCGTGGCCAAATTGTTGCCCACTCCAGCGTAGGGAACGTGTCGATGCACCTCGCCAATCCGGCAAATCCAGGGATCGAGACGAACATCGAAGGCCTTCAGTAGGCCCAGGCCGAGCTGAAAACTTGACCGACTCGATGACAAAAGCCTTCATGAACGTCAGTTTGTGGAGTCGAGATGTGGCGCGGTGGTGTAGGTAAGGCATGTCTGTTGCCGACCCTTTCGTCTGTCGGTGCCCAAGTAGCCTTACCATGCTCCGTCTCCACATCCCGCTCTTCGAACCGGACAGGCGGATCTCCCGCATCCGGCTCCCGGATGAGACATCATGCCCTCGCCCACGGAAGGTTGCGCGTCAAGCTCGGTAATCGTACGAGGCCCAGCTCCTGGGTAATGTACTCGGGCGAGAATCGAGCTCCGCCGCTACTGCGGATCTTGTGTTTGCTGCACAACCACCGATGCAGCCGCCTCATGGTGTACATATCAATCGCCGCATACGCTTTGTTTACCGGGCCCAAGCAGAAATAGTTAGCCCAGCCACGCAGCGCCCGGTTCAGACGCGCCACCACTACCTCGGCATCGAGCAGCACGTTCTTGCGATCGGTCCGCTCGCGGACATTAATGATCAGGCGGCGTATGCTCTTCTTTGACGGTCTTGTGCCCAGATAGGCTCGACCCGTCTTAGTCGAGTAACACCGCCCGAACGAGTATCCCAGGAACTCGAAGTGCTCCGCCGGCACGCGGCGGACGTGGGTCTTTTCCTCGTTCACCGTCAGCTTCAGTCTGGTCATGATCAGCCGCATGGCGGAGAGAGCCTCATCAGCCCCCCGCTTGCAGCAGATGACCAGATCATCGGCATAGGTGACGATCTGCGCTCCGAAGCGCTCAGCATATCCTCGATGCTTCCACCCAAGCACAAACCGCCGCATGTACAAATTTGATAGCAGCGGTGACAGGGGTGAACCTTGTGGAATGCCACGCTTCTCATCGCGGTTACGGGCCGTGCGCTTCGTGCCCCCATGCTCGTCAGCCTCCTCCACCGGCGTCTCGAGCCACATCTTGATCAGATGCAGCACCTGCCGGTCAACAACCCGGCGCGCTACCGATGTGAGAAGTTCCGAGTGTGGGACCGTGTCAAAGTACGCGGAGAGATCCGCGTCAATGACCTGCGTATGGCCCATATTGATCAGGCTGTGCACCTGCTTCACCGCGGTGAGGGCGTCACGCCCGGGTCGATAGCCGTGCTGTTCCGGTGGCAGGTCAGCCTCGAAGATCGGTTCTAACACCAACTTCGCCGCCGTCTGCGCCACCCGATCACGGATCGTCGGGATGGACAGGGGACGAAGCCCCCGACCACTCGGCTTCGGGATGAAGACTCGTCGAACCGCTTGAGCTTGGTACGTCTTGTTCCTGAGGTCCTGCGCCAGTTCCCCGAGCCATCGTTCAAGCCCGTGCGCCTCAATGTCCTCGAACCGCTCTCCATCCACCCCAGCTGCACCGCGATTGGCTTTGCAGCAGGTGTAGGCGTATTGCAATACGTCGGTTCGATACATCTTGTCGTACAGCGCGTAGAACCGAAAGCTCGGGTGCTCCTTCGCTTTGGCATGTAACGCCACCTGTAGCTTCTGAACACTCAGCGGAGTTGCTAGGTTGCCCAATCTCCCGTTCCTCGCTACGTCCTGCGTCAGTCTCAAACTGAGGCCCCTTCCCTCCGCCGGCATTACCCGGCTTCAGCGGTACTGCGGGCCTCTCCGCCACCCCACCTCGCCCGGCCTGTCCCTCGCGGGCGTCCGGTTGGTCATGGACCCGACCACGTGATGGGGCTTCCCGTGTTGCACCGTCTTCCTCTCGTACACATGCCGTCGTCAATACCCCGGCGGAGACCCTGAGTGCATGCTTCGCTCACTACCCCAGAGCCTGGCAGCCTTCCCCATGTTGAAGCTGGGTCGGCTCCGCATTACAGTTTTCGAGGCCTGCTCAACGTTCACGCGTGTTACGGCCTGCATACTCGCTGAGTCACCAAGTGACCCTTTACACCGAAGGCTTCAGCCACTCCTCCTTGTGCGGCTGCTCCGATTGCTACCGGCTGGAGCGACAGTTGCCGGGTGGGCTTCGCCCACTGGAAGACCGTGCCTTTGCACGGCGCACTTCAACAGCCTGCTAGGCAGAGCCGGGCCTTTCGAAAAGTGCTGAGCCGCTCAAAGCGGTACAGGGTCGCTAACGCGACCCTGTATTCTGTACCCTGAATGTGCTGCTCAGTAAGACAGCCCGACCGTGTGCCAATAGAGGCCCGCGCCCTCACCGCGAGGGCCAAAGTGCAGGCGCGCCCGCGCTGCTGCGGCGCCGCCCCCGGTCCCCGCTGCCGGTGTTGCCTTGGCGGTGCCCGCTCCCGCACCGAGTTTGTCTTCATCAACGGGCGCGACGGCGAAAGCCATACTGAGTTTACCGATCAGGGGCTGTGGAAAGTGCGGGTCTGCCTCCGCATGGGCATAGACGACCTGGTCGTTTGATCCGCCGTACACGATCACGGAGCGATTGTTACCCGCAGTATCACCCGGCTTGTCGCCGACAAACGAGTATACGGGGCTGCCCTTGAAGGCCCACTGCTTGGAGCCATCGGGACGCGCAACGACTTCCCAGAACCCTCTGGACTGCGCGTTTGCCCGTGCCAGCAGCGGCGGCCAGCTCTTCGTGCAGTCGCCCTGGCAGCCTTCCGTGCCCTGCGACTTGGCATCGTTGTAGGTGACGCCATAACCGCCGTGGCGTGTATCACGTCCGCCGTGGGAGCCAATGAAGCGCGCCACGAAGTAGAGCGTCAGGCCCTTCGACGTCGTCATCAAGGGTCCGCGCCCTACATAGCTATTGATCTGGACTCCTGGCGGCAGGAAATTGCGATAAGCGAGTGCGGCCTGGATTCTCTTATCGCCAGTGAAAATGCCGGTGACCTCTCCGGGCGCATAGTCGCCCGCATAGGTATAGAGCGCCTCACCGCGGTAGGTCCACTGCCGCGTGCCATCGTCATTGCGATTGATGATCGAGAACTCACCCACCGGCAACTCCAGCGCCCCAGCACGCACCGGCTTCCAGTCGCTCGAGAGCTTGTGCGAGACCGGCGCGGCGTAGATCGCCATGTCGGTGGCGGCATCCACAAAGCCGAAGCCGTTAGCGGGGGCTAACGCATCGAGCTGGACATCGGGCGGCATCGCGGTGCTCTTCTCCGGCGTGTAGGCGGCACGGCGCCAGCCCTGTTTGGGTGAATAGATCTTGCTCGCCGGATCCAACGCGGGACCGTGAGGCCCGCTGAAGAAGTCGTTCCGAACTTCGCCACGCGGATCCCTGCCCGAATAGCGATACAGAGGCTTGCCCTGATAGACCCACTGCTTCACGTGATCGTCGCGCACGAGGATCCTGAAGTCGCCCGAAGCACTGGCGTGCGCAGGCGCCACGAACGGCGGGAACTGCTTCGCACACTCGTCGTAGCAGCTCGACTTGCCCCCCTGGTCGGCATCATAGGTGTAGAGCGGATTGCCGGTGGCATCCCCCAGGCGCCGCCACAGAAACTCAGGAGTCGACGAGCCTGTCCCCGAAGAGACATCCACCAACGTAATGCCTGCAGGGGTCGCATAAGGGGCCGTGTACGCCCACGCCGTGCCCACGCCCAGTCCCGTTGCCAGCGCAAATCCCGCCACACCCAAAGTTCGCATCGACCGAAGTCTGTTCATAGGCTGCTCCATCCCCGCGCTGGGTTCCTCTCAGGCCAACACCCCGCTGATGGGACTCGTGACATGATTGGACTTCGTGCCCCAGCTGCTCACCGGCACACCCATCGCCATCTGCACGGTGAGACCGACGCGACACGCCGTATCCCCCGGCGTCGGGAAGTGCCTGCCGGTCTTGATGCGCCCGTTTGCGCTGCCGAAGGTCATAAAGACGTAATCCTGTATCGAATGCAGACGCGGCGCAGTGTGATCAACGTAGGTGTACAGCATCATGTGATCGAGCAGGCTCTGATCACCCTCTTTGACCCCGTCCAGCATGGCGACGAGGTTGTGGAGGTGCTTTAGATACAGTTGCGAGAACCACAAGACTTTGTCCTGGTAGCCGAGCTTGGGGTCGATCGGCTCCTCGTGCGTGTAGGTGTGGTGATCGGTCGGATCGCCCTCGCGGCGCAGCGGGCTCATACCCTGTGAGATGTTCATGTTAACTACGCGTGTCTGATCACAGGCCAGCACGTGCGTGAACAGCTCACAGAACAGGTCATGCCGCTGCATCGCGTCCGTAGATAGGGACAGCGCATGTCCGTCATCGGTGTTCGCATCCGGCTTGGTACACGCCAGCAGCGGGGTTGGTTTCTGCAACTCAATGTCGAGTTTCTGCTCCAGCGAGCGCAATGCGGTGAAGTAGTAATCGAGCTTCTGCCGGTCAGCCGTGCCGAGCCCCTTGTTCAGCTTCGCCCGCTCCTCTGATACCCCCGAGAGCACACTGCGTCGGGTCATCGTCTGGGGATCGGGCACGAAGGTGGCCGCATTCGGATCGGTATACTCGGGACCGAAGATGCGCGTATAGAGCGCCATCGGCGACACCTCGGCCGGCACCTTGCCGCCTGCGAAGGCCGTCCAGGAGGCTCCGGGGTCGCCGTTACAGGAGGCGACCAGCGAGCGGAACCGACTGCGTGCGCCGATGGTGTTCGCGATGATCGCATCGATGCTGTTGAAATAGGCACCCGAAGCGGTGGCGTTTCCCGTCATGTGTCCCTGCACGCCGGTGAAATGAGTCTCGTTGGTCGCGCCGTCGAGGAACACCTGACTGCCGCTGAACAGATTCAGCCTGCTCTGAAACGGCTTGAACATAGCTAGCTCCCAGGGCAACTCATAGTTGCTGCCGGAGCCCTTCGGGCGCCACTCCATCTCTCCGATCCCCAGCGGCCAGAACCAGGAGGCAAAGCGCGTCGGCAGCGGTGCTCCCGTATCCGCAAAGGCCGTCCCGTTCTCATTAAGCACACAATCCAGGATCGGCAGACCGACCGTGACCGCGCTGCCCGCCAGCATGCCCCGCAGTATGCGCCGGCGCGTCCACATCTTTATCAATGACTTCATTGGTTCCGTTTCCTACACTACCCGGCCTCAATACTCTTTGTGGCCTCGGGACACTAACGATTGGCTGCCGTCAAGGCATTCGGCTCGGGCGGACTGTAGGACAGGTCGCTCTCTGCGATCGCGCGCAGCAGCTCGAGCACGTCGTAGTGACTCGCGACGAACTTCTGTTGAATCTGCTGCCAGCGCGCATCCTTGGTGGGCGGCATATAGCCGGTCTCGAACGCAAACGCCCGTTGCGCCACGCAGTTGGTGGCGGCCGGATCATCGTAGACCGCCTTGCTCAGACCCTGCGGTCCGTAGAACTTGTGACCACCCAGCTCACCCGTCGCGTCGATGGGAGCGCCATTCTCTTCGGTGCGGTATTCGCCGGCGGAATCGAAGTTCTCCAGCGCCAGGCCGAGTGGATCCATAAGCCTGTGACAGCCTGCACACACCGGGTTGGCCCGGTGTTCAGCCAACCTGGCGCGCGCGGTCTTCAAGTTTGGGTTGGTCGTGTCATTCACAACAAAGAACGAAACATTAGGCGGCGGCGGCGGGATCTGCTTGCACAGCAGTTGTTCCTGCAGCGCCTTGCCTCGCCCCGTCGCCGAGGAGCGCCCCGAGGGCGACCACAGCTCCGTGAAGCTCGCCTCGGAGAGAATGCCCGCACGCGGATCACCCGGCGGATAGGTGTACGGCAGCCAGCGCTGCGGCTGCCCGTTGTCGGTCGTATCCACCAGCGGGACGCCGTAGAGCGCCGCCATATCTCTTGTCAGAAACGTGTGCGGCGTCGTGAACAGATCCCGATAGTCCCCGTGCCGATTGACGACGAGATCGACGATCGTGCGCAGCGTCTGCTCCTGGGCCTCAGCTATGATGGCCGGCGTGTAGCGCGGGAAGCTGTTCGCATCCTTCGAGACCGCTTCAAAACCGCTGAAGCCGAGCATGTCGGAAAAGAAGGCGCGGACCGCATCGGCAACCCGCGGGGAGCCGATCAACCGATTGACCTGCTTGTCCAGACCCGCGCGCGTGTTGAGCGAGCCGCTCCTGGCTGCATCGAGCAGCTGCGGGTCCGGCGTCGTGTCCCACAGAAAGTAGCTCAGCTCGGTGGCCTTGTCGTACGGATCCATGCGCTCCTGGCCCGGGTGCGCAGGGTCAGGCTCCATGCGCTTGTAGCGGAACAGGAACTCCGGCGAGATCAGCATCTCCGCCAGACTCAGGTGAATGCCCGAATAAAAATCGTGCAGCCTGTCGGCGATCATCCCGGCCGCTTGCACTCGATCCTGCACCTCATCCTCGGTCAGCGGTCGCCGATACAGCAGCGGGCCCACGCGCGCAAAGAACGAGCGCGCACACGCATCATCGCGACCCATCTCGGATAGGGGCTTGCAGTGGATCAACTCCGCTCGATGGCGTGGATCGACCACCTGCGCCGTCACGCCGCGTGCTATCTCGTCATAGGCCTCGAGCCCACTGTCGGTGATGTTCGAGGTGCGCTCCCCGATCGCCTGCATGCCCTGAACGGGCTGCACGGGCTCAAAGTCCCCCTCGATCTTGATCGAATCCCCGAAGATGTCCGCGATCGTGTGCTTGTACTGGAGCGGGCTCAAGCGAAGCGAGGTCGCAATCTCCGTAGCCGCAGCCGAGCTCGTCGGGGCCGCCACCGCGCTCGGCAGCGCCGCCACCCCCACGAGCGGCAACACCCCCGCGATTACGATCGACAGGCGCCCACTGTAGTTTCCATTCATCGCGTTGCTCCGCCTTTGGTGCCTGTCCGCGCATCGCCGTCCGAGGCCACCGTAGGTCCGGTGGGCAGCCAACTCGGTTGCAGCTTGCCGCCGAGTGCGGCGCTCAAGGCGGGCGCTACAATCTTGCCGTCCACCGTGGCCAAAAAGGCCGGCATCGCCTCCATGCGCCAGGTAACCGAGATCTTGCGATTCTTGCCCGTGACCGGGTCAGGATCGTAGTCGGCCAGCTTCTCCAGGGAGCGATAGGTACCGACGCAATCGGCCACTATACAACGCGACGTGTACATGTACGCCCATATGTGCCAGTCGGTGTAACCCCCCCAGTAACCCTGGAGATCGCCGCCTGGCTCGCTGCGCATGCGCATATGCGTGTCCTGGAGGTCAACCTGCAAATACCACGGCAGAGTCCCTTCCATCCAGAGGCTGCCCGACTTGACCCAGAGCACCCCGTTCTTGATCTCGCCGGTCAGCACGTTGTGCGAGCGTAGGCTTGGATCGATCACGTAGGTGACATCGCTGCGAAAGCCGCCGAGCGCATCACGCTCTAGATGGGACAGCGCGCGGTCGAGCGTGACCGTCACGGGTCCATCCTTGTTCAGATCGGCGCCGCTGATCTGCATCGTCCAGGCCGGTGCGTTATCGGCATAACCTGCGGTCCATGCCTGCCCTTCCAGATACGGCATCGCTGGCGGCGTCATCCGAAAATTCTGCGTACATCCGACCGCACGCCAGAGTTGATCGTCGACCTTTTGGTGCGTCTCGGGATCGATGAATTTGTCTGCCTCACGGCCTCCGAGATCGAAGCCATAGGCATATTTTCCCACTACTGCCTCGACATCTGGATCAATTGTCAGTGCGTCCGGATAGTCGAGCGGAGGGGCTGGCTTACCGTTAACGAGCGCCTTATCGCCAAACCCATCAGGCTCCATGTGTTCCGTAAAATCCCTATTTTTCGGGTCCTTCGCCGCCTCGGGGCAGTTCACGGCCCAGTCGGGATTATTGGTCGCCGTGGCAAACCAGCTGATCACGTAGCCGCGCGTTTCTGCCGAGGCAGGCGCGCAGTACCCAGCTAACGACACGATCGCGCTCAAAGCTGCGATGACCGCAGGGGCCAAGCCGCAGCGGCGCCGCATAGCTGCGCAAGAGAGCATTAAGTCCCGCTTCATCGTTCGCACCCCGCACTTCTTATATAGTCGGGGCTCCAGTCGGTCCTGGCGCAGCGCTTGCATGCCCTGCGTTAGCACAACACAGGGCCGTCCCACAGTCAATCGCCTCATACGCCTCATTGGTTCCCACTACGACATTTCAGTCCTGCGGCGCTCGGCAAAATGAGTCCTGGCTTGCTCGGCAAAACAGAGCCTGTCGCGCTTCAGAATTTCGCGCGCGATTTGGCGCAGGGGTGGTATGTGCGCCCACGCGTAAGCCGCTCGGGTGCGCGACCGTTTCACGGCCGCGTTCCGTAGCTCTCGGGCACCCTCCTGATTCTGGCCGTTGGCACGCCAGCGGGCATCAGGAGCTTCCCCGTGGTCTCCCCACAATCCGTCCGGCGGGACGGGCATGGTGCAACGCCATCCGCTTCTCAAGAGCGGTTTCCCGGCATGGCTGGAAACAGCATCCGAGAAAGCGGGTCAACGCTCACGTCATGCCGCGGAGCCCGTTAACAGGGCTCCGAAATCGCCCTTGGGGTTTTGCGGACAGCAGCAGAGAAGGTCGGATGAAATGATGAGAGAACGCGACGCCCTCCACCTTGCAAAACAATCTCTCGATCTTCCGCACGTTTGCCGAGTGCACCGGCAAGGCGGAAATGGTCCGAGGGATCGACCATTATCTGGGGACGGCCGCCCGCTCCTCGATTGCTCGTCAGGACAAGACTTGGTCGGGGTGCGGTATCGATGTCTCCGCAAAGAGCGAGCAGATCCGCCAGAAGGATGAGCGCGCCGCGCTGCAGTTCCAACTACAGCTCGCCTTCGGTCTTCGAGCCCGTGACGCCATGCAGCTCGTGGACTTCACTGGCACTCAGTGGAAGCCCTGGAATTGATGGTGGGCCGTGGACGATTCAGACTGTCCCTCCAATTCTGGTCCGGATAAAACTTAAGTAAATACAGTGGCTTGCTTGATCCGGAGAGAAACAGAAATTATCTGACACTACGAAACGGCCACCTCGAGCGCCAATCGCTGCCCTCGGCAGGAACGACCACCCTTATATTTGGACGGCGCCGCGAAGTCTCCAAGCATCTTCCGGGAAGTTTCCGGCTACGCGCCCGATGACCCGATTTTTTTGGGGCTGTACTCTCAACGAATATGGACACGACGACTCTCATCCAAAAGATCCAGCGCCTTCGAGCGGCTGTCGGCACATCCGAGGACCGCGACCTATCGAAGTACGCGGCTCGGCTCGTACCTACGAAGGGAGGATTTACGGCTCGTCAAGACTTCAGTGGAGGCATTACTGAGCCCGAGCTTCAGAACCTCTCCGCCGGCGTCATCCGGTCTATTTCCGATCTTTACGATCATTTGCGAAAATGGGCCGCAGTGCACGGCCGCGACAAGAACTAGGTTGATGCTGCCATCAAACAGTGCAGCGAACTTGCGATCATTATGGACCTTGCCAATCTTGACAAGCACGGTGGACCCGACCGCAACGGTGGGTGGTCCGGCAAAGCACCTCAGCTAAAGAACGTCAAACGAGTCATGCAGGTGACGGGAACTTCCGCGATGGCTCCTCTCGGACTTCGGCGAGCCGCGCACGGCGGCTTGGAGCCGTTCGGCGGCGATGGGGGAAAGGTGGTCGTTGCTGGTGACGTTGTGCTCAACGACTGAAAATCACTACATCTACCCTGGGTCCAGCAGAAAGCAATCGACGCCTGGGAACGGCTCTTTCAGCAGTTCGGGATAACACCCTGAAATAAATGTTGTGAACCCGCCAAGATCCGATTGAAGGCTTCACCCAGAGTCTCGCTGAGAGGATCCCCGAAGCACATTGGATTTCGCCAGACCACTGGCGCCGCGCCGAGCGCTCCAGTGATGACAACGACAACGGCTGACTTCAGTAGCGACGGGTCTGCCCGATTGATTCCGCACAACACGACATCTACCAATTCCGCGGGAGGGGTAAAATCGGCACGCACAACCACAGCGCCAGGCCTATACGCATGCAGCTGCTGAGCGGCGTCCAAAACGCCATTCGTAACAATGCGCCGGGTCTTGCCTTGCGGAGAGATTTCTATACCGCCTATTCCACGTTGTGAGCCAGGGTTATCTGGCCTCGGTCTAATTTCCGCTACCCCGGGTATCCTCACCGGACATGATGGGCTCGCTGAGAGTGATT
>Ga0335075_10012442_pt1 | contig 12853 bp, 5 predicted proteins | sample Lox_Sample_24_FD_206723 | JGI IMG/M metagenome (GOLD analysis project Ga0335075, IMG submission 206723) | Soil microbial communities from Loxahatchee National Wildlife Refuge, Florida, United States - Lox_Sample_2.4 | ecosystem: Environmental > Terrestrial > Soil > Wetlands | place: USA: Florida... | reverse complement strand
TGTCTGTTCGATCTCAGCCGCAGCCGATAGAGTACCGGAATGGCCGGACTTGGAGTCATACAGAATCAATACCGGCTTGCCTGAGCTGCTTGCATTCTGCAACATCGCCGTCATCTTGCGCGCGTGCGAGGGATCGACGCGCGTATCGCCATCACCGGTGATGAGCAGCACCGCCGGATACGCCGTTCCTTTGACGACGTGGTGATAGGGCGAATAAGCGTAGAGGATTTTGAATTGATCCGGGTCGCTGTCCGAACCGTATTCGCTCACCCACCATCGGGCGATGCCGAAGCGCTCGTAGCGCACCATGTCGATCAGCGGATAGCGTCCGATCGCCGCGCCGAAAAGATCAGGGTGCTGCGTAATCGACGCGGTGACGAGCAGGCCTCCATTGCTAAGGCCCTGGATCGCGAGGCGATCGGGCCGCGTGTATCCGTTCGCAATGAGCCAGCGTGCGGCGTTGGCAAAGTCATCGAAGGAATTCTGTTTCTGGGCCAACTCCCCGGCCTTGTGCCAGGCCTCGCCGAATTCATTGCCGCCGCGTATGTTGGCAATCGCATAGACCCCACCGCGCTCCATCCAAACGGCCTCTTCGGGTGAGAAGGTGGGCAGTTGCGCCCAGTTAAATCCCCCGTATCCATAGAGCAGCACGGGCAGATTGCCGTTGGATTTTACATTGCGCCGATGGGCGAGGAACATCGGCACCCGCACACCACCAGTGGACGAATACCATACTTGTTCAACGGCGATGTCGCGAAGGGCGGGCGGAACGGCCGGGGCTGAGATGGGTTCAATACTGTTGCCCCCGCTCTGCGGATGCCAGCCGTAGAAGCTTGTCGGCGTCTGAAACGATGTGTACGAGAAACATAGCTGGGCCGAGTCAGGATCCGCATCCATGGTTGCGACCGAGCCTGCGCCGGGCAGCGCAACGGGAGCCTGCGGCTTGCCATCCGGAGTGTAGACGAGCAGCACCGAATGAGCATCGCGCATGGCGTTGATGATCAGCCGGTCACTGGTAAGCGCAATCGTCTCCAGCGTCGCATCCGCCTGCTCCGGCACAACCACCTTCCATTGCGATTGGGCCGGGTTATCCAGCGAAGCAGCGAAGACCTGGCCGCGGCCCGCCTTCCAGTCGGTCTCGATGTAGATGTTGTTCCCGGCGATGGATCCATTAAACGTGGCGTCGACGCCGGCGACCACTGTTTTGGCCGGCCCAGAGGAATGAAGATCTTTGAGATAGAGATCGGTCGCCCCGGACGCACCGTGGAGAACCGTGACGAGAAGATATCTGCCATCCGGCGAGAGGCTTGCTGCCAGCAGCTTCTCTGGGCCGAGATCCCGGCCGAAGATCAGGGCATCCTCAGCGACGGGCTTGCCGAATTGGTGGCGATAAATGCGCGGGCCGGCCACTTCAAACTTCACGTAGAAGACGGACGAGCTGTCGGGAGAGATCGGCAGCGACCAGTAAAGGTAGCGCGCCTCGGGCAGCGTGTCGGATGAAAGATCGCGGCCGGTATTCAGATCGAGGAAGTGAATGCTGAGCTGATCGCGGCCTCCGCGCCGGACTCCATAAGCAAGCAGTTGCCTGTCGCGGGAAACATTCAACAGCTCCGCGGTCGTGCTATGGTCCGCGCTCAGATTTGCTGGATCGACAAGAAGCCGATCCTTGCCGGCCGCCCCGTCACGTACATACAAGCTGGCCTCTTCTTTACCAGAAAGCTTTTTCTCCAGGAAGTAACGACCGCGCCGGTAGAGCACACGATGGGTCTCCTCCATGTTGACTAATTCGCGTATCTGCGCCCGCAGCGATTCCAGACCAGGGCGCGAGGAAAGCAGCTTGCCGGTGTACTCCTGCTGCGCCGTGATCCAGGCGCGCGTGGCCGGGCTCGATCCATCCTCCAGCCATTGGTACGGATCGGCAACAGAGACACCATGAATCAAAGAAGGCGGGCTGGATGCGGCAGTCGCAGGGGGCGGGGGAAGCATCTGCGCGCCAACCCATCCCGTGGAAAGAAGAAGACCGCCGGCGATGGCGCAGCGGCGGACAAACGTCCGTGAAGTCATGGCGATGCTCCTTGCAGGAAAATCGAAAGTTGCGAAGGGCGGCAGCAGCGCACCGCCCTTCGCACAGCTCAACGAATCAGAAACGCAGCTTCATCGCAAACTGAAGCGAACGTGGAGCTCCGATCTGGTACAGACTGCTGAAGCCTCCGTCGGCGCCGCCGCCGCCCAGGCTCGATGCCAGGGTCTCGGACGATATTCCGAAGTAGGGGCTGGTGAGGATGTTGCGGCCATCGTTGACGCCGACGTCTCCGAAGAGCGGATGGTTGAAGACGTTAAACGCTTCGGCCCGGAAGAGCAGGCTCACGTTGTCATGGATGGGAAACTCGCGGCGCAGAGCGAAGTCTTCCTGCCAGACGCCGAACCCACGGATGGCATTGCGCGCCAGGTCACCCTGACTAAAACTGCTGGCGGGAGTACTGAAAGCCGCGGCGTTGATGATCCGGCCGCCTGGAGCGCTCGCGTCATGCAGATAGAAGGGAGTTGCCGGAACGATGTTTGGCCGCTGGTTGATGGCGGTGTTGTTGTAGATCAGGCCGAAAGAGTAGACACCCGTGGTGACAGTGAGCGGCGAAGCTGAGTTCGAGCGGAAGAGACTATCCGCTGCCCAGCCGTTCGCCAGATAGCGCAGCACGGAATTGCCCGCCGCGACAGTGGGCAGCTCATAGGTGATGGCGTTGGTGAAAGTGTTGCGCACGTCATAATCGCTGTCGCCGTAATCGAGACTCGGACTATAGACCGTGTAGTAAGGAATCGGCAGGGCAACGCCGGAGCCGTTGTCGAGCGCGTGCGACCAGGTATAAGTAGCGAGAACCTGCAGGTGGCGCCACAGATTTTGTTTGAACTCAAGCTGCAGCGAGTTGTAATTCGAGTGGTCGTGATTCGTGGTGATGTCCAGATACTGGAAGTTGGCGTTGCCGCCCATCTCCGGGGTCAGCATTTCATTGCGCAGCAGATCGCTGCCGATGTTGCCGACATAGGTGATCTGGACACTGCGGTTCTCGCCCAGGTTCTGCTGCAAAGAGCCATTCCACATGTAGACGCGCGGATCGCGAAGGTGCGGATCAAAGGCAAAGACAAACGTGTACGGCGGGTTCAGGCTATACGGAATGGGCGCGGCGGCCGCCTCGCTGAGAGGATAAGTGCCGGCCGTGCCGTACAGGTATTCGGAACGCGAATAGGGAAAGCCGAGTGTTCCCTGCCCGCCTTGTTGATTACCCAGGCCGTAGAAGATACCTCCGCCGCCGCGGAGCACAGTCTCAAAGCCGGCCGACTGGCGAACGACGTAGGCAACACCGAGACGCGGCGCAAAATTGTGCTTACTGGCCGACCAGAGCGGAGTTCCCTGGGGAGCAAGCGCAACATTTGCCGGATCGTTGAGATTGGTCGCGGTGAAGAACGGATGGCCCGAGTTCTCGCCCGGCGGCGGATCGTAGTCCCAGCGAAGCCCGTAGTTGAGCGTCAGGCGCGGCGTAAACTGCCAGGCATCCTGCGCAAAGAGGGAGACATTGTTGAAGACCGGCTTGAGCTCCGAAGTGTCGGTCGTATCTACACCTGCATAATCGGGAACCTGCGTTTGCACCAGCGATTGCACGGAGTCGAAATCATAGGAGATATCCCATGGGCGATAGCCATTGGTTGGCGTGAGATGGCGGTAGTCGACACCGAATTTGAAATTGTGCTTGCCCCGCGACCAGCTCAGCGTGTCGACATAGTTGAGTTGGCGCTGGTGATTGGTTGCATCGTTGCCCACATAGTAGTCCGTCGTGCTGTCGTTAAAGAAGAGACTGAAAACAGACGTCTGAGTGTTGTAAGTGGGGTTGGACTGAAAGAGATAGCTGTCGCTGGGAACGGTCGCTCCGCCGAAGTTCGTCGCCTTGACCGTGGTGGCGCCTTTGGCATGACTGATGTTGAAGCGGAAGTCGTTGACCAGTGAGGGCGTGAAGATGTACGTAGCCCCGGCAGTTATGGTGTTCACGTTTGCAATCGTGCTGCTGTAAGTAGAAGCTGAGTAAAAGTCGAATGCCCCGTACTGCGCACCGTTCGAAGGCGCATAGTCGCCGCGAATAAACAGATTGAGTTTCTGTGTTGGGCTGTAGTCCAGGCGAACACTGGTCGCGTTCAGTGTGGAAGGGTTTGAGAATGTCGCGAAAAACTGTCCTGTATATTGGCCGGCGACGTCCTGGCCGGCGGACGGCAGCGGATAGGCTTCCAGGAGCGGCGCCACCACGGAATTAGCCTGGCTGCGGGCATAAGAAGTCGGCACGATGTTGATCTTCGATTCCGGAACCCTTAGCCGCAGCCCCTCGTAGGACACGAAGAAGAAGAGCTTATCGCGCCAAATGGGCCCGCCGACCACTCCGCCAAAGTCATTCTGTTTTTCCGCCGTGCGCGAAAGGCCGGCGTTGTTATTGAACCAGGTGTTGGCGTCGAAGATGTCGTTGCGGACATATTCGAATGCGGTGCCGTGGAAGCTGTTGGTCCCGCTTCGCGTGACGATGGATAGCTGCGCGCCGGGCGTGCGGCCATACTCGGCATCGAACGAAGAGGTCTGCAGCTTGTACTCCTGCATGTCGTCGATCGAGACCAGGTTATTGTAACCACCATTGTTGCTTGTAGCCTGGGCTGCGCCGGCTCCGGCGGAGCCGAGGTAGACATTGCTGCCCTGGGTAATGCCGACGTTGGCGCTGACGCCGTCGATCGAGAAGTAGTTCGCATCCGTGCGCTGTCCGTTGATGCTGAACTGTCCGGAATTCGTATAGTAGGTTTTAGCCGTGACATTGCCCGGAGTGAGTGCGATCAGCGCCTGAAAGCTGCGGCCATTGAGCGGCATATTTTCGATGAAGTGCCGGTCGACGGTGGTCGCGACTGAAGCGGAGGTCTCGAGCTGCTCGGTTTCTGCGCTCACGTTGACTGACTCGCTCGAAGAACCCAGCGTCAGCGCCACATTCTCAGAGAGCTTGTCCTGGGTGTGCAGCTCGATATCGGCAATCAGGCTCTCCTTGAATCCCGGCGCATTGACCGTAAGCTTGTAATGGCTCGGCCGAAGCGTGGAGAAGGCGTACGACCCGTTCTGACCGGTCGTCGCCGTTCGGGCCGTAGCAGTGCCCAGGTCGGTGATGGTGACAACTGCTCCGGGTACGACCGCTCCCGAGGGGTCGGTGATCTGGCCGGTGATGCTGCCGCTTTCGTTTTGGGCAAAGAGCAAAGAAGAAGGGAATGCAGCCAACAGGGAAAGTAAGCAAATCCATTGAAAACAGCGTTGTGCCATAAGAGACCTCCGATGTGTCGCTAATTTGAACTACTGTTTCGGGTCGACGATAAGATGGCCGGAACGTAATAAGAACAGTTGCTTCGGCTAAGGCCGCACGCTGCGCCGGACTCAGGCATTGCGGGCGTGGTTGTGTTTGCGGATCAGAGCGGCGAGATCCTGATCCTGTTGTGATTCGTGCGTTTCAAGTACGGAGGCAACGGCCAGGGCATCGCGCAGCGGCTCATCCTGCCCGAGCTTGAACTTGGCTTCCATGCGCGTCACGCGAATCCTGAAACCGGCGATCCCGGCAAATCGTCGCGTAATTTCTCCACGGGGAATTTCATTGGTTCGCCAACCATGTGGATAGCGGCTTTCCATCCTCTGAGTAAGAGTTTCCAGAGACTCGTCGAGAGCAGGTTCGTCCTGCATCTCGACCCTGCCATAGCAGTGCACCGCTGTGTAGTAGTAGGTTGACGGCATATCACGCTCTAGATACCAGCTCGCCGTGACGTAGCTCCATGGCCCCTCGAAGATCGCGAGCACGTTGGTGTCTTGGTTTGCGAGCACCCTGGCATGCTCGTTGGCGCGGGCAATATGGCCAACCAGCACTGCGTGACTGTCCTCTTTACCGGTGGCGGAACGATCGATCAGTAAAGGCAGATTCGTCGCAAACGGTCCATTGCTTCCGTTGCTGACCAGCAACGCCCACGGGTTTTGCTCGATGATGTCGAGCGTGTCTCGGGGAGAGGTGGGCTGCCAGCATGGGCGTACAAACACGAAGTCACTCCTATTGGGTGATGGAATTGCATTGACAGAGACACGCCGGCGCTGCCGCCACATTGCGAGTCGAACGATCGTTAAATCCCCGAACCGGGCGGGCGGCTATTGCCGTACTATTTCGCCGCCCACTGCGGTGAGAACAACCTTGACGTTTTCAATCTCGACCGGGTCGATGTGAAAGATATCCTGGGAGAGAACATCGAAGTCAGCCAGCTTCCCGGGCGCAATCGAGCCTTTGATATCGTCCTGGCTCTCGGCGTAAGCGGAGCCGATGGTGTAGGCATGGACGGCCTGCCGCACGGAGATTTTCTGTTCGGGAATCCAGCCATCGGGATGTTTTCCGTCCAGGGTACGGCGTGTGGTCGCGGCGTAGATGCCTGCCAGCGGATCAATGGGCGCGACAAACCAGTCTGAGCCAAAGGCCAAAATTGCTCCGGCGTCAAGCAAAGAGCGAAAGGCGTACGTAGTCTCCGCTCGCTTGTGGCCAATGCGTTTCTCCGCCCAGCGTCCGTCATCGATGCAGTGATACGGCTGGACCGAAGCGATCACGTGCAGTTGTGCAAAGCGGGGGATGTCCTCGGGGCGCAGGTGCTGCGCGTGTTCAATCCTCAGGCGGCGGTCCGCCGGACCATCTTCCTTCTCCAGCCGTTCATAGAGATCGAGGATGGTCTTGTTGGCGCGGTCCCCGATAGCGTGAGTGGCAATGTGCAGCCCGGCGCGGTCCGCGCCCTGCAGATTGGCAAAGAACTGATCGGTGTGAGCAAGGTCGTCGGTGGGCAACCCCGAATTGCCCGGCGCGTCATCATAGGGCTGGAAAAACCACGCGCTGCCGGAGCCCAGCGATCCATCGGCGAATGCCTTCACCGATCCCACCACCAGCGTGTCGTTCCCAAAATTCGTCATGAGGCCGAGATCGGCGAGACGGCGATAGTGGTCGAGCGGAAATCGCGCCGATACCCGCACCTTCCACTTCCCTTCCGCCATCAGACGCTGATAGCCGCGGACCACAAGAGCCTGCATGTCGGCGGCCTTGGATCCGGTGAAGCCCATGTCCTGCACACTGGTAACGCCGTTGTCCAGCGCGTACTTCTGCGCCGCGAGCAGTGCCGCGTCCACCTGCGCATCCGATGGCGGCGGAATCACACGCTCGACCAGATCCTTGGCTGCGTCCTTGAAAATTCCGGTTGGGCTTCCGTCTTTGTCGCGGACGATGACACCGCCCGGAACATCGTGTGTGTCCTTGGTGATGCCGGCCAGTTTCATGGCCAGCGCGTTGGCAAGCATCATGTGCCCGTCCGAACGATTCACCCACACCGGATTGTTCGGAGTCACGCTGTCGATCCAATCGTGCGTAGGCAATTCCGCAGGAGTCCACTTCTCCTCGTCCCAGTTGCCGTCAACGATCCACTCGCCTGCGGGGCGCGTCTTGGCGTAGTCGGCAATGCGCTGCTGGAACTGCTGCCGGCTGGTCACATCGCGCAGCTGGACGCTGGCTAGGCTCTGGCCGCCCCAGAAGAAATGAACGTGGGCGTCGTTGAATCCGGGCACCACACGGCGGCCGTGTAAATCGATGACCCGCGTGTGGGGTCCGGCCAACTTCTCGATCTCGGCGTCGGTTCCTACAGCCAGAATGCGATGGCCCGCGACCGCGAATGCTTCTGCCTCAGGCTGCTGCGGGTTCTCGGTCCAGACCTTGCCGTGCAGGGCCACAAGATCCACCTGTGCATGAAGTGGAAGAAGAGATGCGCCGCATAAGAGCAGTGAAAAAAGCTTCAACACGCCTAATCCGATCCGATTGCAACTTGGGTAAGAAGATTGAACGAATCCTGAGCCGCGCGGAGGCTACACGAGCAACTTCACGGAAACCATCTGTTTTGCTCAGAGTTTCTTTACATTAGTATGAACACTGGATGACGTAAAGGTCCAGAAAATGAGGCAGTAATGGTGCCAGAGGCGGAGTGGCGGCCGTGAAGAGACTGGGCGGATTCGCTCTTGAGCGGAGCGACGGCCGCTCCAAACAGACGCAACTGACCAGCCGATTGAAGCAGATGATCCAGGCCGGTGAACTGCAAGCCGGCGAGCGGCTGCCGTCAACGCGGGAGCTGGCGAACGAGTTGCTTGTGTCGCGCAATACGGTTGTAGCTGCCTACGAAATGCTTGTCGGAGAGGGCTATCTCGAGTCGCAACTGCGCAGCGGCTTCCGCGTCAACAAGGCCGCACAGGCCTTTCGCACGCTTTCCCAGCGCACCCGCACGGCTCGGGAGCGGACGCTAACTCCAAGGCTGCCCGGCATGCCCGTCCCTTTTCGCCCTACTCAGCCGGACGTGAATCTGTTTCCGCTGCAGATCTGGAATCGGCATCGCACGCGCGTCTTGAAGCGCGGTGCATGCCTTCTCCAATACCAGTCGCGATTTCCTATCGGCCTCGATGAGTTGCGGCAGAACGTGGCGCAGTACCTGCGCGACAGCCGCGGAGTGCGCTGCCAATGGCATGAGCTGGCAATCACCAACGGCTCGCAGCAGGCATTGTTTCTGCTTTCTCATCTGCTGCTTCGGCCCGGGCAGCGTGTCTACATGGAAGACCCCGGATACCCGGGAGCGCGGAACGCATGGAGCCACGCCGGAGCCAGGATTATTCCCGTATCCGTGGATGAGGAGGGTATTCGGCTGCCGGTGGACGACGCACTGAAGGCGGCCCTCATTTATGTGACGCCGTCCCATCAGTTTCCGCTTGGCACGTGCATGTCGCTTGCACGGCGCCTCGCGCTTTTGCAGGTCGCGCGCACTTCCAATGCGTGGATCGTCGAGGACGACTACGACGCCGAGTTCCGCTACACGAGCACGCCTCAGCCCAGCCTGCAGAGCCTGGATGAACAGCGCCGCGTGATTTATATCGGATCATTCAGCAAGACACTATTCCCGGGGCTCAGGCTGGGATACGTCGTACTGCCGCCGGATCTCATCGAGAGGTTCACCGCCCTCAAATCGATTGTCGACGATTACAGTCCGCTCATCGATCAAGCGACGCTGGCTGCATTTCTTGAAAGCGGCGCCTTTTATGCCCATCTCCGCCGCTGCCGCCGACATTATGCCGAGCGTCAGACCTTTTTCCTGGAGCAGGTGAAGCGATATGGCATTCCGCTGACCTTTCCGGTCACCGGACGCGGCATGAATCTCGCCGGGATGCTCCCGGAGAATGCGAATGACCGAGCCCTGAGCATTCAGCTCCGCAACGCCGAGCTCGATATCCCGCCGCTCTCTCGTTATGCGGTTGAGCCCGTCAGACCCGGCCTGGTCTTCGGACTGGCCGCCTTCGACAAGAGAAATATACTCAAAGGCATTGAGAAGATGGCTCCAATCTTCGCGGAAAAATTTGCTAAACGACGCGGATCAAGATCCGTGCCTCACCCGGCAAAGATATCCAGCTCCCGAAAGGCTCCACTCGCAACTCTTCCACTTTCAAAGTGAACACACATGGATATCGCCCCTGTGGAACGCAATCGTCCACCCACCGTGGACACATCCGATTCCTGCTCAACCCGAGGCGGGCCTGGCTTGAAAATTGGACATAACCGCTCGCCCGTCTTATTAAGGAAGGTATGCAGCGTCGCGAATTCATCAAGGCCATCTCGGCGGCCGGAACCGGCCTCTTCTTGAACTCTTCCTCATTTCCCGCAAGCGCTCAACAGGCGATCCCGTCTCCCGATCCCGGGATCAAGCGCGTGCTCATCATGTTCAAATGCCATTTCGACGCTGGATTCATCGACACCCAGGCCGCTGTCGTCCATAAATACTTCAGCAACTACTTCCCTCATGCCATCCAGATCGCCGCCGATCAGCGCGCGCAGGGAGGCCATCCCTACGTCTGGACCACCGGATCATGGCTCCTTTACGAATACCTGGAGCAGGCCTCGTCCGAAGAGCGCAAGCACATGGACGAAGCCGTCGCGCATGGCGACATCGCCTGGCACGCCCTGCCCTTCACCTGGCAGACCGAGCTTATCGATCCCTCGATGATTGCCGGCTCGCTCGCCATCTCCCAATCGCTCGACCGCCGCTACGGCCGCGTCACCACCGGAGCCAAGATGACCGATGTGCCGGGCCACACCCGCGGGCTCGTCGCTCCACTGGCTGCCCATGGCATCAAATTTCTCGACATCGGCGTCAACGACGCGAGCACACCTGCCGTGTTGCCTCCCATTTTCCTCTGGAAGGACGCGTCGGGAGCGGCGCTGCCGGTGATGTATCACGGGGGTTACGGCGGTGTGGCCAACGTGCCCGGCTCCGACCTCGCCCTCGCCATCGAAGTGCGCGGCGACAACAGCGGCCCGCACACGCCCGCGGAAATCGCCCGGATCTATGCCGGCCTCGCAAGCCGCTTCCCGAACGCCGAAATCTCCGCCGCCAGCCTCACGGAAATCGCCAACGCCGCCGACCCTCACCGCGGCTCTCTGCCCGTCGTCACCCAGGAGATCGGCGACACCTGGATCCACGGCATCGCCAGCGATCCGCTCAAGGTCGCGCGCTATCGCGAAATCGCGCGGCTGCGCAACAAGTGGATCGCGCAGGGCAAGTTCCAGGTAGCCGACGCCACCGACCTCGCGCTGCTCCGCCGCGTCCTGCTCGAGGCCGAGCACACCTGGGGCACCGACACCAAGACTTGGCTCGACTTCGATCACTACAAGCCCGCCGACCTCGAAGCCATGATCGACACCAAAAACTACAAGGTCGTCCAGTTCAGCTGGACCGAGAAGCGGCAGGATCTGCTCGATGGCATCGCAACCCTCCCGGCGCCGATGCGCGAGGAGGCCGGCCAGGCCATTGCCGCCCTCACCCCCGTCGAGCCGCGGCCTTCTGCAAAAGCCGCGCGCCATCCGGCAGCCGCAGCGATCGAAACCAGGCACTTCTCGCTGGGCCTGAACGAGAAGACCGGCGCCATCACCCGCCTGCGCAATAAACACACCGGCCGCGATTGGGCCGGCCCTGAGAATCCTCTCGCCCTCTTCGTTTATCAGACCCTCTCCAAAGAGGACTACGACCGCTTCATCGCCGACTACATCATCAGCAAGGCCGACTGGGCGTTCAAGGATTTCGGCAAGCCGAACATCGAAAAATTCGGCGCCGTAAGCCGCGAATGGCAGCCAACTCTTTCCGATCTCCACGTGGAGAAGAGCGCGGATGGGCACAAGGTGCTGGCCGCTCTTCAAATTCAGGATGCAGACGCATTTCAGTCAGGCATCGCCGCATTCCCGCGGAAGATCTACTGCGAGCTCACGCTGCCGGAAAGAGAACCGGTCATCTATCTGAATCTGTACTGGTTTCAGAAGCCCGCCACCCGCCTTCCCGAGGCCATCTGGCTGACCTTTAATCCCATCGCCGCCCAGAATCAGGGGTGGACACTCGACAAATCCGGTCAACAGGTTTCGCCTTTCGATGTCGTGACCTCCGGCAACCGCCATATGCACGCCGTCTCCACCGGCTTTGGCTACCGGGAGGGCGCAAATACCTTCGCCGTCGAGGCCATCGATGCGCCGCTGGTGGCGCTCGGCAACCGTACCCCGCTGGGCTTCAGCAACGCCCAGCCTGACCTGACCAAGGGCATTCACTCCGGCCTCTTCAACAACGCTTGGGGCACCAACTACATCATGTGGTACGGAGAAGACATGCGTTTCCGCTTTGTCCTGCGAGGATAGGGCAGACGGCGGGCCGGTACATAGAAAAAGGGTTCCGGGAAAACTCGGCCTCTGCGAAGCGTACGGGCTGAAGCGCATACGCAAACTGCCTGCAATCAATGCGGCCGCAGCCGCCGAGGGCAGAATCCACCTCGCGCATCACTTCCATGATGATGACCCGCTTGCCACCGCCTCGACGAGGGTTTATTCTAAGAGACGATGCAGATTTACCCCACTCCGGCCTTCTGTCCAGCGTGTTGTCTCATGCTGAGCCGGACGTGCGGGTAGACCTACCCTAATCGCATTTATCGTCCGCTCAGCCCACCACTCATCGGTGGGTTTTTTATTTTCCGTCGAACAAGGAACAACATGACCACGACCGTAGCCGTTCCCAAAGAAACCAAGGCCCAGCGCATTGAGCGCCTCAAGCGCGAGAAAAATCCCTGGGAGTTCTTCGATGAAGTCCGCGCCTTTGCCCGTGAGGGCCGCTCCAGCGTCGTGCCCGAATGGGCCGGCGCCTACTTCAAGTGGTGGGGCATCTACACCCAGGGCGACGGAATCGGCGCGGTGGGCGGCAAAGGCGGCGAAGGCCTGGCCAGCAACTACTTCATGATGCGCATCGGGCTGCCCAACGGCATTCTCACCTCGCACCAGCTGCGCGTGATCGCCAATATCACCAAACGATACGCGCGCAACCAGGCTGACATCACCACCCGCCAGAACATCCAACTCCACTGGCTCACCATCGAAGACATCCCGGAGATCGTCGACCAGCTCGACAGCATCGGCCTCTCCCCCAAGGGGGCCTGCGGCGACGTGGTCCGCAATGTCACCGGCTGCCCGCTCGCCGGCATCGACCATGAGGAGATCGCCGACGCTTCCGCGCTCGCCGTTGAGCTGGCAAATGCGCTCGTGGCCAATCCCGAGTTCTACAATCTGCCGCGCAAGTTCAAGATCTCCGCCACCGGCTGCCCCGTCTGGTGCAGCTATCCGGAGATCAATGACGTTGCATTCACGGCCGTTAAGAAAAACGGCGAACTCGGTTACACGGTCCGCGTCGGCGGGGGTCTTTCCAACGAGCCCCATCT
>Ga0335075_10012441_pt1 | contig 12855 bp, 14 predicted proteins | sample Lox_Sample_24_FD_206723 | JGI IMG/M metagenome (GOLD analysis project Ga0335075, IMG submission 206723) | Soil microbial communities from Loxahatchee National Wildlife Refuge, Florida, United States - Lox_Sample_2.4 | ecosystem: Environmental > Terrestrial > Soil > Wetlands | place: USA... | reverse complement strand
CGCTGGTTGCTCAACTACCGTCCGCAGCCGTTGGCGGTCGGCGCCGAAATCAACCGGTTCGCCAAGAAATTGGAAACGCTGACGCCGCGCATGTCCGAGTGGCTGCGCGGCGCCGACAAAGCGATCGTAGAAAAGGAAGCCGGCGGATTCGTCGCGCAGGGCGCATCCGAAGATCTCGCCTACATGGTGGCGGCAGGTTTGTACCGGTTCAGCTTGCTCGACATCATCGATATCGCCGACATCGACGACCGCGAGCCCGCTGAGGTGGCCGACACCTATTTCGCGCTGATGGACCACCTGGGCACCGACGGTCTGTTGACCGCGGTTTCCGGATTGCCACGCGGTGACCGCTGGCACGCGTTGGCGCGCTTGGCGATTCGCGACGACATTTACTCGTCACTGCGGACGTTGTGCTTCGACGTGCTCGCCGTTGGTGAGCCAGAAGAAAGTGGGGAAGAGAAGATCGCCGAGTGGGAGCACACCAGCGCCTCACGGGTGGAACGCGCGCGCCGGGAGCTGACCGAAATCTATCAATGCGGCCAAACGGATTTGGCCACGCTGTCGGTGGCGGCACGCCAGATTCGCCGCATGACCCGCACCAGCGGGCGAGGTTCGTCGGGGTGACAACAGGATTCGTTGCGGCTGTCCCGGTCCGCTGGTCGGACATCGACATGTACCAGCACGTCAACCATGCGACCATGGTCACGATTCTCGAAGAGGCACGCGTCCCGTTCCTTTCGCACGCGTTCGGTGCCGATATCACCAGCGTCGGTTTGCTGATTGCCGACGTACGCGTCACATACAAAGGTCAGCTGCGGTTGGTGGATTCGCCGCTGCAGGTCACCATGTGGGTGAAGCGTTTGCGAGCAGTCGATTTCACGCTCGGCTACGAGGTGCGATCGGTCAACGCCGACCCGGAATCGAAACCCGCCGTGATCGCCGAATCACAACTGGCCGCATTCCACATCGACCACCAGCGGCTGGTGCGCCTGTCGCCACAACACCGGGAATACCTGCAGCGGTGGCTTCGGTAACCGAACGGGGACTTCGGCTGGGTCCGGAATCCGTGGCGGCCCACCGCGCGGACCTGACCGCGTTCGTCGAGCGGGCGGCGCGACTCGACCCCGCTGCGGTGATCCGGCTGCGCGCTCGCCCTGGTGGCTTAGTGGCGGCGTGGGCGGCCACCGGCTTCGATGTGCTGGCAAGCCGGGCGGTCAGCGGCACCCTGCGGCCCGACGACTTATCCGTGGGCGCAGACGAATTGGCGCGCGGACTGGCCGCGACGGATAGCGCCGGCTACGTCAATCCCGGCTTCCCGATGGATTCCGCGTGGCGGGGTGCGCTGCCGCCTGTGTCGCTGCTCGACCAGGAGGTGATCCGGGTCAGCGCAGCAGACGTAAGCGTGGGTGTGCCCATGCGATGTGTATTCGCCTTGACCGCAATGGGTTTCCTGCCGCAGTCGTCCGAGGCAGTCGCTGCCGACGAGATCGTCCGGGTCCGGACGCTGCCTGCCTGGTTGCGCATCGACGCGCGGTTCGGTTCGGTGTACCGCCGTCGCGGCGACCCGGCGCTGGTGCTGCGCTGATCGGGTTATGGCGGGTAACGCAGCCACAGCGGTAGGACGTCATCGAGGTAGTCCATGAATTTTTTCAGGCCCACTCGGTATTCGACATAGCCATAGCGGTCTATCGCGCGCTCCGGAAATGCAATGCCCAGACCGAATAGTCCCGGAGCCAGGATGCCGTTGTTGGGGTTGTAATCCAGCTGGCCCCACTGTCTTGTCTCGGGCAGCGCTCTGCGCTCAAAGCCGACCGTGTAAACGACGCGGTCGCAGGCGGCGAGCTTTTCCTCGAACTCCGGGCTCGACACCCAGCACCTTTCCAGGCGATCGGGATAGACCCCGTCGATATTTTCTCGAGCCCAGTCAGCCGCTCGGCCTTTGAGGCCGGAATCGTCGAACAAGATCCAGTCATCAAGGTAGACAGCGTATGTCAGCGGGCTCCGGTAGAAATTGATCACCTTCTTGATCGGGTGATGCAGGAGATTCGGCAACACGATCATCGACGAATGGGAAGAACCAAACACCGCGACCGTGGCGTCTGCCAACGGCTCGTCCGCGAGCTTTTCGGGATTCAGGGCGACTTCCACCGGAATTTCCGTGAGCTGGGGATAGGAGAGTTTCTTGGGAACTGCGCCAACGGCGAGGACGACGTTTGTGGAAGTGAGCTGGCGCAGCGGCGTTTCGATTCTCCAGTGCCTTCTTTCCAGGAAGAGTGCGGTCGCCGTCGTCTCGAATGTCTGCACCCGCTCGCGCAGGTGCTCGGTGATCCACACCAAAGGGTCGGCGACCAACGCGAGCGCGCAGGTCTCGTCGGGGTCGACTTCCCGCAGTGGCATCGGAGGTGCTGCCCCGAACCGAAATGCGGGGGAGCCATGCAAATAGCTCAGGAACAATCCGGCCTGAGTGTTACTCGAAACCGACCGCCACTTCGCGCCGAGATCGCCTGCGGTGAAGGCAGGATCGACCCAGGCGATCTCGTCGGGCGCTATCCCCTGATCGAGGAGTCGCCCTACGGCGGCGATTCCCGCTGGTCCTGCTCCAATGACTGTCCACGCGTAGGTCATCTACACCAGCCAGGCGGCGGCATTCGGCGGCAACTTTCCGCCGACCAACGGCGCGCTGGCCAGAATCACCTCGCCGTCCGGCAGCGCCACCGGCCGCTTGCCGGTGTTCAACGCGCAACGCAAGCCGGCATCACCGCGGGCAAACATCAGCGCGCCTCGCGGTGCACTCAGCCATTCGACCCGAGTCCCGGTGAACTCTGCACGCGCACGGCGTATTTCGAGTGCGCGCTGGAAGAACGACAACGTCGAGTCGGATTCGTCGAGCTGCTTTTCAACGGTCAGCGCCGCCCATTCCTGCGGCATCGGAAGCCAGGTGTCGGGTGAAGTGGAGAAGCCGAACGGGGGAGCGTCGCCGCGCCACGGAATCGGAATGCGGCAACCGTCGCGACCGCGCACGGTGTGTCCGGAGCGTTCCCAAGTCGGATCCCGCAGCGCCTCGTCGGGCACCTCGACATTCGGCAGGCCCAACTCCTGACCGTTGTACACGAATACCGCGCCAGGTAGAGCGAGCGTCAGCAGCGCCATCGCCCGGGCCTGATCGAGCCCGCCGTAACGGGTGGGTCCTCGCGGAACGTCGTGATTTTCCAATGTCCATGTGGGAGTGGCATTTTCGATCGCCGCTGCGACAAGGGTGTTCTCGATCGCGTCGTGGATCTCGGCGATGTCGAACTCCGCACGAACCATGCGGAAATTAAATCCTAGGTGCAGCTCGTCAGCGCGCACGTATTCGGCCCAACTGGCGTTGTCGAAAACCCAGACCTCACCGATGGTTACCGCGTCGGGATAGTCGTTCATTACCGTGCGGATGTTGCGGTGGATCGCATGCACGTCGGGATGATTGAATCGGGGATCACCGTCGAAGAGCATCCGCGGCCGCATCTCGACATCGCTGTCTGGAAGGCCCGGTGGCTTGGCCATTCCATGGGCCACGTCGATGCGGAAGCCGTCGACGCCGCGCTCCAGCCAGAACCGCAGCGTCTTCTCCAGATCGTCGAAGACCTCCGGGTTGTCCCAGTTGAGGTCCGGCTGTTCCCTGTCGAAGAGGTGCAGGTACCACTGACCCGGCTCACCGTCCGGCTCGATGACCCGCGTCCACGACAGGCCACCGAACACGGATTGCCAGTTGTTCGGCGGCTCGGATCCGCCGGGTCCGCGACCGTCGCGAAAGATGTAGCGGTTCCGGGCGGCACTGCCCGGTTCGGCCCTCAGCGCCTCTTGAAACCACGGGTGGTGCGAGCTGGTGTGGTTCGGCACCAGATCCATGGTGATCTTGATGCCGCGCTCATGCGCAGCCGCGATCAGCCGCTCGAAAGCGGCCAGGCCGCCGAACAGCGGGTCCACGTCCCGCGGATCGGCCACGTCGTAGCCGTGGTCGGCCATCGGCGACACCATGATCGGGCTCAGCCACACCGCGTTGACACCCAGTTGCTCCAAGTAGTCCAAATGCGACGTCACACCGTCCAGGTCGCCGACGCCGTCCCCGTCGCTGTCGGCAAAGGACCGCGGGTACACCTGGTAGAACACCGCGTCCGTCCACCACGGCTCACGTTGTTGGGGGCTCATCAGAACGCGGAATTCACCAGAGAATGCGCGGCCATCTCCAGGTATTCGAGCAACTCCTTGCGATGTGCGTCGTCGAGGGTGTCAGAGTCGATGGATGCGATCGCGGTGTGCATACACCGCAGCCAGGCGTCGCGCTCGAACGGGCCGATCTGGAATGGCACGTGCCGCATGCGCAATCGGGGATGGCCGCGCTGTTCGGAGTACGTTCGCGGGCCGCCCCAGTACTGCTCGAGGAACATCCGCAGCCGCTCCTCGGCGCCCGCCAGGTCGTCTAGCGGGTACACACGACGCAGAATCTCGTCTTCGGGGACCAGCTGGTAAAAGCGCGACACGATCGCGTGGAAGGTGTCTGCGCCACCAACAGCGTCGTAAAAGGACTGTTCTACTTGTTCCATCACCGTCCATTGTGGGGCATCGGGGCCGAGTATCGGTGCCGTGTCACCCGTCGTCGCGGAACTTGGCACCGGCTGTTCACCGGATTGACCAGCCAACACCAGCCAATTTGGCGTGCGATCGCTGCCGAATCATGGTGGACTGGTCGGCGGAGGACGTATGGCGCAGGGTAAAAGACGCCGCAGCCACCGAAGTTCAGGGGCCGCGGCAGGGCTAACCGGGCCCGTGACCGGCCCAGCCCTGCATAGCGTCTCTACCGTTTCCCGGGTCGACCACGCGCCGGTGGCGCATGAATCCGGGTCGATCTGGAATCGCCGGCGGGTGTTGCTGCTGAACTCCACCTACGAGCCGCTCACCGCGTTGCCCGTGCGGCGGGCGATCATCATGCTGATCTGCGGCAAGGCCGAGGTTGTGCACGACGACCCATCCGGGCCCGTCATACATTCGGCCACCAGGTCGATCGCGTTGCCGTCGGTGATCCGGCTGCGGACTTACGTCCGCGTGCCGTACCGGGCTCGTGTCCCGATGACCCGGGCGGCGCTGATGCACCGGGACCGCTTCTGCTGTGCGTACTGCGGGGCCAAAGCCGACACCGTCGACCACGTGGTGCCGCGCAGCCGCGGCGGCGATCATTCCTGGGAGAACTGCGTGGCGTGCTGCTCGACCTGCAACCACCGAAAAGGCGACAAATTGCTCGCCGAACTCGGTTGGTCGCTGCGGTTGGCGCCGACGCCACCGAAGGGCCAACACTGGCGGCTGCTGTCGACGGTCAAAGAACTCGACCCGGCGTGGGCGCGTTACCTCGGTGAAGGCGCGGCGTAGCTAGGAAGAGACACGTCGCTTAAGCGCTTCTGCGGCGGGCAGCCCGTCGATGAAGTCCCCCAGGACAGCTCGGCAGCTCTCGAGGCTGTTCGCGTCGACCGCCTTCTCGATTGCGGTGTGCAGCTGGTCTTCGATCTCCCGGAGCCTGGGAAGCAGGGCTCGAGCGGCGGGGGTGAGTCTGATCCAGCGGGCGCGATCATCATCGGGTGACGGCTCGGTGGTGAGCAGACCGGCAGAAACCATCCGGTTGACCAGACGGCTGGGATGCTCGCCCTCGCACACCAACAGCAGTCCCAGCTCGCGGATGGTCAACGGTTCGCGCTCATCGAGCACACTGATCGCTTCGGCCCATGCCGGGGTGAGCCCCAGCGGCTTGAGCGCGGCAGCGAACATCCGATTGCCTTCGCGCTGGGCGGCCAGGACCAGATACCGCAGGTGCTCGCCCGGTCTCACGCCCGCAGCTTATCGAGCGCCGTCGCGGCGATGTTCGATCGACGTGGCCGCTATCGCGTCATTGATGAAGTCGACGATGGTGTGGCCGTAGAGGCCGGGGTGGGTGAAACGGAACATGTGGCCGGTGTTCGGCAGCACCACCTCGCGGGCATCGGGAATGCCGGCGAGCATCTCCTTGGCGGCGTCGTCGCCCACGAGCTTGTCGTCTTGTGGTGTGACGAGAAGCGTCGGGACGTTGACCCGGTCCAGCCGGTCGCGGACGTCGAAGTCGATCACCGAGGTAACGCGCGCGGTGTAGCTGCGCTGGGGGGTGTTCTCGATGAACAGCTGCCGATAGTCGTTCTGGGTGAGGGGGATTTCGGCGTAGGCATCGAACTTCGAGGCCAGCTGGAAGGCGTGAAACCGCAGCGTGCCCTGCCGGTAGAGCGGGCCTCCCGCAAAGCGCGACGCCCGCGAGGCGATTCCCTTCCAACGCGGCAGCGGATTGGCCGCAAAGCCGCCGGACAGCACCAGCGCGACCAGGCCTGCGGGCCGGCGGGTGGCCAGCGTCAGGGCGATGACCGCGCCGAAGGAATCTCCTACCAGCACATAGGAGTCGAGGTCGGCCACCTGGGCGGCGACGAAGTCGGCGTAGGCCTCGACGTTGTTAAGTCCCTCGGGAAGCCGCATCGTCCGGACCTTGCGCCCGTCGAACGGCTCGAGTTGGCGATCGTCCCACGGCGCCCCGGAGAAGCACGGGATGGTCACGATGGTGGTCATTGTCGTTTCCTCATCTCTTGAGTTCGTACGCTTTTCGTATGTGTATGACACAACATATATGCTATGACATACATAGTCAAACCTCGCAGTCGCGAAGCGGCGCGCTGTGGGGGTACCGCCCAGCCGCGAAGCGGTGAGGGGGGAGGCGAACAATTGGGGTTGAGTCGGGTGATGCGCTCGTCGGTGGGATACGGTTTGCGTCGTGAGCGCTATGGAAATCCACGCCTACTTCGTGGGCATCCCGTTGCTTCTGGTCATCGTGTTGGTCGCGCTGATCTGGCGACACAAGGGACCGCACCCGGCGACCTACAAAATGTCCGAGCCGTGGACGCATCCTCCGATCCTGTGGGCAGCCACCGACGAGGTCTTCGGTCACGGGACGCACGCCGGGCACGGCACGTCGGACGTCAGCGTGGGAGGTGGCGCCAGTGGCAACTGGTGAAGTCGCGATCGTTCAACCCGCCGAACTGCCCAGCGGCTCGGTGATCACCACCAGCGGGCGGATCTCCGGGGTCACTGAACCGGGCGAAGTGTCGGTGCACTACCCGTTTCCGATCAGCGAGCTGGTCATCCTGGACGACGCGCTGACCTACGGGTCGCGGGCCGCCGGTGCGCGGTTCGCCGTTTACATCGGCGACCTGGGCGGCGACACCGCGGCGCGAGCGCGCGAGATCCTGGGCAAGGTGCCGACGCCGAGCAACGCGGTGCTCATCGCCGTCTCGCCCGACCAGCACGCGATCGAGGTGGTCTACGGCTCCGACGTACGCGGCCGGGGCGTCGAGTCATCTGCGCCCCTCGGCGTGGCCGCCGCCGCGTCGGCGTTCAAAGACGGCGAACTGATCGACGGTCTGGTCAGCGCGATTCGGGTGACCAGCGCCGGCATCTCGCCGGCGTAGCGCAGCTCGATTCAGGCCGCCGCGCCGCCGTCGTATCGACGCGCCCGCAGCGACCGCTCGACGCCGGCGCGGCCCTCGAGTACCAGTCGGCGCAGCGCCGGAGGTAGCTCGGGGTCGGCAAGGAATCGGTCGGCGGCGGCGATGCCGTCGTCGCTGATATCCCACGACGGGTACAGGCCGATCACCACCGTCTGCGCGACCTCACTCGAGCGGCGCTGCCACACGCCGCGGATCGCCGCGAAGTAGCGCTCGGTGAACGGCTTCAGCAGCTCGGCCTGACTGGGCTGGAAGAAGCCAGCGATGATCGAACGAGCCGTGATGTTGGGCAGCGTGTCGTCCTCGATGACCTGCTTCCAGGCCTCCTCCTTGACACCTATCTGGGGCCGCGCCGTCGACGCTTGGGCGCCGTAGCGCTTGCCGGCGGCGGTCGGGTCGTGCTCAACCTCGGCATCAATGAAGGGTGTTTCCGGGCCATCGGCGTCGATTTCGTCGGCGGCGGCCAGCGCGGTGACAATGCGCCAACGCAGATCGGTGTCGATCGACAGGCCGGCCAGTCCCAACTCGGCCGGATCGTGGTCGAGCAAGTCGGCCAGCACCACGATATGGCGAGTGGACAGCACCGATGAGCACAGCGCGTTGACGAAGGCGAGCTGATGATCCGAGCCCGGCTGCGCGTCGCGGGCCAGCACCAGCAGCCGGTCCGCGAACGCCGGCCAGCCGGCCGAACCGGCCCAGTCGGGGTCGGCGTACGAACCCAGCGCAGTCTGCGCCTGCAGCAGCAGTCGCTGCGCCACCCCTACTTCGGTCTCGGCCTGAATGCCGTCCGAGACCAGTGCCACGAAGTCGCGGGCCCGCAGCTCGGCGTCGCGGGTCATCTCCCAGGCCGCCGACCACACCAGTGTGCGCGGCAGCGGCTCAGCGATGTCGGCGATGCGTTCCAGCGCGGTCTGCAGCGATTCAGTATCGAGCCGAAGCGAGCAGTAGGTGAGGTCGTCGTCGTTCACCAGTACCAACTTGCCGCGCGAAACACCAACCAGCGCAGGAACTTCCGTGCTTTCGCCGCTGACATCGAGTTCCTCGCGGTGGATCCGTACGAGCTTGCCGCTGCCGTCGTCGTCGTAAATACCTACCGCGAGCCGGTGCACGCGGGTCTCACCCGCGCCGGGTTCGGCGCCGCTCTGCGCCACCGCGAACCGGGTGAACAGTCCGTCGGCGTCGACGTCGAAATCCGCACGCAGCTTGTTCAGGCCGGTCGTCTTGAGCCACTGCCGGCCCCAGTCGGACAAGTCACGGCCAGAAGCCTTTTCGAGCGCAGACAGCAGATCGTCAAACGTGGCGTTGTCGAATGCGTGCGCGCGGAAGTAGTCGCGCAGCCCGGCCAGGAAGTGTTCAAGCCCGACATAGGCCACCAGTTGCTTGAGCACGCTGGCACCTTTGGCGTAGGTGATGCCGTCGAAGTTGACCTCCACGGCGGCCAGGTCCGGAATGTCGGCGGCCACCGGATGCGTCGACGGCAGTTGGTCTTGGCGGTAGGCCCATGACTTCTCAGCGTTGGCGAAGGTGGTCCACGCTTCGGTGAATTCGGTTGCCTCGCTTTGGCACAGCACTGAGGCGAAGGTGGCGAACGACTCGTTGAGCCACAGGTCGTCCCACCACCGCATGGTGACCAGGTCGCCGAACCACATGTGAGCCATTTCGTGCAGCACGGTCTCGGCGCGACGCTCATAGGACGCGCGGGTGACCTTGCTGCGGAACACGTAGTCCTCCAGGAACGTCACCGCACCGGCGTTCTCCATCGCGCCCGCGTTGAACTCCGGAACGAACAACTGGTCGTACTTGCCAAATGCGTACGGCACACCAAAGTTCTTGTGATAGAAGCCGAATCCCTGCTTGGTCTGAGTGAACAGCCGCTCGGCGTCCATGAACTCCGCGAGCGTGGCCCGGCAAAAGATACCCAGCGGAATCTCGCCGTGCTCGTCGCTGTAGTTGTCGTCCCAGCGCGTATACGGTCCCGCGATCAGCGCCACCAGATAGGTGCTCATCCGCGGCGTGGTGGCGAACATGTGCACGCCGGCGTCGACGCTGACCGTGCCACCGTTGGAGACGACCTGCCAGTGCTGCGGCGCGGTGACCGACACATGGAACACGGCTTTGAGGTCGGGCTGGTCGAAGCAGGCGAACATCCGCTTGGCGTCGGCGGTTTCGAACTGCGAGTACAGATAAACCTCGCTGTCGACCGGGTCGACGAAGCGGTGCAGGCCCTCGCCGGTGTTGGAATAGCGGCAGTCCGCGTCGACCACGACGACGTTGTGCTCGGCCAGGCCGGTCAGCGCGATACCGATCGACTCGTTGTAACCGGACACATCCAGCTCGCGGCCGTTGAGGGTGGCGCGGTGAATCGTGTCGGCGGCGATGTCGATGACGGTGTCGGCGCCGGCGAGCGCGGCGAACTCCACGGTGGTGATCGAGCGGAAGACCCGTTCGCCGGGCCCACCGTTGCCGTCGGTGAGGTCGAGGTCGATCCGGTAGCTGTCGACGGTGATCAGCGCGGCGCGTTCGGCTGCTTGGTCGCGGGTGAGATTCGGTAGTGCCACGTGTCCAACTTAGGCGGTGCCCGGGGAGTCGGTCCCTCCGGCGGGAACAGGACCGCCGCGGCTAGGGTTGTGCTGGACGGTTAGACCGTCGAGGAGAGGATCCGCCATGTCTGAGAAGTCAGTTGCCGATTTTTGGTTCGATCCGCTGTGCCCGTGGGCCTGGATCACCTCGCGCTGGATCCTGGAGGTGGAGAAGGTCCGCGACATCGAGGTCAATTTCCGGGTGATGAGCCTGGCGGTGCTCAACGAGAACCGCGAGGGTCTGCCCGACGAATACCGCGAACGGCTGGCGAAGGCCTTCGGGCCGGTGCGGGTCGCGATTGCCGCGGAGCAGGCGCACGGCGCCGAGGTGCTCGCGCCGCTGTACACGGCGATGGGCACGCGCATTCACAACCAGGACAACAAAGACCTCGACGAGGTCATCAAGCAGTCCCTCGATGAGGTGGGTTTGCCGCCCGAATTGGCGGACGCCGCCAACACGGACGCCTATGACGACGCCCTGCGCAAGAGCCATCACGCCGGGATGGACGCCGTCGGCGATGACGTCGGCACACCGACCATCCACGTCAACGGGGTGGCGTTCTTCGGCCCGGTGCTGTCCAAGATTCCGCGCGGCGAGGAGGCCGGCAAGCTGTGGGACGCCTCGGTGACCTTCGCGGCCTACCCCCACTTCTGGGAGCTCAAGCGCAGCCGTACCGAGAAGCCCGAATTCGACTAGACCCGTCAGGCGCCCCCGCATTGCGCCGCCGAGGACCGGCAGGTAAGGATTGCGGGCATGCGCGTCTACCTCGGCTCTGACCATGCCGGATTCGAGCTCAAACAGCAGATCATCGACCACCTGAAGAAAACCGGGCACGAGCCCATCGACTGCGGGGCCTTCAGCTATGACCCCGAAGACGATTACCCCGCGTTCTGTATCGACGCGGCCACGCGCACAGTGGCCGACCCAGACAGCTTGGGCATCGTGCTCGGCGGGTCGGGCAACGGTGAGCAGATCGCGGCAAACAAGGTGCCAGGCGCCCGCTGCGCGCTGGCATGGAGCGTCGAGACGGCGTCGTTGGCCCGGCAGCACAACAATGCTCAACTGATCGGAATCGGCGGCCGCATGCACACTGTCGAGGAGGCGCTGTCGTTCGTCGATGCGTTCCTGACTACGCCGTGGTCGAAAGCCGAACGCCACCAACGTCGTATCGACATCCTCGCCGAATACGAACGCACTCATCAGGCTCCGCCGGTACCCGGCGCGGCGAGTTAGACCAGGCGTGCCCGAAGGGCATACCCTGCATCGACTGGCCCGGCTGCACCAGCGCCGATATGCCGGTGCGGCAGTGGCGGTCTCGAGTCCGCAGGGTCGGTTCGCTGCGGCGGCATCCGCGGTCGACGGCCAGGTGCTACGACGCGCCAGCGCGTGGGGTAAGCACCTGTTTCACCATTACGTCGGCGGCCCGACCGTGCATGTACATCTCGGGCTGTACGGAACCTTCACCGAATGGGCACGGCCGCCCGATCAGTCGATGCCGGCTCCGGTCGGGCAGGTGCGGATGCGAATGGTCGGCGCCGAATTCGGCACCGATTTGCGCGGACCGACGGTCTGCGAGCTCCTCGACGACGCGCAAGTGTCCGACGTGGTGTCTCGACTCGGACCCGATCCGCTTCGTCGCGACGCTGACCCGGCGTGGCCGTGGGCCCGGATCGCCAAGTCGCGCAGACCAATAGGCGCGCTGTTGATGGATCAGACGATCATCGCCGGCGTCGGCAACGTCTACCGGAATGAATTGCTGTTCCGCCACGGCATCGACCCGTACCGGGCGGGCCGGGCCATTGGTGACGCCGAGTTCGCCGCCGCGTGGATCGATTTGGTCGACTTGATGAAGATCGGTTTGCGGCGCGGCAAGATCATTGTGGTCCGCCCCGAGCATGACCACGGAGCACCGTCTTACGGTCCCGGCCGGCCGCGCACGTACGTGTACCGGCGCGCCGGGGACCCGTGCCGGGTGTGCGGGACCGCCGTTCGCACTGCCGAACTGGAAGGCCGAAACGTCTTTTGGTGCCAAACCTGCCAGACGTAAGGCGGCTTGCTGCAGCATGACGGGATGAACAACGCGGGCAATTGCTCATCTGAACGCAATGGTCCGCTGGGCGCACGCATAGATTGCGCCGGTATCCATAGCGCCATGAACAAGTACGCAAGCTGCTTTGCCGCAACAGCAGTGGTGGCCGCCGGCCTTGGGTTGGCCGGTCTAGGCCTCGCAACCGAAGCTCACGCGCAACCCCTCCCGGTGATACCGAATTGGTGCCCAGGGGATTTTTGGAACCCGTCATGGGGCACCAACTGGGACTTGAATAACTGCCACGGCGCTTGGCTACCACCCACGAACATCATCAACGGACCCACCTACGTCAACCCTCCACCGAAAATCATTAACCCGCCCCCTCCGCCGCACACGCCGCCCGGCGGACCCGGTGGCCCGGGCGGGCCGGGACCGGGTGGCCCCGGCGGACCCGGCGGATCCGGACCGGGTGGCCCTGGTCAACCGGGCGGACCCGGCGGACCTGGCGGCCCTGGTGGGCCGGGCGGACCTGGCGGGCACGGCGGACACGAGCCGGGCGGCCCAGGCGGGCACGGCGGACACGAGCCGGGCGGCCCGGGCGAACCGGGTGGACCCGGCCCCGGTGGGCCCGGCGGACCTGGTGGGCATGAGCCCGGTGGGCCGGGCGGACCGGGTGGGCCCGGTGAACCTGGTGGGCAT